>JADMIO010603994.1_pt1 | contig 54267 bp, 34 predicted proteins | sample 8958161 | NCBI WGS metagenome assembly JADMIO01 (sample SAMN16585339, study PRJNA669376) | soil metagenome | isolation source: Crop rotation soil | place: USA: Cullars Rotation, Alabama | collected 2011
GCAGGCCTCCCTGCCGTGGGGTTTTAACCCCCGGGCATCTCCCGGCAATAACTATCTCTTGACCTCGTTGCTCGAAGCCGTAAAATCTTTGGCCACTTTATCCTGCGCGGGTTTTCATAAAAAATATGAAGTTGTTACTCTCCGCTTTACTTTTGGCGGCTCCCGTTGCTATGGCTCAAACACAACCCGATAAAATCGAACGCGCCGTAACCGTGGACTCATTGGATGTCGCGCCGGTTTGGGCGGCGCATCCCGTCGGCTTTTCGCTGCTCACGCACGCGCCGTATCAGTATGTGGCGTTTTATGACGACAAACGCCAACTCACCGTCGCGCAACGCAAGCTCGACGAACGCCACTGGACATTCAATAAACTGCCGGTTACGACCGGCTGGGACAGCCACAATTACATTGTGATGGCGGTGGATGACGACGGCTATTTGCACCTGAGCGGCGATATGCACGTCGTGCCGCTCAAATACTTCCGCACCACGAAGCCACTGGACGCCTCCACCTTCGAGCGCGTCGAAAAGATGGTCGGCACCGAAGAGGCGCGCACCACCTACCCCAAATTCCTGCGCGGCCCAAACAACGAGCTGATTTTCACCTATCGCGACGGCCAGAGCGGCAACGGCAACCAGATTTTCAACGTTTACGAACACAAAACGCGCACCTGGAAGCGGATGCTCGACAAGCCGCTGACCGATGGCGAAGGCGAGCGCAACGCCTATTTCGAAGGGCCGACCAAAGGGCCGGACGGCTATTTCCATCTGGCGTGGGTCTGGCGCGAAACGCCGGACGCCTCCACCAACCACGACCTGAGCTACGCGCGCAGCAAAGACCTGCTGCATTGGGAAACCGGCGCCGGGAAACCGCTGGCGCTGCCGATTAAGCTCAACGATGGTGCCACCGTCGACCCGGTGCCGCAAAAAGGCGGCATGATCAACGGCAATACCAAGGTCGGCTTCGACGACAAAGGCCGCGTCACCATCAGCTACCACAAGAACGACGCGGCGGGGAACACGCAGCCGTGGACGGCGCGCCTTGAAGACGGCGCGTGGAAGTTCTATCAAATCACCGACTGGCCCTGGCACTGGGACTTCGGCGGCGGCGGTTCGTTGGCCTTCGGCATCGGCCTTGGCCCGGTCGTCAAAGAAGCCGATGGGCGGCTGACGCAGAGCTTCCGGCACCTCCAGTTCGGCGGGGGAACCTGGCTCATCGACCCGCAAACCCTGCGCGCCACCGGCAAAATCCAGCGGCAGGGCACGCCGCCCGAACTCGGCAAAATCGAAGGCAAGTTCGAGGGATTGAAAGTCCGCACCGGCGGCGACTCCGGACAGAGCGACAAGCCGGACGTGCGCTATATCCTGCGTTGGGAAGCCTTAGAGGCCAACCGCGACGCGCCCCGCACCGGCCCGCTGCCGGAGCCTTCAATGCTGCGCCTTTACGCCGTGAAAACCGTGACGGAAGCGGCGAAGAAATAGCGGTAGTAGGGACGCGGCCTGTCGCGTCAAGAGAGCTTGTCATTTCGACCGGAGCTAAGTACGGGCGGAATGACATCGCATCTTTGATTTCAAATAATAAGACGTTACTTCGCCGCAAAAGTGTAAAGCCCCCGCGTCGTAGTGATAGCCTCGGGCCGCAGCCACTTCACATGGCTGTCGGCGAATAAGTAATTGGCGCCGTCCAAATGCCGCCGCCCGGGAGAATAGTTCGGCGGCAGCGAGTTACGGTGGTAACGGGCGTTGGTATTTTCGGTGCCGTCGTTGCCGTCGCCTACCATCAGCGTGGCGGCGGCCTGAGGCAAACGTCTCCGCTGAAGTCCTGCTACATTGCTGTTGAACCAGTAGTCGGTCATTCCACTCGTACTGGTCGGTTCCGACGGCGCGGTGCGGTGTGTATCCGGCGCTGAGGGGCAATAGTTCACCTGTGTGCTGCGGATATAAGGCAGAAAAGAATCGAACCAACCGTAAGGTGGCCAGCCCGCGCTGGTGGACGTGCTGTTAACGTCCACAGGCGGATAGCGCCCGTCGAAATCCTTCTCATATTCGGCGATAGCTATCCCCATTTGCTTGAGGTTGTTCTGGCACACTTGGTTGCGCGCCACTTCGCGCGACCGTATGAAGTGGTTTTTAAGCGGAATACACAACAGCAACAAACCGCCCACGAGACAGAAAAACTCGCCTTTGCGCTGCATGGCAATCCCTCACTTTTTCAGCAGTGGGTCGCGCGTTTCGTTCATCCAGTTTTCCAGTACACCACGCAGGCGCGTGAGCGTAGCGGCCTGTTGCGGGTTGGCGGCTAAATTGTGAATTTCCCACGGGTCGCTTTGCAAATCGTACAACTCTTCCGCGGGTTGGGTCGGCTGGCAGAGAAAGTCTTGCGCTGGGGTAAGCTTGCCCTGCGCATGCAATTCCTTCAACAGATTCCACACCGGATACTGCTTTTCCTTGTAGGCATTGGTCGCCAAAAACGGCACCTGCGGCGTGAGGTTGCGGATATAACGATAGCGCGTATCACGCACGCTGCGGATGTGCATTTCGGTTTCGTCGCAGCGGTCGCGGGCACCGAAAGCGTACTGGCGCGGCGCCTCGGCGCGCTCACCGAGAAAGACGCGCCCTTGCATCTTTTCCGGTTTCTTTACACCGCAGATATCGAGCGTGGTCGGCGCGAAGTCGATGGCTTCGATGAAGCGGTCGTCCACTTTGCCGGGCGTAATCTGCGCGGGCGCAGGCGCGTTTTTCGGCCAACGGATTATTAGCGGCACCGAGAAGCCTTCTTCATAACAAAACTGCTTGCCGCGTACATGCGCCTGCCCGTTATCGCCGAAAAAGAAAATCACCGTGTTGTCCGCGAGGCCGTCTTTTTCGAGTTGGCGCAGAACCACGCCGATTTTGCGGTCGAGTTCGGTTGCCGCGTCTAAATATTCGGCCCAGTCTTTTCGCGTGACTTCGTGGTCGGGATAGTAGGGCGGAATTTCGACTTTGGCGGGGTCGGCTTTGGCCGGTGCGCGAAAATCGCGGTGCGTTTCCTGAAAATTGATCTGCGCGTAAAACGGCTGGTGTGCCTTCAAATCGTCCCACTTGTTCGAGTCGAACGCCTTGCCTTTCTGCGTGAAATTCCAGTCGGTCTTGCCGGTGCCCTTGAAGCCGATTCCAGCGGGCATTTGCACGACGTTCGCCGAATAATAGCCGGCGTCGCGCAGCCAATCGGGCAATACACGCACGCCGTCGGGCAGCGAAAAATCGTCGTTGCGGTGCGAGCGATGGTCGTGCGCGCCGATGGTAGTTTGGTACATGCCGGTCATGAACGCCGAGCGCGACGGTGAGCAAACCGGCGCGGTGGTGTAGGCGCGCGTGTAGCGCACACCCTGCGCAGCCAGCGCATCGAGGTTCGGCGTGCTAACGTTCTTCTCGCCATAACAACCCAGGTGCTGCCCGAAGTCTTCGGCAATCAGCCAGAGCACGTTCAAGCGTGGCGCATCCGCCGCCTGTGCGGCCCCGGTGAGGCAAAATAGCAAACAGACCAGAAGCAAGGTTTTCATGGGGTTTCTCACGACGAGGCGTTTCATCACTTGATTACATCGCGATAGCGCACTTCATCCCAATCTTTGATGCCGATGATCGGTTTGGCGAAGGCTAATGCGGCTTCCTCTTTGTCGGTACCCATCGCCTGATAGACGAACCAGATCGGCTTTTTGCCGAGCGGTTCGTCTTTGTCGTCGGGGAAGCGGCGCAGGCCGATGCGCAGGCCACCCTCGCCGCGATTATCGATCCAGTTGTGGTAATCGAAGACTTCGATGGTGGACAGGTTTTTGTATTTTTTCCACGCATAAGCCATACCCGCCGCCTGATCTTGCAACGACTTTTCGCCGTAATCGGGTGAATTGAGGCCCTGTTCGGTGAGGTGGACGGTGCGCGGCCGGCCGTTGAAGGCGGCACGCGGTTGCTTCATCCACGCGTCCAACACTTCGAGGTTTTTGAAGGTGATTTTCGGCGTATCGAAGGAGAACTTCACCTGATTGTCTTCCCAGACGCGCGGCACGAAGAGGTTTTGCGGGTAAGGGTGGTAGGCCAACGCCCAGTCGAAATCGCCTTCGGTGTGCGAAAAGTCGAGCAGCAAATCCATCAGTTCGCGCCCGGCGTAGATGCGCGAATTGGGACTGAGCCAGTGATGTTCCAGCGAGATGAACGCCTGAGCGTTCGGGTCGTACTGGCGCGCGATAAGCTGCGCGGTGCGCATGGATTTTTGGTACAAATCCATGTAAAGCAGCGGTGTCTTCTCGCCCGCATTCGTCCATACCCAGCCGGCATTCACCTCGTTGTGCATGATCCAGTGATGGATGCGGCCGTATTTCCCGTCGGGACGGCTGTAACGCTCAGCCAAGAAGTTAAGGGCCGCCGCATAGGCTTGCAAACCGGCTTCGCTGGCGACATCGGGCATGGCAAAGATGCCGGACGGGTCGGCGCCGGGATAATTTAGTAGTTTGCTGAACGATCCGGCGGGGCTGCCCTTGGCCTGCCCGATGAGCACGATCAGCGACACGACGAGGTGCCGCTTCGAGGTTTCGAGGAACAGCTTATCGAAGCCTTCGACGAATTTATCGTTGACGAACCAGGTGCGACCGCCATATTGATACGATGTGCGGTTCGGCCCCGCGGCGGAATCCAGCAGACCGTTCAAAACCATGTTGACGGTCACGGCGGCAAGGCCGAGGTCGTCGAAATCGGAAGTGACGCGGCCCAGAGATACGCCGCCGAGGCCCTTTTTATTGCGCGGTTTTTCAGCGGGCAATGCGGCGCGCGGCTGCACGAAGTCGGCGTAGCGTGCGTGCGACATCAACTCGTAGTTCTCGCCGACTTTTTTCGCGACGGCCCAGCGCGACAGCAGGCGGTCGAACGAGCCGCTTTCCGTTTTGTGGAAGCGTCCGACCGTCAATTTACCGCGCCCCTGTTTATCGGCTTTCAGCAGCGCCACGAACGGGAATTGCTTCAGTTCGGTGACGTTTTCATAAAGCGGCGCCTCGACTAAATAAAAGGAGCCGTTCTGTACCTTAGTATCGACTTCGACGGCGACATCTTTTTCACCGACCGTTACGCGCGTTACTTCGCACGGATACACACGGTCGAGATAAGCGCGTAAATCTTTGTCGAGCTGTTTTTCCTGTTCGAGATGGGCGAGGCGGCGGGCGGCGAGCTGCCGCTCCTGCTCAGTAGGCGGGCGCAGTTGCACATTGCGCAACTGGATGGTTTTGCCCGCTTGATTGCCGAAATCGAGGCGCAAAGCTTCGACTTTGCCGCCGAGTTTGTCGATCACCGCCTGCAGGTCGATGGCAAACGAAGACCAGCCCTCGCTGTGTGCCAGCCCTGCGACGCTGACGCTGTTGTCCTCGCTGAGCGGCGGCATGACGAACGCCTGAAATTTATCGGTTCCGGTCGTGCTGAAATATTCGAACGACAGCACGGAGTGGCGCGCATCGAAGGGCTGCGTTACCGGCGCAGTGAACAGGTACGGGTCGCCACCGGTCGTTTTGATCTGGTAGGCGCCATCCTCATTGCCCAGCGTCGCGTCGTGGATATTGGCGCCGGTCAGTTGCAGTGGCGTCGCGCCCTGCGCCCGGCATGCCACAGCGTTGAGTGCCACCGTCAAAAGCATTAAATACTTCGCTTTTATCATTATTTCTCCGTCGCTCTCGATTCAGATCAGAAGCGTTTGAATAGAACGTGGAGCTTCGCTACGCGGATTTCATGCGCGGAATTTCGCGGTTTTTTAGGTTCCTCCGATAAATGCCCTCGAAGAAGTATCTACATCTGGAACCAAAAATGCGCTGTCATTCCGACCGGAGCGAGCCGGGAACCCGCTTGCGGGTGGGAAGCGCAGTGGAGGAATCTTTCGAAGTGGCTGCACAAAGGCAAGATTCCTCCACTCCGCTCGTGCCTCGCTCCGGTCGGAATGACAAACTCTTCTACAAAATCAAAATCGCTTTTATCGTAGTAACTCTAAAAAACCGCGAAATTCCGCGCATGAAATCCGCGTAGCGAAGCTCCGCGTCCTATTCAAAGTCCTGATTCATCATTTCTCACACGGGCAAGGGCGCGAACGACCGGCGTCGCGGAGTTTGTTGAGCAGCGTCGCCATTTCCTGCGCCGTTGCGGCGTTGATGTCGGCGACGTTTTTGGTTTCGCCGAGATCGTCGGCCAAGTTGAAGAGTTGGCCCTGCGGGGAGCGGCCCGTTTCGGTGTTGGTATCGGCCAATTTAGCGGTGCCTTTGCCAGCTTCGATGTATTTCCACTGGCCGCGCCTCACGGCCAAAGCCCCCGCGTGCTCCATCAGACTCTCACGCCCAATTTTCGAGGTGCCGAGTAGCGCCGGCATCACATCGAAGCTGTCGGGCGCGTCTTCTTCGGCTAATTCCTGGCCGGTGAGCGCGGCGAAACTCGCCAAGAAATCCACCTGACAGACCAGCGCATCCGACACACCGGGCTGGATGTGGCCGGGCCAGTTGGTAATGAAGGGTACGCGTGTGCCGCCCTCGAACGCGCTGTACTTGCCGCCGCGCAACGGCCCGGCGGGCTTGTGGTCGCCGAGCTTGACCACCGACTCGTCGATGTAACCATCGTTGACGACCGGGCCGTTGTCGCTGCTAAGGATAATCAGCGTATTGTCGCGCAATTTGAGGCGGTCGAGCGTCTTCACGATTTCGCTGACGCTCCAATCGAATTCCACGATGGCGTCGCCGCGCGGCCCCATCGGCGTTTTACCGGCGAAGCGCGGATGCGGCACGCGCGGCACATGGATATCGTGCGTGGCGAAATAAAGAAAGAACGGCTTGTCCTTCGACTGCTTTTCGAGGAATGACACGGCGTGCGAAGTGAAAGTATCGGCCATGTCCTCGTCTTTCCAGAGCGCCGCTTTGCCGCCTTTCATGAAACCGATGCGCGAAATGCCGTTGACGATGGCATTGTTGTGCCCGTTGCTCGGCTTCATTTTGAGCATTTCCGGATTTTTGGCACCGGTTGGCTCGTCGTCGAACGGTTTCTCGTAGCTGACTTTGATCGGGTCGTTGGGGTCGAGATTCTGCACACGCCCGTTTTCCACGTAGACGCAGGGCACGCGGTCGCCGGTGGCGGCCATGATGAAGCTGTAATCGAAGCCGACCTGGTTGGGGCCGGGCTTCACATCGCCGTTCCAGTCGGGGCCGTTTTGCGCGCCAAGACCGAGGTGCCATTTGCCGACGCATCCGGTGGTGTAGCCGGCTTTTTGCAGCATCGAAGGCAGCGTAGTGCGGCCCGGCTTGATGATAAGCCCGGCATCGCCCGGCAGAATTCCGGTGCCTTTCTGGCGAAACGCATATTCACCGGTGAGCAACGCATAACGCGACGGCGTGCAGGTCGCCGCTGACGCGTGCCCATCGGTGAATCTCAAGCCTTGTTCAGCCAGTTTGTCGATGTTGGGCGTCTGCACGCGCTTGGCGCCATAGCAACTCACGTCACCATAGCCGAGGTCGTCGGCGTAGATGAAAACCACGTTCGGCGTCGTCGCCTGCGCACTGTGCGCCGCTACCAGCAGAGCTAAAGTCAGAAACTGTTTTTTCATAGCGTGTCCGAGATGTATTCGACTCCGCAATCTCATCCGGCGTCGCGCGAAAAGGCGCTGTCGGGAATCGGCTGTTTTTCAATACCCGGTCCGCTCCATTGCAACGAGGTCGTCAAGAGCGGCACTCCCTGCGCCGATACGTAAAGGCGAAACGGGTGTTTGCCCGCTTTCAAATGCACCTTCGCGCTGACTTCGCTACCGGCTTTGTAGCCGAAATCGGTGTCAAGGAGCTGTGTTTCGTGCAAACGCAAAAAGGCCGTGCTACCAGCAGTAAGAAAAATGGTATATTCGCCATCGGCGGGCGCTTCGAGGTAGCCAAGATACAATAAGGAGTCGGTGTCCGGTCGTGGAAAATCCAGACGCCCGGCGTTACGCGTCGCGCCTTGCGCCACTGCTTTCATCGCGGTCAATTCCGGCACATACGCAAAGCGGCCGTTGTAGGCTTGCCAGCGCACGCCGGGAACCGCACCGGGCGCCGCGACGGCGGGCAGCAGGTCGTTATCATAGGGACGCGGCGCCGAGGGGTTCGGGCGACGCAGGCCCAAAACGGCGTCCTTCATTTGCTGCTGCAACTCCGGCTTTTGCGGGGCTAAATTGAATTTTTCCCTGGGGTCTTTGAGGATGTCGTAAATCTCGAAATCATCGCTTTGCGCCGTCACGTTGTAACGCACCCCGGCGAAATCGCCGAAGCGGATGAATTGCATCTGCTTGCGTACATGCCCGCGATGCTTGGGCAGAAATTCGTTATAGTCCGGCGTTTTGCCGCCCTCGAAATACTCTACATACACCGTCGGCGGCTTTTGCGTGCCCTGCCCGGTGAGTGCCGGTAACAGCGAAGTCCCGTCGCTGCGGGCGGGCGGCACGGTGCCCGCCGCCTGCGCGAAGGTCGCCATCCAATCCCACGCGCCGCACGGCATTTCACTGACGCGTCCGGCGGGGATTTTTCCCGGCCAGCGCGCGGTGGCGCCGACACGAATGCCGCCTTCCCACACGTCGCGCTTGATGCCGTCGAACGGCCCGAACGAGTTGAAAAAGGTCGGCTCATACGCCTCTGGTAGATACGATTCGCGGCTTGGCCCGTTGTCGGAGGTGAAAACCACGAGCGTGTCGTTATCCACGTTGAGGTCTTTGAGTTCCTGCACCAAGTCGCCGAGGCAATCGTCGATGCGCCGCACGTCGGTGGCGTAGCGCTTATAGACATCGGGCCACGACACTTCGGGCGTTGCCGCGTTTTTATCGTTGTCCCACGTCGCAGTGGCGTAATCGGGATGAAAATAGGAGTCGGGCTTGCCGTCCGCGCTGTTGATCATATGGCCGGGCGTTCCCGTCCATTGCAAACCGCCGCGCAGACCACCGCCCGCCGGATAGGGGCCAGGCGGCAGTTGCAACTTGGCGTGCGGCGTATCGTAGGCGAGATAAAGGAAAAACGGCTGGCGCGGCGCGGCTGCGCGTTGGTCGGCGATCCATTTTTTGGCGCGCGCCGTGAACAAATCGGTGGTGTAGCAGCCGTCGAGTTGCGCGGCGATGTCGGTGGTGCCGTCCAACACCGCTTTGCCGTCTTCCTTGGGATAGTGCGCGTGCCCGTCGTTATGCGCGATGTAGCCGAAATAGTAGTCGAAGCCGCGCTTTTGCGGATGCGCGGGCCAGCTATCGCCCTCTTTCTTGCCCTGCAGCCCCCATTTGCCGATAGCCGCCGTAGCGTATCCGGCGCTCTTAAGCACACTGGCCACGGTGTGATTGTTTTCCAGCGCCTTATCGAACTGGTTGTCGCGCACGTTGGCGTGACCCTGCGTAACACCCAGCAAAAACGAAGCGCGCGACGGCGCGCAGACCGGCGCTGGGCAGTAGTGCTGCGGAAGCTGCACGCCCTCGGCGGCAAAGCGGTCGAGATTGGGCGTGGCCTGCCAGGGCTCGCTGCGATTCTTGTTCGCCGCCCGCTGGTTCTGGAAAAACAGCCCCATATCGCCGTAACCGAGGTCGTCGCAGAGCACGAAGATGATGTTCGGCTTCGTCGCGGCAGGCTGCGACTGGGCCGCGACGAGAAAAGGCGAAAACAGCAGTACAAAGAAGACTAAAAGGCTTTTCATAGGTTATTTTTCTGCGAGTTCAGAAAGAGTATTCTCGAAGAGATTCTGTATCTGAAACTAAAGATGCGGTGTCATTCCGACCGGAGCGAGGTACGAGCGGAGTGGAGGAATCTTGCCGTTGAACAGTGACTTTAAAGATTCCTCCACTCTGCTCGTACCTCGCTCCGGTCGGAATGACAAACTCTTCTATGGAAACAGAATTCCTTTTATTTACCGACTCTTAGAGACGCAGTTCGAGGCGCTGGTGATAGTACGAGAAACCGCGCTTTTGATAGAACTCCACCGCCTGCTCGTTGAAATTCCACACACCCAACTGAATGTCGCGAATATTCTCGGCGCGGGCCAGTTCACAAACCGCATCCAACAACCGCGAGCCGTAGCCTTTGCCCTGCTCGCCGTCTATCACGCAAAACTGGTCGATGAACACACAGTCGAACGCGTAGGTGAACGGATTGTCCGGGCGGTGCGTCACTTTTGCGAGGACGTAGCCCACGGCTTTGTCGCTGGCTTCGGCGATGAAGATATGGTTTTCGGAAGATTCCAGCATAACGCGAAAGCACGCCGCCAGAGCATCATCGCCGCTGTAAGGCTTGAAGACGTCGGGGCGGGCTGCATAGTGCAGGCGTTGCACCGTTTCACACAACTTCGCCAGCAAAGCGGCATCGGCGCTCGTCGCGCGGCGAATGGTCATAATAGAACTCTTTCGTGGCGTGGCGGGGTTTTTCCGCCTTTGCCTCTCGCTTCAAGTTGCGGACGCGCGGCTTGTGCAGCCGGTTTTGGCAGACTCGGCCACAACGGGCTTTCCCGGTGCGAAGCACGCAGCAAGGCTTCGAGGCGCGCGGCGATTTCGGGCTGCGCCGCGGCGAGGTCGGTGGCTTCGCCGCCGTCTTTGGACAGGTCGTAAAGCTCCAGCGGGCGTTGCAGAGCCGGCTTTACCGCTTTCCAGTCGCCTTCGCGCACCGCCTGCGCGAAGCCGCGCTCGTAAAACTCCCAGTAAAGCGGCGGATGCGGAACGCGTTTGCCCTCCAACAGGGTCGGCAGAATCGAGACGCCGTCCATTTCGTTGGGCAGCGGCTCGCCGACGAGGTCGGCCATCGTCGGCAGCACGTCCCAGAAGGCGCAAAGCTGCGTGCTGAGTTCGCCCGCTTTGACTTTGCCGGGCCAACGCGCAATCAACGGCACACGAATGCCGCCTTCGTAGAGGTCGCGCTTGATGCCGCGCAAGGCGCCATTACTGTCGAAAAAGTCGCTGCTGTGCCCGCCTTCGTTGTGCGGGCCGTTGTCGCTGCTGAAAAACATCAGCGTGTCGTCGTCGAGGCCACGCTCTTTAAGCAGCGCCATTATCTGCCCGATGCCGCTATCGAGGCGCGTTATCATGGCCGCGAAGTTTTTCTCCTGCTGCGGCCACGTTTCGGCGGAATAAGGTGCGTCGTCCGGCACCTGCTGGCCGTTGGGTTTGGCTTCGTTGTTGGTGTGAGGTATCGTCACCGGCAGATAGAGAAAAAACGGCTTCCGGCGTTTGGTTTTTAGAAAGGCCAATGCGTCGTTCAACAACAAATCGGGCGTATACGTGCCCTGTTTGCCGCCGACGTTGGCGTCGAGAGCTACCCTTTCAAAGTTGCGCCACAGATATTCGGGATAGTAATCGTGGGCTTCGCGCTGCGTGAGATAGCCGAAAAAGTAGTCGAAGCCTTTGCGATTGGGCGCTCCGCTGGTGCCGTTGCCGCCAACACCCCATTTGCCGATCAGCGCCGTTTCGTAGCCGACTTCGTGAAAGACCTGCGCCACCGTGGTTTCGGCGGCAGTAAGCGGCACTTCGGGAGCGCCGTTGCCGCGTATCGTGGCGTGCCCGGTATGCTTGCCGGTCATCAGCGCGCAGCGCGAGGGAGCGCACACCGTCGAACCGGCATAGCATTGCGTGAAACGCATCCCTTCGGCGGCAAGGCGGTCGATATTCGGCGTTTTGATCTTCTGCTGCCCATAGCAGCCGAGGTCGCCATAGCCGAGATCGTCGGCCAAAATGAAAATCACGTTGGGCCGCTCGGCAGCGAGCGCAGGAATGATTGCGAATAAGAGCGCGATGCAAAGCGCGAAATGTTTCATCTTTAAGGCCTGACGCGAGTTTATTAGAACACTGGAAATGTTGGGGTTTGAAGCGTAACCCCGCCCCCTTTACAATAGGCCTATTACTTCACAATAGGCCTATTACTTCGCCGTCTTCGGCAGCGGCATGCCCGGCAGTGGAGCTTTCTCGAAATCGCTGGGTTCGACCCAGCCGGTTGCCAACTTTTCGCCGGCCATGAAACGCTCGTAGAAACCGGCGTTGCCCAAGTTGGCGTGCCGATATTCGTCGAACACGTTGCCGCGCCCTTCCATGCGTGGGTCGCCCTGGGCACGCAATTGGGTTTCCATTTGTTCGCGCAGCGTTTTTTGCAGCGCTGCGTGTTCGGCGCGCCCCGCCAAGTTGACGACGCAATCGGGGTCGCTCTTCAGGTTGTATAGTTCCTCGCCAGGACGCAGGCCGAAGCATAAAGCCCAGAACGGGTCGGCGGGGTTGGCGCGATGCGCTTCGAGAATCACGGTTTTGGTGGCGCCGCCATCGCAGTCCAAATAACCCGTTTCCGGATTACCGGCGGGCCAGCGCTCCGGCTGGTAGTTGCGCACGTACATCCAATCGCCGGCACCGTCGCGCTTCACGATGGCACGCGTGGGGTAGCCCCAATCGTGCGGACGGCCGATATCGGTGCGCTCCTTGCCGAGCAGCACGTGGTCGCGCGGCGGTGCGGCAGGAGCTTTTTCGGCGCGAAGCATATCGATGAGGCTGTTGCCGGTTATCGGTGCCATGCCGCTTTGCTGCTGGGAAAGTCCGGCCAACTGCAGCACGGTCGGCGCGATGTCGATGAAGCTCACGAACTCTTTTTCGATGCGGCCCGGCGCGGCGATGCCGTGCGGCCAGCGCATCGCCATCGGGATGTGATTGGCGTTTTCGTAGGCATTGCCCTTCACGCGCGGAAACGGCATGCCGTGGTCGGAGGTGACGATAACCAGCGTGTTGTCCAGTGCGCCGCGCTTCTCCAGTTCGGCTAACATGCGCCCCAGATGGCGGTCGAAGTGCTCCACCTCGAACGCATAATCCAGCATATCGTGGCGCACCGTTTCGTTATCCGGCCAGTAGCCGGGCACGCGGTCGATATCGGCGACTTTCTTGCCGCCCTTCGCCACGCCGGAGCCGAATTCGTAGCCGCGATGCGGCTCGACCGAGCCGTACCAGAAGCACCACGGCTTGTCCTGCGGCGCGGCGTCCAAAAACGCCGTGAAATTCGCCGCATAGTCGTTGTTGCTGATCTGGGGCGTCAGCGGCTTGGCCTTCTTCTCGTTGAAGGCGATACCGGTCATTCGGCGCGGCTTGCCGTTCGCATCTACGGCGACGCCCGGCCCCCAACCTTTCTGCGTGTGCCCGGCGAACCAGCCGTTTTCGGCCAACGCCTCCATCCAGCCTTTGTATTCGGCCGGAAAGTAACAGATGTGATTGGCGGCGTCTTTAAGCTGCCACGAATTGCGCCCCGTCAACAGACACGCCCGCGACGGCGCACATTTGGCGTTGGGCGTGTAGGCGTTTGCGAACAAAACGCCTTCCCGCGCCACACGGTCGAAGGCCGGAGTTCGCACCCAGCGCGTGCCGTAAGCTCCGGCGTGCAAGCCCCAATCGTCGGCCACGGCAATGAGAATATTCGGCGGCGCGGCAGCCTGCGCCGGAAGCGTCGCCGACAGAGCGCAGAGCAACAGAGAAGTACGTGTGTTCATGCGTTATTTTGGAAGCATTGGCTTTAATAGGACGCGGAGCTTCGCTACGCGGATTTCATGCGCGGATTTTCGTTGGTTTATTTTGGAAAAACCGCGAAAATCAAAGCCGTTTCCGCGTGGCCGAAGGCTCCGCGTCCTATTTACAGTTCCCGATTCCAGTAGCACCTATTTATTCCGGAACAGGTCGCTTTGCACGATTTGGTGAATCAGGCTGCGGGCTCCGTAATCGTTGGCTTTGGCGCCTTGCAGGATTTGCTCGATTTGGGCGCGGTCGCTGAAGCGCACTGGTGCGCCGGTGGCGTAAACCACCAGTTGCCGCGCCAAATTGCGCGCGATGGCCGCATCGTCGCCGCGCAGCAGACGCTTGAAATCGCGAATGTCGTGGAAAGGGCGGCCATCGGGCAGTTGGCCGCTGGAATCTACTGGCAGGCCGTAGTGGAACTCGAAGGCGTGGCCGTTTTTACCGATGCCTTTTTCGGCGGGTTTGGCGTCGTCCACGCCGCGATATTTGTCGCGCCAGCCGCCCATCACGTCAAAGCTTTCGAGGGCGAAGCCGGGCGGGTCCATTTTGCTGTGGCAGGAAGCACAACTGGGGTCGGCGCGGTGCTTGTCGAGCTGCTGGCGGATCGTCACCGCGCCGCGAATGTCCGGCTCCACGGCGGCCACCGGAGGGGGTGGCGGAATTTCGTAGCCGAGAATGCGCTCCATAATCCACTTACCACGTAAAACCGGCGAAGTGGTGGTGCCGTTGGCGGTGACTTTGAGCACGGCGGCCTGCGTCATAAAGCCGCCGCGCGGCGAATCGGGCGGCAGGTCGACGCGGCGCATGGCGATGCCTTTGACGTCCGGTATGCCATAATGCTGCGCGAGGCGTTCGTTGAGAAAGCTGTAGTTCGAGTCCACGATGTTGCGCGCCGGTTGGTCGCGCTTCACCATGTCGTCGAAGTAAAGCTGCGACTCCAGCAGCGCGGCTTCGGTCAGCGCATCGTCCAAATAATAATCGTTGTACAGCGTGGTGGAAGGCGTCGAATCTTCCATTTTGCGAATGTCGATCCAGTAATCCAGAAAGGCGTCCTCGAAACGGCGCGATTTCGGATCGTTGAGCAGGCGTTCGGTTTCGGCGCGCAGTACAGCGGGCCGCCCCAGTTCGCCACGCGTTGCACGAAGCCTCAGCGCTTCGTCAGGCAGCGAATTCCAGAGAAAGAGCGAGAGGCGCGTCGCCAAGGCATAGTCGTCGAGACGCCCCGGCTGCTCGTTGAGATAGACGAATTTTGGCGAGGCCAGCACCGCCGTGTAGGTGGCGATCATCGCTTCGGTGAAGCTCAGCCCGGCTTTGACGCGATCATCGTAAAGCGACATGAACAACCGAATATCGGCGTCATTGATGGGGCGGCGGTAGGCGCGCATCAGAAATGCGCACAGCCGCCGTTCGGCATCCTGCCGCGGCTTGGTGGACACGACTTCGACAGTCGCTTCCTCGCGCGAGCCCTTCTTGTTGGCGTCGGAGCCGAGGGGAATGGTGACACCACGTGCGCCTTTGGCCGCTTCGCGCAGCGGCAGGTCGCCGAACATCACGCGATAGCCAGCGGTCGAAGTGTCGTCGTAAAGCGGGCCTTCGACTTCCATCCAACGAAAGGCGACGCTGGGCGCGCCGTCCTTGGTCATCAGCGGGTTGACGAAGCCCTGCGGGCGCGAGCGATAAAAGCGCGAGGCATCGGGCACGAGCGTTTCGTTGGCGAGCAACCAGACATTATCGAGTTCGTAAACCGTTGGCTCCGGCGTGAGGTCGAAGCCGCCGACGCGGCGGTTCATCACGCCGCCGCGGGTGTAGACGGTGATCGGCTCGTTGGTGCGTCCCGGCGAGATTTCGTCGTAGTTGGGCACTAATTTTTGCGGTGGGCGCGGCTTGCCGACCTTATCGGCGCCGTTGGCGAAGCTGCGCGTGATACCGCCCGGCGCCGCCCATAGCGTATAACCGCTGAAGCGGATACGATAGCGACCGGCCACCGGTGCACGAAATTTGTCCCAGCTATAGGTAAAGCCGGTGACGTAGTTGCTCGACACCCAGCCCACCGCCTCAAGTTCGCGCGTTTTCGGGTCGGCCTCGCCGACGGTGAGCGGCTCTTCCAGCGAGCGCACCTTCGGCTGTGCCTGCGTACCGAGCACCGGATAAGTCATGCGGTCGGGCGAAGTGTTAAAGGGGGTCGGGGTGAACTTGTTGGTGAGTTGGCGCTGGTCGCGAGCATAATAGCGCCGCGTGGCGGTGGGAGGATGCATGAACTGCACGCTCATCGTCTGGCGAATGGCATAGTCGGCGGCGCTCATGTAACGTGCCATGTGAACATGGGATACGTCGAGCGCATCGCCGATTTTATTGTAGCGATACGCCTCGCCGTCGTCGGGGAACTGGCCGCGCACCTGCAGCCACGGCGCGTTGAAAAAGTCACGCAAAGCGTTTTCGTATTCGTAGCCGTTGAGGCGGCGTTGCGTGGCGCGACCTTCCTTCGCGGTTTTTTCACCTTCGTAGCCGTTGATCGCCGTCGCCAGCTTGCGCACGAAGGCGTTCTGCTCCGCCGCGTCGGGGCGCGCTTTTTTCTTGGGTGGCATCTCGCCCGCCTGCACGCGGTCGAAAACAGCTATCCAATGCCGCAGGTTGGCCGGGTCGTCGGGAGCGAATTTGAGCGAAGTGAGATCGAGGTTGCCGCTTTTGGTGGCGCCGTCGTGGCAGTCCACGCAGTATTTTTCGGAAAAGGCGCCGCCTTCGAAAGCCGGCGCGCTATGCGATGGCGCTGCACCGAGAACGAGCGCGGCGGCCAGCGACGCAAGGAAGCGAACTCGCATCTTACGCCATCTCCAGACCGCGCATGGTGCCGGTGGACGAAGCGAAGCGGTCGGTTTCGATGCCCATGCGCTGCAGCATCGACACGTAAAGGTTCGGCAACGGATAGTTGCGCGCCGTATCGAAGGCGAGGTGCTGGCCGTGTTTGAAGCCGCCGCCCGCCAAAATGGTCGGCATGTTGGTGGTGACGTGCATGTTGGCATCGCCGAAATTAGAGCCGTAGAGCACCATGGTGCGGTCGAGCAGCGATTCCTCGCCTTCGTGCACCGCTTTCAACTCGGTTATCAGGCCATCCAGCAGCTTCATATGCAGTTCGTCGATGATTTTCAACTGTGAGCGTTTGGCTTCGGATTTTCCGTGGTGCGACAGGTTGTGGTAGCCGTCGGTGATGTTGACGCCGGGGATTTCAAGCACCGGCGTGCCGACACCTTCGAGCATCAGCGTGATGGAGCGCGTCGAGTCGGTTTCAAAGGCGAGGCGCACCAGATCGTACATCACTTTCACTTTGTCCATGTACGCCGCCGGGTTGGCCGGGTCGATGGGCATCGGCTCGTGGACGACAGGCTTGGGTTTGTTCTCCCAACCGCGCGAGGCCTGCAAACGATGTTCAAGGTCGCGCACGCTGGTGAAATATTGGTCGAGGCGGTCGCGGTCGCGCGCTCCGACGTTGCGTTGCAGTTCTTTAGCCTGCTCGGCCACGGTGTCGAGAATGCTTTGCCCGGTATCGAGCTTCTGAATCTGCTCGGCAACCTGTGCGGCGGTGCCCTGCAAAAAGAGCTGCTTAAAAACCTCCGCCGCCTTGTCTTCGGGCGGAATCGCCACGCCGGTGCCCGTCCACGACAGGCTGCGGCTGCGGGTGTTGACGCCGAGCGTGATCGAAGGAAAACGCGTCAGCACGCCGATTTGTTCGGCGATATATTGGTCGAGCGAAATAGTATTACGGAACGAACTGCTGCCCGGATGTGGCGCTGCCGTGAGGAAACAGACGTCCGCCGGATGCCCACCATCAACGTTGGGGTGCGACACGCCGCTGAACACGCTGAAATCGTTGCGATGCGCCTTGAGCACTTCGAGATACGGCGACAGCGTATAATCGCGCCCGCTTCCGGTTGGGAAAAAGTAGTCGGGCAGCAGGCCAAGGTTGTTGCAAATGCCGACCATGCGGCGCGGTCGGGCGCCCGGCGCCGCTGCGGCTTCCGCCGCCCGCGCCGAGGTGGGAATCATCGAGTCGAGAAAGGGCAGCGACAGCGCGATGCCAGCACCGCGCAAAAACTTTCTCCGCGACATCGCGTGGCGCGTGTGAATGAAGGGGCCATTCGCGTGGGAATTTGGTTTCGTCATTTTCGTTGCAGCATCTATCAAAATGTCAATTGAGTCGTGCTCGCAATTCTTCGAGTAAGCGCGGCGAGTACTCTTTGTAGCGCGCGTGCGGCGCGGGGCCGTCATCGGGCAGGGCTTTGATGGTCGCGGCCAGCGGCGCGGCCTTATCTCCCAACGCCCCGATAGAGTTTAGAGCCGCCATCGCGGTAAATACGTCGTTTTTCTTCCAATCTGCCCAGGCGCCCAGCAAAGGCAAGACGCGCTGCAGGTCAGCGGCGCTGCCATAGCGCCCCAAGGCTTCGGCGGCGGCGATTTTTACGTCGGGCGAAGTGTCATCGAGCAGTTTCGTCAATTCATCGTGCGCGCCTTGCACCGCCGCCTCGCCGCGCATTGTCAGGCCCAGCACTGCCCAGTAACGCACGCTGCTATCGGCATCGGCTAATGCGGCCTTGAGATGCGGGGTGTCCTCCGCGCGCTGCGACGAAGCGAGGCTCGCCATCAAGTAGATTTTCTCGAACGGGAATTTCTCGTCACGCGCTAAGTCATAAGGTGTCGAACCGGCGCTGCGGCGATTGACTTCACCTTCAGGCAAGAGACCCACATCGCGGATTTGGAGAATCTGCTCGCCAAGAGCGGCACGCAATTTGTCCCGCGTAGCCCGGAGCTCCGGCTCCGACGCGAGGTTATTCACTTCATCGCGGTCGGTTTGCAAGTCGTAGAGTTCTTCGACCGGTTTGGTTTTCCAGAAAGCCGCCTGCGCGGTATTGAGCTTGCCTTCCTTGAAAAGCCGCTCCCACACCGAGGTGGTGGGCGTTTGCCACATATATTCGATGTGCTGGCCGTAGATTTTGTCGGGGCGGAAGTTGCGAATGTAGACGAAACGCCCGTCGCTGACGCTGCGCACGCAATCGACGCGCTCGTCCATGCGACCGCGAAAACCGAATACGAAGCTGCGTGGCGCCTTCTGGAATTTGCCGAGGAAAGCCTGCCCCTGCATCCACTTCGGCGCGGCGACTCCCGCGAGGCTGAGCAGCGTCGGCGCGAAATCGACAAAGCTGACGAGGCGCTGTGACACCCCACCCGTCTGATAATCCGGCGGTCGCAGGTCTTTGAACTTCTCCGGTATGTAAACCACCAGCGGCACCTGCAAGCCGGAGTTATAGGGCCAGCGTTTGTTGCGCGGCATCCCGGAGCCATGGTCGGCGTAGTAGAAAACGATGGTATCTTCGGCGAGTCCGGCGGCTTCAAGTTCCTTAAGGTGAACCCCGGCATCGGCGTCGGCTTCACTCACCTGATCGTAATACTGCGCCCAGTCGCGGCGCACTTCGGGCGTATCGGGATGGTAGGCCGGCACGCGCACTTGAGCCGGGTCGTGAATCGCGGTGTGCGGGCGAGTGCGCAACTGGCTTTCGTGGCTCTTCACGGAGTTGAAAATCGCGAAAAACGGCGTACCGGGCGGACGGTTTTTCCAGTGCGCCCTTGCGGACGATTCGTCCCAGACTTTGCCGGGTTCCTGCAGGTTGTAATCGGTTTTCGAGTTGTTGGTGCAATAGTAACCGGCTTCACGCAAAAACTGCGGATACATCCTCGTGCCGCGCGGCATCGGCACCATGCTGCGCATATGCTCGGCGCCGGTTGATGGCGGATACAAGCCGCTTATCAAGGTGGTGCGCGCCGGAGCGCAGACCGGCGCGTTCGACCAACAAAAGCGATAAAGCGTGCCTTTCTTCGCCAGTGCATCTACGTTGGGCGTGGTGGCGTAAGTGTCGCCGTAGCAACCCATGTGCGGGCCGTGGTCTTCGCTGGTAATCCACAGAATGTTCGGTTTGTCCGCCGCACGGAGTTGGGTGGTCATAAAAAGCGCGAAGAAGAGCGCGAAAAGTTTGTTCATGGCGTGACGGTAATCACCGCGCGGCGGTAGCTCACCAACGGCGGCTCGCCGTTGTCTCGCACCTGCAAAATCACATGAATGGTGGACGGCTGCGCCACACGCGGCGCGACGAACGTGGTGGTTTCGCCGCCGACAGCGCTCAAAGTTATCTCGCCGCGATAGGTGCCTGCTTCCGGGTAAACGAACCACGAGCTTTCGATTTTGTCGCCATCGCCATCGCGCGAACCGGCAGCGCTGAGTTTGACGGTAGCGCCGAATGGGACGGTGAGCGCCAGCACCGCGCTCCCGGCTTCGCCGTTCAGCACAGCCTGCGGCGGGTGATTATGTTTGGCGCCGGGCACGCACCAGTTGAAGCGGGCGGCGAAGTCGTTTTGAAACTGCTCACGCCAGCGCCACACGGCGCGGCGCGCCTCGGTTTTGACCGGTTCTCCGGCTTTGCCGCCCGGCACTTGGTCGCGTGCATCACGAAATAGCGTGGTTTCGGTAACCGCCGTATCGCGCTCGAAGCGGCCGCCCCAGCCGCCCCACGAGGGCTGCGCTGGGTCGCTCAGGCCGTTAGGCAGGTAGTAAAACCACGACGGCGTGTCGCCTTCCTTCATGGTGGCGTGTGGGTTGGGCGCCGTGTAGGTCTTGGTGGGATAGAGCGCGCCCAGCGTGCCGTGGCCAAGCAGCACGTTTTTATCGAACCAGGCGCGCGAAGTCAGCGACTCGTCGCCGCCGAGATACATGCCGCGATAGACACCTTCGCGCGCATCGGCGCCGACCGGAGCGTGCGCCAAAATGTAGAACATGCCGGGGAATTCGCCCTGCATCCACGCCGCGATACCGTCCTGGTCGTGGATGTCGTAAATGCGCAGCTTCGCGATGATTTGCCGTAACGCCGCCGCGCCGCGCTCCTGACGCAGTTGCCACAGCGCCTGCGCCAGATCGGTTTGCCCGCCCCAAATCGAGATGTTGAGAGGCCGCGCATCGGGCCGCGCCACGACTTCAGCGATCCAGCGCGAACCGGGCGTATCGTGGCCCTGCCCCACCGCGTCGCGACCGCGTTCGGTGTTGCCCGCTTTAATCACCGACAACAGTTTTTCGGTTTCGGGGTAGCCTTCGGCGTGCTTGGCCAACTCGCCGCGCACTTCGCCGTACGCCTCGACGATCTGCTTAATCAAATCCGGCCGGGTGACGGCCGTTTTCAACTGGCCACGAATGCCCGCCGACGAAGCCACCAATCCTTCGATGTCGAATTCGTTGGAGTACAGCATCAGGCGAATCATCGACTGCTGGTCGTCCGGGTCGCCGCCGATATCGGTCAACACCAGCAAGCGCGGCTTCTCCGCTTTTTCAGCGGCTTGGGACGGCACGGCGCAGAGCAGCAGGCAGGCGAGCAGCAGGAATAAAGGCATGAGCATGAGTTCTGAGCGCAGTTCACCGGCTCACGGTTTGAGCGACAATGTGCCCCGGCGCACCGCGAAGCAATCGTCACCGGAAAAGACGAGGTGCAGCGTGCGGCCATCGTCGCTCATCCACTTCGTCGGAAGGCTGGCGGTATCCCCAGGATCGACGTCCCAGGATTGGGTGTAATAGGCGGTCGTCCAAGGTCCCCACGGCGACGGCGCATCGTAGATGGCAAAGCCGCCGAAACCGGCGTCGTTCGGCAAACCAATCTGACACCACAGGTAGCGTTTCAGGGCGGCATCGTAGGAAACGCCGCCGCGATAGCAGGCACCGGCGTTCTCAAAAACCGCGCCGCGCTGCTTGATGTCGCGGCTCCATTGCGGCTCGCCGCCCGCGCCGATTTTCACGAAGAATTCATAGGCGTCACGCTCGCGGATTTTATCCAGCGGCACGCGCGCCAGCACCATGCGGTCGGTGCGCACATAGGCGCTGTCACTGTCCGGCGAATAGAGATAAACGAAGCCGTCGCGAGCGTTGCCGTAGTTTTGCCCGAAGTTAAGGAAGGTCGGGCAGCCGAAGCTCTCGGTGAATTTCCAGTCGGCCCACTGCCACGTCGCGCCACGGTCGTTCGACCAACCGAGTTGGGCGTTAGCGGCATTGCGCACCAGCAGGTAGAGCACGCCTTTTACCATCAGGATACCGCTCGCCTTGCGCCCGTCTTTGCCGTTGCCCAGCGCCTCGGCGGTCGGCGCCGAAATGTTGGTGCCTTCGAAATTCGGCGGCGCGCCGGTGACCTTGGCCAGCCCCATGCTGAGCTTGCTTTTGACGAACGGTACGAAGCCCTGACCATCGCCGTAGGCGGTATAAAGCGCGTCATCGCTGGCCCAAGTCATCGGCCAGTTGTCGCTGCCCTCCGCCCGACGGGCGATGCCGGCAGGCGCTTCCCAGTCGATATTTGCAATCACCGGGCTGGGCGGATAGGCGGCGGCGCGCTTGGGCACCGCAGCGGCGAGGGGCCGAAAGAACGGTTTAAGCACGTCGTAATGGTCGTTGTTCTTCTCGCGATTCCACGATTTCCCGGCACGCGCCACCACCAAATCGAGGCTTGGCACCACGACGATCAGGCTGTCGTAGAGTCCCCACGACCAGAAGGCATCGCGCGGCATCTCGGCAATGGTGCCGTCGGCGTTATTCCACCAGAGCATCGAATAGTGCGACGAGGCCTTGCCGTATTCCGTCGGTTCGCGCACCGGCAGTTTGGCGAGAGCCGGATCGGGGTGATGAATAGCGCCGATGAACGCGGCAGGTAGAATCTGCTCGTCTTTCCAGCGACCGTCGCGCAGATACAGGTAGCCGATGCGCGCCATCGCTTCGACATCGGCACTGAAGCCGGAGCCGAATTCGCGGCGCCGAATGCCGTCCAACAATTCAGGGCGATATGCTTGCTTACGCCAGACGAGGTCGGTGTTCTTGATGCCGAGCGGCGCAAAAACGCGCTCGAACAGCACGTCGTTCAGGTCGCGCTTGTATACCAGCGTCAGGCATTCGGCCAGCCAGTTGGGGCCGCCGTCGCTGTAGCTCCACTGCGTCCCCGGCTCGAAAAGCAGCGGCTCGTAGCCGCCGGGCTTGCCGAAGCCGGCGGTCTGGTTGGCGAGCATGCGCAGAGTAATTTTGGGAATCCAGCCGGTTTGCGCATTGCTCTCCGGCGGCAGCCCGAACGTTGGGTGATATTTCTGCGCCGGGTCGTCGAGTTGAACCTTGCCGTCCTTGAGCGCGAGGCCAAGCGCGGTTGACCCAATAGATTTCCCCGACGATTTCAGGTCGTAGAGCGTAGCGGCATCGCCCCAGTTCAGCACCATTTTGCCCCGGTAAACGATACACCCGGAGCCGCCACCGCCGCTCAGCGCGTAGTCGCGCGCCTTCGCCAACTGCGCCGCGTCCAGCCCCATTTCGGCGGGTGTGGCGCGAGCCCATTCATCGCCGGGCCATTCGGCGGCTTGCGTTGGTGTTACGTTAAGCATGGGAGTGCATAGCAACCCCAGTAGCAGGGGCATTTTCATTAGGCTCAAGCGCATGGTACTCAACTTTCATCCAGTGGCGCCAATCCAATGGAACGCCGAATCATATGGCTTTCTTTGAACACGTCTGCAGCAAGGTCATTATCCACAGAGCGCAATGATTTACCGAAATCACGCAAGGCCACGGCAAGATTGTTATGTTTGTACGGCCCTTCCAATTGCGGCAGTTGGGCAATGATACGGCGGCGTGCCACCACCTCTTTGCGGGCTTTCATCGCTTTCCACGCATTGCCCTCCCCCTCTTTCAGCGATGCCGTTGTCGCCCACCAAAAGGCAAACGCGCCTTGCCACCCGGCGGCAAAGAAGAACTCGGCGTGCGGTTCCAAAAGCGGCCATGCGGCGGCCAAATCACTTTGGGCCGCCCCCAAATCTTGCGATTTGATCGAATAATTTGCTCGCTGTACCAATACGTAAACTCGCAACAGGTGATCCATTGGCCCCTTTGCAAGTCGTGCAAAAGCCTCGTTCAATGCCTGCTCCGCCTGTGTAATATCTCCGGCTCGCAAACAACAACCGGCTTCAGAGACAAATGCGCTTACGACAAGGACATTTAAGGGGTCTATCAACGCCAGTCTGTTTGCCTGTCGCGTTGCTTCCAATGCCGGATCGTCTCGGCCCAACAGATAGTAAAGCGATGCCAACGAATCATATGCCTTTGATTGCAGATTCGTATTGTCCTCAGCCGTAGTCGCACGCAGGTAAGCGTTTTCCGCGCCTTTCCAATCGAAGGCCGCCTCGCATTGGTGAGCTTCGGTCATGGCCTGGAGCCAGGGAGAGGGCTCGCGATCCGTTTCCGCCAGTTTTTGCCAGAAATCCATTATGGCCGCATTCTCAGCCTCGACGTCCTCGTTTTGCACGGCGTCCGCGAAAGCCTGGAGATGCGCCTCCAGGCCCTCTTCCGGTTTGGTTTTCCCATCCGGTTTGGTTTGCCCATCCGGCAATTCAGGTTCTTGCATCGCGTGCCTCCCCCAAATCACTTCCCGTTGATCGGTTGGTTACCGTAAGCTTTGGGCGGGTCGTTTTCGGGAACTTTGAGTTCGGTGCGCAGGCGCGTTAGCTCCTGCAGCAGAAACTTCTGCGTTTTGGCGTAATCCGGTTGGCCATAAACGCTGCGCAGTTCCTGCGGGTCTTTTTCGCGGTCGAAAAGCTCCCAGTAGTCGTCTGCGGTGCCGTTGAAATGGATCAGCTTGTAGCGGTCGGTGACGACGCCATAGTGCGGGCGCACATGATGCGGCGACGGGTATTCGTAGTACTGGTAGTAAAACGCCGTGCGCCAGTCGCGGGGAGTTTTACCGGCTAAAATCGGCACGAAGCTGCGGCCCTGCATTTCGGCGGGCACCGTGACACCGGCGGCATCAAGCAGCGTTTCGCCGAAATCGAGATTGCTCACCAGCTCCTTGCTGACGCTGCCCGGTCTGGTCACGCCCGGCCAGCGCACCAGCAGCGGCGTGCGCACCGATTCCTCGAAAATCCAGCGCTTATCGAACCAGCCGTGCTCGCCGAGGTAAAAACCCTGATCCGAAGCGTAAACCACGATGGTGTTTTCGGCGAGGCCCTCGTCGTCGAGATATTTCAAAACGCGCCCCACGCTGTCGTCAACGCCTTTGACGCAGCCGAGATAATCGTGCATGTAGCGCTGATACTTCCAACTCACCAATTCTTTGCCGGTCAGGTTCGCCTTCTGGAAAGCTTCGTTGCGCGGCCCATAGTAGGCATCCCACTCTTTGCGCTGTTCGGGTATAAATTGGCCGAGTGGATTCAACTTATTGTCGTGCGGGGTCATCGTTTTGGCGATGGTCATGTCCTGATCGCGCTCGGCGATGCCGCGCCCGGCGTAATCGTCGAAGAGCGTGGGCGGTTCGAGATATTTGCGGTCGTTATCGAAGTTCAGGTCGCGCAAGGCCGGCGCCCACTCGCGGTGCGGCGCTTTTTGCTGGCACATCAGCAGGAACGGCTTGTTCTTATCGCGGCCCTTGAGCCAGTCCAGCGAAGCGTCGGTGATAATGTCGGTGACGTAACCGTTGATCTTGAGCCGTTCGCCGTTGCGGATCATCGCCGGGTTGTAATAGACGCCCTGCCCCGGCAAAACCTGCCAGAAATCGAAGCCGGTCGGATCGCTTTCGAGGTGCCACTTACCGATCATCGCCGTCTGGTAACCCGCCGCCTGCAGCAGTTTGGGAAAGGTAGTCTGCGCGCCATCGAAACGCGAGTTGGTGTTGTTGTAGAAGCCGTTGACATGCGAATACTTGCCGGTCAGGATGCAGGCGCGGCTCGGCCCGCAAATCGAATTGGTGACGAGGCAGCGGTCGAACCTCATGCCTTCTTTGCCGATACGGTCGATGTTGGGCGTTTCGATGAGCTTACGCGGGTCGCCATAGGCGCTGATCGCCTGATAGGCATGGTCATCGGAGAAGATGAACACGATGTTCGGCCTCGCTTTTGGAGCGGGCGCGGCGTGCGCGAAACCGGCGCAAACGAGAACGGCGAGCAGGAGAAAACGAAGGATTTTCATGACTGTTTTTACTTAGAGTGCCGGGCGAATAAAACGCTTAGTGTGAAATTACCAACTCCATAAATCAGCAAATGCTAAGTCAGGGCGTCCTAAGCGGCGGTTGAAGAGAATGCAAATGTTATGCAAGGTGATTTTGGCAGCTAAGCGCGTCATGAACCCCTCCAACCTATGGGGACGCTCATCGCGCAAGCGAAAAGCATGATGCAATTTGCCAAAGACACTTTCGATAATCTGGCGTTGACTGGCTATCCAATGGCGCAACTCCTTCCAAGGCACCTCCCAAGGACGAGGATGCCAACCGCCGTAGCGTTGAGGAGGCGTAATGACTTCTGCGTGATATTCCGCACGCCAGCGATGATGCCAGTCATGGCCTACGAAACCACTGTCGGTCAGGTAATAACCTCCCTCCGGCATCATCGGGCCAACCGTAGGTAGGCGGTCATGCGCATGTTTGCGAGCTTGCAAAAAACTCTCGGCCAATCGTTGGTCTTTTGTACTGGCGCTGCCAAAGGCCCAGCCTGTGATGACACCTTTCGCATCCGCACTGGCCAGTAAATAAAAGCCACAATACCACCCGAGGCGGCTACCTGTTGCCTTGTTGGCTTGTCCTGGCAACCAACCACCGCCGCGACGTCGCACAAAGCGTGTCGCGACCGCACTGGCATCGAGCGCCTCGTAATAACCAGTCATATCAGTCGGGCGCAGTTGCAAAACCAAGTCTTGCCAGAAAGCTACCAAAAGATCGTAACAGCGGCGCTGGGCTCGGTTGAATTGGCTGCGATCTGGCAATTGAGGAAAGAAAGGACGCAGATGGCGTTGAGCATAGCGGTAAAAGTCTTGTTCACTGGCAAAGTTGCGCCATTGTCCAAAAAGCGTCAAGGTAATGACCTCACTCTGGGACAAAACAGGAGGACGTCCCGGCGTGCGTGGAACTCGGGGTTGACTCTTGCAGAAATCGTCAACCATGACGTAAAGTGCTGTGATGAAGGCTGTGGTATCGATCATGATGCAGAACCTCTGGTAGGGTTACTGCTTTTGATACCACGGCCTTCTTTTCGAATCACCTTAATTTCACACCAAGCGTTAAATTCGCGGCAACAAAGTGGCAAAGTCCGCCTGCGCGGACTAATTTCGGAGTTGTTCAACGGGAATAGACCGTTTTTTAGGCCTCTTGCAAATGTAAACGTTTTGCCGGAGCAGGCGGGGCTTCGCACCCGCTTTTTATAAGGCCTATTCAATCTCCCACCACAGCTTTCGCGCTCCGCCAAATCTTCACCGGCGTGGTATTTTGTTGCGGCGCGCCGGGCGTGCTGCGGCCCTCGGCGACGTATTTCTCCAGCAGTTTCGTAAGGCGTTCCACGATTTCGGGGTGCTCGGCCTGCACGTTTTTGGTTTCGGCGATGTCGGTTGCCAGATCGTAAAGTTGCACCGGGGGCAAGCTTTTCGTGGTGGCGGCGCCGGGACGGGGCGCGCTCCAGCCACCTGAATCGGCGCAGAGCTCCAATTTCCAGTTGCCTTGCCGAATCGCGAACGAACCGTTGATGGAGTGGTGCACGATGGCCTCGCGCAGCGGCGCTTTGGCGCGGCCTTCCAGCGCGGGCAGGATGCTCACGCTGTCTTCGGCGGCATTATCCGGCAGTTTGGCGCCGAGAATATCGGCACAGGTGGCGAACAGGTCGTTGAGACAAATAGTCTGGTCGCTGCTGCTGCCCGCTTTCACATGCCCGGGCCAGCGCGCGATGAACGGAATATGGTGGCCGCCATCGAAAATATCGGCCTTGGTGCCGCGAAACTGCGCGCTGGGGTTGTGGCCCTGGGCCAACAGCTCGGCGAATTTCGCTTCGGGCGAACAGCCGTTGTCGCTGGTGGCGATAACGAGCGTGTTTTCGTCGAGGCCGTTTTTCTGCAGAGCATCCAGCACTGTGCCGACCGTAGCATCGACTTCCATCACGAAGTCGGCATAAGGGTTGAGGCCGCTTTTGCCGCGCCATTCGGGCGTTGGCGCGATGGGAGTATGCGGCGCATTGAGCGGCAGGTAGAGAAAGAACGGCTTGCCGTTTTTTGCGTCGGCGGCGCGCGCTCCGATGTATTCGACGGCTTTTTTCGTCAACGTCGGCAACACGTCCACGTCTTCAAAATCCGGCGCCGCCGGGCCTTTGCGGGTTTGGCCGCCGGTACGGCCCTGCATCATCGGAAAAGCCTTGTCGGTGGTCGGCACTACGGCAACGCGGTCGTTTTCGATGAAGGTGTAAGGCACCATGTCCAGCGAACCGGCGATGCCGAAGTAAGTATCGAAGCCCACCGTCAACGGGCCGCGGGTGATAGGTTTGGTGAAGTCGACGTTCCAGGCGTCAGCGCCTTTTTCGATGCCGTCGGTGAAAGGCGACGTACGGTCTTTGCGCGGCCAGCCGAAGCCGAGATGCCACTTGCCGATAGCCGTCGTGTGATAGCCGTTGTTTTTCAAAAACGCCGGTACGGTGAGGCGATTTTCTTCGATAAGCAACGGACTCATGCCGCCCAGCACGCCGCTTTTCAGGCGCGAGCGCCAGTTGTAGCGCCCGGTGAGGATGCCGTAGCGCGTCGGCGTGCAAACCGCGCTGCTGCTGTGGGCATCGCTGAAAATCATGCCCTGCGCCGCCAAGCGGTCGTAGTTGGGCGTCGCGATTTTGCCCTGCGGGTTCAGGCACTTTACGTCGCCGTAGCCGAGGTCATCGGCCAGAATGTACACGATATTCGGCGCGGCGTGCGCGGGTTGTGAAAGAGCTATGCCCAGGAAAGGGGCGCAAAGAAACAGAGATTTATTCACGCTGCGCCGGGGGTTGAAACCCCACGGCACAGAGGCGCTACGCGCCAACCGTCCTCGCGGACGGAGGAAGGGCGCAGCGCACAGAACGCGTCCAGAGGACGCTGGGCCGAAGGCCTCCCTGCCGTGGGGTTTCAACCCCCGGCATGCCTTGGCAATAACGCTCTCGACTACCGCTTTACCTCGTAAGGCAACGTGTCTCATCATTTCACTGCCCCACCGTCACGCGCAGGTTTTCAATGGTGCCGGTTAACCGCTTCATGCCGTCGTAATTGCCGACCGGCATTTTGCTGTCGAAGCCGACGCAAAACTCCTCGGCGGGCTGGTTGGGAATTAGAGAGGGAGCCTGGCCGGTGGCGACGGTCTGCCCGTTAATCTGCATCGTCATCGTTTTGTCCTGCGCAAGACGCGCTTCGAGGTGTACTTTCCCAGCGATGGCCTGCGTCGCTTCTATAGTAGTGAGCGCACCTTTGCCGGTGCGCACCACCCAGGACACACGCCCATTTTTGAGAGCCAGCGCATAACCGACGCCAACGCCGCCGTGCGCCATAATCACGCCGTCTTTGCTCTGTGTATCGACATCGCAGGAAACCGTGACCGGTTTATTGGCGATCTGCGGCGCGGCGGCGGTGCCGATGGCGTCGCCGATTTTCAGTTTGTCGAGCGCCGCCGGAGCGACGGGTTCTATATCTGCAGGATCGTAGGGAATTAGTGGTTGCGGATTGGCGACACGGCCCAATTCGCGGCAACCGGGCGCCATGCCGTCGAGGCCGAGATCGTCTTTCATGGCGTCGATCAGCGCTTGCAGTTGCGCTACAACCGCGGGGTTTGCCTTGGAGGCGTCGTGTTCCTCGCCGATATCGTCGCGCAGGTTATAGAGCTTCGGCTCGTCGGGTTTTCCGGCGGGCGCAGCGTTGCCCATCGCGATTTGCAGCTTCCAATCGCCGTGGCGCACCGCGTTGAGGCGCAGGCCGTTGTAATAAAAAAACGTGTCATGAGCCGGTTTGACGTTTGCCTCGTCCGAAAGTTGGGGCCAGATGTTTACACCGTCGATTTTGCGATCCGCCGGCACTTTGGCGTTGGCCAGCGCGGCGAAAGTCGGCAGAATGTCGAACATGGCGGTGATGGCATCGCTTTGCGTTCCGGCGGGGATTTTTCCCGGCCACCACGCAATGGTCGGCTCGCGCATACCACCTTCCCAGGTGCTCCCTTTGAAGCCGCGCAGCGGCGTGTTCACGGCGCGCTGCGTGCCGCCGTTGTCACTGGTGAATATGACGAGCGTTTTTTCGGCGAGACCGTTGTCGCGCACCGCGTCCAACACGCGCCCGACGCTCCAATCGACTTCTTCGACCCAGTCGGAATAGAGGCCATGCTCCGATTTGCCCGCCCATTTTTTGCCGGGATAAAGCGGGAAATGCACCGCGTTATGCGGCAGGTAGAGAAAGAACGGCGCGTCTTTTTTCTCGCCGATGAACTTCACGGCTTCATCGGTGTAGATTTCGACCAAAGATTGCTGATCGTCGGGCTTCATGCGCTTGACGACCTTACCGTTGCGCAGCAGCGGCAAAGGCGGCTGCCCTTTGCCTGCGGTTTTCGGCAGCGGCTTGCCGAAATCGCTTTTGACGCCATCGGAAGCCGGCCCCATATCGTTGGAATAGGGTAAGCCAAAATGCAGATCGAAACCCTGCGCGTTCGGCAGAAATTCCGGTTGGTCGCCGAGGTGCCACTTGCCGATAATCGCCGTGGCGTAACCAGCGTCTTTCAGCACTTCGGCGACGGTGACTTCTTTAGGCGACAGTCCAACCTGCTCGGCGGGAAAGAGCACATGCGGAATCGGCAGCGCCCGCTTGGCGTAGCAGCCCGTCATCAACGCGGCCCGCGAAGGTGAGCATACCGGCGCCGCATAAAACGAAGTCAGCTTGCGCCCTTCTTTCGCCATGCGGTCGAGGTTCGGCGTGCGATTGATCTTCGAGCCGAACGGCCCAATATCCGCGTAGCCCATGTCGTCGATGTTGATGACGATGAAGTTCGGAGGCGCGGCCCATGCGCCCGAAATCAACAGAAACAAGGTGCAGAAACAAGCGACCAGCGATTGAAATCGCGGCCGGCGAGCCTTCGGCTGAGCGTCACCGACCCGCAAGCGGGTACCCCGCGCGGACACGAATTTTGGTGTTGTGTCCCCGCAGGGGGACATTAGGTGCCAACGGCGCCCGCCCGCCGCGATTTCAATCGCTGACCTTAACAAATTTCGTTTCATGCTGCCTCGTTCAGAATTTCACAGCTTTGGTCGAGATAAACGTCGGCGCGTGTTTGTTGAGCAGGCGTGCTTCGTCGCTCCACCAGTCTTCGTAGAAACCGGCGATGAGGAAGCCCGCTGCCAATTGACCGCCGATTTGTTCGTCCAAAGTGTGGCTCCATTCGATGGCCTCTTTCTTGTCGAACATATCCTGCAATTCGGCTTCGGTGAGGTCTGATATGTCGGCATAGGGCAGTTTATGGCGCACTTGGAGCACGCCTTCGTTGTCTTCGGCGTAGCGGTCAAAGATGTAAATGAACGGCTGGTTGAAGCCCGAAAGCAGCGCACCGCCGGGGCGCAGCACACGGTAACACTCGCGCCAGATGGGGTCGAGCTTTTCCATGAAGCAGTTGGAGCAGGGATGAAAAATCAGGTCGAAGCTGCCATCCGCGAAGCGCGATAAATCCGCCGCGTCACCCTGTTCCAGACGAATCTCCAAGCCTTCCCGCTCGGCTACGAACTTGTCCTGTTCCAGTTGCCGTGCTGAATTATCAAACGAGGTGACGTTGGCCCCCGCCGCCGCCAAAATCGGTGCCTGCTGGCCGCCGCCCGAAGCGAGGCACAGAATGTCCTTGCCGCGCACCTCGCCGAACCAGTCACGCGGCGTGGCGATGAGCGGCGTTAGGATGATTTCCCAATCGCCGTGACGCGCCCGCTCGATCTCTTCAGGGCTGACCGGCACGCTCCACATATTGCCCGAGTCCACGGCGGCGTCCCAGGCACGGCTGTTGTATTCTCGAAAGTTCATGATGTTATTCAGGTTGGGTTTGTGCCGCATTTGGCCCGGCTTTGCCGCCGGTCACCGGCACCGGGTGCACAGCTTTTATCAGGGCCTTAAGCTGCGCCTGCTCGGCGGCAAAACGCGGGTCACCGGCTAAATTTTTCAGTTCCTGCGGATCGTTGTCGTGGTCGTAAAGCTCCACGCCCCGCGCTCCGCCGTCCCATTCGGTGTAGCGCCAGCGCTCGGTGCGCACGCTGTGGCCGGGAAATCCGGCGCGCTGCACCTGCGTATAGGCCGGGCGCGTCCAGGCGGCCTGCGGATTTTCCAGCAAGGGGCGCAGGCTGACGCCTTCAAGGTTGGCGGGCGCTTTCAGCCCAGCATAGTCGGCCAAGGTCGGATACAGGTCGAGGGCTTCCACGATGCGTGGACAGCTTTGCCCGGCGACTTTGCTCCCCGGCGGCGCGATGATGAAAGGCACCCGCGCCGATTCCTCGAAACAGCTTTGCTTCATCCACAAGCCATGCTCACCCAGATGATAACCGTGGTCACTCCAGAACACAATGACCGTGTTGTCTTTGAGGCCGAGGCGGTCAAGCGAATCCAACACGCGCCCGATCTGGGCATCCACGAACGAAATCGCCGCGTAATAGGCCTGCTTGCCGCGCCGCGCCTGCTCCGGGGTCACGCCAAGCAGCGGCCACGGGTTGGTGGAAGCTAATGCGGGCCGGGGAACGGTGTCGCGAAAACCCGGTGCCACTTCGGGCAGTGTGATCTTATCGAGCGGATACAAATCGAAGTATTTCTGCGGAGCCACGTAGGGGCAATGCGGCTTATAGAAACCGACGCCAAGGAAAAACGGCTTGTCTTTGTGCGCTTCCAGCAGGCGAATCGCTTCGGTGGCGACTTTGCCGTCGGTGTGGTCTTCGTCCTTGCCGGTTTTGTCGGCCAACAGCGAAATCGAACTGCCCAAACCGCCGCCCGACAGGCGCTCGATTTCGGGTTCGAGTGCGGTTTTATCGCGCCCGGCGGGATTGACGACCTCCTGCCACGAGGGCGGGTCATCCAACCCGCTGGTGCCGATATCGCCGGGATTGCCGTAGTGATAAATCTTGCCGACGCGCGCCGCATAGTAACCGTTGTTTTTGAACAACTGCGACATGGTGACGACATCCGGCAAGCCCTGCCGAAAGCGATAGCGCAGGTCGAACACGCGCGTGGTATCGGGGCGCAGCCCGGTCATCAGCGACGAGCGCGACGGCGAGCAGAGCGGGAACTGGCAGTAGGCGCGTTCGAATTTGACGCCGCGCGCCGCCAAACGGTCGATATTTGGCGACTTCACCACCGGGCTGCCGTAACAGCCGAGGTCGGCGTTCATGTCGTCGACCGCGATGAACAACACGTTCAACGGCCTATCGGCGGCCTGCGCCGATACAACGCCCGACAGCAGTAGAAAAACGACGAGCAAGCGCGACACGACGGTGAAGATTTTCATAGTGCTTGAAGGTATATGTCCGCCCCGCACCCGAATCGCACGGATTGAGAATAGTATTTTTCTTAACACGCCAGCGATTAAAAGGCTTGGTGTGAATTGAATTGTTGGTTTGCCTACTCCAGAGATTGACAAGGCCCAAGTTTAGTCATCCCAATTGACGATGGAGATAGACGCAAAAGTTATGCAGCGTGTTTTGCCGCCGCTCGGACCTCGCAACTTCCCAGAGTTTGAGGCTGCTCATCACGCAATCGGAAGGGGTGCTTTTTATCTACGACATCAACCCCTTCTTTGGCTACTCTATAAACAATTACTAATTCACACCAAGCGTCTTATTCGCTGGCAATAAGCCTGATTCATTCGATGCGCCAGAGAGTGACGGTGTTGTCCTTCTGTAATGTGGCAAGAGTGCGACCGTCGGGTGAGAATTCTATGAAGTCGGCCTTGGACGATGTGGCGATTTGGCGTTGCAATATTCCAGTAGCGGCGTCGAAGAGACGTATCTTATTGTCGCCGGGCTCTTGAGTCGCGAACCGACGTCCATCGAGCGAAAACACGGGACAGGCATAGGAGTCGCCCAAGGTGTTGCTCGTCGAGCGCTGTTCCCAGAGCAGGGAGCCATCGTGAGTGGCAAATAACTGCATTTTCGTTATGCTCTGCTGCGGCGAAGCCAATACGCTACTCGTAACAAGCACAGCTTTTCCGTCGGGTGCACAGACCAACCCCAATATGGAGCCCGATATAGTTTTAGTGGGATATATCGCCAATTGCTTACCGCTTTTCTGGTCGAAAACCAGGAAAGACTTCGAGTCGTCATTTTGCCTTTCCGGCGGCCAACGGAAAAGTGCGATGGCTCCCACTGAGCCGTTTTGGGACAGTGAAAAGCACCGGGAAATCCCCGGAACACCAAACGCATAGTTGTTAGGGGGAGCGACGCGATGGGCAAAAATGATTCGGTTGGTCGAGAGTGTCCTAACCCTGACGGTGATAAAGAAGCGATTCTTCTCAGTGTTCACACCTTCATCTTGTACCGTCGTTACCCTATCCTGGGCAGCATTTACGACGAGCGGTGTTTCACTCGGAATCCGTGCTACGGCGAAAGGTCTGCTGTTCTGCCACAAGACGTGGTAAGGCACGACAGTTGGCGGCACGACGATCACGCACCATGAATAACTATCCGGTAACGGATAAAATTCGTTACCCAGGCAACCCGTCGGCGGCTCGCCGGTTGACAAAAGTTTACGCCGGTGGATATCCCATGACTGCAATGTACAACGTTTTGAATTGACGACCACCCACAATCGCCGATTGTCCTGCCAGGAAACACCAACAATACGGTCGCGCACGCCCAACGAAATCGGTAACACGTGCGGACGCCACGAATTTCGCTCGGCGATGATGGCATAGAGCGCCACGGCAACGAGCACGGCGGCGCACCATACAGTGCGGCGGGACTGGCGAGACATGAGCTTTAGTGCGACCTATCTAAGCAGTGCCAATGGCTGGCAATTGAAACGCTTGGTGTGCAATAAATAAATTTAATTCACACCAGAAGTTAAGATCGCCACCACTCTTTCCGCCTCAATGCTTCACAGCGACATCTTTCACGCAGCGAAAGCCAAGATGCGACGAGCCGGTGTCGATGGCGCCTTTGCCGCGCGTGCCGAGCAGATAGCGCGCGCAATACTGGTCGCTGCACAAAAACGAGCCGCCGCGATGCACGCGTTTGGGTATGCCCGGCTCGTCGGGGTCGAAGCTGTCGGCGGGGCCGCGCGGGTTGCGCGCTACGCCACCTTTCTTCGCCAGCGTTTGGTAGTAATCGGGGCGATACCAGTCGCTGCACCACTCCCAAACATTGCCCGCCATGTCGTAAAGGCCATAGGCGTTCGGCGCGAACTGCTTCACCGGCGCGATACCGGTAAAGCCGTCTTCGGCGGTGTCGCGGTAGGGGAAATCGCCCTGAAAGGCGTTGCACTGCCATTTGCCGTCGATCTTGAGGGTCTTACCCCACACATACGGCTGTTTTTCCAACCCGCCGCGCGCCGCGCGTTCCCATTCGGCTTCCGTCGGCAGCCGCTTCCCGGCCCATTTGGCATAGGCGGCGGCGTCCTCGTAGGCGACGTGCACCACCGGCAGGTTATCTTTACCGTCCAGCGTGCTCTGCGGGCCGCTCGGATGCTTCCAACCGGCGCCGGGCACATAGCTCCACCACTCGGACGGTTGGTTGAGCGACACGGCGCTTTTCGGCGTGTTGAAAACCACGGAGCCAGGCACCAGCAGCGCCGGGTCGGCACCGGGAAAGTCTTTCGGATTGAGCGGGCGCTCGGCGACGGTTTTGTAGCCGGTGGCTTTCACGAACGCGGCGTATTGCGCATTGGTGACTTCGCTGGCGTCCATGAAGAAGCCGTCTACATAGACTTTATGGCCCGGCTGCGCGTCAGGGAAGCCCTTCATCAGGCCGGGGCAAATCGGCTTGTCGCCGGCGGCGTGTGCGGCGCGCGAAGTATCGTTGTCGGCGGGCGGGCCGCCCATCCAGAATTCACCGGCAGGAATCCACACCATGACCTGCGGTGTGGCTTTTTGCGGAGCCTCCATCTTTTTCGGTGGCACTACTGCGGCAGAGGTTTTCGATTCCGCCACTGCCGCTTGTTGATTGTCCTTGGCGCAACCGGTCATCATCAAGGCCGGTAACGCTACGCTGAAAAGAAAAGTTGATTTTTGTACTGAATTCATTTGGCAATCGATGCGGTCAAGCGGTTTCCCGATTGTTGGGGTCTATATGGTGAGTCCTCAGCCTCAATTCTTTGAAGCGGCTTTCTGCAAAAAAGTCACGAAAGCCCCGTAGCGCTTCTGTGTCGCGATGGAAAGCGCCGTGCGGCCTTTTTTGTCGCGAACCTCTTTGTCCGCACCACCCTCAATCAGTATACGGAGCAGAGCCAGATCGCCCGCTGTCGCTTCCTGCAAAACAGCCGATTTTTGGCGGTCGAGAGCGGCCTTGGCGGCTGCGGCCTGTTTTTGCATAGAGGCAGCCATAGCCCCATTGTCATGCTTGGCCATCCCTTCCATCATGCGTACAGAGTTTTGCAATTCAAACGAAACCAGTTCCGGCGCACGCTGCAGGCGACCGCGCTCGATGACGTGCATCAGCGCGGTTTCGCCGGCCACGTCTTGCGCATTGATTTCGGCTTTGGCCTGCAAGAGAGCCTGAACGACCGCCGGGGTGCTGTTCGCAGCAGCGAGCATAAGGGCGGTTTGCCCTTTGGTATCGCGCGCGTTGATATCGGCGTTTTTCGCCAGTAGAGCCTGGACGACGGCTGTATCGCCGGAATCGGCCCATCGCTGCCAGTTTGTTTTTTCTACAGGAGAAACGTCGCGGCTGGTCGGCTTTTCCGAGTCTTCGTCAGCGCGATGCAGGATTCCTTCGCGCATCTGGGGTAACACCCGCACGATTTGTGCACGCCCCTCGTTAGCCACGCGCATCAAAGCCGTGCGACCGGAACGGTCTTGGCATTGACATCGACTCCTTTGTCCAGCAACAGGCCGACAACCTCAGAACTTCCTGCCCCTGCCGCCGCCATAAGAGGCGTAACGCCTTGCGGTGCCTCGCTTCCGGGAGAATCCGATAGAACGGGCACTTCAATGTCGGTGATGTTGACCGGCGCACCTTTGTCGAGCAATTGTTGCACGATATCCGCGTTACCGCTGACCGCCGCGAGTATCAGCGCTCCCCGGTTGAGACCTTTGGTGACATCGACTCCGTGATCGAGCAAGGCGCGCACGATGGCGGCGTCCCTTTGTGCCGAATCCCGGCGGATCTCATTTTTCTCCTCTTCCTTCATCGTGCCGCCAAAACCATAAATCGTCATCAACGCCCGTTGGTTATTACCCTCGCGCAGAACCGCCAAGAGTGCCGTGCCGGTAAACCCAACGGCGTTGGGGTTGGCGCCTTTGTCCAGCAGCAGTTGCACCGCCTGGCTTTCTCCGTTTTGCGCAGCCCAGAACAGCGGTGCCCCCGACATCGACCCGGCGTTGGGATTGGCGCCGTGTTCAAGGAGCAGTTTCACCAGCGGATTTTCCGGTTGTCCCATCTCGGCAATGGTGGCCCATGACAGAGGCGTCGATCCTTCTTCATCCTTTACGTTGACATCCGCACCGGCGGCCACCAGTACCTGGGCAGCTTCCAGATATCCGTTTCGGGCGGCCACAAGTAAAGCGGTATCACCTCTTTCTCCCTTGGCATTGACGGCGGCGCCTTTTGATAGCAGAAATTTCACCATCGCCGCCTTTCCCGAATCTGCAGCCGCAATCAGAGCAGCACCATTGTCTTCATTGACCTGCGCGCCTTTGGCGAACAGCAATTTAGCGATTTCCACGTTGCCGTAGTGGGCTGCAGTCGCCAACATCGGGCTGCTTCGTTTATCGAGACGCAGCTTGGCTCCGGAGTCCAACAACAGTTTCACGATAGCGACATCGCCCATCGCAACCGAGCGTTCCAGCGGCGTCTGGCCGTATTCTTCGGGCACGTTGACGTTGGCGCCTTTGCGAATCAGCGCCTGAATGAGCGCGTAGGAACGGGTATAAACGGCGGAGTGCATCACGACACGGCCATCGCGAGTTTTGGCGTTGACGTTGGCGCCTTTGGCCAACAACGCCTGCACGATGGGCATCGACAAACCGCTCCGGCAATCCACGGCCTCCATCAGAGGCGTATAACCGTTTTCAAGGGAAGCGTTGGGATTGGCGCCTTTGGCCAGCAGCGCCTGAACTTTGGGTAAATCGCTTTTTTTCACCGCGTCGAACAGGGCGGTACTCACAGCGGTAATGCGGCCCCGGCGCGCCGGAGCCGCATTACCGAGAACGACAAAACACAGCAACAGGCCGCAGGCCCATGATAGGATAGGACGTCGAATTGCACCAGACATGAATTACCATCCTCTAAAGGAAAGACGATTGTAGTGTGCACGCCACATGCGAATTTGAAAACAATACTTAATCCGCACCTTTGTTTCATTCGTTCGTCTGCCTGCCTACGTGTGAAACGTTTATACTTTTGCGCACCGACTTTCTCAAGGATTGGTTTTCATGTTGCGTCGTTCTTTTTTGCGACTTTCTGCCTTGCTTAGTTCCGGCATCGTTCTGCTGGGCGTCTCCGCGCTCCATGCGGCGGATGCGCCCGCCAAAAGCATCATCGAAATTCCGAAGTGGGGCCGCTGGCAAGACCCCGACAAGGATTGCCAGTACAAGCTCGACAAGGGCAACCTCGTGATTACCGTGCCGGGTTGGGAGCACGATCTCAGCATGGATCGCGTGAAAATGAACGCGCCGGTCGTGCTGCAGGACACCAAGGACGATTTCGGCGTGCAGGTCAAAATATCCGGCGACTTCAAGCCGGGCGGGCCGGTGGCGATCAACAGCCCCGCTTACGTGGGCGCCGGCTTGGTCGTCATGCTCGACAATCGCAATTACGTGCGCCTTGAACGCGCCGCCTATATCAAGCCCAACACCACGCAGGTGATTCACATCATGAGCTTCGAGATTCGCATCAACGGGGCCATCCAGCGTTTTGGCGCGGCGCAGGACAACCGCGTGGATGGCAAAACACCGCTTTATTTCCGCATCGAGCGGCATGGCAAGAAAATCTACGGCGCGGTCAGCCAAGACGGCGAAGAGTGGCAGGTGCTCGACGTGAAAACCCTGAGCGCCGAGCCGAAGATGAGCGCCGGAGTCTTCGCGGTCAACCTGACCAGCGAAGAATTCAAACCGAAATTCGAAGATTTCAAGCTTGAAGAGCTCGATCCGGTTGAAGAGGAAACGCCTTCGACGACCGGGGCACCCGATCCCACCAAGCCGCCGGTGCCGCTCACGTTGCCCAAAACCCGCAAGCGTCGTTAAGGTACAATGCGTCTTGCTTCAATCACGGCGCCTGATGCAGCGATTGCATCAGGCGCCGTGTGAATTATGTCCCCTACTCCCCCCCTCACTTCCGACGCCGGTTCACGCGGCAGCTGGCGCGGCTTCGATTGGCTGTTGCTCCTGCTCGTGCTCATCCTGTCGCTGTGGGGAGCCGCTACGGTGGTTTCGGCGACGTTGGCCAAAGACGACGTGATGAGCGCCCGCCCACCGGTTTCTATCGGCACCTCGCTGACTCCGGACAGCGCCGCTGAGGCCGCCGCCAGTCGTATGCCGGTGATCGCGACGCCCTCACCGCGCAGCGACGCCGTAAAGCAGGGTATGTGGATAGCGCTCGGTCTGGTGCTACTGCTCGGCCTCGCGCTCTTCGATTTTCAATGGCTGATTCACCTGCAGGGCTGGCTCTATACGCTCAATCTCGGCCTGTTGCTGCTGGTACTCGCCTTCGGGCACGTCATCAACGGCGCCAAATCGTGGTTCAAGCTCGGCCCCTTCGCGCTGCAACCGGCGGAATTCAGCAAGTTCTTCGTGCTCGTTACCTTAGCGGGGTTTCTCTGTCGCCGACAGGAGCGCATTCGCGAGCCGGGCATTTTGGCCACCTCGCTGCTTTACATCGCGCCGGTGTTGCTGCTCATCATGAAGCAGCCCGATTTCGGCACCATGCTGGCGATATTGGCGATCTGGTTCGGCATGCTGTTCTTCGGCGGCGCACGCCTGCGCCATCTCGGGCTGGTCGTGCTGTGCGGCATCGCGATGTTCGGCGCCGCGTGGAAGCTGCACATCCTCAAGCCGCATCAGGTTGACCGCCTGACGGTGTTCCTCAACCCCGACCCCACCAGCGCCGAAGCCAAGCGCGCCGCCTATCAGGTGACGCAAAGCCAGATCGCCATCGGCGGCGGCCAAATCACCGGGCAGGGTTGGGGACAGGGCATGCAAAAGCGGGGCGGCTGGGTACCCGAAAACAACACCGACTTCATCTTCACCGTCGTCGCGGAAGAGTTGGGCTTCGCCGGTGCGGCGCTCCTGATTATGCTCTATCTCGCGCTGCTGACGCGCACGGCGTACATCGCCACCGCTACGCAGAACTATTTCGGCACGCTCATCGCGGGCGGCTACACCACCCTGCTGGCCTATCACGCCATCATCAATCTCGGCATGACGATGCGCGTCATGCCCATCACCGGAGTACCGCTGCCCTTCTTCTCCTACGGCGGCTCCAGCTACCTCGCCTTCGCCGCCGGGGTCGGCCTTTTGCAAAGCATCGCCATCCGCCAGCGCCGTATGCAGGCCTGGTAATTCGTCATGTTCTGAATGGGACGCGGAGCCTTCGGCTACACGGAAACAGCTTTGATTTACGCGGTTTTCAAAAATGAAATCAGCGAAAATCCGCGCATGCAATCCGCGTAGCGAAGCTCCGCGTCCCATCCAAAACGTTATTCGCGCCACAAAAAAGCGCTTCGCCTCTCCAAATTTGCGACATGAAAAAGAGATTATGGTTCGCCCTGACGTTGCTTTGCGTTTTGTGGCCCGGCGTGGTTCGCGCTGCCGATGCTTTGCGCCCGCCGAATATCGTGGTGATCTTCACCGACGATCAGGGATATGGCGATGTCGGCTGTTTCGGGGCGAAGGGATATCAGACGCCGAACCTCGACCGCATGGCGCGCGAGGGGCGCAAGTTCACCAATTTTCATGTGGCGCAGCCGGTGTGCTCGGCTTCGCGCGCCGCGCTGCTGACCGGATGCTATTCCAGCCGCGTCAGCATTCAGGGCGCGTTGGGGCCAAAGAGCAAAATCGGCATCAGCGACGACGAAACCACGTTGGCGCAATTGCTCAAAGCGCAGGGCTACGCCACCGGCATGGCCGGGAAGTGGCATCTCGGCGACCGCCCACGGTTTCTGCCGACACGCCACGGCTTCGACGAGTTCTACGGCCTGCCCTATTCGCACGATATGTGGCCGCTTCATCCCGAAAACCCCAAAGCCTATCCGCCGCTGCCGCTTTTCGAAAACGAAACCGTTATCAACACCGACGTGCAGCCACAGGACGTGGCACAACTCACCACGAACTACGCCAAACGCGCCGTCGACTTCATCGACCGCAACGCGGGACATCCGTTTTTCTTTTATCTCGCGCACTCACTACCGCATGTGCCGCTTTTCGTGAGCGATAAGTACAAAGGCAAAAGCGAGAACGGCATCTACGGCGACGTGATCGAAGAAATCGACTGGTCGGTGGGACAGGTGTTGGACGCGCTGCACCGCAACAAGCTGGACGACAACACGCTGGTGATTTTCACCTCCGACAACGGCCCGTGGCTCTCCTACGGCACCAACAGCGGTTCGGCGGGGCCACTGCGCGAAGGCAAAGGCACCTGCTGGGAAGGCGGGGTGCGCGAGCCGTGCATCATGCGCTGGCCCGGCAAAATCCCCGCAAACAGCACCAACAACGCCATGCTGATGACCATCGATCTGCTGCCGACGATAGCCAAGCTCGTCGGCGCGCCGCTGCCCGCCAAGCCCATCGACGGCCTCGACGTCTGGCCGCTGATTTCCAGCGGTGCAAATGTCAAGAACCCGCACGAAGCCTACTGCTACTACTACGAAAACAACCAGTTGCAGGCGGTGGTCAGCGGCGACGGGCGCTGGAAAATGATGCTGCCGCACAACTACCGCACCTTGGCCGGACGCCCCGGAGGCACCGGCGGACTGCCGGTGAAATACGAGCAGCGCAAAATCGAAGCGCCGCAGCTTTACGACCTCGAAGCCGACATCGGCGAGAAAAACGACGTGGCCGCCGAACATCCCGATATCGTGGCGCAACTGCAAGCCTTCGTCGAAAAAGCCCGCGCCGAGTTCGGCGATTCGCTCACCCAGCGCAAAGGTGCCGGAGTGCGCCCGCCGGGTAAAGTGGATTGATGAATTAGTGCCTGCATAAAAACCAGCCAACGGTCAGAACCAGCATTTGAGCGAAAATAGCAAGTGTGAGCAGGCGCACGCCCCGCGAACTTCGTCCCAACGTGGAAGTGTCAGCGAAATCTTGCAGAGTACGCTGAAAGGGAAGTCGCCAAACCGTTTTGCCTGATTTAATCCAGAGAAATGTCAGAAAGCACAATAGGAAAAAGCTACCAATCGTGGTGGAGACGATGAGAGTCTCTTTGGATATTGGCTGCGGTTCCCACCAGAATAGAATGAACTCGTTCACCGACAAATATTGAAGCAGCAAGGCCGGCAAGAGAACAGCGAGAAAAACTCCAAGGAAAATGTCTTGTTTTTCCTTTGCAAAAGCGACCGTGCAACCCCAGATTGCACCGCCAATTTCAAGATGCAATTGCATCAACGTCAGCGAACCCATAACGATGAATTCGCTTGTCGGACTCAACAACCGAGTGGGAGATACGGAAACGAGCCAATTCAGAATTTTCCACGTGATGAAGGTCAAGAGTACGCCGTAAATCCCCGATACTGTCAGTGCGGCGATAGCGGAGCCAAGCGATTTCAACAGGCGCATTTGAGAATTGGTCTTCCGCGCGGCATCAATGGCCGAGGCGGCGTTTCAACTGCGCTTCGTAGAGGTTTTGCGGCTGCAATTGCGCCGGAGGAATCGGCTCGAACCAGCGGCCCGTTTCGCTCTGAAGCGGTGGCTCGGAGCTTTGCACACCGACGAAATTCATCATATCCGGGCCCCAGCCGTCGGGCCATTTTTGGCCGCGCGCGGCGCGAATATTCCAGAAGGTCGTCCACGCGCCGGAGTGCAGGCCGAGTTGGGCGCCGCCGCCCGAAGCGTACATGCGCGTTCCGGCGCCGAGATCGATATCGGTGAAGAGGTTGGCGTGCGGGTGGCGGTTGTGATGGTCGAAACACAAATCGACGCCCTTGCCGCGCATCACTACGCTGCCCGCGCTGCCTTCCACGCTGATATCGTGCACGAATTTGGTGCGAATATCGAAGTCTTCGAGCAGGTTGTCGTTGCCCATCGTGATGCCGTGGTGGCCGGTGTTGCCGCTGCCGTCCACCGGGCGGTTGGCTTCGTACACGATGTTCTGCACCGTGATGAAACTACCCGCTAAAAACGGCCCGCTGTCGGCATTGAACACCTTGATATTGCGCGCCCAGCAATCGGCGGCGCCACCGGTGAAGGTAAACGGATTGTAGCCGTCTTCTTTAAAGTGGCCGCGATACACGTTCGCCGGAAAATCGAAGCCGAGGTTTTCGATGCCGACTTCACTGACCGACGGCGCATAAATATTTACGCGCGCTTTCCACGCCGGGTTGACATCGGTGCGCAAGGTGCGTTCGAGCGTCAGGCGGGCGCCATCCACGGCGGTGACGCGCGAGATGAAAATGGTGCGCGCCGCGCCGATTTTTGCCACATCGCCCGATTGCCCCTGATACAGATGCTTGATAAACGATTTATCGCCGGGGTCTTCCTGCGTAATGATGACGCGCTGCCCCGGCTGCACCTTAGCGGGGGCAGCCAGTTCGACGACATTGGTGCCGCGCGCGGCTACGCTCTGCACGGCGCCCACGAGCGCGCCCGGCTGTTTGCCCTCCACCCAGATCAGGCCACCCGACCATGAATAATTGGAAGTCGGCGTGCCGGTGGTGGTGGCACCGAGGTTGGGCTTGATCTGTTCCAGCGCCTTAGGGAAAAACAGCGTCGTTTTCTCCGGCCCCTCGCCGCGCAAAACCAAATTCGGCTTGCGAATATAGATGATGTCCGTCAGCTTGTAGCGCCCGGCGGGAATGAGTAGCGCGCCGTTGTCGGTAGCGGCGATGGCCTGTACGAAGGACGCCGTGTCGTCGGTCTCGCCGTCGCCTTTGGCTCCGAAGTCGCGCACGTTGGCTTTAACAGGCACATCGGGAATCGGTGCCGTGCCGCTGTGATAACCGGCGAACGAGAAGTCCGGCAAACGGCCGGCGGCGCTCCATTTCTCGCCTTCCTTGCCCCACAACTGCGAGTACGCGGGTTCGTTTTGTGCCTGCATAGCGGTAGAAAGAACAATCGGCGCGGCCAACAGCGCAGCCAGCGATATGGATGGACGAATCTGCATGTCCCGTGTTTGGACAACAGTTAACGCCTAAATCGGCGCTTATTTTCAAGGGAACACGGATTTCACAAAAACGGCCACGGCTCGGCACGGATTTTCTTTGGATTGTTTGGATGCTGCGGTGCTGACGCCCACTATCCATGAACCTCACTATGGAGCGCGGGCTTCCAGCCCGCACCTCAGGCGGCTTCGCCGCCGTTGCGGCCACCGGGAACCCCTTGGGTGGGTGCCGCGCTCTATAAACCGCCCACAAGGTTTATAGGCCTCGATTCAGGGTTCTCGGCCATCGGGGCTTCCAATCTTCAGAGCGCAGGATTGGAAGTGAACCCTGCCCAAGGGGTTCCCGGCCCCACCAGATTGGTTTGAGAACGAAATCTATATAAAATCCGTGTCAACCCGTGGCCGTTCCCGCGTAATCCGTGTTCTATTGAAACTTCCTTTATGCGGACAAGAAACGCAGCGCATCGGCGATGCTGCGGGCGCAGACGGCGGGGGAGCTGTCGTAGAAAAAGCGCCACGCGGCCGGTTTATCTTCGTCGTAGGCGCCTTCGCGGTCGGGGTGGATATCCAGCCAGCATTGGCGCACAGCATGGCCGATGAGGATATCGAGCGTGATGAAATCGTGGATGCGTAGCGCGGGTGTTTGCGCCGCGATGCGTGCGAGGGCCATCATCGCTTCGATGTTGAGCTGCCGATATTCGGGGAACTCGATTTTGTTGAGCAGATGCTCTATCCATACCGCGAAATTGATCTCGTCGGCGGTCATTTCGGACAGTATCAGGTGGCTGTCGAGGCGGTTGCGCCGTTCCAGCTTGTCACCAATGATGAGGCCGTCGCAGTGGTGCAGCAGTTGCCAGATGAGCGCGTAAAAGCCGTCCGGCACGCGGTTTAGGCTGCCCATGCGGCGACGCCAGCGCATCCAGCCTACTTCGGGCGCTTCTATCGCGCTTTCTTCCCACACGATGCGGCCCAAATTGGCACCCGGCGCGATTTCGAGCGATTCCTGGCGACGCAGCAGGTCTGTAGCCTGTTCGCGCCCCGCTAAGACGTTGCCGAGACGCCGCTGAATCTCCGAAGGGCTGCTGTTCATCAAGCGCTCGTAGGCTTCTTCCTGACGCAAATCGAATTCTTCGGCCAATTCGGCGGTGAGCAGCAAGATGAAATGCCCGGTGCGCAGCGTCATCAGGTTGTCGAGCAAGCGCGGCTGCGATTTGATGAGCAGGCCCAGCGCGATGATGATTTCCTGAGTCAGCACGCGTTCGCGCACGTCCTCGCGCACGAAGCGACGAATTTTGTCGGTGATCTCGGCGGGCAAATGCGGGCGTGCAATCAGCGCGTCTTCGAAGTAGGCTTTGCCGACCGCGATTTGCTTCTGGCGCACAAGCAAGTCGGTCACCGCGTCGGCTAAGGCAAAATCGGATTTTTCCTGCAGGGCCGCCACCCGCCGCACGATGCCCCAGTAGGGCCGATTTCCGGCGTCGCCGCGCGCCGCCTGCGCGTAGATTTCATCCAACAGCACCGCGATAGTGAGCGGCTTGTCTGTGCCCCAACCGGTATCGTAATCGGCGCCGACCAACGGCAAGAGCGCCTGCAAAAGCTCGGTTTGCTCGAAGAGGTTACGCGACGTTTTCAGTTGGCGAAGCAGGTCACCGGCATCGCCGCTGCGCTCGATTTCCAGTTCGCGCGCCGGATGCAAAAGCTCGTTGGTAGTGGGTGACGATTCCAGAAAATAACGCTCGCTCTCGGCATCCGAGACCGGCGCGTTGGCGAACTCGAAATCGTGCAGATAGTCGATGCGCTCTTTGGCGGCGCTGCTGATGAGCTGGCTCACCAAGCCCAACCGCACCGGCACCTCGCCGCAGCGGCCTTCGCGCATTTCTCCGAGCAGTTCCAGCCACGCATCTCGCCCGGTTTCCCAGCGCGTGCGCGTGATGAGCAGCGTCATAGTCGGGCGCCCCGCCTGCCGCCAATGGCGGCGAATATAAGCCAATTCGCCGCGAATCTGCGCCACCAAAACCAACGGATCGAGGTTTAAGTAGAACTGCTCCTCATCGAAGAACGACGGCAAAAACACCATGACTTCGCCACGGATGCGAAACACCTTCGAGGTGGTCAGGCTGCGGAGGCGCCGCACCGGGCGGCCGGTGAGGCCGATTTTATCGTTGCGACCGATTTGGTTGTAAGCCCCCGCCAACTCCTGTGGCAGACGCACCTGCACCGGCTCCAGTTGGTGCGGTGTAGCGGCGGCGATGCCGTGGTCTTCCATCTCATGCTGCACCGCTTCATCCGCCGCCAGCAGCGCGATTTGTACCACCGGCTCGCGTCGCGCACCAACGCGGTCGTGGCGGCAGAGCGGGTCGATATCGCCCGGCAGCAGCAGGTCGTCTTGCAGCATGCGGCCCAGATAATAGAGGCTCTGCGCCCAGACCAACGGCACGTTTTCGTTGGGGCGGCGCGTCTGGCTGCCGGGTTTGGCGCGCTCGGCTTCGATGCTTTCCTGCGGTACGATGTAGAGTTCCGGCAGGAGCTGCACGCCGTCCTGCTCCACCAAAACGCTCTCCAGACGCTCGCTGTACTCCTGCACCGCTGCGTCGTCGCCGCGAAAGAGCGCATCCAGTAACAGATAGGTGAAAAAGAGCGGCCATTCGCACTCGATGTGCTCGAACTGCTTCAATTCCCACGCTTCGTAATGCAAGCGGCTGGCGTCCTCGATAACGGTCTGGTGCCCATCGCGCAGGAAGCGTTTGCAACCGTAGCGCCCCTGCAAGCGCTGCACGATGCGCTCGCGCGTAGAGGCCACCATCTCGGCGTCTTCAACCGCGAAAGCCGGAAAGCCGATGATGCTGAGCAGCGCGGCGTCGACTTCTTTGGAGGGCGATTCGCGCGGCAACAGCGATTTCAGGGTGATGCGCGCCCGCGCAATTTCGTCGGGCAGCACATGCAGCACCGACGACTGGCTGCCACGCACGCCGAACAAATCGAGGCCGTTCAGCGCTTCGAGCGCGGCTTTAGCCATACCAATCGAGCTGGCATTCAGTTCGGGGTAGCCGCTGTTGATTTTGTTGCCGCGCTCCCAGATGCCGTAATCGGGCGTCTGGTAGGCACGCCCCACGTAATAGACCAGATTCTGCACGAAGTTCACTTCGTCGATGGTGAGAATGATGTTGAGGCCGGAGGCCGTCATCTGCGCCAGCATCAGCAAAAACAGCGAAGTGGCGTCGAGTTGCAGATGGCCCCATTCGCCGTCGCCGACCACGGTTTCGCGCGTGCTGGTGCTGTATTTGGCGTGCAGCGCGTCCGAGGGCGACTGCGTTTGCTTGAAGCGCTCGACTTTGTCGGCCTGCCGCATCATCGCGAAGAGCAGGCCACGCATCAGCTTGACGACGCAGCCTTCGAGTTCGAAGGCGCGCCCCCTGTCCACGTCGACCTTGCGATAGGCGAGCGCGAGCCCCCACACCGCGAGGATGCTGTAGACGTTGTCGCGCACCCAGGCATCGGTGTAGTTGCCGTGCGAATTGACGGCGGTGCTGGCCGGCAGCAGCCCGCTGATAGGATGCTGCCGCGACAAAATGACGGTCTTGATCTGCTCGTAGTAAAAATCGAGCCGCACTTCGCGCGCCGCGCCCGAAGCGTTGGCGGGCGCATTCTTCGGAGCAGTTGGGATGGATGATGGTGTCGCTGTCACGATGTCGCTTTCCGGGTGCGGCATTTTAAAGCCCGCACCGACAAAATTGCATCGTTTAGCTTAATTCACCAAGATGTCGCCTGCGTTACATAGCCGTAAAAATCGTGGAGTGCCGTTATAATCTTGATTATGAAACCTAAATGGTGGCTGGTGTCGATATTATTTGTATTGCTAATCGGTGGAAAAATCTATGGAATGTCAAAAAGTGTCGAACCTAATCCTGCTTCGGGCTTTTGGCAGGGCAATATGTCCAAAGGTGCATCCTTAAAAGGAACTCCCTGGCAGTGGATAGGAGAAGGAGAAAACCAATTCATAACTCTAACACTGAATGACAATGGCACTGGAATTTTGGTAAGTGATTCTCCACAAAAAGTCGAATTTACATGGAGCCGCAAAAAAGACACGGTCGAAATCATGCCGCGTGTAACGACGCCAACTGGCCCCAATATTAAACCGCTTATTGGCAAATTAGATGAGTCCGGTTCCTTCATTTTTGCATTGGATGGGCGCATTTTAACTTTTGGCCGTATGTGCCTTTGAAGCTCTACAAATCAGAAAGGGGACGATTCCTCAATCAGGAATCGTCCCCTTTTGCCCCAGTCCTCTCTGTTTTTGATTAGTCTCAGGCCTTAACTGAGTCTAAGCGCCGCTTGGCTTCGGCGTAGGTATCCGGCGCCAGTGGGCCGCGCGCGGCGGCGACGTTGAGTTGCAGGTGCTCGTGGTTCTTGGTGCCGACGATGTTGGTGCTCATGCCGGGGTGGGTGTTGGTGAAGCGCAGCAAGAAGCCGGTGCGCGTTTCGCCCTCGTCCAGCAGTTCGTCTAAGTTGGCTTTTTCCCACGCGGCCCAGCGATCCTGGTTGCCCAGCCCGGCGCCGGGTTCGCCGCGCGCCACGCCACCGCGCACGATGACGCCCGCTCCGGCATCGGCGGCGGTTTGGATGAGCTCTTCGTGCTCGCGCTCCAGCGCCGAATAAGGAATCTGGAAGGTGTCGAAAACGCCCCAGCCGATATAGGTTGCCAGATGCGGGTTGGTGGAAGAAATGCCGATCCAGCGCACTTTGCCCTGCTCTTTCATCTCGCGCAGGGCGGAAACGAGGTCGCCCTGTTCGCACTGCTCGACGCTGGGATTGTGCAATTGCATGACGTCCACGTAATCGGTTTTCATGCGCTGCAGGCTTTCGTGCAGGCCGCGAAAAAGGTTCTCGCGCGTCCAGACGTGCGGAGTGTCGTCGGTGTGCTCGTCACGGTGCACCACGGTGCAGCCGCACTTGGTCGCCAGCACGAATTCGCCGCGTCGGTGCGACAGGTAGCGGCCGATGTATTCTTCGCTGCGCCCATAATCGTTGGCGGTGTCGATGAAGGTGATGCCGGAATCGACGACGGCGTTGAGAATGCTTTCGGCTTCGCTGTCTTCGACCGGGCGCCCGCCCCAGATGCGCGTGCCGCGTACTTCCATCGCGCCGTAGCCAAGTTGCGTCACTTCAAGGCCGGTGCGGCCTAATGTTCTTGTTGGTAATGCCATAGTTTCCTTCCGTTGGGTCGTTTATCAGGCTGTCATGCAATTCATTTGCGGGGCTGACGCCGCCTCCCAATCAATGAGGAGTAATCGATTGGAAGAGGGCGTCAGCCCCGCCGAGACTACCTACCACGCATAGCCTTCGGGCGAAGGTTTGAAGCCGGGGAAGATTTCGTCCAACTTTTTGCGCGTCTCGTCGTTGATTTCGATTTCGAGGGCGCGCAGCGAGCCGTCAAGTTGTTCTAAAGTGCGCGGGCCGATGATCGGCGCCGTCACCGCTTTGTTGGCAAGCAGCCAGGCCAGTGCGACATCGGCAGGTTGTTCGCCCATCTCTTTACAGAGCGCTTCCCATGGCTCCAATTTGGCGCGGTTAGCTTCGATTTGCTTCTCCATGCCCGCACGGCGCCCTTCGGTCGGCTTGTCCAGCACTCCGCCGAGCAAGCCGCCGCCGAGCGGACTCCAAGGAATCAGGCCGACGCCGTAGGCCTCGCAGGCCGGGATGAGGTCGCGTTCGACGGTGCGCGCATTCAGGTTATAGAGGCTCTGCTCTGAAACCAAGCCGAGAAAATTGCGGTTCCTGGCGATTTCGTTGGCGCGCGCGATGTGCCAACCGGCGAAGTTGGAAGAACCGACGTAAATCACTTTGCCCTGCTGCACCAGCAGCTCCATCGCCTGCCAGATTTCCTCCCATGGCGCCTCGCGCCAGATGTGATGCATTTGGTAGAGGTCGATGTAATCGGTTTGCAGGCGGCGCAGGCTGTCTTCGCAGGCTCGGCGAATGTGTAGCGCCGAGAGGCGCGAAGAGTTCGGCCATTCGCCCATGTCGCCGTAGACTTTGGTGGCGAGCACCACCTTTTCGCGGCGACCGCCGCCTTGCGCGAAGTAGCGCCCGATAATCTGCTCGGTGACACCTTCGCCTTTATTGCCGCCATAGACGTTGGCGCTGTCCCAGAAATTGATGCCGTGTTCAAGTGCCCTGTCCATCACGGCGAAGGAATCGGATTCGCCCGTTTGCGGCCCGAAGTTCATGGTGCCGAGGCACAGACGGCTGACTTTCAGGCCGCTGCGGCCTAAATTCGTGTATTGCATGGTGTCCTTTTGTCCGGTTCGGATGTTCTACTTCGCCTCGTCGGGCGAGTGCTCACGCAGCCAGGCGCGCAGAGGCACGTCTTCGTCGGTGGGCGAGAAGTGTCCGTTGCAATTTACGCCCCAACCGAGCAGTTGACGGCGAATCGGAGAGCTTTGCGGCCATAAATCCTGCACCGTCATGTCGTCTTTGGTACGAATCCAGCGGTAGCCGTAGCCGTAAAAGAGAATCTTGCGCGTAACGTCCGACCAGTTCGGGCTGGCGGTATGCCACAGGCGGCGGTCGAAGAAAACCGCGGTGCCGGGTTTGGCCAACACCGGCACCGCGCCCGCCGGTTGGCCTTTGCCGTCGGCGGGGCGCTGCAGTTCGTCGTTCAAATGGCTGCCGGGAATCACCCAGAAGTTGCCGCGCCCTTCCTCGCTGGTGTCGGAGAGAAAATAGGCGACTTTGAACGAGAGGCGTGGGCGGGGATGCGACTCCATTTCCTGATTGACGCGCCCCGAATCCTGATGCCAGCCAAAGGTTTTATCGTCGCGTTCCTGCCCCAAAGGCGGCGTCACGATCAGGTGCGCGTGATACAGATAAATGTTCCAGCCGAGGATGCCCCAGACTTTGGGCAGAATTTTCTCGTAGTCGACGAGGTCGGCAAAGCCAGGGTCGTCCGGTATGTAGTTCGGATAAAACAGCGCCTGACGCGGGTTGTGGCCCGCGGCGACTTTGGCGTCGTAAATGCGGTCGGTGGCGGCGGTCAATGCCGAGATATGTTCAGGCGAGAGCGCGTTTTCGATCTGCAAGAGGCCGGTTTCGTTGAAAGTGCGCCTTTCTTCGTCGGTCAGGCGATATTGCAGGCAGGAGGGATTCATAACAAGCCTTTCGGTATTGTGAAGAGGACAGCACTTTTAGAACACCGAAACGCGTGAAGTCGTGCGGATTTTTTCGATATGAATCAAACGGGAAGGCGAGAAGACGGAAGAAATGGAGAAAAATCACACAGGCACCTATAACCGATGCGCGATTTTGCTTTTAGGGACTTACGCCGCCCCGCCCGTAAACGAGCGGGCTGAATTGGGAAGCCCCGTGAACGGGGCTGGTGGCGCAGCCCGGTTTACCGGGCTTTTATCTCAGCCCGCTTGTTTACGGGCGGGCTTGAGAAGCCCAACATTATTTTTCTTCCCGACTTCTCGCCCTTCCCGACTTCCCGTTTATTTTTTCATGGAGCCACTACGCCGATGCGTAAATGCACCGTGTCCAGCAATCCGGCGGGCTCGAGTGGGGCGTTGGCGGGAGGGCCGGAGATCGTCCAAGTTTTGCGCGCGTTTTCGGGCAACGATGCGTCATAGGCGAGGCGATTGCGCCACGTATTGGTCACTGCGATGGAGAGACGATTGGCGCCCGCTTTCAGCAGCGGCGTTATATCGATGCGATAGGGCGCAGTCCACAAAAAGCCGGCGCGTTTACCGTTGACGGTCACTTCGGCCATGTTCGACACGCGGCCCAAGTCGAGCAGGTATTTTTGGTTAAGTGCCGGTTTTTCGAGCTTGAAATCGCACTCATAGACCGCCGTGCCTGAAAACGAGCGGACGGCGGGGTTTTCCAGTCCCGACCACGGCTTGAGCGCGGGTAAATCGACGTGCTCCGGCGCTTCCCAACCGGCCGGGAAGCGCAGCGTCCAAGGGCCGGACAGCGCCATGTTCTGCGCGCCGCTCACGGCGACTTCGCGCGACTTGCCTTTGGTGTCCGTCAGGCGGTAGCGGCCGTTTTCCAGCGCGAGCAGTTTTCCACCGGGCTGCACTTCGCAGGGCGGTGCAACCGGTGCGGCCTGCGGCAAGGCAATCGGCTGGCCTTCGCGACCACGCAGCGTTTGTGTACCATTGGCGGTTTGCACGGTGAGGATGAGTGTTTTCACAGTGCGTAGTGCCGGGTCGCCACCGGCCCAGTCGTTGTTGCCGTTGATGGCATCGGCTCCGGCGGCGACTTCGGCGCGCACTTTTTCGGTCATGTCCCACTGGCGCGTCGGGTCGGAAGCATCGCCATACATCGCCTTGAGAACACGCACGCCGCTATCGAGTTGCGCGGGTGTTGCCGCGTCCCAAACCGGCTTGCCGCCCAGCCCGACGCGCGCAATATTCGAGGCGGCGGCACCGGGGCGAAAGACCACGAAAACCGAAGCGGACGGCGCCAGGTCGAGCGCCACGAAGGTGCGCTTACCGTCGCTTTTGACGACCGAAGCGAGTCGCGTCTGACCGGTCAACGGGTCGAAAAGCTCGGCGCGGCCGGTGGCGCGGAAGCTGAGGGCGCCTCGCAAAGCCGCACCGCGCGGTGCGGCCACGAAATAGATGTCCGAGTCGCCGTCGCGGCGGTGGCACCAGAGCGCTTTTTCCGCCCCGGTCACATCCGGTGCCACACCGGACACCGCTAAAGCCTTGCCGATTTCCACGCCCCACAACATAAGCCCGTTGCCGATTTTTTTCGAACCGCTCGGCCCCGGATTTTCGCCCCACATGCCTTTGACCAATTCCGCGAAGCGTTTATCGCCTGCGGCGCCGCCGCTCAGCGAAGCGTTTTCGCGTGGCGGCGCGGCGATAATCGTCGCTCCCCGACACGCGAGGCCGCGCAGTTGCTCCAAGGTCTGAACCGTGAGGCGCGGACAATCGCGCAACCATAACACACGCCACGAAGTGCCTTCGGGGGTGGTGAGCAGGCCGTTTTTCATGCTGATGCGATGCAACAAGGCGTCCTGATTGCAGTAATCGAAGCGGTAGCCACTCGGAAATGGCGCGTCCTGACGCGGCTTGTGGTCGATTTCATCGCCGAGATACCAGAGCACGTCGGCGACGGGTTGGCCGCGTTCGAGCATCATCTGGCAGCGCGCTAAATAGTCGGTGAAGGCCGGCATGTTTTTCCACCACGTCTGGCCACGCAGAAAAGGCGTACCGATACCCCCAGCGAAGCTGGTGCCGGGCAGTAGTGTCAGTTGCGGGTTGTGCGTATAGGTGTGGAAAACGAGATGGTTCACGCCGCGCGCGAAGGCTTTGTCGGCGTACGATTTCAACATCGCCGGCTGCTCGTTCCAACGCAGCTCAACGGAGGTGAAGGCTTCGGCGGCGACGCGTGACTTGCCATAGATATGCGCGGCCGAGGCGGTGGGCAGCAGCGGCTTGGTTTCTTCGCCGCCGCGGTCGGGGTCGTCGCTCTGCCAGAACTCGCACATCGGCACGTCGGCTTTGCCGAGGTACTGCAAAATATCGCCGGGCGCCACGTCGCCCAGCGCGGTTTCAAAAGAGGTTTTCAGGCCACGGGCGTGCGCCAGTTCTGCGGTACGACCGAAAAAGTTTTCGGTGACCAGATCGCTGACCGTCGCGCGCCAATCGCGCAGAAAACGCAGCGAGGTCCGCTGGTCGTTCACCACGTAACCGGCCAGTGCGGGCAGCCAGGAGCGCAACGCGTAGCCGCGACGCCGCGCGAATTCGGCTTCCATGAGCGGCGTCCAGGTTTGCGTATGGCACTCCCAACTATCGATGAGCAGACCGTTCAAGCGCCCCTGCGCCGGGCCGCCGGGTGCGCTCAGGCGACCAAGGTAGTTGGCGAAATGCTTTTCGATCGCGGACGCCGACATCTTGTCGGCCTCGAAGCCGGTGGCTTCGGCGGGCGTCGGGCCATTGCGGGCGCCGGTGTTGACGTGGCCGAAACGCAGAATCGTCCACGAACCGGGAGGCGGGTTCCAGTTCAGCGCGCCGTCGGTGCTTTGCGCGGTCAAGTCGATGATTTTCGCGGGGTCGATCCACGCCGCGCGGCTTTGCTCCGGTGCCGGGCCGAGGTCGAGACTGCGCAGCACAAAACCGGCGCGGCCTTCATAATCGTCGGTGCGCGCCTGCGCCAGAAGGTGCAGGAAATCGAGCGAGACGGTGCCGTTCTTGGTGCGCTCGAAGGTGAATCGGAAGGTTTGCGCAGTGGCTTCGGGCAGCGCCAACGTCAGCGCGTGGTCGTCCTGCCAGGTACTGCGCGGCAGTTCGCAACGAGCGACTTCCTGTGAGCCCTTGGCGGTAACGGCCTGGATGCGAACGGCGAGATCGGGATCGAAATAACGCCCACCGGTAACGGGTTTGACAGGCGGCAGTTCCAGCGACCGCAGCGTGACCGGAGCCCTTTCCAGCACAGTGGGATCCGAAGCTTGGAATTCACGTGACTTGAAGTCGCGGC
>JADMIO010904363.1_pt1 | contig 54265 bp, 47 predicted proteins | sample 8958161 | NCBI WGS metagenome assembly JADMIO01 (sample SAMN16585339, study PRJNA669376) | soil metagenome | isolation source: Crop rotation soil | place: USA: Cullars Rotation, Alabama | collected 2011
CGCGACAACTTGTCCACGTGGAATTCTAAGCTTAGGATCCCAATGTGCTGGAAAGGATCCCTCGGCCAAGTGCTCCGAAGTCGTGCCGCTGGATTCGATCGCCCGACTCGTGTGGGACGCCCGGACGCGCAAGGAGCGTGAGTCGGACGCCGCCAAGTAGAACCCGGCTAACGCGGGTCGGTCACGCGGCCGAGGAACAGGCAGGCGCCGGAATCGACGTGCTGAATGGCGAAGAGAAAAGGCCGGTCGGCGCGAACCTCGATTGGCGATGGTGGATCTATGGCAACCCCGAGCGTGGCCAGCACTAATCCGGCGGTCGCGGCGGCAGCTTCAGTGCCGTATTCGTCGAGCGACAACCAGGTCTTGTGGAAGACTTCGCCCAGGTAGAGGTATTCGTCGGGCCGGCGGGGCGCCATGCGGTCGAAGTTGGCGCTGCCGCGCGGCTGGTCGAAGGCGGTCTTCAAGCCTAAAGCCTTCAAGGTGGCGGCCAGTGGCATGGTATCCGGCGCGAGCTTGAACTTGGGCAGGTGCAGCCGGACCAACCTGGCCCTGAGGTGCGCAAACGCCTTCAGGTCCGCGACGGTCAGTTCCTGCTCGATGGTGGCGAGGCCGTTTCGCTGGTCCGGCACGATGAGCACGAACTGGAGCTTGCTGCCCCCATAAGGCAGGGTGACCACGGTATAGCCAGGTTCCCTGGCATAGCCAAAGTGGCGCTGCGACTGCATCGTCGACACCTGGACAAGTTGGCCGGCCGCCAGGTGAAAGGCGTCCGGCTTCGTCGCCTCCGTGTCGAATTTGTGCTCCCAGGGCGCGCGCAGATACAGCGCGTTGACCAGCGCCAGGCGGGTGTCCTTGGTCGGCTGGCCTTGGGGCAGGAGCCCGGTGATCTTGTCGTGGGTCTGTTCCGCGACCCAGTCGTTGATGATCTTTCGGACGCGGTCGGGGGTGGTTTTAAAATCAAGCGGTTCGGCGTTGGCGGCAAAGTGGTCGCGCAAGTCCCGAACGAATGCGCTCCGCAGGTCGTAGTCGCTTTGCACGAAGAGCCGGTTGGCGACATCGAGCTGCAGGGCGGTAAGCTCACCGCCCTGCCTGCGCACGATTTCCGCTTCCGCCCGCGAGTCCTGCGCCATGTCCGCCAGTTGCCTTGCCAGGTCCTGGAATGCCGCGCCCGTGATCGCCTGATCGGCCGGAAAATGGAGCACCTTGCGCATCTCGGCCTGGGTCGCTCCGTCGGCGCCGGCATAGGTCATGGCAAGGGCGCTGGCGATCGAGTAGGGCGAGAGGAGGATGCCCTTGCCTCCGGCACCATCGACCTGCTGGCGGTAGAGATCGAGCCCAAGGGCGTTGATGGCCGGGGCGACGGAAAGGGCTGGCTCGGCTGCCGGTTGGGCGGTCAACACCGAAACCAGCATCAGGGCCGGCACCAGGCGGGGCAGGATACGGGGGCGCATGATGCCTCTACGATGGAGCTACCGGGTTTCTTAGCGACGATTTTGCGCCGGCTCTTGCTGAATGGAGCCGGATTCGCCACAACCTAGCCATGCCCCAAGACCACGGCGACATCGGCCGGAAGCGCCAGCGCGAGATCTATATTGCCGGGGTGGGCGGGCACCGCCCGGCGGTGCCGGTGGCGCAGGCTGCGCTGGAAAAGGCCGCGCAGGCGGCCATGTCTCCCGAGGCATGGGCCTACGTGGCCGGCGGGGCGGGGCGCGAGGCCACCATGGACGCCAACCGGGCGGCCTTTGAGAAGTGGCGGATTATCCCTCGCGTGCTGTGCGACGTCGAGAAGCGCGACCTTTCCATCGAATTGTTCGGCCGGAAACTGCCGTCGCCGCTCCTGCTATCGCCCATCGGGGTGCTGGAGATGATGCATCGCGAGGCCGACCTTGCCGTGGCGAAGGCGGCGGCCGCGCTGCGCGTGCCGTATATCTTCTCCAACCAGGCCTCGGTGCCGATGGAGACCTGCGCGGCGGCGATGGGCGACAGCCCGCGCTGGTTTCAGCTCTACTGGAGCCGGTCGAACGAACTGGTGGCCTCCTTCGTGAAGCGCGCGGAGGCCTGCGGCTGCGAAGCCATCGTGCTGACGCTCGACACGACTATGCTCGGCTGGCGGCCGCGCGATCTCGACCTCGCTTCGCTGCCGTTCATGGCGGGGCAGGGCATCGCGCAGTATACGAGCGACCCGGTGTTTCGTTCCCTGCTGGCGCAGCCCGTGGATACGGGTGGCGCGCCGAAGCCGCCGCTCAACCTGCAGACCATCGGCACGGCGCTGGCGCAGAAGGTGAACTATCCCGGCGGCCTGCTGAAGAACCTGGCTTCGGGCGAGGCCTGGGCCGCGGTGCAGCGCTTCATGACAACTTACTCGCGGCCGTCGCTCCAGTGGGACGACCTCAAGTTCCTGCGCCAGCACACCAAGCTGCCGGTGGTGCTGAAAGGCGTGCTGCATCCTGACGACGCCAGGAAGGCCATCGAGCACGGCGTCGACGGGTTGATCGTCTCGAACCACGGCGGTCGGCAGATCGACGGCGAGATTGCCTCGCTCGATGCGCTGCCGGCAGTCGCGGAGGCGGTGAACGGTAAAATTCCCGTGCTCTTCGACAGCGGTGTGCGCGGCGGGGCGGACATGTTCAAGGCGCTCGCGCTGGGCGCGACGGCGGTTTGCCTGGGCCGGCCCTATGCCTACGGCCTGGCCGTCGCCGGGCAGCGCGGGGTGGAGGAGGTCATCGGCAACGTGCTCGCCGAATTCGATCTCACCCTCGGCCTCGCAGGCTGCACGCGCGCGGCTGGCGTCGGGCGGGAAGCACTGCAGAAATCTTAGCTAGGGCTTCTTCTCCAACGGCTTCTCGTTGCCCCAGAGGCGCGGGTCGTTGCCGTTCTGCTTCCGCCAGGCGTCACGCCAGCGGTGGATGTCGGCGGGTTCGATCAGCGGTTTGAGCGCACGGGCGGCCTTGTCCGGGATGGGCGGCACGCCCGTCGCCTCCGACTGATACCAGTAGGCGACAGTGGCGAGGTCGAGGGTCAGCACGTTGTTGTGGCCGTGCTCGAGCGTGAACTTGAGCGAGCGCTCGAAGTGGATCGGGTCGGTGAGGTGGAAGCGGTAGCAATGCGTGCGGCCGAGCCAGCCGATGTCGTTGTTCGCGCGGGCGATCCCGAAAGAGGGATGCATGTAGACCTCCTTCGGGCACCAGCCGGTGTTGAAATAGTCCTCGGTGCCGGTGCCGGTGATCGAGGGCGTCGCCTCGCCATCGATGAAGATCATCTCGTCGCCCTCGCCATACCAGACGGGTGTCGGGTTCTGGACGTAGTAATTGAGGCCGACGAACTGGCCACGGCCCTTGATGTCGGCCGCGACGTAGTTGCCGGCGCCGGTGAGGTTCTTGCCGAGGGGACCGAGGAGGGCCCACTCGTTTTCGCCCTCGGGCGCGGCCGGGGTAATCTGGCGGTTATACCACGCATGGAAACGGCCGGCGTCGTCCGGCAGCTTATCGAGCGCGGTGTAGTCGATGTTGAAATAGAGCCAGGTGATGGTCTTGCCGGACTGGTTCTCGATCTCGATGCGCGCGCCCTTGCTGAACGGCATGTGAAAGTAACTGACGAGGCTGCGGCCCTCGATCGGCGCAGCGGCCAGCGGGGCGGAGAGGAACCGGTAGCTTTCGTTCCAACCCTGGCCGAAGAACGGGCCGATAGGTGAAAGGACCGAGGGCTCCTTCTGGCCGTCCCAATAGATTTTCAGGATGACGTCGTTGCGGCTGAGCTGGTCGGGCGTCGGGCCGAGGGTGAACCACAGGTGCGTGATCACGCCGGCGCCCTTCACGTCCAGGATGGTGCGCGACTCGCCGTCGGGAACATTGTTCACGCGGTCGCTGTTGCCGCCGGTGCGGTCGTAGCTGCCGATGCGGATGGATTTGGCGCCGGGTTGCAGGCGCGCCGCGGCAGCGAGGTCGGCTTGGGCGGCGAGCGGCGAACCGGTGAGCAGAGCGAGCAGGGGCACAAGGCAGAGACCTGAGACCTGAAACCTGAAACCTGAATGGTGGGCGCGGAGTGGCTTGGATCGATTCATTTTCAGGTTTCAGGTCTCAGGTTTCCGTTTTATCGTCCCGCCCACGTGCGGAAGTCGGCGGCGTTTTCCTGGCTGACCTGCACCTCCTCGGGCGGGCGGGGTTGGAGCGACACGGCGAGCCGGCCCTTGCCGACGGAGGAGAAGCTTTTCACCGCGGAGGCGTGAACCAGGTAATTGCGGTTCGCGCGGAAAAAGTGCGCGGGGTCGAGGTCGCCAGCCAGCGTGGTGAGCGGCTCGTTGACGAGGCATTTCTCGCCGGCGCGGGTGACCAGGAACGTCAGCTTGTTCTCCGAGAAAAAGTAGGCGACGTCGCCAATGGCCACGGGTTGGAACGACGTGCCGCGTTGCGCGAGGATGCGCTGGCGGCGCCCGGGCTTGGCGAGGGTGGTGGCGAGGTCGGCGAGGTTGCCCGTGAGCTGCCGGCCCAAGCGCTGGTATTTCGCAACCGCGGCATCGAGCTCGGCCAGCTTGATGGGCTTGAGCAGGTAGGCGATGCTGTTGGCGGCGAAAGCCTCGAGCAGGTAGTCGTCGTGCGCCGTGGTGAAGATGACCGGGCAGGGCGGGGGCGCAGCCTGAAAGAGGTCGAGCGACAGGCCATCGCCGAGCTGGATGTCCGCGAAGATGAGATCGGGCGCCGGGTTGGCGCGCAGCCAGCGCGCGGCGGCGGACTGGCTGTCGGCGGTGCCAGCGATCGTGCAGGGCGGCGTCGTGGCGGCCAGCAGAGCGGCGAGCCGCTCCAGCGCCGGTGCCTCGTCTTCGATCAGGAAAGCGCGGATCATGAATGCAGGGGATTTTACAGAAGGTAACGAAGGTAACTAAGGTTTGGTCTCATCTTCGTTCCCTCGGTCACCTTCTGTGAAGTGGTTCGTTTCAATTCACCAGCGGCAGGCGCACGCGGAACTCGCGGTCGTCCGCGGTGATTTCCAGGCGGCCGGAAGTGAGCAGCGCGATGCGCTCGCGGAGATTGGCCAGCCCGGTGCCGGTGCCGGCGCGGGCCGGGCTTTTCGGGCGGGCCGGGTTGGTGATGACGATGGCGTCCGCCTCGAGCACGACATCCACGGTGAGCGGCTCCTCCGCGGAGAGCCGGTTGTGCTTCAGGGCATTTTCGATGAGCAGTTGGAGCGAGGCCGGCGGCAACCGGCGTGGATCAGCGGCGTCCACCGCCGGCAGGTTGACGCGCAGGCTGTGCGGGAAGCGCAGCTCCATCAGGCGGACGTAGGAGCGCAGGAAGGCCATCTCCTCCGCGAGCGGCACGAGGTCGCGGTTCTTCTGCGTGAGCAGGTAGCGGGTGACGTCGGCGAGGTGGGCGTTGAACTCCGCGGCGGCGCGCGGGTCGCGCTCGATGAGCGCAGTGAGGGTGTTGAGGCAATTGAACAGGAAGTGCGGCGCGAGCTGGCCCTTCATGTTCTCCAACTCGGCTTGCAGGCGGGCGCGGTCGAGCTGCTCGAGCCGCCGCTGGTCGCCGTGGCGCTCGCGAATCAGGAACAGCGTTTCGTAGGCGTGGAGGAGGAAGAGGACGGTGACGGTGTTGTTGGTCGCGATCGTGCGGATCGTGCCGAGCCAGTCGAGGGCGGGGTAGGGCGAGTTGATGTAGCGCAGCCACAGCCACACGGCGCCCACGGTGAGCGGGACGGTGGCGGCGAGCGTGGCGGCGCCCAGGATGGCCACCTTCCAGAACGGCTGGGCCAGCCAGTCGAGGCGTGGGCGCAGCCACAGTGCCAGCGCGCGGTTGCCCTCCCAGATGATGATCGCGGCCAGCAGGAACCAGGCGGTGCCGAGCCAGTAGTCGGCTTCGCGCCACGCCAGCTTGTCGAAGATCAGGGCGAGGCGCGGGATGACGAATCCCAGGAGCAGCAGGCCCAGCGCGCGCATCCAGCGGTCGTGGGCGGAGGGCCGCAAGGCGGCTTCGGCGGCGGCCCCGTCCGGGTTCGGCGTGGAAATATCCCACTTCAGGCGTTGGCCGGTTGAGCGCATGGGGCGGCAGGACCAATACACGCGGCAGCAAATCGATCCGCAACCCCAAACCCGATTCCCCCATGCCCGAACAAGTTTCCTTCAACTATCTGGCCATCCTCACGGCCACCGTGAGCACGTTCATGCTCGGCGGCCTTTGGTATTCCCCGTTGATGTTCGGCCGCGCGTGGATGCAGGAAATGGGCTTCACCGACGAGTCGCTGAAGGCCAAGGGCGACGTCGGCCGCATCATGGGCATGTCCTTTGTGCTGGAGCTGATCATGGCGTTCAACCTCGCGGCCTTCCTTGGATCGAAGGCGACGCTGGGCTTCGGCCTCTTCGCCGGCGCGGCGGCGGGCTTTGGCTGGGTGGCGCTGTCGCTGGGCGTCACCTATTTGTTCGAGCGCAAGCCTCTGCGGCTCTTCCTCATCAATGGCGGCTACCACGGCGTCGCGTTCACGATCATGGGCGCCATCCTCGGCGCCTGGCACTGAGATTAGGCGTGCGCGTCCAACTGGCTTCCCTTACCTCTTTTCTGCATACCCCCTATGAAAATCCTCCTCAAAATCGTCGGCGGACTGGCCGTGCTGGTCCTTCTTCTCGTGGTGGTCGCCTTTGCCTTTCCCCGCCAATACCGCGTCGAACGCAGCCTCGTGATCAACGCGAAGCCCGAAGCCATCATGGCCCAGGTGGCCGATCTGAAGGCTTGGAAAACCTGGGGCGCCTGGCAGGAGCGCGACCCGGGTATGAAGCTGTCCTATTCGGAAAAAACGACCGGCGTTGGCGCCTGGTCCGCTTGGGAAAGCAAGCAGGAGGGCAACGGCAAGATGACGATTACGGAAGTGACGCCCACGAAGGTGACCTATCACCTCGAGTTTCCGGACATGGGCACGCAGTCGAACGGCGGCCTGCAGCTCGTGCCGGAAGGCGCCGGCCAGAAGCTGGTGTGGACGGACGTCGGCGATCTCGGCATGAACCCGCTGAACCGCTGGTTCGGGCTGTTCATCGAGAAGCTGATCGCCCCGGATTTCGAGCGCGGCCTCTCCAACATCAAGAAGCTCGTCGAGAAGTAAGGGAGGAGACAGCTAAGAGCTCAGGGCGGATAGCTGAGAGACGAGCCAAGCCGATCTAGCTCTCAGCTCTGGACTCTCGGCTCTCAGCTTTTGTCCTCAGATCACCGCGAACTCCGGCTCGGGCAGCGCGGCGATGCGGTCCATGATGCGCTGCGCGGCGATTTCATAGCGCGCCTTGCCGGCCTTGGGGTCGTCGTATTCCGCCGGGGCGATGGGCGGGCCGAAAACGACACTCACTGGCGTGCCGAAGCGCGGCACCTTCGCACCCTTGCCATAGGCCTCGAAGGAACCGAAGACCCGGCAGGGCACCACGGGCACGCCGGTCTTGCAGGCCATGAGGCCGACGCCGGCCTTCGGCTTGTGCAATTTGCCGTCCATGGAGCGCGTGCCTTCGGGAAACAACACGACCGCGCGGTCCTCCTTCAACGCCAGCAGCACCTTCTTGATGGCGCCGATGTCGCCGCTGTCGCGCTCGACCGGGATGGTTTCCACCTGGTCGAGCCACCAGGCGAGGAGGCGGTTGTCCCAAAGGCTCTTGCGGGCGAAGAAGCGCATCTGCTTCGCAATCTGGCTGCCGACCAGCGGCGGGTCGAGGTGGCTGGCGTGGTTGGACGCGATGAGGAAGGGGCCTTCCGCCGGGAAGTTTTCCGTGCCGACCACCTCGCCGCGAAACCACATGCTGTGGATCGTCCCGGCGAGAAAATGGAAGAAGCCGTAGAACGGCCGCATTCTCGCGTGATCAGGCGTGCGCGGCATAGGTCAGGGAAGTTTCTTCGCGATGAGCGCGGCCATCTTTTCCACGACCTGGTCGAGCGAGATGAAGGTCGAGTCGATGTCGATGGCGCCCGGCGGGCAGGTGAGCGGCGAGGCCTTGCGCGAGGAGTCGAGGCGGTCGCGCTCGGCGATCGAGTCCTGGCGGCCCTCGGCGGCGCGGCGCTTGGCGCGCTCCACCGGGTCGGCGTGCAGGAAGAAGCGGAAGTCGGCGTCGGGGAAGATTACCGAACCAATGTCCCGGCCCTCCATCACGAGGCCGCGGAAGCCGTGCTGCCGGCCGACGTCCACCTGGCCACGCTGGTAGCCGAGCAGGGCCGAGCGCACCTCGGGAATCGCGGCGTAGTGCGAGACGTGCTCGTTGACCTTCAGGTCGCGGATCTCGTCCCCGGCCGGATGTCCGTCCACCAGCATCTGCGCCGAGCGGCCGTTGAGGCGGGTCGTGAGCTTCAGCGCGGCCAGCGTGGTTTTGAGCGCCGGCAGGTCGGTGTGCGGCACTTTCCGGGCCAGCAGCTCCGCCGTCAGGTGGCGGTAGAACGAGCCCGTGTCGACGTGCAGCAGGTTGAACTTGTCGGCGAGGATCTTGGACGAGGACGACTTGCCGGAGGCGGCGCCGCCGTCGATCGCGATGATGATGAAAGGGGAGGTGGCCACGTGTGTTCAGCCCGAGGATTCCCGGCGCAGGTTTTCGAGCAAGTCAAAGAATGCCGGGAAGGTCTTCGCGCAGCAGCCGGGGTCCTTGATCGTCAGCCACGGCCGGCCGTTCTTGAGCAGGTCGTGGCAGCCGAGGATGCCGAAACTCATGGCGAAACGGTGGTCATGGTAGGTCTCGATCTCGACGCCGGCCTCCAGTGGCCGCGGTTGGATCTCAAGGGAATCCTCGGTCTCGACGACATGCTGGCCGAGTTTCTTAAGCTCGTTCGCCATGCCGGCAACGCGGTCGGTCTCCTGTTTGCGGGTATGGGCGATGCCGGAGATCTTCGTCGGGCCGTCGAGCAGCGGCGCGATCGCGGCCAGCGTGAGGAAGGTATCGGAAAATTCGCGGAAGTTCTGCGTGACGGCATGACGGGCCGGACCAACCGCCGCGGCCACTTCACGAAACTTCACGTCGCCTTGCAGCGGCCCGCCATAGTTGGTGAAGGAGACCTGGCCGCCGGTTACGAGGGGCAGGGTGAGGAAGTAACTGGCGGCGGACGCGTCACCCTCGATGGGGTAATCAGCCGGCTGGGCGGCGAATTGCCGCAGCATCGCCTCCGTCATCGCGACAAAGGGCTTGGAGCCCGCCTCCCCCTTGAGCTTTACGGTGAGAGGCGTCTTCGCGTGCGACGCGACCATGAGGAGCGCTGACAGCATCTGGCTGCTTTCGGACGCATTGAGTTCAACCCTGCCGCCGCGGAGGCCGGCGGTCTTGAGCGTGAACGGGAAGCTCCGGCTGCTGGCCTTGGCGCCTTGGGATTCGAGCGCTTCGAGCAGCGCACCAATGGGCCGGCGACGCATGGCCTCGTCCCCATCGAAATGATAGACGCCATCGGGACGCAGGCAGACGAAAGCCGTAAGAAACCGCGCGGCGGTGCCGGCGTTGCCGACGTCGATCTTCGCCTCGCGCACCGGAATCTCGCCGCCGCGGCCTGCAATCGTGATGGTCAGCGCCTTTTCATCGGTGACGACCAGGAAGCCCAGCGCCTGGAGCGCGGCAACCATGATGCGGGTGTCGCGGCTGAAGAGCGCGCCATGAAGCGTGACGGTCTGCCGGCCTAGCGCCGCCAGGATGAGCGCGCGGTTGGTGATGCTCTTGGAACCGGGCAGGGTGACACTGCCGCGCACCGGCCGCGTGAACGGCACGATGGGAAGTTTGTCCGTGTAGGCGCTCACGGAATGGGGCGGAACTGGTCGCGATAAACGCGTCCGCGTTCGAGGATGGCCTGCACCTCGAACCAGTCGCGATTGGCGAGCGCGCGCTCAAGGCCATGCAGCTCCTCCTGGTAGGCGCGGACGGCGCGCAGCAACTCGTCGCGGTTCTGCTCGAGGATGGTCTTCCAGAGCTTGGGATCGCTGCCCGCGATGCGCGTCGTGTCGCGCAGGCCGCCGCCGGCGTAGTTGCGCCAGCGGATGTCCTTCTTGGCCAGTGCGGCGCACAGCGTCGAAGCCAGCACTTGCGGCAGGTGGCTGATGTGCGCGACGATTTCGTCGTGCGCGTCCGGCTCGAAGGTGGCGACGTCGGACTCGAGCGCCTTCCAGAAGGCGGCGACGCGCTCCGCGGCTTTGGGATCGGACTCGGGCAGGGGCGTGACGAAGGCCACGCGTCCCTTGAAGAGGTCGGCCCGGCCATGCTCCCAGCCGGTCTTCTCGGAGCCGGCCATGGGATGCGAGCCGATGAAATGCGCGCGGCCGGCCAGCGCCCGGTGGCCGAGGCGGGAAATCTCGCCCTTCACGCTGCCGACATCGGTGACAAGGGCGCCGGCGGCCAGGGCGGGCGCGACCTGCTGCACGAGCGGGACAATCTGGTCCACCGGTGCGCAGATGACGACCAGTTGCGCGTCGCGCACGGCGTCGGCAGGCGTGTCGGCGACGGTGTCGCACCACGGCTGGCCTTTCAGTTGCAGCCGGGTTTCAGGGCGGCGGGCCCAAAGGGTGATGCGTTTGGCGGCGCCATAGTGCCGCGCGGCGCGGGCCACGGAGGCGCCGAGCAGGCCGGGGGCGAGGATGGCGAGCGAGTCAAACACGCCCCTAGGGAAGAGGCCCGGCCGGGGGTTGTCGAGCCTCCCGCACGGCGAGGAAATGTGTAATATAATACGTTACCCATTTCCGGACGAAAGCGCCCACGCCCGGGGTGGCCAATGCCGTTGCCTTTTGGCGGCCGCCGGAGTTTCCTGCTTTTCGCGCATGAATTATGACAAGGTGCCGGAGGTGCCTGATCCGCCCGTGAGAAAAGGGCGTCGTGGCCTCGTGGCCGGGCTGCTGGTTTGCCTGTTGCTCGCGGGCGCCGCGGCCACCTGGTGGCAGATGCGGGCCCGGCCGGCCGCGCCGCCGCTCACGGAAATCCGGCGGGCCGCGGAGATCCTGGCGCTGGAGGAAAAGCTCGAAAGCTTGCGCGTGCAGATTGTGGCGCTGCCGGAGGATGCGCCCGCCGCGGCGCGGCGCCCCCTGATCGAGGAGGCGCTGGCCCGGCAGAACGAACTCATGCGCCTGCGGGCCGCGCCGGCTTCGGTCGACGCCGCGCGCCTGGCCGGCTGGCAGGCCCAGCTGGACGAATTGGCCGCCCGCGAGGCGGCACGGCAGAGCCAGGAGGCCGAGACCGCGGGCCGGGACCTGCTCCACGCCAAGCAACCCGCCCTCGCTGCGGAAAAGTTGCGGGAGGCGCTGCGCCTGCAGCGCGAGGTCAATGGCAGCATCTCCGCCGGAACCGCGAAAAGCTATGGCCGCGAGGCCCGCCTGCAGCAGGAACTCGAGGAACTCATCGCCGGGCCGACGCTCGCCGAGTTGCAGCAGGCGCTGGCGGACGCACGCGCCGCGGCGGCCGGCGGCAGCTGGACGGATGCGCTGCGGCTCTTCGGCCGGGCGCGCGAAATCCAGCGGCAGCTCAACACGGATTTCCCCCGGTCGCGGTATTCCGACCTGATGGCCGACAGCCGGATCGCCGGGGAGATGGCGTCACTCAGCGCCAGCGAGGCGCACGCGCAGGGTGAATCGTTCATGGCGCAGGCGGCCACGGCGGCCGGCGCCGGCCAGCTCGACGAGGCCGACCGCCTCTATGCGCTGGCGGCGGACCGCCAGCAGGTGATCAACACGCAATTTGCCCAGAGCCGCTTCGTCTCGATGGAGCAACTCGAGAAAATCGACGCGGAGCGCCAGACCCTGCGCGCCCGCCCGGTGATGGACGCCGTGCGCCACCAGGACGAGACGGCCGCCGCGCACCTGCGCCGGCGCGAACTGGTCCAGGCACAGCGGTTGGTGGCGGCGGCGCGCGAGCAAATGGAGACGGCGATGCGGCAATACCCCAAGGCCCGGGTGTTCGACGAGGAAATGACCGGCCGGCTGAACTATCTCGCGCGACGCTCGGCGGAATTGGAAACGATCCAGGACTCGGCCTATGACCTGCTGCTGCCGCGGCCGGGCGAGAGTGGGGCTGCGCTGGCCCGCGCGCCGGTGCCACAGATTCTCTACCTGCAGGTGATGAGCACCAACCCCAGCCGCAATGCCGGCCGGGGCCGGCCCGTGGACTCGGTGAATCATGAGGAGGCCACGGAATTCTGCCGGCGGCTCGGCTGGGTGCTCGGTGCGCCCGTGCGGTTGCCGGCAGCGAGCGACCTGCGCGCGGCAGGATCGGCGCCGGGGTTCGAAACCGGCCGGATGGAGGAATGGCTGGCGCAGGCCGACGACGCCCAAGCGGCGCCGGTTTTCACGCGGGACGGGAAAACGCGGGCGGAAACACGCACCCAACGCGCCGCCACCGTCGGCTTCCGGGTGGTGGTGGGGTTGGACCTGCTGGGGGCAAGATGACTTGGTGGAGGCGGGACCCTCAGTCCCGCGGATTTGCCTGACTCTCGCGGGACTGAGGGTCCCGCCTCCAATCAAATCACCTTCCGCCCAACTTCCGGACCCTCGCGAATTCGGCCGGCGTGACCGGTGACACCGAAAGACGGCTCTGGCGGACAAACTCCATCGCCTTGAGCGCTGGCTCGGCCTTGACCTGCGCAAGGGTTACGGGCGAGGGCAGCGGTTTGCCGGCGGTGATCTCGACGGCGACCCAGCCATCCTCGTCGGCGGTTTTGTCGGGGAAGGCGGCTTTGGAAACCTTGGCGGTGCCCACAATGCTCTTGGACTCGCCGCTGTGGTAGAACAGCACTTCGTCGCCGGGGCGCATGGTGTTGAGATGGATGCGGGCGGCGTAGTTGCGGACGCCGGTCCAGTCCGTGCGCTTGTCGCGGACGAGGTCGTCCCACGAATAGGTCTCGGGTTCGGACTTCACGAGCCAATGGTTCATGGCCGGAAAGTTTGCGGGTTGGCGGCGGAAGGCAACATTGGGATATAGGGTAGGGCGCGGACTCCGTCCGCGCCGAGGCGGTGACGGAGTCACCGCCCTACCTTAAGGCCCAAAAAAAGCGGGCCGGCTTGTGGCCGGCCCGCAAGTGGCGGCGAACCCCCGTTCGCGCACCGCTATCTCTAGCTAGCTAGAAGTTGCCGCGGAGGCCGAAGGACCAGATCGAGCCGTAGTTCTCGTAGCGGAAGAGCACGTCGGGGTTGCCGGCGCTCTTTTCCATGATCCGGTGTGGCGTCTCGAAGATGTTGCGGCCGGCGAAATAGAAACTCAGCTGCTTGGTGATCCTCACGCTGCCGCTGAGGTCGTATTTGGTGTTCTCGAGCCGGTAGCGGTTGATGTTGTTCAGGAAGGGGCCGGAGTCAGCCTGCCAGATGCCGCTGAAGCTCAGGCCGACCCGGTTGTAGCGCCAGCCCACGGTGGCCTTGACCGAATGGGGGCTCACGCCGGAGATGAAGACGCCCGGCTGGGTTTCGGTGTAGGTGCGGGTGTAGGAGACATTGACCGAGGTGCCCTGGAAAACCCGCGGCAGGAACGACAGGTATTGCGTGTAGGAATACTCCATCGAGTTCCAGGTCACGGGCGCGGTGGCGTTGATCGGCGTGATGAACTCGTAGCCTTCGAGGTTGGGATCGGGGTCGTTGAAGAGATCGTCGGGGATGCGTTGGCTGCCGAGCGTCTGGTTCTTGGTCTTGGTCCGGCTGGCGACGACCTGGACGTTGTTGATGCCCGACTTGCCGAAGAAGTAGCTGAGCGAGGCGGCAATTTTCTCCGAGCGTTCCGGCAGGAGGTTCGGGTTGGGCGTCGTGACAGTCAGGGCATCTTCGTTGATCTGGCGGGTGCCGGTGATGTCACGGAGATTGGGGCGCTTGATGGTTTTGCCCCAGCCGATGTCCGCGAGGAGGTTCGACCGGATCGCATACTTCGCCGTGAGGCTCGGGAAATAGTCATGGTATTCGCCGTGGCGGGTCACGCGCGGCTTGGAATATTTGTAGTCGATGGCGGAGACGCTGTTGGGGACGCCCACCGTCGCGCCCGCGCCGGGCGCTGTCATCGGGAAACCCGCGGCCCCGACGTCCTGGTTGGAATACGGGTCGAGTTCGTTGGCATCGAGTTCGGTCAGTTCGTAGCGGAGGCCGCCCTGCACGCGGAGGTTTTTGATGCGCGCGTTGGCCATCACGTAGCCGGCGGAGATGGTCTCGAGGGCGTCGTAGGTGGGGTTGTTCAGGTAACGGCCGCTCTCATAGTTCGCAAGGGTCATGCCCGAGCTGCCCGCGACCGTGGAGCTGGTGGGCAGGCTGCGCAGGAAGAATTCGGGATTGGTCAGGAAGAGCTTGCCGAGCGTGTCGCGGTCCGGGAACGGCGGGGCGCCGCCACCGTTGAGCGAGGTGAACTTCACGCCGGGCTGGTTGCTGCCTTGGTAAAGGACGAACGGGGACGGGTAGTTCGCGAAGGAACCGGTCGTGCCGCCACCCGGGCCGATGTATTGCCAGACATCGTAGGAGCGGGTGTCGGTGGCGATCTGCTCGTTCGCGGTGCGCTTGATGCCCGCCTGCAGGTAGGCCGGCAGCTTGGTGGGCAGCACAAACTTGGCGTTCAGTTCGCCCGCCTTGATGTCGATCGTGTTCTGGCGGTTGTCGTCGGAGATGCGCGGGTTGGTCTGCAGCGCCAGGTTGGTCCAGTCCGGGCCGCCGGTCTGGACAATCTTCCAGTCGGCGTCCTCGGAACTCGAGCGCGTGGCGGTGAAGCCAATGCCGTTCAGGTTGTTGACGTTGTTCGTGGCCAGGGTGCCGTGCGAGAGGTTGTCGTAATCGTTGCGCGAGTGGGAGGAGACGAAGGCGCCGTCGATCGTGAGGTTGCCGCGGCGGTATTCGAAGCTCGGCGTGAAGGTCAGGGTGTTGGTGAACTTGGCGCCGTTGCCGCCACCGAAGGCGATGTTGCCGCCGGTGAGCGTGGCCGTGCCATAAGCGAGCACGCCGTCACCCGGCACCGTCTGGCGCGTGCCGCCGGCGTTCATCGTGACCTGGCGGTTGTAGAACTGCGCATGGTAGCGGGCAAAGAGCGCGGTGAGCGACACCGTCAGGTTGGGCGTGGCGCGGAAGTCGAAGGTGCTGGTGTAGGTCGCGCGCTGGGTCCACTTCGGGCCGTCCTTCAGCAGGACGCCGGTCAGCACCTGCGGGCGGGCGTCCACGCCGGCGACCGGCGTGCGGTTGTAGGTGTGGTCCACGCGATACTGCTCCACATAGACGTTGGACTCCTGCGCACTGAGCACGATGCCGAGCCGGTTGTTCAGGAACACATCGGAGTAGGTGAAATTCCAGTTCGGGCGGAACTTGTAGCCGAGGCCATCGCTGGGGCCGGGCGTGCGGTTGAGCGAGAACTCCTCGGAGTTCAGCACGATGCCAAAATCGCCGCGGAGGCGGCGGCCCTTCTGGTCAAAGGCCTTCCGGCTGCGGAGATTGATGTTACCCGCCGGGGCGTCCGCGCTCATGTAGGCGGGGGTCACGCGGTTGATCTCGATGGACTCGATGCTGTTGATGGAAATGGTGTCGAAACCGAACGAGCGGTTGGCCGTGCCGGCCGCGGAGTTTTCATAGCCGGTGAATTGCGAGAACGCGTCGGCGCTGGCGACGCCCTTGCCGTCGAGGGTGACGCTGGCGTATTCGGAGCTCATGCCGCCGATGCGCGGGCCGCGCGTGTCGGCCTCGGAGTATTCCATTTCGATGCCGGGAAGGTATTTCAGGAACTCGCCGACGTTGCCCTCCGTGACGTTGCCGAAGGCGTCGGACGAGACCGAGCGGCTCATGTTCATCGAATTGCGCTGGTTCTGCAGCGCCTTGGCGTTGCCGTCGAGCGAGGTGGTCACGCGGTAGGTCTCGAGGGCGATGACTCCCTTGTCCGTGGTTACCCCGGCGCCGGCGCCGAGCTCGAATTCCTGGGTCGCGGTCTCGCCCGCGTCCACGCGGATCTTGGCGGAGACCGGAGGCAAACCGGTGTAGTTGACCGTCACGGTCACTTCGCCGGCGGGCACGCGGGCGAGGCTGAAGTAGCCGCCGCCTTCGGACACGGCGGTGATGTCGGTGCCTTCAACGCGGACTTCCGCATTGCGGACGAACTCCTTGTTGACGGTGTTGAAGACGTGGCCGGTGATCGTGCCGGTCGCCTGCGCCAGGGCAGGGAGGGCGGAAGCGAGCGCGAGGCTCACGGCAAGCAGCAGTCGGGATACTCTGGGGTTGGTGTAGTGCATGGAGGAAAGAAAGGCGCGAAGGTCGGTCGCGAACGCTGACGTGGGGAGTGGGGGAGCGGCGTGGGGGCGCCGCGGGGTGGGGTGACTCGAGCTTTTGATAAATATAATGCGAAGCGGCGGCGCCTACATCCCTCCTTAGAGGGGGATGATGACATTCCCCTGCGCGGACCCCTCCAACGAGGGATGCGATTTGCCGGGGAAACGGTATCTTGGGCGGGCGCACCCGTTGCGCGCCGCCGGCGCATTGCGTTCAGCCTGCCCGGTTGCATCATCCAAAATCCCATGGGCCTACCCCGTCTCATCCCGGCGAAGACCAGCCGTCTCGCCAGCCTCGTCATTTTTTGTCTCGCCCTGGCCGCCGGTCCGATCCGGGCCGCGACTGACAACGCCGTGCGACTCACAGCGCCGCTCGACGAGGGCTGGGCCTTCCGTTTCGGGGACGGCCACGAGGCCGCCGCGCTCGCCGGGACGACCGCCGATTGGGAATCGGTCCGCGTGCCGCATACGTGGAATGCGAAGGATGGCGCCGATGGCGGCGACAATTACGCTCGTGGCAACGGTTGGTATGTGCGCCATTTCGGGGCCGATCCCGCGTGGGCGGGCCGGAGAGTCTTTGCCGAGTTCGAGGGCGTGAACCGCTCCGCCACCGTCTATCTCAACGGCCGGAAAATCGGCGAACACGTGGGCGGATATGCGCGCTTCCGTTTTGATCTCACCGAGGCGCTGGTCGCCCATGGGGAGAACATCCTCGCCGTGCGGGTGAACAATGCCGACGACGGCACCGCGCCCGTGACGGCCGACTTCACCTTTTTCGGCGGCATCTACCGCGCCGCGCGGATCTTCGCCGTCGATCCACTGCACGTCGAGGTCATGGACTACGCCTCGTCGGGTGTTTTTGTGACGGCGAAGCGCGTCTCCGCCGCGCGCGCCGACGTATCCGTCGCAGTGCTGCTGCGCAACGACTCGGCCGCGACCGAAACCGCCAGGGTGCGTGTCGAGTTGCGCGATGCCGGCGGCCGGCCCGCCGGCCTGCGGGAGAAGACCTGTGAAGTGGTGGCGGGCGGCACGGCGCGCTGTGACCTGGACTTCGACCTTAAGAACCCGCGCCTCTGGCAAGGCCGCAAGGATCCGCACCAATACACCGCGACCGTCACCGTGCTCGCGGGTGGACGGGTGCGCGACGCCGTGGCGCAGCGCTTTGGCGTGCGGGCGTTCAACGTTGATGCCGACAAAGGGTTCTTCCTGAACGGCGAATACCTCGATCTGCATGGCGTGAACCGCCACCAGGATCGCGCCGGCCAAGGCTGGGCCATCAGCCCGGAGGACGAGCGTGAGGATTTCGCGTTGATCGAGGAAATCGGGGCCACGGCGATCCGCGTCGCCCATTACCAGCAGTCGCCGCTGTGGTATGATCTTGCCGACGAACACGGGCTGGTGGTCTGGGCGGAGATTCCCGTTGTGAACGAGGTGCTCGCCAGCCCGGTCTACCTCGAAAACGCCCGGCAACAGCTGCGCGAGCTGATCCGGCAAAACTACAACCGGCCGGCGATCTGCTTCTGGGGTGTGGGCAATGAGACGCGCGAGGTGGGGGAGACCTCCGGCCGCGCGGCGGTCAATGGCGTCGAGTCGGACCGGGTCATCGCCGAGCTCGCGCACACCGCGAAGATCGAGGATCCGACGCGCCCGTCGACCTACGCCTCGCACCACCGCGCCGAGGACAAGCGCAACTTCCACGCCGAGACCCTGGCCTTCAACAAATACTTCGGCTGGTATGGCGGGAAGCCCGAGGATTTCGCCGGCTGGGCTGACGACGTCCACAAGCGCTACCCCGCGCTGCGTTTCGGCATGAGCGAATACGGCGCGGGGGCGAATCCCGCGCACCACGATCTCTCGCTGAAGAAGCCCGTGCCGGGCGGTCCCTGGCACCCGGAGGAATACCAGGCGTATTACCACGAGGTCCACTGGCTCGCCATGCGCGAGCGGCCCTACCTCTGGGGCAAGTTCATCTGGAACATGTTCGATTTCGCCGCGGACATCCGTGCCGAGGGCGAGGCGCCGGGCATGAACGACAAGGGTCTCGTCAGCTACGACCGGAAGACGCGCAAGGACGCGTTCTATTTCTACAAGGCGAGCTGGAATCCTGCGCCCATGGTTTACATTGCCGGCCGCCGCTTCGCCGAGCGGCCGGTGGGCGAGACGGAGATCAAGGTCTATGCCAACGGGACGCAGGTGGAGTTGTTTCTCAACGGCGCGTCGTGCGGCACCGTGGCCAGTGACACCCGCATCTTCCGCTGGAAAGTGAATCTGGCGGCGGGCGCCAACCGGATCGAGGCCCTGGCCGCCGGCCTCAACGACTTCTGCACGATTACCGGCATCGAGGCTGCCCCTTCCACCAACCCTTGATACCATAACTCGTTCGACCTCTCCCTGCACACCCCGGCGCTGCGCGCCACCCCTCTTCATAGAGGGGATCTCAAAACGAATCCCCTCTATGAAGAGGGGTGCCCGAAGGGCGGGGTGTGTAGGCCGAAACCATTTTTATGAACGCCACTAAAAAATCCCTTCTCGCGCTCGCAGCATTCACGGCATCGTTTCTCCCCACCTCAGCCCAGCGCACCGTCGAGGTGTTCATCACCGCGCAGGCCACCGGCCAGAAGCTCAGCGCGGCCGCGCCCCTGACGCTGGCGCCAATGGGCGAGCTTACGGAGAAGCAGCAATACGTGTTCGTGGACGCCGCGAAGCAGTTTCAGTCGTTCCTCGGCATTGGCGGGGCGCTGACGGATGCCTCGGCCGAGACCTACGCGAAGCTGCCGGAGGCGAAACGCCGGGAACTCATCCAGGCCTACTATGACCCGCGCGACGGCATCGGCTATACGCTGGCGCGAACCAACATCCACAGCTGCGACTTCTCGAGCGGCAGCTACACCTACGTGGCGGAGGGCGACAAGGAGCTGAAAACTTTTTCGGTCGAGCACGACCAGCGTTTCCGCATCCCGATGATCAAGGACGCCATCGCGGCGGCGGGCGGCAAGCTCACGCTCTATGCCAGCCCGTGGAGCCCGCCGGCCTGGATGAAGGACAACAACAACATGCTCCGCGGCGGGAAACTGAAGCCGGAGTTCGCCGACGCGTGGGCGCGCTATTTCGTGAAGTTCGTGCAGGCCTACGAGGCCGCCGGCATCCCCGTCTGGGGGCTCACCGTGCAGAATGAGCCGATGGCGATCCAGAAGTGGGAGTCGTGTTTCTTCACCGCCGAGGAGGAACGGGACTTCGTGCGCGACCACCTCGGGCCCACGCTAGCCAAAAACGGCTTGGGCGACCGCAAGCTCATCGTCTGGGACCACAACCGCACGCTGATGTATGAGCGCGCCCGCGTGATGCTCGACGACCCTGCCGCCGCAAAATACGTCTGGGGCGTCGGCTTCCATTGGTATGTCAATGACGCCTATGAGAACGTGAAGCGCGTCCACGAGGCCTGGCCCAACCTCCACCTGCTGCTCACCGAGGCCTGCCTCTACCCGTGGAACCGGGATGTGATGAACGAGTGGCACTGGGGCGAGCGCTATGGCACGTCCATCCTGCGCGACCTCAACAACGGCGCCGAAGGCTGGACCGACTGGAACATCCTGCTCGACGAAACCGGCGGCCCGAACCACGTGCAGAATTTCTGTTATGCGCCCGTCCACGCCGACACGAAGACCGGCGAGCTGCTGTTCATGAATTCCTTCCACTACATCGGGCATTTCTCCAAGTTCATCCGCCCCGGCGCGCGGCGCGTGGCCAGTTCCTCGACGATCGACACGCTCGAGACCACGGCCTTCCGCAATGCCGACGGCAGCATCGCCGTGGTGGTGCTGAACACGACGGACAAGGACCAGCCCTTTTACCTCAAGCTCGGCAATGGCGTGGCCGCCGCGGCCAGCCCGGCGCATTCAATCGTCACCCTGGTGGTGCGCTGATTCCATGAAGCTATTCAACTGGATTGGTTGGAGGCGGGGCCATCAGCCCCGCGAAACATGGCTGGGGCAACCTTCCAGATGCGGGGCTGATGGCCCCGCCTCCATCATGGTGGCTTTTTTGTTTCTGCTGGTTGGTCCTCTTTTTGGGGAATCGCAGTTTGTCCGCGCAGTCGGCCCCGACTTCATCCAACCCGACGGCACCAAGTTGCTCATCAAGGGCACCAACCTGGGCAACTGGCTCGTGCCGGAGGGTTACATGTGGCGGCTCGGCGGCGGGCCGCAATCGCCGCGTGAGATCGAGGCCTTTGTCGACCTGCTGCTCGGGCCGGAGAAAGCCGCGGCGTTCTGGCAAACCTACCGCGACCGTTACATCACGGCGGCTGACATGGATTTCCTGGCGCGCACCGGCAGCAACACGATCCGCGTGCCGTTGCACTGGAAATTCTTCACCGATCCCAAGGGCGAAGGTTTCCGCCGGCTGGACCAGGTCGTGGCCTGGGCCCGCGCCGCGAAGCTTTACCTGATCCTGGACCTGCATTGCGCGCCCGGCGGCCAGACCGGCACGAACATCGACGACAGCCTCGGTTATCCCTGGCTTTTTGAGAGCGCTTCCGCCCAGGAGCAGTTGCTCACGGTCTGGCGCAACCTCGCAAAGCGCTACCGCAGGGAACCGGTCATCCTCGGCTATGACCTGATGAACGAGCCCTTGCCGGGTTATCCCGGGCTCGAGAAATACAAGCCGCTGCTCGAGCCGTTGTTCAAGCGCGTGACCGAGGCGGTCCGAGCCATCGACGCGAACCACATCATCTTCCTGACCGGCGCACACTGGGACTCGGACTTCAAGGTGCTCGGGGCGCCATTCGCGCCGAATGTCGCCTACACCTTCCACAAATACTGGATGCCGCCCGTGGAGGACTCGATCCGCGAATATCTCGACTTCCGCGCGAAGCACAGCGTGCCGCTCTACATCGGTGAAACTGGCGAGAACAAGGACGAGTGGGTCGCGGAGTTCCGCCGCCTGCTCGAAGCGCACAACGTCGGTTGGAATTTCTGGCCCTATAAAAAGATGGAAAGCACCGCGGGTTTCGTGCGTTTTGCCAAGCCGGTGCACTGGGACCGGATCATCGCTTACGGCAAGCTCGACGATCGCACGGGCTCGGACGCAGTGAAGGCCCGCCTCGCCATCCGGCCGACGCAGGCCGAGATCGAGGAGTCCTTCGCCGACCTGCTGAAACAAATCGAGCTCGCCCGGTGCGAACCGAACCGCGGCTACATCGAGGCGCTGGGGCTGAAGGTGCCGTGAGGTGGAACCCGGCCTCCGGCCGGGTTTTCAGGGCGAGCGAAGTCTTGGGAGTCGGCGATTATCCTGAAAGCGCGCCCGGAGGGCACGCTCCACCTTAAGACTACAACTTGATGATGCCGCGCTGCAGCGCGGCGGTGACCGCCTGCGTGCGATCCGCCACCCGGAGCTTGGCGAGGATGCTCTTCAGGTGGTCCTTGGTCGTGTATTCGCTGATCTTCAGCGCATCGGCGATTTCCTTGTTGGCCAGCCCCCGGGCCAGCTGGTTCAGGACCTCGATCTCTCTCGCGGTCAGCTCTTCGTAGGCGTTGCGCGACTTGAGGCGGGTGGCGACCTCCCGTGGGATCCATCGTTTGCCGGCGGCCACGGCGCGGATGGCGGGGATCAGTTCCTCGCCCGTGGCGCTTTTCAAGACGTAGCCGTGGGCACCAGCCTCGAGGGCGGTGTGAATATCGGCGTCGCCGTCGAAGGCGGACAGCATCAGCACGCGGGCCGTCGGCGCGGCCTGCCGGATGTGGCGGGTCGCCTCGGTGCCCGAGCGCCGCGGCATGCGCACGTCCATCAGCAGGAGGTCGGGCTTTAGCTTTTCAAACAGCGCGATGGCCTGGTCGCCGTCGTCGGTCTCGCCGATGACCTCGAGATCGGGCTCGGTGCTGATAAGTGCGATCAGGCCCTTGCGGACGATGAAATGGTCGTCGACGACGAGGATACGGATGGTGGTTTCGCGGACGGTCATAGGGCGACGTGGGCCGGTTCGGCGGGGATTTCCAAGGGGATGACAACGCGCACCGTGGTGCCTTCACCGGGCGTGCCGGAAATATCGAAGCGGCCGCCGAGGCGCTTGGCGCGCTCGCTCATGCCCAGCAGGCCGAACTGATGGTCCTCGCGCCCGCCCATTCGCCCGCAATCCAGGCCGGAACCATTGTCGCGGATTTCCAGCGCCACCGAATGGGGGCCGAATTCCAACCGTAGGACGACGCGGGTTGCGCCGGAGTGTTTCACGACGTTGGTCATGGATTCCTGGCCGATGCGCAGCAGGTTTTCCTCGACGATCTCCGGCAGGCGGCGCCGTTCGCCCGTGATCGCCACGTCCACGTGCAGGGGCGTGCCGGTGGCGACCTGGCGGCTGGACATGGTGAGAGCCTCGGCCAGGTCGAACTGGTCGAGTTCGCGCGAGCGCAGGTCCCAGATCGAGCGCCTCAGCTCCAGCTGGCTCTGTCGCAGGAATCCCCGCGCCAGTTCGAGCCGCTGGCTGGCGTCCTCGGGATGGCGGGAAAAGAGCTTGGCGGCGGTGTCGAGCTGGAGCGCGATGCCGGTCAGGGCCTGCTCGAGCGTGTCGTGCAATTCGCGCGCGAGCCGGGTGCGCTCGGACAGCACCGCCCGGAATTCGAGTTCGGCGGTCCTGCGCGCGGTCATCTCGACCTTCAACTGCTCGGTCCGCTCGCGCACACGCTCCTCGAGGTGGTCGTGGGCCTGTTGCAGCTCGCGTTCGGCCTTCTGCCGTTCCGCGATCAGGAAGCTCAGCATGGCGTTCTTCTTTGCGATGGAGAGCGACCACGCGGCGAGGCCGGCCAGCAGGACGCAGACAATGGCGAGGCCGATGTGCAAACGCTCCGCGGTGAACCAGCTGGGGGTGTCGAGCACGACGAGGCTGTTGGCGTCGGGCAGCAGCAGGGTGAGGCCCTTCAGCTTGCCGTCATCGCCGTTTTCAAAGGTGGCGACGCCGTGCACCTCCACCTGGCTGCCCAGCGGCACGGCGGTGATGCGCGCGCCGTCCGTGGCTTCCTCGCACTCGGCGGTGAAAGTCAGGTCCGGGGTCTGGATCGTGCACGTGATGCGCTGGCCGGCAAAGGCCCCGTTTTCACGCCGCACCGGCCGCGTGCTCCGGTCCAGGAGTTTCCCGCGCATGACGATGAGCTCGGCCGGGTGCTGGCCGTCGCGCAATTCCGCGAAGGGCACGGGGCGCCCGATGATCGGCTTCGACGGGTCCTGGGTGCGCCGGTAGACGGCATCCTTGAGGACGGGTTGGAAGTTGATGAACTCGAGAAAGCCCACGGCTTCGACGGTGTCGCCCGGGGCGAGCGCCGGCAGATGCTGCTGGCTTTCCAGGTGCAGGCCGCCGGTGTCGTCCTGGAGATAAAAATCCTGCCCGACCCGCTGGAGGCTGACGGTGCCCCGCACATGGACGCGCTCACCCAGGCTGACGTTCCGCCGGTAGCGGGCGATGTCGCGCAGTTTCACGGTGGGCTCCTCGAACGGCGGGCGCGCTTCCGGCTGCTCCACGACGAAATCCTCGACGGTCGGCACGAAGAGGTTGACGGCGGTCAGCTGGCGCAAGGCGGCGTTGAAGGAGGTCGCGGCCGTGCCGCGCACGGTGACCTTGGCGGCGATGAGCGACTCGGGGTTGAGTTGCGGGGGGAGCTTGGGAAAGACGCGGATGCGATAGGCGCCAAGGGACACCTCGACCAGCAGCTTGCGGGTCGGCGCGAAATACGCGGCTCGCACCAGGCCGGTGATCTCGACGCGCTGGCTGTCCTCCACGCCGGCCATCAGCCGCTCGATGGTGGCCTGCCGGGCCTCGGGCAGCGGCGCCGTGCCCACCTTGGTCCAGCGGGCGTTGCTGATCACGGGGGCGAACGCGCCCGGGCCGCTGACGCCGTTCACGTCCACCAGGTCGCCCACCGCGGGCTGCCGGCCGGCATTGCTCACGAAGATGCCGCCGCTTTCGTCCTGCACGAAAAACTTGCCGCCCCAGTCCGGTTCCGCGGCGGTGACGATGCCGCGGACGGCGACGGGCAGGTGGGTCATCGCCACCGCGGGCGGCAGCGCGAGCGCCTCCGCGGCGGTGCGCAGCGTGCGCGGGGCGGGTTCATCCGCGTGGGCGGCGGGAACGCACAATAGCAGGCCCAGCGTGGCAACGAGCACGCTCAAGGCCGTTTTCGGGGTGGGGTGGAAGGGGCGCGTGCCCGGAAAATTAGGGCCGCCCCCGCCGATTCCAAGAACCGTTTGGCCCCCTCGAAAGAGGGATGCGCGAGCCGGCCAGTATTGCGTTGTCATCGGGCGGGGCGCTTGGTCGGATGCCGCCGAAATGACCGAGCCGGATCCCGAACTCGCCAAGAAAGCCCACCGGGCCCAACTGATCCTTTACGGGGTCATGATCTTCTTTGGCATCCTGCCCTTTATCTTGCTGTGGATGAAGAACCGGGGAGTATTCAACTGACCTGCCGACCCGCGCATGAACAAGACCCTGCTCGTCATCCGGATTGTTTTTATCGCCCTCTGCGCGATCGGCAGCTGGCTGCTCTGCTATACCGTGCAGGAATGGGACAGCCACCGCGGGCTGGCCGTGTCCGTCGGCCTGATGATCGGCGTGCTGGTCGTCCTGGTGGACCTGATGCTCAAGGGCTTTTCCCTGCGCGGCCTGACCGCGCTCACCTTCGGCCTGGCGGTCGGCGCGGTCATCGCCTGGCTCATCGGCACCTCGCCGCTGCTCAACAAGGGCGACCCGTCCATCATCTACCTCGTGCAGATGGCGCTGTTCATCATCTGCACCTACCTCGGCACGGTCATCGCGCTGCGCGGCAAGGACGACTTCAACCTCGTGATCCCCTACGTGCGGTTCGTGCCGCATGAGGTGGACGTGCCGCTGATGGTGGTCGACACCAGCGCGCTCATCGACGGCCGCATTGCGCGCATCTGCCAGACGCAGTTCCTCGGCGCCGCGCTCGTGATCCCGACCTTCGTGCTGAACGAACTGCAGGCCATCGCCGACTCGCCCGATCCCGTGAAGCAGGCCCGCGGCCGCCGCGGCCTCCAGGTGTTGAACGAGCTCCGCGCCATCAAGCACCTCGACATCCGCATCCACCAGAGCGAGGTCGCCCGCCGCCAGGACATCGAGGCCAAGCTGGTCTTCCTCGCGCAATCCATGCGCGCCAAGCTGCTCACGACCGACACCAACCTGGCCACGATGGCCAAATTCCAGGGCGTGACCTGGCTGAACCTCCAGGCGCTGGAGACGGCCCTCCGCCCCGAGCTCGTCATCGGCGAAAGCATCGCGGTCGAACTCGTGAAACCCGGCAAGGAGGACGGCCAGGCGCTCGGTTACCTGCCGGACGGCTCGATGGTCGTGGTCAACAACGGCCGCGCCTTCGTCGGCAAGCGGGTGACGGCCGAGATCATCGGCGTGCTGCCCAGCGCCGGCGGCAAGATGATCTTCGCCAATCTCCTCGGCGAGGTCGAGGCGGCGTAGCGGCGCCGCGCCGCGGAAAGCTGAAACTTGAAAGCTGAAAGCTGAAGGTTCCGAACCGCACTCCCTTTAGCCGCTGTCCGTCATCCTGAGTGCAGCGAAGGACCCAAGGGCAAGTGCACGACCGCTTGGATTCCTCGCTCCGCTCAGAATGACGTAATGGGAGGATTCCTTCAGGTCTCAGCTTTCAGGTTTCAGCTTTCGTTTTTGCTTGCCCACCCATCTGCACTAGTGCGACTAGTGCAGTATGCTCCCCTTCGCGATTGAACTGAAGCTCGGTTATCCGGTGACGGAACAGATCCTGTTCGCCGTGAAAAAGGCGGTGGTCACCGGCCAGCTCCGGCCCGGCGACAAGTTTCCCTCGACGCGCGTGCTCAGCGAGGAGCTGCGCATCAACCCCAACACGGCGCAGAAGGTCGTGACGGCACTCGTCGCCGAGGGCGTGCTCATCACCACGCCCGCCAAGGGCAGCGTGGTGGCGGAGCCCGCGCACCCCACGCGCCGCGCCTCCATCGAGTTGCTCGAGGAGGAGTTCGAGCGGCTGGTGGTCGAGGCGCGGAAGCTCGGCCTCGACGAGGACGACGTCCTCGCCGCCGTCTCGGCCCACTGGCGGAAACTGAACTCCGCCGGCAAACAATATTCCCACCGATGAACGCGATCGAAACGCACCAGCTCACCCGCAAATACGGCCGGTCCGACGCCGTGCAGGGCCTGACCCTGTCCGTGCCGGCCGGATCCGTGTTCGCCTTCATCGGGCCCAACGGCGCCGGCAAGACCACGACCATCCGGATGCTCATGAACCTGCTGGAGCCGACCAGCGGCGAGGCCCGCGTGCTCGGCGTCGATTCGCGGCAGCTCACGCCGACCGAGCGGCGCCGCATCGGCTACGTCTCGGAAAACATGAAGCTGCCGGAATGGATGACCGTGGACCAGTTGCTGCGCTACTGTGAACCGCTTTACCCCACCTGGGACCGCGAACTGGAAAGGAAGCTGCTGAAGAAGTTCGAGCTGCCGCCCGACCGGAAGCTCAAGCACCTCTCGCGCGGCATGATGATGAAGGCCGCACTGTTGTCGTCGCTGTCCTACCGGCCCGAATTGCTGGTGCTCGACGAACCTTTCAGCGGGCTGGACCCGCTGGTGCGCGACGAATTCATCGCCGGCGCGCTGGAGGTTTCCCAGCAGGAGAAGTGGACGATCTTTATCTCCTCACACGACATCAACGAGGTGGAGCAGCTCGCGAGCTGGGTGGGTTTGGTGGAAGGCGGCCGGCTGACGCTGGCGGAGCCGACCGAGGACCTGCTGGGTCGTTTCCGGAAGATCGAGGTCACGGTGAATGGCGACGATTTCAACCTTCCCGGCGCACCGGAGACCTGGCTCGAGGTGAAGCGCGACGGCAATCTCGTGCGCGCCATCGAGACGCGCTACGACCCGGCCCGCCTCGAGGGTTATCGCCGCCACAAACTCGGCGACGCCGCGGTCGTGGCCAAGGAGATGACCTTGCGCCAGATCTTCATCGCGCTGGCCAAGGAAGGGCGCGCCCAGGGCCGGGACACGGCCGCATGAGCGTGGTGTGGCACATTGTCCGGAAGGATCTCTTCCGGCTTAAGTGGATCCTGCTGCTGTGGGCGGTGCTCCTGGCCGGCAGCCTCGCGCTGGTTACCATCCAGTCGGGTCTCGATGGCGAAACCTACTATCCGTTCTGGGTCGTGACCAACATCGTGGTCGTGGGATTTTTGCCCTTGTTCGCCTTCGGGCTGGTCATGGGCCTGATGCATGATGATCCGGTGGCGGAGATCGACGCTTTCTGGATCACGCGGCCCATCTCGGGCGGGGAATTGCTGGCGGCAAAGACGCTGGGCTTGGTTTTGATCTCGCTGGTGCCGATTCTCGTCATGCTGCCGTTCTGGCTGGCGCACGACTACACCAGCGACCAGGTCATGCAGTCGGCCCGGCAAATGCTGGAGGACCATTTCCTGGTCGTGGCGGCGGCCGTGCCGGTTGCCCTCGTGTCCGCGAACGGGAGCAAGTTTGTGATGAATGTCATGCTGGGCGCCGGGGGTGTGCTGCTGCTTCTGCTTTGCCTGCGGCTGGTGAAGCCGCAGGCGGCGGGGGGCGATCCCTGGCTGGTCCACTCGAAGTCCTGCCTGATCCTGTGGCTGTGGCTCACCACCTGCGTTCTCGTCGCGTTGAACCAGTTTTTGCGACGGCGTCTCCGGTGGTCGGTGGTCGCCCTCATCGCCGCCACCGTCGCGGGCATCGCCGTCACGGAGTGGTGGTCGCGTCCGCTCAAAATCCTGCAACCCGTGGCGGCTGGCTCGACCGGTTCCGGCGGCGGATTGCTACCCGGTGCTTTCCTGGTCCAGGTTCCCGTGCGGGAAAGGGCGAGCTCGTCCCACCGCGGTGCGACACTGAAGGTTCAATCGGTGTTTGTGGATTTCACCGGGGAACTGCAGGTCACGTTCAGCGAGGCATTCCCGCAGCCGGCCCTGAGCCTGGCGGACCGGTTGCCCGGCGCGCCCTCGCGCCAGCCCGCGCCGGCGGATTATTTCCTGACCGATCCGGACCGGGCGCATGTCCTGCCGGTCAAACCCCAGCGGATCGGGGATCGGCTGGTGGTGGCGGATATGTGGTTCACGCACGCCGGCTTTCGCATTCGCCCGGGCAACACGTGGCAGGGAAAGGCGCCGGCGGATTTCAAGGCCTGGCTCCAGGGCGCCTCGTTGGTGAAGAGGGTGGCGGCCGGCTCCATGCGTCCGGCGGGGGAGGGCGCCGCGCCATGAATCCGGTCTGGCACCTGTTCAAAAAGGATTTCCACCGGCTGCGCCTGCCCCTGGCGGTGTTCAGCCTGCTGATGGTTGGAAAAATCATCTTCTATGCGGTCATCGCGGGCCTTTTCGCCGCCCCGGACATCGAGTGGTTGCGTCGCATGCAACAGGGGCCGGAGATGCTGCTGCGGTTTTTCGCGGAGCCAATCATCGCGTATGTGCTGGTGGGCTGGCTGGTCTTCGAGGATTCACCGGTCGAGCAGGATGCGCACTGGCTCACGCGGCCGATCTCCGGGGCGCAATTGTATGCTGCGAAAGTGCTCGGCGCCGGCCTGTGGTTTGTGCTCTGGCCGCTGGGGCTGAATCTCGCTTGGTGGATCGCCGGCGGGGTCGGCGAGCCCGACATTGTCGTGTCGGCGCGCGAACTCGTTGGTTCCAACGCCGTGTTGGTGACGCTGGGGCTGGCCTGCGCGGCGCTCACGGGCGGGTTTCCCCGCTACATCTTGTGGAGCTTGGTGGGCACGGGGGTCTTTGCGATCGCCCAGCTGGGCTTCACGCTGTTGCCAGGCGGTGCGGCGCTGGGCCCCGTGCGGTTGGTGGCTTTCGGCCTGGGCGCCGGCGCGGCGGCGTTGGGCATTGCGGCGCACCAATATGTCACGCGGCGTCATCGCCGGTCCCTCGTGTTTGCGGCTTGCGCCTTCCCGGTGGTCGGGTTGCTCGCAGTGGCCGCGAGCTTCCTGCCCGGCGTAGGGCCGGGTGCGCGTCAACTCATCCTGCCTGTGCCGGGCTCCGCGGGGGCCACCTTGGAACTCACCGGCCCGGCGCAGTATTGGCGGATGGGCCCGCGGCACTATGTCGAGTTGCCGTTGCGGATTGGGAATGTGCCGGAAAAGTCCGTCGTGACCTGGCTGAACGTGGCCGGGGATTGGAGCTTCGCGGGGAAGAAGGTGTGGACTTCCCGGGCCCAGTTCAATCGGCCCAGCCTGTTCCAGGAAGCCACCCGCCGGCAGCTCGGATTTGCCGCGCGGCCCGAGCCCGATGGCCACGTGGTGGCCAACCTGCCCTTTTCCTATCCCATGGCCGAGCGGGCGGCCAGTGAGCCGGCTGCGCTGATGCTCCGCGCGGACATCGAACTGGGTCGCGGCGAAATCCTCGCCGAACTGCCTCTCGACGGCGCCGCGTCCGCGAGCGGGTCGCGGGCTTACACCCTTTCCCACGCCTTCAAAGGTCCCTTGCGGGAAAACCAGCGGCGCAATCCACCGGGTAATCCCGGACCGGAAAAGAACGCGGTGTCAGTCGTGCTCACCGAGAGGTCGGCCAAGGGGCTTCGGGCAAACTCGTCGTCGCGGATGGTGGCCACGCACTTCGCGCTGGTGAACCGGCGCACGGGCGAATTTTTCCTGCCCGATGGGCCGCGCAGCGGCCCCGAGGCAGTTTCGATTCTCAACCAAACCAAGGTAGCCTGTTGGCGCCTCACCTTCCTCACCGGCCTCCCGGCGGTGAATTCCGCCGAGCTCAGCCTGGTGGTGATGCGATTCGACCGCGGCGAGACCATCCGGCGGGAATTGAAGATTGAAGCGATACCCTTTGAGAAACCCGAAGCCAGCGCGGTTGCAGCCGATCCACTCCCGGCCACGACAGCCGGAATCCAGCCTGCCGAACCCAAGGCGACCATGCCTTCGCCCGGGCAGTTGGCGGCTTATGCCGGTAACTACGAACTCCGGTCGGATTTTGTCCTGACCATCTCGCTCGAAGACGGCCGGTTGATGGCGCTGGCGCCGGGGCAGGCGAAGTTACCGCTGGAGGCCCAAACGGAGACCCGGTTCTTTGTGCCGGCCGAGAATGCCTACGTCGAATTCGTCCGGGACAACCGGGGGGCGGTCACGCACCTGGTCGTGCACAAGGACGGCGAGGCCCATCCGGGCGTGCGCAAACCCTGACGTTCGACTGCCGGGAAAGGCGTCCGATTAATTTGTCACGTATTACGTGACAAATTATTGCAGCGCTCGGGGCCCGGGCGGCGGGCCCTGGAACCTGGGTTCGGTATTTTCCGCTTGCCGTCCTATCCGTCCTAGTGCAACTAGGACGGCATGCTCCCGTTCTCCATCACGCTGAAGCCCGGCCTGCCGATCGCGGAGCAGGTGATTTTCGCCGTGAAAAAGGCGGTGGTCGCGGGGCAGATGAAGCCCGGCGATGCCTTCCCCTCGGTGCGCGTGGTGAGCCAGGAGCTGCAGATCAATCCCAACACCGCCCACAAGATCGTGGCGGCCCTCGTCGCGGAAGGTGTGCTCGTCACCACCCCCGGCGTGGGCAGCATCGTGGCCGAGCATGCGGCCGGCGATCGCGCGCAGCGCGCCGGCCTGCTGGGCACGGAAGTGGAGCGACTGGTGGTGGAGGCCAAGAAGATGGGCCTCGAACTGGACGACGTGCAGGCCTCCGTGGCCGCGCATTGGAAGAAACTCGGCCGCAAATAAGAGAGGACCACCGACCACGGACTACTGACCACGGACCAACCTCTAATTTTCAACCTTTAACCTCTAACCACGCGTTTCGCGTTTCCCATGAACATCATCGAAACCAACCGGCTGTCGCGGCGCTACTGGCGCACCGAGGCCCTGCGCGAGCTGACCCTCGCCGTCCCCACCGGCAGCGTGTTCGCCCTCCTCGGCTCCAACGGGGCGGGGAAGACCACCGCCATCAAGGTGCTCATGAACCTCCTGGCGCCGACGTCCGGCGAGGCCCGCGTCCTGGGCGTGGACTCGCGCCGACTCGGCGAGAAGGAGCGCGCGCAGATCGGTTACGTGTCGGAGAACCAGAAGCTGCCGCTGTGGATGACGGTCGAGCAGCTGCTCGACTACTGCCGCCCGTTTTACCCGACGTGGGACCGGGCGCTCGAGGCGAAGCTGATTGCGCAGTTCGACCTGCCGCCCGACCGCAAGCTCAAGAATCTCTCGCGCGGCATGCTGATGAAGGCCGCGCTCCTCTCCACGCTCGCCTACCGCCCGAAACTCCTGGTGCTCGACGAGCCCTTCAGCGGCCTCGACCCGCTGGCGCGCGACGACTTTGTGCGCGGGGTGCTCGAGGCCTCGGAACTCGGCGATTGGACCGTGCTGGTGTCGTCGCACGACATCGAGGAGGTCGAGCGCCTGGCCGACCACGTGGCCCTGCTCGAATCCGGCCGGCTCAAGTTCGCCGAAACCACGGAGTCGCTGCTCGGCCGCTTCCGCCGGGTTGATGTCACTGTGTCCGCGCCGGTGGCAATCGGCGCACCGCCCGCCGGCTGGCTCGAATTGGAACAGAAGGGCGGCCTCGTGCGCTTCATCGCCACCAACTTCGGGGCCGGGTCGACCGAGGAAAACATCCGCGAGTATTTTCCCGGCGGCGCCGTGACGGTGCATCCGATGACTTTGCGCGAGATCTTCGTGACCTATGCCCGGGAGACGCGGGCCCAGCCGAAGGGAGCCGTGGCATGAACCTCACCTGGCACATCGTCAAAAAGGACCTGCGCGCCCTCAGGTGGCCGCTGGGGCTCTGGCTCCTGTGCATCGTGGCCAAGCTCGGCGTGGGCGTCATCCTGCTCAACGCGAACGGGGACGAGGGGATCGACTGGTTCAAGCAAATGGAAACCCTGGCCATGGGCCTGACGGCGGGCGAGGGGCTCAGCTTCGTGCTCGTGGCGGCGTTGATCCAGGAGGACCTGATGGTCGGCACGACGTCGTTCTGGATGACGCGGCCCATTTCCGGCGGGCGGCTTTTGCGCGCGAAGCTCCTGACCATCGCGCTCGTGTTTATCGTGGCGCCGGTGCTGATCACTTTGCCGTGGTGGCTGGGGTGCAACTACGGCCCAGGCGAAATCGCATGGGCGGCGGCGGAAACCGTCGCCGTCCATGCCATCGTCGTGCTGGCTGCGCTGCTCTGGTCCGCGGTGACGGACAGCCTCGGGCGCTTCCTGCTGTGGACGCTCGTGACGCTCGCCGCGACGCCGATCGTGACCGCCATCCTGGCCTATTATCTCACCCGGAAAGGTCCCGGCCCCGTGCCGGAGATCATGTCCACCCGGGTGCTGGTGATGGTCATCATCATGACGGTCGGAATTTTCGTCGTGCTGGTGCACCAATACCGCACGCGGCACACCTGGCGTTCGATCGCCGTGATCGGCGCGACGATGGGCCTGGCAATCCTGACGCTCGGCTTCTGGCCGTGGGCTTGGAATATCGAGTCGCGGATCAACGGCTATCTCATCCGGCGGGCGCAGGGGGACTGGCCGGCCGCGAACGAACCGGCGGGCCTGAAGTTCACGCTGCGATCCGCCGAGTTCGCGGCGCGCAAGGATCGGCCCAATCGTCCGGGCAACCTGAACACGTATTACCGCGTCGAAGGTTTGGCGGAAGGGCAGGGCTTCATCAGCTATCCATCGGAACACCTATGGCAGTGGCCGGATGGAACGTCCGAAAAGGGCTATGCGATGGGGCGTTCCATGTTGAACACCATGGCCCGGAACCAGGCGGTCGCCTTCGTGAACCGGGAGCCGTCCGTCGTGGGTGACCAGCTTGCGATGATGAGCCTGCTCCCGTCGACCACGATGGGGAAGGTTCGCGCGCAGCCGCCGGCCTACACGCTGTCGGCGCGCCTGCGGTTGATGAAATTTGAGTCGGCGACGCCGTTCCCGATGCAGCCGGGCGCCTGGGAAACACAGGGCGTGACCGGCGAGCGGCTCTCCGCGTTCGAGAAATCCGGCGACCAGTGGCATATCACCTTTATCCGGCATTCCCCGGCGTTATGGGTGGACGTGATGGGCGGCGGGCAGATGGCGCCGACGGGAAAGTTTTCGCGTTACTTCATCGTCAACCGCAAGAACGGCTGGGTGGACGCGGGCCAGACCCTGGCCATCCGCAGCGCTCGTATCGCCACCGTCGAAATTGGCTGGGAGACGAGGTATTACCATGCCTCAGGGAAAGCCAGCGCGAGACCGACGCTCGAGGCGATCAACGCCCTCGACGACGCCGAGCTGGTCAAGGTCACCTACGCCGAGGAGGCGCGGTTCATGCACGAGTTCCAAATCGATGCCGCCGGCATCGCGAAGGCCAACCCCTGAACCATGCGGCTCATCGGGCACATCATCTGGAAGGACCTGCGCGCCGAACGGTGGATGGTGCTGGTGTGGGCGGCGCTCTTTGCCGGGCAGTCAGCGTTCGGCTTCGTCATCTCCGGTCTCGATGTGGACAGCGACCTGATCGACAACCTCAAGATCGCCAACAGCCTGTTGGTGGGCCTGCAATTCGCGACGGCCTATGTATTGGTGGTCCAACTGGTGCAAGCGGACCCGATTGCCGGGACGCGGATGTTCTGGCTCACGCGGCCGATTTCCGCCGGGCGGCTGCTGCGCGCCAAAGCCGCCACCGCCTTGCTCGTCTTTGCGCTGCTGCCGGCGCTCCTGTTGCTGCCATGGTGGCTCTACAACGGCTTCACCGCGCGTGATGTGGGCTGGAGCGCGTTCGAGTTGCTCGGCTGGCAACTGCTGGTGATTGCGCCTGCTTTCCTGATCGCCTCGCTGACCGACGACCTGGGTCGGGCGATCCTGTGGGGCCTCGTGCTCCTGGCCGCGCTGGTCGCGGGCGTAATCGTCATGCGGAGCAACGTGGCCAATGGCGTGCGCCTGGCGGCGGACTTGATCACCGGGGACATCAACCGGCATGGCGGTCTCCTGTTCACCAAGCTCTGGCTCTGCGGGTTCCTGCTGGTGGCGGTTTCGTCCGGCCTGGCGATGCACCAATTCATCACCCGCCGCGTCGTTCGCTGCGTCGCAACCGCCGTGCCCGCGCTGGCCGTCATGTTGGTCGCCGCCCGGTTCTGGCCCTGGGATTGCTCGATCCTGTTAACGCAGATCAACGACCCGGATCCAAAGGTGGTGGCGGCAGGCGGCGAGCCGCTGCCCGGGTTGCAAGTCTCGCTGCCGCCCGCGGAAATCTTGGGGGCGGTCGAAACCGGTTACAAAACGCCGCACAGCTGGATCGAGCAGGCGATGGAATTGCGGGGCTTGCCGCAGGAGCTGACGGTTACCCGGGCCCGGGTGTATCATGCCTGGCATTGGCCGACGGAAAAGGGGCCGCGTCATTCCCTGCCGATGTCTTTCTGGACGGAACCGTCCCTGCGCCACGCGCTCGGGCTGCCGCCGGCCCCGGAGGATCCCGAGACGGCGCGCTGGTTGAATGACCGCTATGCGGAACGCCGTGCGCTCGGGCTGCCGGTTTGGGCAGGATATGCATTCAGGGACAAGCCGGTCGGGGACCGGACCGTGTTGGTTGGGCGCACCACCGTGCAGGACTCGGCCCTCGGCCGTCTCCGTGCGCAGCCGCCCGCAGACCTCGCCAAAGTCGAGCTCCACCTTGCGCGACCCGAAATCCTATTCGAAATGCCCCTGGCCGATGGTTCCCACTGGTCGGGCCGGTCGATGGGTTACCGGGTGGGGGAATGGACCGAATCCTACTCACGTAACCGTTACACGTTTCAGCTCCTGACCGCCCGGCCGGCGGTGCGGAAAAACGGACTCTGGCTGGCCGACGCCATGGAGGCTCCTCGCCGCGGTGACGATGTGCGAGAGGTCCTCGCGCTGAACCGGCATGACAACAGCGTGGGCTGGACCTCGAGCACCGGAGACATGGCCAAATCGGGCCACATGGTCATTGGTGGGGTCAACCTCGAGTGGCGCTCGCGGCGCGTGTATCCAGCGAGGGTCGTGCGCAATGGCCAGTGGGTCGCGAGTGATCCGGAGTGGCCGGCCCACATCACGCTCGCGATGGTGGAGTTGCAGCCGGTCACCCGCCTCGTGCGCGAGGTGAAGACGGACAAGTATGAATTTCGAGATCGCCGGCCTGCGAAGGATCCGGACGCCAAGAAAACGTCCGACCCGCTCTAAGCGTCTATGAAACTCACCTGGCACATCATCGCGAAAGACCTGCGGCAGGATAAATGGGCGCTGGGGTTCTGGGTGTTGCTGTTCGGCCTGCACCTGGCGGTCGGGTCCGCCTTCCTCAACACCGACGGCACGGACCTCGAATTGATCGACCAGCTGCGCTGGGGCAGCCTGCTGCTCACGATCTTCGAATTCACCATCGGTTACCTGCTGGCGCTCCGGTGGGTGCAGGCGGACGACGTGTCGGGCACACACATGTTCTGGGTGACACGGCCGATTTCCGGGGGACGCCTGTTCGCGGCGAAAGCCACGGGCTTGTTACTGGTCTTCGGCCTGCTGCCGGTGCTGCTCTGGCTGCCGTGGTGGGTGAACTGCGGGCTGGGCGCCCGGGAAATGGGCTGGCTGGGGGTGGAGATGTTCGGCTGGCAGTTGCTGGTGATCGCGCCGGCGCTGCTGATTGGCTCCCTGACGGACGACTTTGGCCGCGCGCTGATGTGGTCGCTGCTCCTGGTGCTGGCCATGATCGCGTGGAGCATTATCGGGCAGGCGCGCGTGACCGAGCTCGGGGTCAACCAATTCATCCGCGCCTACCCGGGGCTGTGGTTCAGCCGCCTGTTCGTTGCCGGCGTGCTGCTCGTGCTGGGATTTGTCGCCATCGCCGCGAACCAATTCTGGACGAGAAACTTCGTGCGGTCGATTGTGCGCGTGGGAGTGCTCGCGTTGCTGGTCCTCGGCGTTGGCCGCTATTGGGTGTCGGATTTTTCCGACGCCATTGCCGGGGCGGGCGATGGGGTGGCGAAGGAATCGATCCCTGACTTGGGGGATACGATCTCGCTCTCGGTGAAAAAGGCCCGGTTGAGCACCTTTACCTACAAGTCGGCGACGCCCAGCGGCCCTCTGGACATGCGCCCGCTCACGGTCACCCTGGCGGTCTCCGGATTGCCCGAGGACCTGGTCCTCGGCGGGGTGCACGCGTTCCAGGAGCTGCGCTGGAACGACGGCTCGGCCTACCGGTCGCCGGAACGCAACCATTCCTTCGATCTCCAAATGGAAACAGCGCTGCGGAAACGACTGGCGTTGCCGCAGCCCGCGGCGGACCCCGAGACCATTCGCTGGGGGCAGGCCCGCGTGCAGAAAACGAACGCGGAGCGGGCCGCGAAGGGCTTGCCGCCCATCGAGGATCTCTGGGCCCGACGATTGCAAGGACTCCCGCCGGAGGAGCGGAATCTCTGGATTCGGTTTCCCGTGCCGGACTCGACCGTGACGCGCCTCCGGTCGCAGGCGCCCGGCTATGCCACCCTGATGAACGCGACGGTGGCCCGCTGGGATGTCGCCCAAGTGGTGCCGCTGATGCCGGGCTCGCGCGGCACGGGCGCGCGGCGGCCACTGCGATTCCTGAGCCGCGACGACTGGGTAGTCAGGCTGGTGGAGACCACCGCGGCGTTTCCGCGGGAGGGATTGTTCCAGTCACGGGTGGGACGGACCCGGCCTTATCCTTCTTACACTGAGATTTATTCCGCCAACCAGGTCACAGGGGATATGACGGAGGTGTCCGGCCGGAATTTGGTGGCGACCGCAATCACGGTGGGCGGGGTGCGGCTCAAGTGGCTCGAGACGACATTGACGCCGGCGCGTTGGATCCGGAACGACGTCTCGGTGATCAAGGACCCGGACTGGGCAGAGCACACGCGGCTGGTGGTGATGACCCCCACCGAAGTGGGTCGTTTCACCCAGGAAATACGCACCGACCGACTGGCGATCCAGTTTCCGCCGGAGGCGCCCGCAGGAACGCCGGCGCCGGACAGCGCCGCCGGTCCGCACTAGCCCGCCGGCGCCACCCCCGTCGCCAGCCAGTCGCGCAGGTCGGACTCGGACGCGACTTCGGCGAACATCTGGTAGTCGGTCGCGAGCAGGGCGGCGTAGGACGGCTCGGCGAAGCGCCGGCAGTGCAGCAGCACCTTCGCCTTCTGGCCGGGGGCGCGCACGAGCCGGCCCAGCGCCTGGTTCACCTTCTGCAAACCGGGAATCTGGTAAACGCGGCGGAATGAGGCGTCGCGGCCGAGCCCGGCCAGCGCATCCATGCGGGCCTTTTGCACGGCGTTGACCTCCGGCAGGGCGGGGCCGACGACCATGGCGTGGGTCACGCGCCCACCGAGCAGGTCGATGCCCTCGGCGAAGCTGCTGCCGAGCACGAGGAAGAGGGCGTCGGCGAGCGCGAGGTTCTCCTCGATCCATGCCGTCTGGGCCGTGAGATCGGGCAGCTTCGGCTGCAACGCCACGCGCAGCACCGACCCGTTGTTCTCCAGTGCCCGCAGCACCGCTTCGGCATAGGCATAAGAAGGGAAGAACACCGCAACGCAGGGCGTTGCAGTAGAAACCTGAGACCTGAAACCTGAAACCTGAGACGATACTGCATGCATCGCCTCGATGGTGGCGGCGGTGGTGCCATAGGAGTTGGCGCGTTCCCGGTAGGTGGTGCTCACGCGCAGGTCCACCGCGACGTCGTAGGCGCCGGCGCGCCAGGGGGTCGGCGCGGTAAGGGTTTGGAAGGTAGGGCGGTGAGTCCCTTCACCGCCGTCGATCAGCGCGGAACGGAGTCCGCGCCCTACCTCAAGGCCAAAGGCAGCCGCGCTTTCGTCGAACGGTTGCAGCGTGGCCGACATCAGGATCGCGCCGCCGAAGGCCTTTAGGGATTCACCGATCGCGGGGGCGGCGTCCACGCAGGTGAACTCCAGTTCGCCCTCGCGCGGCACCCAGAGCAGCCGGGTCAGGCGGCGGTCGTCGAGGAAGGCGGCCAGCGCGGCGAACTGCCAGAGCGTCTCGGCGTGGCGTGGGCCGAGCGCCGCGTAGTCGAGGGCTTGGGTGGTGACCAGCTCGGCGAGTTTCGAGACTTGGTCGCGCACCTCGGCCTCGGTCATCGGGTCCAGCGAGTCGGCGGGCCGCAGCGAGGCGAGCAGTCGGGCCCATTCCTCCACGGCGAAGATGAGGTTGTGCGGCGCGAGGAGGTGGTCGAGTTCGGCGAGCAGGAGGCGCGCGTCGGTATCAGTGGCCCGGTGCGAGTGAGCGCCGGCGACGCGCGAGGGCAGGTTGTGCGCCTCGTCGATGACCAGCAGCGTTTCCGCCGGATCGAAGCCGGGTTGGTTGAAGAAGAGCCCCTGGTTGTCGGGCGCGAAGACGTAATTGAAGTCGCCGATCCACACGTCGTTGAAGGCGAGGGAGGCCCGGGTGATCTCGTAAGGACAGATCAGCGCCTCGCGGCCGGCGGCGCGCAGGGTGTCGAGGTCGCGCGGCTGGTGCTCGTCGAGGTAGAATTTGGCGAGACCGCTGCCGGGCCAGCGTTCCGCGCAGTCCCTGAGGTAATTGCAGTTGTCGCGGACGCAGTGGAACGTGTGGTTGACGCAATGCTCGGACTTGTTGCGCACCTGCCAGAAGGCGAGGGTCGAGCCGGCGGTCATCTGCTGCAACGTGAGGACGACCTGGATCTGCCCGGTGGACTTGCCCGTCAGCCAGATGAGGCGGGCGAAGCGGCCGGACTTCATTTGTCCCAGCGCGAACTCGAGCACGCAGCCGGTTTTGCCATAGCCGGTCGGGGCTTCGAACAAAAGAGCTGAGGGCTGAGAGCTGAGAGCTGAGAGCAGGTCTTGCTGGATCGTTTCCTGGCCGGGCCGCAGCGAGGGGAAGGCCGGGTGGAAAACCAGCGAGCGGCGGCGTTCCGTCGCGCGCAGCCGCAGATTGAGGAACTCGACGAGCGCGTCGAGCTGGTGGTGGACCAGCGCCTCGTCGAACGCGGTCAGGGCGATCACCTGCACCAGGCCGGAGCCCGCCTCGACGAAAACGAGCTCAGCCCGCACGTCCTTCACGCCATGCAGGCGTTGCAGCACCACGTAGGCCGCCAGCTGGCGGAAATACTCGGGATAGTCGGCGCGGAGCTCCTCCTCGGCCGCTGGCAGGGAACGCATGACGCTCTTGATCTCGCGCAAGGTGCCGCCCACGACCTGGTCGATCCGGCCGGCGAGTTGGAAGGTCCAGCCGCGGTGCACGAGGCGGCCCTCGATCACGACCTCGAAGAGCACGTCGGGACGCAGCACGCCTTCGATGGTATGCTCCTTCTCGGTGCGCGCCCGTAGTTCGTTGTGCCAGTGCTGGCCGAGCTGGGCCCGCCAGACGCCCTGCGCGCCGCCGCTGGCATCCACCGGGCCGAGCGCGAAGCCCGCGAATTCGCCCACGCTCAGGCTGACGGTGCGGTGTTCGAGGGAGAAATTCATGAAATTGCGGAGTGCGAATTGCGGATTGCGGATTGGCAAGGCACAAGACGAGGCCGAACCCAGAACAGATGCGGTTCGGTTAATCCGCAATCCGCATTCCCCAATCCGAAATGGTTAGAGTTTGATCTCCGTCTCGCCCCGCACCCAATCCTCGAGGCGGCGGCTGATCCGGGCGACGGTGGGGCCGTCGGCGGTTTGCGCGGCCAGCGGCTGGTTGAGCAATTGGGCGGCGGTGTCGCGGTCGGCCTCGGCGAGCTGCGGCCACCATTGTTGTTTCACCGGGTAACCTTCGTCGCGCAGCAGGCAGTAGAGGGCCTTGAGCCAGACGATATCGGGCCGGCCGCCGGCGGCTAGGGCGGTAAAGGTGGTGTGGAGCAGCGCCGCCACGGCTTCGCGCGACTCGTCGGGCACGGGGTTGCGGGCCAGCAGCGTGCCCAGCGCCGCGGCGGAACGGAGGGCCTCGTAGGACCGGCCGATGCCCTCGTGGCGCTGGATGAGACGCTGTTCCTTGATGAACCAGGTGCGGCCCTGGTTGGAGGACTCGAGCCACAGCTCCGTTTCGTCAAAGAGGTCCAACGGGGTCGCCGTGGCCTTGCCCTGGGGAATGCGACGCAGGCAATGCAGCACGCCATGTTCGGCGGCGAAGGCGATCAGCTGCTCGAACGCGTCCGAGCCCGAGGGCTGTTTGGCGAGGACGAACGCGGTGGTCTGGAGCTGCTGGCCGGGCATGTCAGAGGTCAGAAGTCAGAAATCAGAAGGCAGAAAAATTGGCCCGGGCCGGCCCGCAGGGACGCGGGCCCTCCAGTTGCTTATTTGAAGCCCGAGCTCTTGAGCGCCGCGCGGGCGACGGCGGGGTCGTGCCAGGTCGGCAGGACGGCGCCGCAGGAGATCACGGTTTTCATGCCGTCGCCGACCGACATGTCGAGTTCGACGAGTTCGGTCGACGGCACATACATGAAGAAGCCGTTGACCGGGCTGGGGCAGGTGGGAACGAACACCGCCCAATGCTCGCCTTGCAGATGGGTGTGAGGCTCGCCGCGGCCCATGTTGGTGACGAAGCCGATGGTCCAGGCGCCGACCCGCGGATATTGGAGCAGCACGACCTTGCTGAACTGCGCGCGGTCCTTCGCCCCGAAGGTGTCGATGAACTGCTTCACGCTGTTGTAGAAGGCGCCGATGCCGGGAATGTTTTGGATGAAGCGCTCGGTGACCTCGCCGATGAGCCGGCCGAGGAAGAGGCGGGAGATGAAACCCAGGAGGGTAACCAGCCCGAGGGCGATGATCGTGGCGATGATCTCCCAGACGAGCGGCAGCTGCCTCAGCATCTCCGGCAGATAATCCTTGAACAGTGGCGTGATGTTTCCGCCCACGAAACCGATGATCAGGCCCAGGACCCAGATGGTCGCCACCAAGGGAGCCACCAGCACCAAGCCGGTCAGGAAAGCGGTGCGCAGGGAATGGATGCGGGATTGGGCCATCGGGGCGCGGATTCAACCAGAGATGCCTCGGGACGCCACTGATTTTTTGAGGGTAGCACTTGCGGAGGTGGAACGCGGCCTCCGGACGCGTTTGTTCAAGCATCGAGAGCGGCGAATGATACGCACGTCGTCTTAGCTACTCCTGAAAGCGCGTCCGGAGGCCGCGCTCCACCCTCAGTCAACCTGAACACCGGCATGGCTTTCGCTTTCCGCAACAGTTTCATCGCGCGGGCCTCGGCGGCGCGCATGCGGCGCTTCTTGGCCGGTTGCAGGTCGTCGTAGCCGGCGAGGTGAAGCCAGCCATGCACCACATACAGGGTAAGTTCGGCGGAGAACTTCTTCTGGAGGGTCGAGCTCCTGCTCGACCGCGGCCCAGCTGGAGCTGGGCCCTCCACGTAACGCCAGGCCGTGTCGGCCGAGACGCAGATTTCGCCGGCGAGACCGGCGTTGGCATCGCCTTCGAACGTGACGACGTCGGTCGCCGTCGGATCATCCATGAAGTCGCCGTGGATCTTCGCGAGGGCCGGGTCGGTGAGGAAGACGAGCGAGAGTTCACCCGGCGGGCAGCCGCCGAGAAATTTGGCGGCTGCCGCATCCAAAACGGAAATGGCCGTGGCGATCCCGCGACGGTCGAGGCGCAGCCGCGGGTGCCGGTTGGATATCGAGATTTCGCGTTTCATGGGTGGAACGCGGCCTCCGGACGCGTTTGTTCGGGCATCGGGATCGGCGAATGATACGTCCGCTGCCTAACTGCGCCCTGAAAGCGCGTCCGGAGGCCGCGCTCCACCATGGCAAACCTATCCATTGCCGATGGGCTCCGCGTTCTTCGCCTGCTCGTAGGCGTCGATGATCTTCTGCACGAGCGGGTGGCGCACGACGTCGGTGGCGGTGAAGTGGTGGAACTCGATACCCGGGATGTTGCGCAGGATGCGCGGGGCCTGCACCAGGCCGGAGGTCTTGTTGCGCGGGAGGTCAATTTGCGTGATGTCGCCCGTGACGATCATGCGCGAGTCGTCACCGAGGCGCGTGAGGAACATCATCATCTGCTCGTGCGAGGTGTTCTGCGCCTCATCGAGGATGATGTAGGCGTTGGCCAGCGTGCGGCCGCGCATGTAGGCGAGGGGGGCGATCTCGATAACGCCTTTCTCCGACAGGGTGGCGACGTCCTCCGGGGCGAGCATGTCGTGCAAGGCGTCGTAGAGCGGGCGCAGGTAGGGCAGGATTTTCTCGCGCAGGTCGCCGGGCAGGAAGCCGAGCGCCTCGCCGGCCTCGACCGCCGGGCGGGTGAGCACGATGCGTTGCACCTGGTTCTTCAGGAGCGCGGAGATGGCCGCGGCCATGGCGAGGTAGGTCTTGCCGGTGCCGGCGGGCCCAATGCCGAAGACGATCGGGTTTTTCTGGATGGCCTGCAGGTAGAGTTTCTGGCCGAGGGTTTTCGGGACGATGCTCTTGCGCTGGGTGGCGATGACGAGCGGCTCGTTGACGAGCGCGCGCAGGCTGGCGCCGCCGTCCTTGGCGTAAAGTTCGAGCAGCCGCACGAAATCGGGCGTGCGCACCGCCAGGCCCTGGGTTTTGGCCGAGTTGAGCAGGGTGAAGAATTCCTCGGCCCGAGCGGCGGGCTCGGCGGGGCCCTCGATCTTCAGCTTGTCGTCGCGGGCCACGAGGCGGACGCCGAGGGCCTCTTCGGCGCGAACAAGGTTGGCTTCGCTGCCGCCGTAAAGCTGGTTCAGGTGGCGGGCGTTCGGGTATTGGAGTGTTTTGGTCTCAGGCACGTTGGGTGAAACTGATTTTACAGAAGGTAACTAAGTTAACAAAGGTCCAGAAACAACCGGATCGATCTTCCTTTCCTTCTGGGCAAATGTTTGGTTGGCGGCGCTTGAATGCAGCTTGTTTTACAGGAGGACGCTGGGGACGCAGAGATTGGGGTCTGGTAGGAGATTTCTCAGCGCTCTCTCCGAGCTTCCGTGAGATGGTTCGGTTGACCCGCCTCTCACGACCTGCCGGCGAGTTGGTCCGCCACTTCCTTCAGCCGGGTATGCATCGCGGCGAGCGACTGGGGCAGGACGCGGGTCTTGCCGATGACGGGCATGAAATTCGTGTCGCCGTTCCAGCGCGGGACAATGTGGGCGTGGAGGTGCGGGATGCTGCCGCCGGCGGAGTTGCCCAGGTTGAAACCGACGTTGAATGCGTCGGGCTTGATCGCGGCGGTGAGCACCTGTTTGCCAAAGATGATCTCGTCCATCAGATCGGCGCGCTCCGCGGCCGTGAGGTCCACGAGGTCGGTCGCGGCCCGGAACGGCACCGCGAGCAGGTGCCCGGCGTTGTAGGGATACCGGTTGAGGATGAGGTAGGTGAGCTTGCCGCGATGGATGATGAGCGCGGCGGCATCATCGCCGAGCTTCGGCAGTTCGGTGAAGACGTTGCTGCCCTCGGGCAGGCGCGGCGTCTCGATATATTCCATCCGCCAGTAGGCGTGCAGGTGATCCATGGGCGGGGGCAGGTTTGGCCCGCCCGCCGGCGAAGTCAAAACCGGGATTGGCGGCGTTCAGCGACGCCGGGCCTTTTCCGGGGTCGGAGGCTGGACGGCTTTCAAGGTCAGGCGCTGCACCTTGTCCTGCATCACGACCTCCATCTCGAGGGTGTCGCCGGCCGGCCGGTTGCAGAGGAGGGTGAAGAGTTCGCCGCCTTGCCGGGCTTCGCTGTCCATCCCCCGGACCTTTTTCCCGTTCAGGGAGAGGATCTCGTCACCCGACTTGAGGCCCAGTTTGGCCGCGGGTGAATCCTTGGACATCTTCGCGATGAAGAGCCGGAGCACCTTCATGGTGCCGCTCTGCCGGAACAGCGAAACGCCGAAGCCGAAACTGCACTCCACGATCCCCTTGACCTTCATATCGGGCAGGACCTCGACGGGGTCCCTCGGCCTTGGAGCCGCTGGATCCGCGGCTGTGGTCAAGTTTGGGCTCCCGCACAAAACGAACGCGATCAAGGCGGGCAAGAGTCGCGGCCGGCGGTCATGATCGGCGGATGGCATGGGAATGGATTGGTTACGGGTGGCGGGATTGGGCCCGACGGGAGATCAAAACCGGGATTGGTCCGGTCAGCGCTGCACGCTCGTGCGTTCCCCGATCTCGTCGCGAAGGGAGCGTTGCACGGCCTTGAGGGTAAGGCGCCGGGGTTTCTCGCCCTTGATGTCCACGTCAATAGCCTCGCCGGGCGGCCGGTCGATCAGGAGTTTGAACAGCTTGCTGCCGCGCTGGAATTCGCCCGCCATCCCGAGGACCTTTTCGCCGTTGATCGCGAGGATCTCGTCGCCCGGCTTGAGGCCGAAATTGGCCGCCGACGAACCGGGAAAAACCTCCGCGATGATGAGCCGGACCACGGTGCGTTTCACCGGTTCGCGGATGACGGTGAGCGCGAGGCCGAAGCTGCATTTCGCCTCTCCCTTGACGTTGATGGCCGGCAACACCTCCGTCGCAGCGTCTGGCTTGGCGGTTTCCGTCGCCGCAGCGAACGGGCCGCAAGGCAGGACGAGCAGGAGCAGCGCGGCGGTGGGTTTCATGGCAAGGATTATTCTTCAATAGGCAGGCCGCTGGCGCGGGCAATGCCGTTTCACCCCGCTGCACCGGCGGCTTGCGCCGGAAAGGGCGGGGCGCAAGCTGGCGGGGCATGTTCAAGGAATTCGCCCAAGTGAAACAGGAAGCCGGGGACGGCCGCCGCCGCTGGTTTTCCGACGGCGAGAGGGAGCTGATCGTGTGGTTTGACGCGGGCTCCCGCCCGGTTGGCTTCCAGCTTTGCTATCCGGGCGCCGGGCGCCGGGAACATGCGCTGACGTGGCGGGCCGGGGGCGGGTTTGCCCACAACCGCGTGGATACGGGCGACACGCGGCCGGACAAGAACCTGGCGCCGATCCTCGTGGCGGATGGCAACGTGCCTTGGGAGAAACTGCGCCGGGACTTCGCGGAGCACTGCGCAGGGCTGGAACCGGCGTTGCAGGAATTCATCACCACGCGGCTGGCGGAGGGAGGGAAGTGAGCAACGATGCCGCCCAAAATGCCAGGCCGCCCGCGACTTTCCTGGCGGCGCTGGGCTTGTCCGCGGGATTCATGGCCTTCGTGGCCTGGGACCAATCGCATTGGTGGAGCCGGAAGGAGGACTATTCCTTCGGCTGGCTGGTGCCGCTCTTCACGGCCTACGTGGTCTATGATCGCTGGCCTGAGCTGCTCGTGCGCCTGCGCGCGGCGGAGACCGGTCCGGCGAGCGCCCCATGGGTGCGGTGGACGCTGAATATCGCCGCGAGCCTGGGCCTGCTCGGGGGCGCGGCCTTCTTCCTGTTGGGCGCGTTCTACCGCGCGGGGGCGGGCGTTTCCCAACCCGGCACCTTCGCGCTGACGCTGGGCATGGTCTCGATCGTGCTGCCGCTGATATTTTTTAATACACCTGATGGAGGGCCCGCGTCTCTGCGGGCCGGCTCGCAGGGACGCGAGCCCTCCAACGGACTCAAAGCCCCCTTCGCCGACCCGCGCTACCGCGTCGCGTCACTGTTCATCTTCCCGGTGCTGGTGTGGTTGATCTCGGCGCCGCTGGTGTCGGCTGTCGAGCAGCAGGTCAGCCTGTTCCTGCTGCGGAAAGTGGTGACCGTGGTCGCATTCGTGTTCGACATGCTCGGCTTTCCGCTGGAGCAGCAGGGCAACGTCCTGATGTTGCCGAAGGGGCCGGTCGGCGTCGCCGACGCCTGCTCCGGCATCCGGTCCCTGACTGCGTGCCTGTTTGCCGGGTCGTTCCTGGGCGCGACGTTTTTCACCGAGACGTGGAAAAAGGTGACGCTGGTCGTCGCCGCCATGTTTTTTGCCTTCGTGATGAATCTCGCGCGCAGCCTCTTCCTTACCGGCTGGGCTTACCAACACGGGCCCGACGCCATCAGCGGCACCGTGCACGATGTCGCCGGCTACGCGGTGCTCGGCCTGACCTGCGTCGGGCTGCTGCTGCTGGTGCCGCTGCTCAACCTGAAGTTCGCGAGCGCCGCGGATGAGGCTACGCCAGCGGTATCCTGACCAATACCAGAGAGATTAACCACGGATGCTCCGCCTACCGGCTTCGCTTGGAGCAGCCCTCCGCCTGATCGGCTCCGGTTTTGGGTCGGAGGCTCGGCTAATCGCCGCGGTGAGATACAAGGCTGACCTCGATCAGTCGGCGATTAGCCGACCCCCGAAACCCACCGCGGCGCCGATTAGGCGGAGCTCACCAAGTAGCAGCGCCGTTAGGCGATGCATTCGTGGTTAAAATACTTCTGCTGAACCACGCGCTCAGCGGATGCCGACGGCGCGGTCGATCTTGTCTTCCAGGTCGCGCTTGAACCAATAATCGCGGGAACTCATCGGCTGCTCGCCCCAGCTGGCGAGCTTGGGCACTTCGGACGAATCGATTCTGGCTGTCTGGCTCGCACAGCCGGCCAGGGTAAGGCCGGCGAAAAGCACCAACGCAAGGCGGGTGAACGTTTTCATGGGGCGGGGTGGGACCGCCAGTATTATAGCACAACCCCGGGGCGGTTGCTGAAGAGGGGGCCCGAACGGCGGGAATTCGCGACGAACCGCACGCCAGGCGGGTTCAGAACTGGGTGGCGCTCAGGGTCACCCGCTTGACCGCGCGGACGGCCACCTCGATGGCGATCTGCTTGCCGGGCGGTTGGTTGACCAGCAGGTTGAAGAGGTCGCTCCCGCGTTTCGTGCCGCCTTTCAATTCGGTGATCTTCCTGCCGTTGATGGACATGATTTCGTCGCCACGTCTCAAACCGAAGTTCTCGGCATCGGATCCGGGGGTGACGTTTTCGACAAACAGCCGGGTGATCAATTGGGTTTTATTGTCCCAGGCGGCGGCAACTCCGATGCCGTAGCTGCACACGATTGAGGTTTTGACCTCCATCTTGGGTAATTCATAGCGCTCGTCGTCGGGCTTGGGCGACGGGACGGCGTCCGCGGCCCAGAGGCGCGCGACGAGGCTGAGCAGGGCGATCGAACAAACCAGGGCAGGGGTGAAGCGCGGCGTTTTCATGGCACGGATTTAGTCGATTCCCCGTTTGGGAGTCGAGCATCCGACCGCTGAATATTCACCGCCTTACGGCGCGAGGGGCTTGGGCTTCACCGGGATGATGGTGAATTCGGACGCTTTGGCCGGGTCGAGGTATTGCTTCGCCAACTCGGTGAGCTCGGCGGCGGTCACGCTTTCGTTGTCGCTGTAGCGGGTGCGGCTCCAGTCGAGGCGGAGGGGATGTTCCTGTGCCGACGCGAGCACGCTGCCGATCCAATAACCGTTGGTGCGCGAGCTTTCGCGGAGCGCCGTGAGCACGGGCTGCTTGGCGCGCACCAGTTCCTCGTCGGTGACGCCCGTGGCGTGGAGTTCGCCGGCGACCGCGCGGATGGCGTCGGCGATGCGGCGCGTATCGTCGGGCGCCACGATCGCATCAGCGACGAGATAGCCGTAATCCGGATAAGTGTCGCTCAGGTCGGGCGCGGTGTTGGCGCCGTAGGTCGCGCCAAGGCCCTCGCGGATTTTCACGCGCAGGCGGTCAGCGAACACATCGGAGAGCAGGCGCAGCCGGCGGGCGAGCTTCACGTCGCGACCATCCGTGGCCGGCCAGTAGAGTCGGACCAGTGCCTTGGGGATCTCGGACTCGATCGTGTATTCCTTGGTGACCGGCTGCGCGAGTTTCGTAACGCGGCGAGCCTCTTCGTAACCGGGTTTTTTCTGGCGCTTGGGCAGGGCGCCGAGGGTTTGGCCGACGGCGTCGATGGTCGCCTGGGGGTCGAAGTCGCCGACGATGGCGATTTCGATGGCGCCCTTGGCGAACTGCGGCGTGAGCCAGGCTTTCAGGTCGTCGAGGGAACGCGAAAGAAGCACGTCCTTGGGCGGCAGGCCGAAACGCGGGTCGCCGTTGGCGAGCAGGGGCGCGACTTCCAGTCGGATCGGGCCGTCGGCGGTGTGGGCGAGCCGGAGGTAAAGCTGGTCGGCGGCCTTGTGGACCTGGCGGAGGGACTCGGGGCGATAACCGGGATCGGTCAGGAAAGCGCAGAAGAGCTGGAGCTGCAGCAACAAGTCGTCGCGATTGGTGGTCCCGCTGAGCGTGAAGGCATCTTCGGTCGCGCCGAAACCGAGGCCGATCGTCTTGCCGGCGAGGAGACGTTGCAGATCGTCCACGCTGTGCTTGCCGAGGCCGCCGGTGGTGAAGGCCACGTTGGCCAGCAGGTCGAGGCCGCGCTGGTCTCGCGGCAGGGTGAGCGTGCCGCCGCCGATCCGCACCGAGACGCGAATGCGGCCGGCTTCGAAGTCGGTCGGCTTCAGGTTGAGGCGCACGCCGTTCTTGTATTCGAGGAGCGTGATGCCGAGATCCTCGATGAAGCGGGTTTCCTCCACTTTCCCGGCTTTGCCAAAATCGGTGTAGGCGAAGGCGGCTTGCACCTGCTTGGCCGGCGCGGCAACCGCCTGGCGGCGGCTGGCGTTGTAGGCGGCGGTGATGTTCTGCGCTGATTTCGGGAGCTCGAGGTTGCCGCTGACGAAAATCTTCCGGCCCGCGGCTTCGTTCCAGGTGTCGCGGAGGGCCTTCGCGCAGTCCTCGGGCGTGACCGCCACCAGCGCCGGGTTGTAGAGGGCGAGGTCGTCCTTGGGCTGGGTCGTGACGGAACGATCGATCAAGTCGTCGGTGAGGTCGTCCGCCAACGGACCCGAGCGGCGGGTCGGCGCGGTGCGCACGGCCTGTTCGAGGTTGTTCTTCATCTCGGCGACCGCCTCGGCGAGTTCCTCGGGCTGGAAGCCGTGCTCGAGCGCGCGTCGCAATTCCTGCTCGGCGATGCCGAGCGCGGCCGACCATTGGTCGGGACGGCAGTTGAGTTCGATCGAGGCGTTGCGGAAGAATTCAAACTGCTCCGTCACGCCGACGATGCCGCTGAGGAACGGCGCGCCCTCCTGCTTGGCGAGGATGGAGAGGCGGCGGTTGAGCATGCGCAGCGCGAGCGAGCGCGGCAGGTATTTGAGGCGGCTGGCGGCGTTGTCGGTCTCGAACGAGTAGGGCACCACGGTTTCGAGCGCGACGTTGGTGCTGCCGGCCTCCTTTTCGGTGTGGAGCAGGGCCACGACGTCGTTGGAGGCCTCGACGGAGCCGAGGCGCGGTTCCGGCAGCGCCGGGGCCCGCGCAGTGAGGGCGCCGAAGAGTTCCTTCACCATCGGCTCGACGGTGGCAGGATTGAAATCGCCCACGAGGACGAGGATCATGCGCTCGGGGCGATACCAGGCGTCGAAGAACTCCACGAACCGCTCGCGGCCGGCGCCCTTGATGACCTCCTCGGTGCCGATGGGCAGGCGGTGCGGGAAGCGCGTTTCCGGCACGAGGAAATCGAGCTCGGCCAGAAAGGTGCGGAGGCCGACGGAATCGCGCGCGCGCTTCTCGCTCAGGATGATGCCGCGTTCCTTGTCGATTTCGGCCGGGTCGAGCAGGAGGCCCCCCGCGACGTCGGCGAAGAAGGTGAGCGATTCGCGCACAGTTTCCGGTTTCGTGTCCGGCAGCTCGAGCTGGTAGATGGTGCGGTCGAAGCCGGTGGAGGCGTTGGTGTCGCCGCCGAACTCCATCCCGAGCTTTTGGAAGAACTCGACCATGTCGGCGCGCGGGAAATGGCGGCTGCCGTTGAATGCCATGTGCTCGAGGAAATGGGCGAGGCCGCGCTGGTTTTCGTTTTCGTAGATGGAGCCGACGCGGATCGCGAGGCGCGCGCTGATGCGGCCCCGGGGTTCGGCGTTGTGGCGGAGGGCGTAGCGCAGGCCGTTGTCGAGCCGGCCCCAGGTCACCGCCGGGTCAACCGGCAGGTCGCTGGTTTGGTGGGGAAAATCCGCCGCCAAGGCCAGCAAGGGCGCGAGCAGGAGGGTGGCGAAGGCGGGGCCGAAAGGGGACCGACGGCAGGACAGCATGGCGAACATAGTCTCTGGACCCCGGTTGGAACTGCAAGTTTCGAGGTGATTCGGAGCCCAATGCAGAGGGTTTAACCACGAATGCTCCGCCTACCGGCTACGCCTATTGAAGAGCTTCGCCTGATCGGCTGCGCGGTGGGTTCCGGGGGTCGGCTAATCGCCGACTGGCAGGTTTAAGAAGGTTCCACTCACCGCGGCGATTAGCCGCACCTCCGAACCAAAACCGGAGCCGATTAGGCGAAGGGGTTTTTCAAGCGAAGCCGGTAGGCGGAGCATTCGTGGTTAAAAACGTCGGTGTGTTTTCTCAATTTAGTGTGGCCAATTCACCGGCCCGGTTTCTAGCTGGAGGCAAATGATCAAAGCCAAACGCGCCAAGAAACTGCCGGAACACGTCAATGCCGCCCTCGCGAAGAAGAAGGGACCGGTTTCCAAGTTCATCGCGCAGAACTACCGCCACTTTAACGCCGCCGCGCTGCTCGACGCGGCCAAGGGCTACGAGACGCACCTGCAGGTCGGCGGCAAGATGCTGGTGACGCTCGCGGGCGCCATGTCCACCGCCGAGCTCGGCATCACGCTGGCTGAGATGATCCGGAAGGACAAGGTGCACGCCATCGTTTGCACGGGCGCCAACCTCGAGGAGGATATCTTCAACCTTGTGGCCCACGACTATTACGAGCGCGTGCCGCACTACCGCCATCTCACCGCCGAGGACGAGCAGGACCTGGTGGACCGCCACATGAACCGCGTGACCGACACCTGCATCCCCGAGGGCGAGGCCATGCGCCGCATCGAGGCGGCCGTTGCCGAGGAGTGGGTCGCCGCCGACCAGTCGGGCCAGCGCTTCTTCCCGCATGAGTTCATGTATAAAATTCTTCGGAGCGGGAAACTGATGAAATATTACCAGATCGACCCGAAGAATTCGTGGATGCTCGCGGCCTGCGAGAAGAACCTGCCCATCATTGTTCCCGGCTGGGAGGACGCCACGCTCGGCAACATGTATGCCGGCCGCGTCGTCACCGGCGAAATCAAGAACGTCCACACGGTCCGCACCGGCATCGAATACATGACCTGGCTGGCCGGCTGGTATACGAAGACCGCGAAGCTGCTCCGCAACGGCGAGGGCTCGATCGGTTTCTTCCAGATCGGCGGCGGCATCGCGGGCGACTTCCCGATCTGCGTCGTGCCCATGCTGCACCAGGACCTCGGCCGCACCGGCGTGCCGCTCTGGGGTTATTTCGCCCAGATCAGCGACTCGACCACGAGCTACGGCAGCTACTCCGGCGCGGTGCCGAACGAAAAGATCACCTGGGGCAAGCTCGGCGCGAAGACCCCGAAATACATCATCGAAAGCGACGCGACCATCGTCGCGCCGCTGATCTTCGCCTGGGTGCTGGGGCAATGAAATTGCCGCGGAGCGCGGAGGGCTGAGTGCTGAGCGCCAGAATTCCTGCGATGCCTGCTGATTCCACGCGCTTCCGGTTCCTGCGGATGGAAGTTTGGCAGGAAGGCCGGAAGCTCTATCGGATGGTTTCCAGCTTGATCCGAAAATTCCCACGTGAAGAAGCGTTTGGCCTGACGTCGCAGATGCGGCGTTCCGCACGATCGGTCTGTGCAAATGTGGCGGAGGGCGCAGGGCGCAACTCTGATAAAGACTTCGCCCAGTTCGTGGAGATCGCTTACGGCTCAGCCATGGAAATCGCGTCCGATTCCTTCCTCGCAATTGACGAAGGCTATATCACGCAGCGAGAACAGGACGCTTTGCTTGAGCAGATCGAGACGGTGGCCGCCAAGGCTTCCGGCTTGTATCGCAAGCTGACTGGCGCTCCGCCTTCCGCGCTCCGCGCTCCGCGCAGCGCCGCCCCATGATTTACGTATATCGGTTGTTATTCATCCCGGCGCTGCTGCTGGCCTCGCCCTATTATTTGTGGCGGATGCGGCGCCGTGGAGGTTACGCCGAGGGTTTCTGGCACCGGTTCGGCCAGGTGCCGTCACTGCCGGCGAAAACTGCGGGCATGAAGCGCGTCTGGTTGCAGGCCGTCAGCGTTGGCGAAGTCCTCGCCATCGCGCCGCTGCTCGAGGCCTTGAAACGCGACGGCCGGTCCGAGGTTTATCTCACCACGACGACCAGCACGGGCTATAAGCTGGCGAAGGAGAAGTATGCCGCCCTGACGGCGGGCATTGGCTATTTCCCGCTGGATTGGGTGGCCTTCAGTGGCCGGGCCTGGCGCAAAGTTGCGCCTGACCTCGCCATCCTGATGGAAGGCGAGCGCTGGCCGGAGCATGTGGCCCAGGCGAAGGCTCGTGGCGTGCCGGTCATCAGCGTCAACGCGCGCATGTCCGACCGCAGCTTCAAGCGCTCGATGCGGTTTCGCGCGTTGATGCGGCCGCTGGCGGCCGGCATCACGCGGGTGCTCTGCGCCGCGAAGCGCGACGAACAGCGTTTCAAGACCCTGGGTTTCCCGCCGGACCGCCTGCAGACCACCGGCAACCTCAAGCTCGACGTGACCATCCCGCTGATGAGCGACGCCGAGAAGGCTGCGCTGCGGCAGGAAATCGGCCTGCCAGCTGTCGGCCTCGTGCTGCTCGGGTCATCCACCTGGCCGGGCGAGGAGACGGCTTTGCTTACGGCGCTGAAGGCGGCGCGCGAGCGCGGGCTGAAGGTTTCGCTGCTGCTCGTGCCGCGCCATGCCGAGCGGCGCGAGGAATTGCGCGGCCTGCTGGAAAAGTCCGGACTCAGTTTTCATTTTCGTTCGGCCGGTAAGGCTCCGGGCGTCGTGGATGTGGCGGTCGGCGACACGACGGGTGAGCTGCGCAAGTTTACCCAGCTGGCCGACCTTGTGTTCACCGGCAAGAGCCTGGCGCCGCATGACGGCGGGCAGACGCCGGTCGAGGCCGCGGTGCTCGGCAAACCCGTGCTGCACGGCCCGCGCATGACGAATTTCCGCGACATCATCCGCACGCTCACCGAGGCCGGGGCGGTGCGAAAAGTGGAGACGCACAGCGAACTCATCTCGGTCGCGGTCGAATTGCTGCAGGATGAGCCCCAGCGCGCCAAGCTGGCGGCGGCCGCGCGGGAGTGGCACGAGGCCAACCGCGGTGCGACGGAGCGCACGCTGGCCGCCATCCGCGAAACTTTGGGCACCACTAATCCGCACTAATGGGGCACTAATTAGTGCGGATTAGTGAAGATTAGTGGTGAACCGGTTTGGTCTTTCCGAGTGTGGGAGGGGCTTTACGCCCCGACTGCTGCCGGTGGCGTGGTTTTATTGTCGGGGCATAAAGCCCCTCCCACCATAGTCGAAGCGCAGTCGTTCAAGACTCGGGCGGCGATCGTGCGGGCGGCGGCGGGCTGGGCGAGGCGGCGAAGATTGGTGCGCCAGTGGCGCCAGAGTTTGGCGTCGTTCGCGAACATGCGGTCAAGAGTGGCGATAATAGCCTCGGGGGTTTCGGTCAGCGCGCCGGCCTCATTGCGGCGAATCAGCTCATAGTTGCCTTCCTCCTGGCCGGGCACGATCTGGCTGACGAGCAACGGGCAGAGTGCGTTGATGGATTCTTGGGTGGTGGCGCCGCCTGCTTTGCTGATGGCCACGTGATGCGTCATCAGCAGCTCGGGGATGCGATTGGTCCAGCCGAGGATGTCGGCCTTGGCTGGTGCGCCCTTGGCGAGCTCGGTGAGTTCGTGGCGCAGGGCCTCGTCGCGCCCGGCCGTGATCGTCAGGTGCCACCCCGGATTTTGCAGGAGTGCGCGCGCCGTCGCGAGGGCGCGCGTTCGGCCGGTGTTGATCATGAAGAGGACACGGCGCGGCTGGGCGGGGCTGGCGGGCTCTGGCGGGACGAGTTGCGGGGAACGATCAGCGAAGGCGAGGTCCACCGGGAAGCCGCTGACATGCACCCGCTCATCGGGCACTCCGCGGGCGCGAAGGAAAACTGCGGAATCGGCATCCGTGACGAACCAACCCGCGGAAGGCGTGCGATACCACAGTGAGTTGATGGTGAGCGCGTCGGTAATGACGGTGTAATGCGGGCAGAACACGCGGCCTTCACGCCGGAGCTGGTTGAGCAACCAGGCGTAGACCGGGTAGGTCGAGACCAACGCGACCGGCTGCTTTTCCTCGATGATCCGGCCCAGCAGGCGGCGGTGGCTGGCGAGGGCGTTGAACATCCATGACGCGCGCGGCGATTGATCGAGCCTTTCCAGCACAGTGGGATCCGAAGCTTGGAATTCACGTGACTTGAAGTCGCGGC
>JADMIO011875001.1_pt1 | contig 54250 bp, 49 predicted proteins | sample 8958161 | NCBI WGS metagenome assembly JADMIO01 (sample SAMN16585339, study PRJNA669376) | soil metagenome | isolation source: Crop rotation soil | place: USA: Cullars Rotation, Alabama | collected 2011
CTTTCCCTATTATTCCGAGTAAAAGTAGATCGAGAATTTATGATTTTTGCAGATCCTTGTGCGCAGGTTCAGTGCGGAGACTGCCAAGTCTGCGACGATGGCGTCTGCGTTTCCAAACCTAACTGCATTCCAGTTCAGCCACGTAACTACGGCTTATTCTTTTTTATCCATATAAATAGCGTGGCAAAATCTTTTTTAACACTCTTTTTGGTCACGAGTAATCATTTTATGTTTGGCTATTATTTTAGCAGTCGATCTTTGCGCTGGAATTCAATGCGGCCAGTGCCGAGATTGCTTAAGAGGTTTTTGCATTCGCCGTTCTGGCTGCTTTATTGGTTAGTCCGGTTAAGTATATTTATTAAATTAATTTAACTAAAGGTAGAGTGAAAATTCACGATTTTGTTTAGACCTATGTGCGAGCGTTCAATGCAGAAACTGCGAAGTTTGTCGGGATGGTGTCTGCTTATCTGATCCTCGCTGCACATCGTTTCCGCCACGTAAGTCACGGCGAATTCTTTTTACCCTATGCAGGGCTTCAGCCAGGGTCCTTCTGGGTAAGTCTGTTTTACCTGGGACGCCCTAGACCATGGTATGGCGCCCTAGACCCAAAGAATTAAATAAATTGGTACTTTTTTGGTCACATACAGTACCTCTCAAAAGTAAGGTTAAAGAGAACGAAGCAAACGCAGCAGCGCTCTGTCGTTATAAAGCACGCACTTTAACAACGACAAAGCGCTGCTTCGTTTGCTGGGTTGCTTCGTTAAATTTTAACTCTATTTTTGAGCGGTACTGTAATTATTTATAGTTTCGCTATTATTTTAGCAGTCGATCTTTGCACTGGAGTAATGTGCGGCCCGTGCCAATTTTGCAATAGGGGTTTTTGCCTTCGTCGCCCTGGCTGCTTTATCGGTTAGTTCGCTTATATATTTTTGTTAATTCGACTAAAAGTAGAGCAAGAATTTATAATTTTTGCAGCTCCTTGTGCGCAGGTTCGGTGCGGAGACTGCCAAGTCTGCGACGATGGCGTCTGCGTTTCCAATCCTAACTGCATTCCGGTTCAGCCAAGTAACTACGACTTAGTCTTTTATCCATATGGCTAGCGTGGCAAAATCTTTTTTTATACTTTTTGGTCAAAAGTAATCATTTTAAGCTAGGCTATTATTTTAGCAGTCGATCTTTGCGCTGGAATTCAATGCGGTCAGTGCCGAGATTGCTTCAGAGGTTTTTGCATTCGCCGTTCTGGCTGCTTTATTGGTTAGTCCGGTTAAACATATTTTTTATTAATTTGACTAAAGGTAGAGTGATAATTCATGATTTGTTCAGATCTATGTGCGAAGGTTCAATGCAGAAACTGCGAAGTTTGTCGAGAAGGTGTCTGCTTATCAGATCCTAGCTGCACATCGTTTCCGTCAAGTAAGTCACGGCGGATTCTTTTTACCCTATTTATGGCTTGTGTGGCAAGATAGCTTTTCTTTTGTTCGTTTAGCTTTAAACCCATGTCAAACTATGGACTGTGGTCCCTGCAGATCTTGTCTCGGAGGATTATGCCATCGCCGACCTGGCTGCTTCCTCGTTAAAACATAGTTATCCTTTTATTTATATTTGAATGGGCATATATATACCTTTTTACACCTTTATACCTTTTTATGTATCATTTTTTAAATTTTGTAATATGTTACTTTTGCATATTCATTGCGTTTGAATTATGATATGAATCTATAACAACTACCCAGTTGCCGCGCTATTACATGATGAAGCAGTATGCATACCCGGCTGAGTTAACACAAAGCAAGAAATACATATCTTACGAAATTACTGCTATTTTTCTATCGAACACAACAATGCCACAGTAATATTGGTAGGAGCATGAGAAAAAATTAAAACTTATTCAATTTACCTACTCATGGTGCGAATGAAAACGTTACTATATCTACCGTATTAAGACAAAACAACTTGCGATCAGCAATACTTTGGATGAGACCCTACGATGGAAATTTCCGCAAAATTTTAAGCATCTAGGCACTTGGATGTGCTGTGCCATGTAGCTGAAAAGATCGAATTTGTAGGGTGCAAATTCAGAGTCGAAATCGCGAATTATGCTGAGTTCAACCTTTTTAACGCCTTTCTAGCTCCGAATTCACATTTGAAACGTGAAAAACACCTATTTAACACACAGTATTTATAAGTATTTATAAGTACTGCATAGTAGGCAATAGTTTTACAAATACAAAAGCAACATTGTAACACATGCATAAACTATCAGTAAATTCATAGTCCTATCAGCAAAAATTAAATTCTTTTGTCGTTTTTCCTATTCACGCCATACAAAGTAGGTCATACATCAGAATTTACAGAAGTTTATAATTCAACGGAAAATCACGCTTTTCAGAGCCTCTTCGATAACGTATTCAATCGTGATAAAGCCCCAAATCCGTGAAAATGTGAACTGGCCAACCATATTTGAAAGCCTGTTTTCTAACCTAAACAAACAATACAAAACATGTAATAGTCACTCAGCGTCGTACCCAGATCAACCCTTTCCCGGATACGGCCCTGCTAGGCATACAATTTTTTACCTCCAACCTCCCTAACCCTTTGCATGGGGAATAGAAAGTAAAACAAATTCAAAACGTTTTTTTAACGAGGTTAACCATAGTTTCTACCATTGGATATACTTCGCAAAATGTTAAAACAGATTTTGCGAGTTAGATGGGACCAAAAAGATACAAAATCAGAGATTTACTAATCTAATGCTTTAAAAGTATTCAAAAGCGAGACAAGATGACAAAAAAGTATCTTACCAATTCAGCAGACTCCTTTCCTCCCTCAGCAACCATGTTCAGCTGGAGGTGTTTCGGACGTTGGTTTCCAGTCATAATGGCTTCTACCATAGCCATCAGGCCCTAAGGAATTTTAAATGGAATAAACTTTGGCCATATACATATGGGTAAAAAAACATCACGAACAATATTATTGTTACTTACTGAATCTGTGATTTCTTTGCAGCCAGAGATATCCAAAAATTCCAGAGCAGAAGAATGCTGGAGAGGACCAAAAGAAGTATCATCTAGATTTTTACAAAATGCAAGAGAGAGGTAAGCCAGCTTCGGACATTTAGGGACGATGGTAGCGATCACATCAGAAGAAGTAGACACCACATAATCTAGACTCAATGTGTCCAAATTCGGAAAGCCAGCTATCATCTTGAGCGCATTTTCACTTAATCCGTCATTATTACCAAGCTCTAGAACTCGAATTTTCTTTCTGTTTGGGCAGTCCTGGCTGGACAGAGAGGATAAAGTATTTTCTGCTACTGCTGGATCAACGAAAACTTCATTTAGGTGCAGCTTCTCCAAGTGACCCAATTGGGCCAATGCTGGTAAATCTTGGCACTTGCAGTCTAAGCGCAACATTTTGAGGTTAGGAGCGAAAAGCTGGCGCAATGGAAGCGGGATTTCCTCCTCTTCGTCATCCTCCTCCTCCTCAAAACTCTCATCTCCCGGGCGAGCAAGCAAAGTTAGACTTTTCAAAGCTGGTTTTGGCGCTGAAGTCAAGAAATCGAAATTTGATGGATAGTCCCCGAGTTCGATATTTAGTTCCTCGATTTTCTGCCAGTTAATATGTTCCAAAAATTTATATGGAAATCCTTTATAATGGAATGTTTTCAAATTCGTGAGCGACTCCAGCAATTTAATCAAATCATCTTCGGGACAACGGGTAACGACGATTTTAAGTACCTCCAATTTTTTCAAATTGGAAAGAGCCACGGCGCTAGCTTGACTGAGAAAGAAGGAAGTCAGATCTAAACTTATCAATTTTGGAGCCGTTTTCTCCGCCAAACCGGCCAAAATTTTCTCACATTCCTTATCGTCTCCTCCAGAATTCCCGTTTCTTTCCATTGGCAACGAGAGAGACGCCAGATACGGTCTGCATCGTTCCAAAACCGATTCGACTATTTCGTTCGAAATCGCGGAACGATATTCGTTCATATTGAGACTGACGATATATTTCCAGGAATCTCGGAGTAGTTCTTGCCATTGTTTGCAGACTCTTTCGTATTTTATCCGGTCTTCCCAACCCAAAAAGGAAAAGATATGACGCAGACCGTCGTCTGGAAGGATATTTATCGATGGGGTATTCATTTCTTCCAATTTTATTCGTTTTCTTTTTTGAGCCGTATTGCAGCGGACCCTATCACAGTGGTGCACAACCTGAAAATGGCCGCGGGCCGCAATTGCGGCCCGCGGCCATTTTGTGTGGCTACCGTAGGCCTTCGCGGGCCGCATGTATGGGCAAAATTAGGTCTCTGCGGGCCGCAGGTTGTGCACCACTGCATCTAGAAATATTTCGACTCTACAGTTTTGGTGGAGTTGGGACCAAAACAGAAAATTTAAATTTTGGGAACTCTTTTATTTTTGCATGTTGCGAGTTTAATTTTTTACGGACTTCGACCTTTTTACGATTGATTGCTCAGATTATATTTATTTCTGAAAATAATGACTCGATATCTAAAAAGCTTGCTTTCGGTTAGGTGGTTTCGATTCAGTATATTTATACCGCTATCAGTTTTTCACATTCTTAGTTATAATGAATCTACAGATCGACTATATCGGAACCCTTCACGATCCTACGGGTAAGACAATTTCTACTTTTTCCGAAGTAGCAATGGAAATACGCTCCACCTCAGTAGCTATCATAACCCATTTAATGTAAGAAATAAACTATTAAGATAATCTGCAAAATCGTTAGTTGCAACTGTATGCTCTTGAATTATGCCAGATGGTACAATATTATGTAGGATTCTGTTGTATTTTTGTATAATGTATATATGGGGTACGTATCGTTATGTGGCCTGTTTAAATGAGCGGGAGCGGCCGCAGACCGTCAGGTCAGCGGTGGCTTCCACTCTTGTTGTTTACGCACTATAAAACCCTTTGTTCTGGGTAACCGAGCTCAGTTGTTATGTGAGGACGCGTAAGAGTGAGGTCGACCACGGTTTTACATGATGTTTTCGGGACGAGTAAAGACCGATTAACGGCGAGAGATCTTGGTTTTGCGTGCTTGCATAACCATCTCTACACCGCTACACAGGAACCACCAGGGACGACCGGGCGTACCCTTCCCCAAGAACTCGGGGGTACAGCTAAGGCGTGATCTAGCAACCCGACGTTTCCTACATGGAGGTTCCACCGAGATCTCCATAATTTTCCATTTTATCGGGGTGGGTCTTTCTTTTAACTTGTTCGTTGTAACGGCGCCATGCCGCCGAAGGGAAAGAGAAGAATCCTGGTGAGGCCACCAACAGCTCGTCGCCAGGAGGAATCGGATGAGGGCGATGCACCGCCGAGGGCTCGTGGCGCTTCGGCGTCAGCAAACCCGAAGGCCAGAATGCCCGCGGCGCGAAAGAAGATGAATCGGCCCGGACCGACCAAGCTGAGAACCCGAAGTGAGGCGTCCAAGGCGCCTAACCTCGCCGCATCGGCAACGGTGGCGAAGAAGGTGACGAGGCCAACGGGACGCGTGATCGCCCGGAAGCCAACGACACCCGCGAAACAAAAGGGACGGCCTGTAGCGAAGCCGCCGGCAGCACCAATGCCAGGCGCAGCGACCTCTGGAGCAACCGGACGACCCGCCAACCCGGTTACCCCCGTAGCTGTGGTCCGCAGAGAGTCGTTCCTGAGCCAAGAGTTAGTTGACCAAATTGATGCGTTCAGCGAGGTGCTACGCACCCGTTATGCTCATTTGGCTACAACCGTGGATACGAAAACCAAGGTCGTTGGGACACATTGTCGAGAACGATACGGCGTCTCACTGCCCGAGATAACCTTCATTCAGAAGCTGATCCGGCTTCGAGACACCAGCAGTCTACCGCAGTGGCCCACGGAGCTGGATGGAAGTGCCTTGCAGCCACCAGAAGAAGAGCCCGAGGCCTTGACTGGCGCAGCTCTGGTTGATGCGTTAGTGGAGTGGGGTCGAAGAGTAAGCGAGATGGAAACTGCCGTGGATGAATACCTGCAAGGAGTGGTAGCCTCACGGTTGGAAACGAAGCGGCCGCGCACCACGTTTGCCAGGTCTACTGATCCTCAAGCGGGAGCCGACCGGAGGGACAGTGGAGCCGACCGGAGGGATGGTGATGACGAAGAAGGCGAGGGGATTGCCAGAGAAGCCTCCCAGGCTGGGACGAGTAATGCTTGTCCATGGCCGAATACTGAGCGGGCGCCTCGTGTCGACCTAGCCGTTGCGAACGCGGCGCGAGCCATGGTGCGATCGGCGCGATCCAAAGAAGCAATTGTGAAGAGACTGCGGTTGATGCGTTTAGCCAGGATCCGGGAGAGGACGGCCCAGGCGAGCCGAGAACTCCCGCCGACCCAGCCGAAGCAAATCGAGTGGAAGCAAGATGACGGAACCACCATCGTTAAAGACGCTGTACGACGGTACGTCCATGATGTACTCGCAGTGGGAACACGCTTTCCTGGTGTACATGGACGCCATCGGAGCCACGGATGAGGAGAAGGCCGCGAGAGTCGGAGTGTACCTGGATGGAAACCCAAAGGCGGTAGTGACTGCCGAACTGCGGGCGGACCCAAAAGCCACCTTCGAGACTTTGAGCCGAAAGTTGAAGGCGGCAGTGCAAGGGACGGAGAAGAAGGAGCGGGAGCGTGCGTTGGCCATGTTGTCGGGCTACCACTGGGATTATACGAAGCAATCGCTCTTCACCCTGGAGACCCTGATAATCAAGTGGGTCATGACCGGGTATCCGAAGCTGATTGAAGAGGGTCTACAAGAAGTCTACATCATGGCAGGGACCGTCTTCCTGAATCTGGTGCCGAAAGAACTTGCCTCCCAATTGCGAGATGCAGCGTCGAACTGGACCGCTGAGGAACAGACGATCCAGCGGTACCGGCAAATGGCGGAGGACAAGTGCGATAACTTCAACATCTTACCCGGGCTGTATGACCCGAGACTGGAGTTGCAGGATCAAGAGATACAGGCCCGTGAACGACCAGGACCAGTGGGTGATGGTCAATGGTCAGGAGACGAGGTCCTTTAGAGTGGTGCATCTGGTCGAGTGGCCTCATCTGGTATTTATCGAGATTGGGGTGCAAGTGGTGGGGATCTTCGACCTGATGGACTACCACCCTGGAGGCTTGCAAAGGGTTATGAGTGTAGTGGCCCCGCCGCACCACTGAGCGCGGCGGCTCCCAGAGAGTCCGCGGAGTACACACGAGGTGCGACGGTCTTGAGAGATCTGAGAAGTACGCACAAGGTGTGGCGGCTCCTGGAGAGTCCGCGGAGTACGCACGAGGTGAAGGGCAGGCGGGAGGGCTGACTACGACCCAAGGACAGGGGGCCTTCAGGACATGTGGAGTCAGTCGGAGATAGACGAAGAGGAACCTGGCTTGCTGCTGCCCATCTACGATGAGACTGGATGCCAGTCCCAGATGAAGGAGGAGGAGAAAACGGCCGAATCGGGACGATTCTTTTGTAATAGGGGGGATGTAGGATTCTGTTGTATTTTTGTATAATGTATATATGGGGTACGTATCGTTATGTGGCCTGTTTAAATGAGCGGGAGCGGCCGCAGACCGTCAGGTCAGCGGTGGCTTCCACTCTTGTTGTTTACGCACTATAAAACCCTTTGTTCTGGGTAACCGAGCTCAGTTGTTATGTGAGGACGCGTAAGAGTGAGGTCGACCACGGTTTTACATGATGTTTTCGGGACGAGTAAAGACCGATTAACGGCGAGAGATCTTGGTTTTGCGTGCTTGCATAACCATCTCTACACCGCTACACAGGAACCACCAGGGACGACCGGGCGTACCCTTCCCCAAGAACTCGGGGGTACAGCTAAGGCGTGATCTAGCAACCCGACGTTTCCTACATTATATGAAATATTCAATTTGTTCGTTTGTTTGTTTATTTGTCACTCTTTTCAAATTACGAAAATATGATAACAATGAATTGCAAAAACTAAATGCAAAACACGATAAAAGCAAAAAAGTATTAAAAATCTCCATGCCACCCATTCCATCGATCATATGCACAAACATCTCGACATTGTTCATGGCAGGATTCTCCACCAGCAGATCGTTCCCGCGCAGCCATGTGGCACCTGTCCATGCAGCGCATGCATGCTTCACCTCCAACTCCTTCATCACCATTTGCTTCAACTATTCTTTTTCCAGAAACAGTTTTGCATAATAATAATCCAGTGACTGAAACTATTCAATTTATTGACTCACTGGGCACCTTATTTTATGTAAGTTTTCGACTTTAAAATATAGCTGTAAACAATGCGATTAAAATGCGAAAACGCAAACCTGTAGCAACAAAGCCTATGAATATTAGCCATTTCATTTTTTAATAGGACCAAACTATGGTGAACTTAACAAAGCAGTCATACGCGTCTTCCTTACTAACTCCAGCGAAATGCAACATACAGGCTGGTGTATTTTCCTTTCGAGTAATTTAATATTTCCTCTGAAGCTTGTTGCTTTCATTCGTACTCATTCTCATGGTATAACTTGCATAAACATGGTGTACAAGGTAACTTAGTGGCGGATAGAATTTCAGCGCGAATGCGCCACGGTTAATTCTGGATAAATTACGTAACAACACGACGTCTGCGCTTCGTGAAAAGCAGCCTTAAATTCCTAAAAGTCAGAAGTTTGATATGTAACATCATATCTTTGGAAACAGCATCATATACGAACATTGAATTATTAAAAGTAGCAGCCAAAAACATGGCCGGGTTTCGCGCAACCTTAACTGCCCAGTTACTCTAACTGTCTCAGTTAGTCCTATGTATTTCCATAGAACTTGTCTCAGTTAGCGTTTCGTGAAACCCGGCCTCTATATTCTTCAACACTTATTCACAAAAGATTTACAAGATCTCTGCGTAAAGTTGGCCTAATTTAATGTCCTGGATGTTGACCTTAGAAGTAGCCATTGTGAATTAACAGACCGTTCTAAATTAAGGGAAGGAGAATTCACTCTTAAAGTTCCGCTTGTTGGATAAGCCCCCGCATAAGTGGGAGCGTCCGCCTTTAAGAAAAAAAAAGAAGATAATATTTATTCTCTATTTTCGAAATTTTCTTTAGAATTTTTCTGTTATGCTAAACGGGGCAAATAATTAAATCATTTTAATAATAAAATTTGGCATCTTTTTTCTGTTGATCACGCTCCTAAAGAACCCCCAACCGTAGCACCTTCTTGGAACTAACTGGTTCATTAAAGTCCTTTGTCGAGGATCTTTCATGAACCATAATCCGGCCTACGCACATTACACGAAGAAACCAGTGGGCTAGAGTTCATGAAAAACATATTCATAGATTTGGTGTTGTATAAATACATAAAACTGAATTTCATCCTTGGAATATGAATTTAATCATTTGTTTATTCTTTAAAACTTCTAGAACATTAATATGAATTTAATCATTTGTTTATTCTTTAAAACTTCTAGAACATTGAATTAGTGCCAGCACGTTCCAAAGTGAAGAGAAATTTGGATGCTTTTCAACAAGTTTGCTTGTGTATGATACTCGCTATGATCTTGTTTTTCGATCTAGAGCTAAGTTCTAATTCTTATTTTATCTCCAAAGAAAACTCTACCTTAAGAGAATAATGGGGATTTCATATGCACATTTTGTTATTCAAAAGAATAGTTATTATGGAATTGTGCTAATTACCATTGTTTAGGGTTTGCCCATTCATGTATGTTTTTGACGCTAACTTAACTATACTTAAATTAAGCCAGAGTATCTACAATGCAACCCTTATTCAAATGTGTTAGTTATTTTATGCCTTTCAAAGTTCAATAACTAATCTTAGCAGCAAGGAACACTAGCTATGTAGCCTTATTTGTAGTAACATGATAAGAAGAAAATAATATGTGCCAAGATAAATTAAAATAATTATTATAAAATAAAACTTGAACCAATCATATTATATAGATAAATAATTTTAATAAAATTAATAAAATCTAATTCATAATATTAAACTACATAACCTAGGCAATTTTTTTTGTCAAAATATCCATGGAATAAGATAATACCATGGTATAATAAGTGTTTGGTTAGAATCCCTAATAACGTGCTCTAATTTATATGGGTATATTCACTGAAAATAACATTTACTAATGTAAAGAAGCATCCCTTAATTTTTTCTCCAATTTTAATTTCAAATAAATTTATTGAAATATTAATTAAAATTTTTAAATAAAATAAAATAAACCAATTTCCATTCAACTATTTATCGATATATATATAAAACTATGATTACATCATTTTTAATATTTATATGTTATTAATTTTATAATAAAATAAATTAAGCAATATTATTACAAATTAATTAACTTTGTAAACAAAATACAGAAATAGCTAAATGTCATTCCATATAAAACATTACTATGAAAAAACTCCGTTCCATTATGAATATGGCGTTGCCTTCCTAGAGGACTTTGAATCTTATTAATGGTTATATTGGTATTTGTTATTTTACCACAAACATTACATCAAGTTATCCTTTCCATTTAAGAGCAGAATTTTATTTTTTTACACGTTTTTAATTTTAAAAATGGTTTTACATTTTAAAATTTATTTTTATATAGTTTGATTGGGCTTAATGGTTAAGAGTATGTGTTTTTCCTAAGAGGTCACAGGTTCAAAACTAGAGGGGTAGAGTATGGGTAGAGTATGTATAGACTTCGTAGTCAAATTGTTGTGTGGAAGTGGGTCCCTTCTCCCACAAACAAGGGGTTTCATACATTAATTTGGTGTTTGGCTTGGCTATGACCTTAAAATTGGATAATAATAATTATTATTATTATTTTAATTTTCGATCATTTCACATTTTTATTTCAAACTCTAAATCAAGGAATTCAAACTTTAAACTAACGAATTTTTTTAATATTTTGATCGAGAAATTTGCAAAAGATAAGCCTTAATTAAATTAAGCTTCCCCCTTAATAAAGGGTAATGAGAAAGAATATTTAGGCTCACCACTTAATGATTTTTCATATTCAGAAACCAAAATCTTAAATTCATGAAAAAACTATTAATAATAAAAACTCTAGAAATCTTATCTCGGAAATGTCTCATTAATTACAAGCATTTCCCTTTGAGAAAAACTTCCCCAGCTGCCACTTTGCACCACTCTTCACCCTTTGATCTGTTTTTGGACGATTGAACAATGGTGTGTCATCCGATTAAAACATTAAACTTTAAACATAAAAAATAAAAAAAGCTACATAACCAAAAGATGCAAACTGTAGTAGGAAGAATTGTGGTTTGGGTGGCTTATTCTTATTTTGTATCTTCTGGTGCTTTGTGGCTTTCATGCTTCTTGCAATATATGTTCTACTGCAGATGTCCCATTAGGTTTAGTTATACTAATTTAAGAAGTTCTACAATACTGATCTTGAGTGTGTCTTATTATACCCCTGTCCATGTTCTATAATATTTCTTGTGTCTTTGCTCAATGCTTTTCAAATAATTTGTGGTTTATGATTCATTTTATTATGGCCTATTTGTATTGATGGTTTACCTTCATTAGCATGATATTCAAGTCTTTGTAGTATGTGGTCTATGATTCCTGAGATTCTGGTATGTATGTACTCATGGCTTTCCTTTCTATAGTTTGTGATTTATGTTGTACAATACTTCCTATGGGTACGACTGATTGGATGACTACTGATTGGTATAACGTGTTTGTGTTCATGGCTAAAACCTAGTTTTCTGTGGTGTAGAGTGGTGCATTCCTATCATTATGACAATGAAATTTTTTCTCCTAGAAGGTGCTTTGCTCCATTTGGCAGCTCCATTTGGCAATGCACAACAAGAAATTCTGCAACCCAACCATACATTGTTGCACACAACTTGCTCCTTTCACATGCTAGCCCTGTAAAGATTTATAGAGAAAAGTATCAGGTTAGTCCTGCTACATCACAACAAAAATTTTCATTTAAATGTTAAGACCATGAACTAACCACTGATGTTGAAACATTTCTCCAACTACAACCCATGCAAAAGCGAAAAATTAAGTTTTTTTGGATTTTGTATGGTATGAGCTTCTTACAAATTCCAGTGAGGATCAAGCAACGACTCAAAGATCAAGGGATTTCCATATTGGATTGGGTGTGTGAATTTATTTCTTCCCTCTACTTGTGTTGAATGAGAAGTGGTTTTCATTTAATTATATTTGGTATTTTTTTTTATCAAAATAACATGCAAATTACGAGCCACAAAAGGGTTTCCCTTGGTTTCATATTTTAGCGCCTTTGTTGTTCTGTGTTTCTGTTTCCTTTTGAAAATTTTTCCCCACTCATGTTTTTATTATAATAAAATATGTTATTTTCCTTCATATTTATCATTTTATACATCCTATTACCTATGGGAAATATACTTATTATATGGTGGGAAATATACTTATTATATGGTGGAAATTGTTGGGAGAAGGTTGCCCAAGTTTACAAAGGAACATACCCAAATGGTTAAAGGTTCGATAGACTTTTTAGGTGTTAAACAATACATTTCATATTACATATATGATCCTAAAAAAACCCAAACAAAATGTAACAGACTACCAGATGGACTAGAATGTAGGATTTTCATGTAAGCCTTTCAAATTTCAAATTATATAACCATCTCTTTTTTTTTTTTATCTTGCATATTATGTAGCTAAACTACCCTATGCTGTTGTGATATACACAATACCATAAACAAACGTTATTTTGTTTCAATTTTGGTTGTACTTAAACTTGATTTAAAATATGGCAGATGCTTGCAATGGATTTCCCATTGGACAAAAGTTAAGATCTCTTCCCTTCTCATTCGGTATAAACTTCCTTTTCCAATCTCAAGTTGCAGCAAATTCTTTCACTGATTTTAAAACACTAGCAGTTGTCATGTTTCTAGTTGGGCTGCTTGTGATGAACCCCCTATTCTGCTCCAATCTTTCATGAGTTGATCAAAATTGCTACTTATGATCCTAATACATAATATTGAATCCCCTATCCAAATGCTATGTTCTAGGAAAAATCAAGGCATTTGCATTCTTCTTGTACTCACAATGCATCCTGAATGTTGCTGAATTTGGCTTATTTTACAGTGCACTATCAAATTGCATTTACAGGGACACAATTTATAGAATGTCCTTTATGTTGTCTCTTAGGATTACAACATTTTTTAGATGAGTCTCTTAGGATTACAACATTTTTTAGATGAGTCTCTGTTATCCTCACATTTTTAACATCTTGAGTTGTCTTCTCATCACATTATGAACGTCAGTAGTTGGGAGCTAATGATACCACTTGGATTTTTCACTGCAACTAGGTATGCTTAGTAGAGTGTATCATATTCTAGCCGATAACCTGCTTTACTCTCTTCTTTCTTAATTTGTAACGTGTAAATACATTGTCAGAGTTTCCAATGAGCTAGGAACTAGAAATGGAAAAGTAGCTAAATTTACAGTGACGGTTTCCGCGACAACCTCAACTGTTGTAGGTATTGTCTTTATGCTTCTCGTTCTCGAGTTTAGACAAGAATTCACTCTAGATTTTACGAGCAGTGTAGTCATTAAAGATTTCCTTTGTAAATGGGTTTTTTTGCTAGCATTAGTGTTCAACCCATACTTTCAGGTAAAGCAGTTAATTCTTTTGGAGTACCAATATTTCCCAAAAATCTTTGCTTAACCAAGATCACGATCACCGTTAATGAGTAAAGACAGGGTCGTGAGCACCTAATACAATTTAATTTAATTAATTATATTAATTCTAATAATTATGGTAATATAATGTTGATTTTTTGGGAATTTAGTTGAAGTCATCATAATAATAAAATGTTACATTTCATTTGGAAAGTTGTTTTTTATTTTTTAATTATTTTTATTAATTTAATAAAAATTAAATTATATTTTGGGTGGTGTGGTTTAAGCTAAATGTAATGCATTTTGTAAATTAAAGCCTATATGAGAAGCCTAGGTCAGATAAGCCCAAGGAAAATATATGAAGAACTCAATACACTGGTAAAGAATTTGGAAAATAGTCTTATAATTTTCTGAAAATTAAATTCCATATGAGAAGCCTAGGTGAGATATATGAAGAATTCTAGATATAGTTATTTTTAGGTAGAGGAATGAGTGACTATATTGTTGATTCTCGTCATTACTACTATAATTAATTTCTAGTACATCCATAGTGAAAAGTCAAAGAAATTATTTGTAACCAATCGTTTCCTTAATAAGACACCCAATATCTTAATAATGTAAGTATTTACTAACTATTCTACACTATAAACATAAATAATAGTGCGTCTATTCACCCACTCCCCTACACTATTTTTTTTAAGATTTTACATTAGTTTCTTTTAATTTTTAATTTGTTTATCACAAGACTCAATACAATGAAGACAAGATGCGAGACATAGTTATTCACATAATTCAAATTCAAAATTCCATGAATATATAACAAGTAGTAAACCCTACAACTGCTTTCAACTTCAAAGAAGTTTAACACCGGTTAGATTACTCACTCACAAAAACCCTTATCAAATTAACTACTAAATAAAACCTATAGGTTGGTATGACCATGATCTAATGCAATCTCCCCCATATATGAGATCAGTATATATTTGTAATTATTTTCTTACGGTGGTAGTTAAATGTGCAAGTCGCTTTTGCAATGATTTCACGTGTAGCCATGGGCTCTAGATGGAAAGCTTATGTTGTGTCAATCAACATAGGGTGTTATTACATCATTGGAGTATCGATAGGAATGTTTCTTGGTTGCGAATTTAACTTAAGTTTCCAGGTGAGTCCATATAAATCTATTTGTGCCTGCATCAAATTTGGATGACATCCCATATGTATGTGAAGTAAATGAAAAATAATAGCTTCTACCCAGCATATGACAAATGAAAGAACATATTTATTTTGCAAGGAATATGGATAGTAATGATTTTTGGAACAATAATGCATATCTTCATAGTCACTTATATTACACATTGTTGTGATTGGGAGGGAGAGGTAAAGACAAAATATGAAATAAGAAAGTGCAAATTCTTGTGTTGTATACATGAATATTAATAGGGCCATGCACTAATTAATTTGTAGGCCACTAAAGATCAAAATAGCCTCAACACATGGTCTTCTAGTTATCCCACTCAAATTACACCGTAGGAGGTAGCCATATGCATTTTAATCTAATGGTGCATACATTTAATACTATTAAAAACACTTAAATCTAGGTTGTGTACCTTATTTTCTACATTTCCTTGGTAGCTAAGCATGACGGGAGACGATGGTTAATGTTGCTAGATGAAGCTTGTAGTTTGATATTATGAATATTTTCTATCAAATGGATAATTTATTGCTATCCTACCAAATCTTTATGCATGGGTAGGAAATTTAATTGGATATCTTGTATTATGAATTATTATTACTTATAAAGTATTATGTAAATCATAAGAGTAAAGGTTGAAATCTCAATATATACTGCGCATTAGAGTTGGATTTGCAATGCCTTCTTTCCCAAAGGGTTAACTATGGTGAGTTGTAAGCTCATATAGGGATTTGCATATGCCAACTGGCATGGTTATCCTTAACAAACATTGGCCTTATCCATTTCTATATAATGGAGTTATTTAATGTATCTTATCATAACATTATTGTGAGTAATATACTCTTACTTGAATCCAATGATTCCTAGCCCGTTGAATTGTCTTTTAGAGTTTAGTATTTTTTTTATGATCTAAACGGGATTGGAATGAACAACGCAGGCTATTATGTGCATGTTGATAGTGGTGTGGCTACACGCTCTCTCCCTTTGAGAGACCTCGAAGGTTATCATTTTATCTCCATGTTCAAACTGCAAGTTTTTCACTCCAAATTGTAGAAGAAATATCCAAACCATCAACAAAAAAGCTCAATTTAAAACTTAAAAAAGGAGAAAACTATAAGATGATCGATGTCTGCATGGGTGGAAGCCATTTTATCCTATATGGGTATTGCAGGTTCCCAGACTGGTGTCAAGTTTTGGGTCGAAATTTTGTGTGGCTGGAGGATGTCGGTCGGGTTATACTGCCATACCAACCCTTGGATTTTCTTCTTAAGTCTCCTTTTAAACTCAACTGGAACTCCAAAGTATTCTATAACAGAAGGAGCGAAAATTGATCTTGGAGCACCATCTGATCTTTCACAATGCAATTATCGATAACGGTGTTGCCAATAAGATATAGGACTAACCCCAATTTTCTTTTCAAGTGAAGAAATCACCTTTGGAGCAGCTCTCAGGGTACATAGTCTTTCTTGTGATTGGACAAAGGACTTGTCAGAACCAAACCTACACACAGGTAGCCCTTTAGACCACATCCTTGGGACTCGCCCCAGTTGCCTAACGTCCATTGCAGATCTTTCTTCGGCTTGCCTGACATAAAACTAAAATTACCTGAGCATGAAGACTACGTCTAACGCCATGTTATCTGTAAGGTTTATTCTGTTATGATCTCCACACAACTTCTGGTTTGTGAAGCTTAGATCTCCAATGTTATAGGGGCCAATATATTTGGATCTAAAGAGTGGTTTGGTTATTTTATTTGTTTCATGTGATCTTTTTACTTCACTTAACTTCTTGGCATTTAGATCTGAATTTGCCTGGGGCCTTTCATTTGTATGTTGTAGATTTGATACACTTGAATTGGAGCTTGCCTTTTAAAAAGCCAACCATCGTTATTGGAACCACACTTCCGTTTATGTCTCACATTCCTTGCTAGGTAGGACAAATTCATATCTATATGAAAACCATAGGTTAAGAATTGCATATTTGTTGGGTCATGGTTGAACAGCCTATTACTAGTTTATTTTTTATGTCAAGATATATTAATCGGTTTAAGTTGGAGTAAATTCATGCCTGGTGTGCCATTTGGTTATTGTGGACACCCTTAATTTTTTTACATTCCTTTTCTGCGATTTTCACATCAACAACAACATGATAATAATCCGGTCTAGTCTGCATCCTTGCAATTTGCAAAATTGACTTTTGGTGACTCTTAATTATTATCTCTTCAACTTTCTATTTGTCAAAACGAACTTGAATTATATTTTGTCCAGTATGTCTAGCATATGAGTTGGCTGATTTATGGAGGCTCTTAATTTATATGCTAGCTAATATTTTTGGAGATTATGTGTAATATATTTTTTTGGCATCCTTTTTCATTAAAATTGATTTTGGGCCACTGTTAGGAAATATTAATTCTTAAAATTGTAAGATTTTAAGAATATTTGGAGAACGGATTTATATCCTTTTGGTATTTTGATGGTCGGTGCTTATGAAAATCTTCCTTGTTGGTTAGTCATGAAAAATTAGCTCAATTGGTATTATTTGAGTGGTGATTGAAAGCTATTTTTGCTGTCATTATTAGCATTGTTTCGTAGTAATTTGTGTTTTTGTGGCTAGTGGAAATAAATTTGCAAACTTGGTCTTTTCAAGAGGGCAAAAGGTTGCAAGAGCTTCATGAGAAGAAGGAAGCAAATGAGCTTTGTAAAGAGGTCATTCAATTGTAGTCAATGGTAGCTCTTTTTTTAACACAGAATGCGACACTTAAAAGTAGGTTGTAAACTTCAATAGCTGAGAAAATCAGAAGGTCAAACATATGGAATCAACCATGGGCACATATTTTTAGATGCTTGTGGTGATTGGAAGCTATTTTTGTTGTCATTATTAGCCTTGTTTTTTAGTAATTTGTGTTTTTGTGGCTAGAAAAAATAAATGTACCAACTTTTTCTTTTCAAGATGGGTAAAAGATTGCAAGAGCTTCGTGAGAATATGGCATTAGATAAAATGTTTAAAGAGGTCATTAAGTTGTAGTCATTGGTAGATTTTTTGCAAATAGAGAATGCGACACTTAAAAATAGGTTGTAAACTTCAATAGCTAAGAAAATCAAGAAGGTCAAACATCTATAATCAACCATGGGCACATATTTTTAGATGCTTGAAGATGAATTTTAGGAGAAAATTGACCTCCTCGACAACTTGGTGGAGGAAGTTGAGTCAAAAAATTTGACTCAAACACTGAAAATCTGAAGAAGTAGTTGGAAGAGAAAAATAATCAATGGGTTATAGAGATTAGTTGTTTAAAATAATCAATGTTGGAACAATATCATTTTTTGAAAGAATATTATGATGCATTCTCAGAATAGTTGATTGAGAAGGATGAGGTTATTCAAAAATTGCAATAGTCTAAGAAACCCTTGAAATGGAACTTAGTTGCCTTCATAATGTTCAGATGGAGACAATTGATGTTGATATTCCAAGCTCACATTCTTTCACATTTCATGATGTTGATTGTTAGAAGCTTGATGTTGATGATCATGACTCATCACATGTTTTTGTTGCACCTAGTTTTGAAAAACATACTACTAGTATTCAATCTCGATTGTTTGGAAAAATGAGATATACTAGAGGAGGACTTGGAAAGAATGGACAATGAATTGTTGTTCCTATTTTAACCCTACAGTGTAGACATCAAGAGCTGGTCTTGGATAAGATATTCTTGCTACCTCATCACCTATATTCATCTTTGTTTAGACTAAAGAGGTGTTGTTTGTAGCTGGAGGAATTCAGACTAACGTATTGAAAGAAAATGCCCCTGTTGATTGTGATAAACAAATCTATTAAATGGTTGTTGATGTCATTCTGAATGACAGTGTTGTTGCACTCAAGTTCGAGTCTGTAGAAATAAACACTGAGCCATGTCCACATACTCATAAGAAGAAATTACCTAAGCATCATCATTCTTGGTCACATAGTAGTCCTTCATTGACATTGTTACAGAAGATACGTGAGAGATTGAACCATGGAACAATGTCGACCATCAAGATTATTTTTGGGTGGATCGATGGATGGTCATGACATCAAATGAACCAATGTTTGAAAAATTCATAACATTGTGTTGCATCAGTTGTGCAGTCATACAAAGCTACGACTAGATAAGCACCGAGAAAATGAAGCTCTGCTTACCCTAGTGTTATTTGCCTATAAATTTGCTACTTCTTTTGTATACAGAGATAATTAATTCTAAATTTAATTCAATTGTAGATTTTTAGCAGGTACGACATGCTTGAATTTTCAAATGCTACGCACCTTTTGGATCCCTATGTTTACAACCACATTGAAATTGTCAGATTTGATGTTCAATATTATTTCTTTCTGTGATTTGTGATGATTTTCTCAGCTAATGCAATAGTAACAACACTACTAATTAGTTTGAAGGGCACTTTATAATGAGATGCAAGAGAACATTAGTCAATTAGCTGAAGGAAATTGAATTCTGAACTGAATGTTGATTTTTGCAACCTTTCAATCTTGATTTGTAACCGTTCAACACGTGGGAGAAGAATGCACCTTGCCTCCTTTGAGATGTTATAGATTCTTCATAACCCTACCTAGACTCCTCCACACTTTTCTCTGCAACACACATCTTCTTTTGCCACTATAGTTTCACTTCCTTATGATATTGTTATTCAAATACTCTGTCTTCATCATTTGAAGACATATTTTCTATTATTTTAGTAAACCAAATAGTACTCGCAATGAGTCATTCCAATTTGGAAAGAAATCAAATATTTCAAGGTAGATTGAGTTCGGGTGGCAATGTTGGTGGGAAGTATAGAAAAGGTTGTTGTGCTATTGAAATATTTTTCCCAGACATAACTGCTTCAAATTCGATTCAATTCGTGTATATGAAAGCAGGAAGAGTGATAATTGCAGGACTAATTATGTGATATGATGATTTAGAATGGATGTTAGATGTAACAATAATTGAATAATGAAAGTGATTTTTCTCCGTGCTCACATGTAAGAAAATCCACCCCATTAAAAATGTAATAAAAACATACTGGTATACAGTTAGATATTATATCTTCAATAATTTTTTATATATCACGATTATTCTCGAATTTATGCCTTATGACATTTCTGCTACAACATCTGTTGCAATTTCTAATTACGTTCCCTATGGGAAGAACTCCTCCAACTACCACTCTATACTCTTTTGCATCGTCAAATCCAATGTAGACGATTGAATTTTCTTCCATCATTAGATTCATTGTTTTAACTATCAACTAAATCTTGATTTGTGCAACCGTTCAACTTATTGATCTTTACAATAAATCGTGAACATATTACAAGTACTCATAGTAACAAATCATGCCCAAGAGTGCCGAACGAAAATTTGATTAAATAACCTTGAAGCTACTATCTTACAAAGACTCATGGAAGTTTCCTTTTCCTTTCTTATCCTCTCATGGCCACGATGCATCCCGTGCTTCAGCAGAGTAGATGGGCATATTCAGAAAACAAAAGCATTATTTTAACTGCGAGATAAGAATTTATACCGAGATGTCCTTGAAGTTTCCCAGCAAGTTCTAGAAAACAAGGGATGGTGCATAATTCTTTCTTTATGCTCACGCAAGGACAAGTTATTACATGTTTTGGCAAGTGGGTTATCGAACATCTTGATCGTAATAGTTACGAACCCGGAATCAAAGTGTATAGAAGAGCAAGAAGATGAGAAGATCAAAGCAAAATAAATGGCGGTTCTGAGAAGTATATTTTGAGATGGCATTCCTAAAGCAAAGAAAATTGTGGTTCCAAAGTTGTGGAATAACCTGTTTCAACGCAGAAGTTACACTAATTATCCAAGTTCGTCAACCCTAACCATTTCAACGATGTAAAGGTATGATAAAAGACGACAACAAAATCGTCTCTACATCTTCCTGCCAGACGTTTCAATACTGAGGTTGAGACTTTAATTAGTCATTTACAAATTATAATGAGGAGGACATGTCTTGACGAAACTGTTCTCAATGTATTTAAGGTGCTTGTAGACAAGGATGGGTTAGAAGAAAGAGGGTTTATCTTAGATAGTTTATCAGCTTGTCTATTTAACTCTATGTAAATATGTACAAATAAGAACCATTCCAAACTTCCAATATATATATATATATATGTACAAATGAGAACCATTCCAAACTCTCGTTGTATTTTTTGATTTGGCTGAAGATAGGCTGAAGTCTAATTATTTATATTTTGAATTTGTGATTGCTAATTGGTTCAGTTTATAACAGTTTTGGAATCTCAAAATCAAATTTTCAAAGCATAAAGGAGGAGAATCCAGATAGCCACAAACTCAAGGTCATATTAGACCCATGACGTAGAACATATCTGATTTTGAAATCAGAGAAACCAAGCAAACATGTACATGTACAACAACTCCCACTTTATTTGACTGTCTCAGTTTTATTTTTTTCTATTTATTTATTAATATGAAATAATTTCAACTAGGGATAGAATTTGTAGGGATAATTGTTGGTTAAACATATATTCAGACAATTTCTTTGCCCATCTACACTATGTAAAGATCCAAATGGACATTATAGTCGAAAGAAAAACGTCCTAGTATTTCAGATTTGATATTCTTACAGTGACTCCAATATAGAGACCAGAGTTTGCAGACTCCAATGTCGGCACTTGAGTTTGCGGGCCGAGAATTCATAATATTGAGAGAATAATCACCAATAAAGTTGCATAGGATTGATGTCTCTCTCCCGGTCAATGCCCTCTTAATTATCGATGTGCTTCTTTGTGCACTATGGGTTTGACGTTTGAATGCAGCTATATGTTTAACCTAGCTCCTAGCACCACCATTACAAGTGCAATCACTAATTTGCCCACTGCCACGCCTTAAGTTTTCAACTCGACTCTCATGTCAGAAAAAGGTGGCCAAAAGAAAAAGAAGCTCAAGTCACATTTGAATAACTTGATGCGACATACAGGGAATTTAACTCCAAGCAGCCCTTGAAAACTCGATGGGCATGTGGGAATTTTTACTCCAGTCACCAATGTAGAACGAGAGAGAGATTACAAAAATTTGTTAATATAAACTAATAAACTTAATGTTTTATTTTATTAAAATATTTGTTGTTTTTCTAAATGCTAAATATATTATTAATTTTAAAAAGATATCCATATCCACAACACATAAATGCAAACAATTAATTATTTTAACACTATTTATAAATGAGAACCTTAGAAAAATTCCAAAGATTAAACATTAAAAATATTTTTTTAGGCACAACGGGTTCATACATGTAGGTTGAGGATCTTAAAAAAATGTTTACCAACACAATCTAAATACACATAAATATTACTTTTAAACCCTTCATTAATAAAAATAGTTGAGAAAATTTATAAAAGATGAGAAACCTTTACGGTTCGCCTTGAGTATAATGCATAACTTTACTGTGGAAATATTTATTTTTTAAAAATATTATAAGTAAAACGATACTTATAAACAAAAACCAAATAACAACACAATTCAAACATATAACTAATCGAAAATAAAATTGGAAATGCACAAAAATTAAATGACACTGAAACAATTTTCTTCATTTCTTTTTAAAAAATGAGAACTTTTATGGTTGACTTTGACCTTGCATCTCTTCATTTCTTTTTAAAAAATGAGAACTTTTATGGTTGACTTTGACCTTGCATCTCTTCATTTCTTTTTAAAAAATGAGAACTTTTATGGTTGACTTTGACCTTGCATCTCTTCATTTCTTTTTAAAAAATGAGAACTTTTATGGTTGACTTTGACCTTGCATCTCTTCATTTCTTTTTAAAAAATGAGAACTTTTATGGTTGACTTTGACCTTGCATCTATTGCATAATTTTATTGTAGAATTTTTTTTTTTTTTTAAATGTACTTGATAAATAAGATGATATCTGTAAACAAAAAGCAAATGACATACACAATTCAAACCTATACTTGATCGAAAACAAAAAAAAATAAAATTAGAAAGGCACAAAAATTAAAAAACACTAATTTTTTAAATAAAATTAAAAAAAAAACTTGAAAATTTAAAAACACTAAAAATATATTTTTAATAAAATAAAATAAAATAAACCTAAAAATACAAAAAATATTAAAAAAAATTCTGGATATAAAAATATGTACTTTAGGTATATTATCTAACCACTTGAAATAATATAAAATCACACATCCCTATATTTATGAACAAAATGCTCTATCTAACTTCGAGGCTTTCAAAAATGGCTTTACAATAGGTGCATTTTTTAGCTTCTCCCACTAGAAATAATATAATTATTTCTAAAATTAAACACGTTCAAAATACGTGAACAAAACATTGTATCTAAAGCTTAATAATTCAATCTAAATTAAAGAGGGATGCATTGTAGATACGTTATAAGGGGGCGTGGCATCAGAGTAAATTGAGGGTAAAATGGTTTTCTTTTAGTGGATAATAATGGTTTTTTAGTGGATAATATTAAAATAATAAAAATATATGTTGCATTTATATTTTAGGTTAAAGATGTTATTTTGTTACTTAAAATATAAGTATTTTTTAAAATAAAAGTAAAATATGTAGCTGGGTTTATTGTAGTTTTGGAGAGATTTTGTAAGTTAATGTGATGTTTTTCTTATTGTTACAACTCAGTTTTTGTTGTGAACTAGTTATCATGATTCAAAACATAGTCATTATAAGTCTGCTAGACTTGATATTCACTTTAAATGTGCACCAAATTATGTTGTATATATAAAGAATTTATCACGTTGCACATTATGAATTCACATCGGACAAATAATTCATTCACTTTAAACTATTAGATATGTTTGAATTAAGAGTTAATGACTTGTACTTGAGAAAGTGCAACCATCTTTTTCTTGGAAGGGCATCGATTGATGTCATAAAATAATTTGGACTTGCCAATCACCAAATTCCCATGGGACCAAGGTCACTGTGTGCAATTTCCACATGCATGTTTTTTTCTTCATCCACCTTTTTTTGTCAAATTTATTTGTATGTTTCTTGTATAAAATGCAAAATTCACAATAACTCTTTAATGTTTTTACTACTCAGATAGATAAGTAGATAATATAAATTTTGAGGCCATTATTTTAAAACCAAGGTGAGGTGTGGCCTTTTGCTATAAAAAAACAATATTCTCATTGTGGTGCTTATGGACCACAAGTAGGTTATATAAATTTTGAGGTCATTATTTTAAAACCAAGGTGAGGTGTGGTCTTTTGATACAAAAAACAATATTTTCATTCTGGTGGTTATGGACCACACTTCCTTTATTTTCAAGATAAAATGGTTTAAATGTTGTTGAATGATCTCTACATTATTTTTAATTGCATGACATGGGTTAGATTTTCTTAAGTAGAATTCGTTGGATTAAAATAAGAACATGGCAGACACCAAAGCGATTAATGGTAAAGAGAAATGTGATATTTTGAATAGTTTCAAGGATCATGAACGAAATAATATAAAGGTAACTCAATAGTCAGAAGAGAAACACAAACAATTTTGTCAACAAGAGCTATAGTTGATGCTATTCTTGGGTTTAATTTCCAAATTGCAAATATGTGCAGTTTTGTTCAAGGTTAGATCTTAATTCACATAGAAATTGAAAATTTATTTACAAAATTGATATAGTCCTTTGTAGACACATGTTTTAAACTATAAAAACAAATTATATAGTAGTAGGGAGTGATCAAGAAGAGATATGGAGGAATTGTACCAACCTTTGGTTTCAAAGGTAGAAAATCACTATCTATTTCTTTATTTACTAGGCATTCATGTTGGCATAATCATACAAGGTATTTAACTTCAACATAGGCCTCATGATTTGTAAGGCTCAAGGAAGTAGTATTACAATAAGATTTGATTGTAGCATAGCTGATGGATGTCGTAAAATAATTTGGAATTTTCAATGACTAAATTCTCATGGGACCACAAAGGTCACTATGTGCAATTTCCACATGCATGTTTTTGCTTCATACATTTTTTTTTCAAATTTATCCCTATGTTTCTTATTAAAAATACAAATTTCACATTCTCTTTCATGTTTTTACCATCAAAATAAATGAGTAGGATATATAAATTCTGGGGCCATTATTTTAAAACCAAGGTGGGGTGTGATCTTTTGATGTAAAAACAAATATCTTCAATGTGGTGCTTATGGACCACACTTGCTTGATTTTCAAAATAAAATGGTTTAAATGTTGTTGAATGATCTCTACATTATTTTCAACTCCATGACATGAGTTAGATTTACTTACCCAGAATCTCTTGGATTAAAACAAGAACATGGCATACACCAAGGAGATTAGTGGCAAAGAGAAATGTGATATTTTGAATAGTTTCAAGGATCATGAAGGAAATAATACAGAGGCAAGTCAACATTCAAAAGAGTAACACAAACAATTTTCTCAAGAAGAGGTATAGTTAATGCTATTCTTGGGTTTAATTTCCAGATTGGTGATATGTGCATTTTTATTCAGGGGTAGATTTTAGTTCACATAGAAATTCAAAATATATTTACAAAATTGTTATAGTACTTTGTAAACACATGTTTCAAACTATAAAAAAAATTCTTTGTACTAATGTTATGAATAAAATATATATATAAATAGTAAAAATAATTTAAATAATAATAGACATAAAGAATGATTAATTAACTAATAATTAGCAGGGAAGAAACATGTCTCTACAAACATGACCATTCCTGAAAGGGTACTTACGTGGATATATATACACGAACCTCACTCTCAATTGTAACATCATCCTTATTCATACATTTTAATATATATTATTGTATCTCAATGGAGATCTACATATTTCAAGTCTTCTAGAGTATTTGACTTTAAGAACAAACCATGTTCGTTCCATTTGGTATTAAAGTTGTTCGATCCCCTGGTTGCTCATCCGCTGCATAGATCCAGTGTGACCCAGGCCATTGGCCATCAAAATTCGTCAACATTGTTGACGTTGAAGTGTTCACTACAAGAATTTGGAGTTTCTCCATATTGCCATTTAGACCTTTAACCATTATTAAAAGAAAAGGGAAAAAAGTTATAAACAAAAAATATTAGAAAAAAAAGAGATTAAAAAGAAAAAAAGTTTAAAAAATATTATAAAATAATTTTATATATGTATATGAAAAGTTCAGAAATATTTGGAAAAAAAAATCAGATATATATATAAGGACGAGAAATAAAAAGAGGCACACAATATATATTGAAAAAAATTACATATTTAGAAATATATTATAAAAAAATTAATGTGAAAAAAAAGTTAGAAAAAATATTAAAATAAAAAGAAAACTAAAAAAAATAAAAAAAATTACTTGATAATCGTCCACGATCCTCATCACAGCTTGATCATCACTCCCTCTTCCAGCCGTCAGGTCTTGAACGCAGATGCTACAACGACTAAGGGAATCCATAATTAAATTCAAATTTCCATCATAATCTAAAGTACTGTGTCAAATCCCAGTTTATCTACGTCGCCTTCGTGCTTCCGTTCGAATCTAGTTGCCTAAGATTGAGCTATTGTGACCACAATCAATGCATGCTCTCTGACAGAAGCTGATCCATGGTCATAGTCAACGAATCTCCTCGTGTCATTCCGTCTATTGTCCGATTCTTGTTTTTCTTATCGACCATAGTGCCCACTCTCCTCCGCTACCCCAATGCTATGCACTGTCACTTTTTCCCCTGTGTAGTTCCTTATTAGACCACTTTAGAGCCATCAAACCATCCCATCGATTCGACGAGATGCCATCTGAGCCAACGTTTCGAGCTTACCGTCATGCTATAGGTCAAGGGCCACGTGTGCCTCTGATTCAGTGGAATCGCTCCATTGCATAATGATAAGTTATATAGATATAGTTATACATATAATACAGTTGATCATTAATATAACCCTTTAATTATATAATATAGTATATAATTATTTTATTATTTTATTTATTGTATTAAAAAAAAAAATTTAAGTCCTAGAACAAAATAGAAGTAGAAGGGATATATATAAAAATAAGTAAAAATGAAATATTGTTATAGAAGTCAAAACAATATAAAGATAAAAGTAAAGGAGAAGTACTTTTAAAACTTAAGTTCACCCCAAAGAAGCAAAATGGACATTAATTCAGAAATGAAGGCCAGAAGATTCCTATAAAATAAATATAAGTATGACTCATCAATATCTAGAATTAAAGGGTCTATTGCGGGAAAAGATGTTACTATTCTTATCTTGTCAGCCGATGATAGAAATTATATAAAACTTAAAATCAAAAACCAATTAGTGATTCTTGAGCCAAATATAATCGAAAAATTAGACTATTATGACAACAAAATATATGGCATAACCAATTTACAATTAAACATTGGAGATTATACATTCATATCACAATTTTCAGTTCAAACTCTATACTCTATGGAGCGATCAAGGTGACATTATTTTTGGTTCACCCTGGATGGAAATCCTTGGTTCCTTCATCTTGAATATAAAAAATAATCTTTTAACATTCTCTTACAAAAGGAACAAAATAACACTACATGATATTATAGTGAAGCCAAATTCAATAACACTAGAAGACATTCAAGATATTTCAATAGTTATTTTTCAAGAAAGTAAAAAAATATTACAAAATATACAAAATGAAATTGACAAAATCATTGCTGATAGAAATGAAGAAGTTTTCCGACTTAAAGATCATAGCAAAAAATTAATAAGACAAGTTAAGAAGCTTAAAAAGGGAAATAATTCATAAAAATACATGTTAGAACATTGTATTTAAGAGAAAGTATTGAAGTCTCTAGTCGTAACAGTCCCAATTGAAGATAAAGGAATGAATAGGGAACAAGTCAATAAAAGAACTCAAGAAAATGATCAATTAGTTGAAGGCAAAACACACTAACATGTTCAATTCAAATGATGAAAATTCCAAACGAAAACTTTGTACCTAACTCAATAACCACAATACGAGAAAAAATATAAAAAAATCCCACACACCTAATAAGGGAAAGTTAAACCAAAAGAATTCGCTATTGACATCTGAATCATGAGTGTAGACAACTCAATCAAATTATGTATTCAGAACATAAACAACAAGCTAATTTTCTGAAGAATATTGAAGTAAGCTCAATCCAGTCCTATGATGATAATTCATTAAAAATTTCTAGTGATTGGAATATTCCACAAAAGATTAATTTAAGATGGTTAGATCTATTCTCAATGCGACATTTTTGCTTATGACTTAGAGGATCATATCAACTTGTCTCAACGAAGATGACAGTTCTTAGATGAGAAGACATTTGAAACAGAAAAATAGATCAAGACTTTTCATCAACAAACTTTGAGAACAAATATTTTTGAAGGGGGAGGAAATGTTATGAATAAAATATATATAAAAATAGTAAAAAAATATAAATAATAATAAGCATAAACAATGATTAATTAACTAATAATTAGTAGGGAAGAGACATGTCTTTACAAACATGACCATTCGTGAAAGGGTACTTACTTTGATATATATGCACGACCCTTACTCTCCATTGTAACATCACTCTTATTCATACGATTTAATATATATTCTTGTATCTCAATGGAGATCTACCTATTCCAAGTCCTCTGGAGTATTTAACTTGAAGAACGAACTTTGTTCGTTCCAACTAATTAAGGTTGTCTATAGCAGGAGGAAGTGATCAAGAAGAAATATGGAGGAATTGTATTAAAACAACCTCTAACTTCGAAGGTAGCAAAAGAGATATTAATTAGCTCTATATGCTATTGCCTTATGACATTTCCTTTACAACATCTATTACAATTGCTAATTAAATATATTTGTGATGATTAGAATATGAATTAGTTGTTTATGAGAGGGAGTTTTTGGTTTGTCTCTATGATATTTTCCTCTTAATATAATTTACAAACTAAAATAAAATAACATTGATTTATTAAAATATTTAGTCGATAAAAATTTAAATTACTTTTATTTCTTTTATAATTTATTATGAATTGAAAAATTAAAAATATGTGAAAATTAATTATTGGAAATATTAACAATTACTTATTTTGTGTTTATCACTTATATTTTTCATCATAAAATATATTATTTATTATAATTTCAACTAACCAAATTGTCTTATTAAGTTAATCAATTTATCTGAAGTATAATTTGATGTATAAATATACAATAATGTCATGATAATGATATACATAAAATAATAATTTTACATGTAAATTTATTTTATTTTAGCATCAAAATTAGTAGCTTTGGTGTAATTCCCATGGAAGAGGGCCCAAGAATATAATAAAAATGTAAGAATAATCTATTTTAAGAATACATTAGCAAAAAGCAAGATATCATTGCATTATTCACCTTGGTATACATGCCATGGAAGTAATAATACTTCCATGTAGACCTATGCATGGATAGATGGACATGTCATAAGTGTTTCAAACGTTAAAATTAATAGCAAAAGAATAAAAAATCTTCAAGCATCAAAATGCAACAGAATTTTTAGGGAATTACAATTGAGTTCGAATATGGGGGGAGTTGGAGAAAATGGCAAAATGAACTCCTATTCAGATGACAAATGTCATGATCCAAAAGTCTGTATATAACTTCCTTACAAATACGCTTGATGATGGGATTAGTCTAAACAATTTAGAAAATCTCTTTGAGTGGTCATCTTGATGAGCATGGATTGGTGCTCATTAATGGTGTAGAACATGGCACGACAGTGGTCTTGTGCTTGAGGGGAAATCAATTTGTTGTGCCACATAATTTAATTTTACTAGATCATAATGGATTTGGGAAATAAACATTGATCTAACACCTTGTGCATCAATTTCAAAATCCAGTTATGAACCACTTGGTAGTGTATTTATATTAAACATGTAAGATAATTTTTTAGTTGGTAAAAAAAATTATATTAATATTTTTTTAATTTTTTTTTTTTAATTTTTTTTATATGGATGACTATGAATTATTAAAATTTGATAAAGAGGTTATGTCATAATAGTTATTCAAATATATTTGATATTTAGGTAACTTTTCTATATAATTGGTGAGTACAATAGATGGTAACTATGTATATTAAGAGATAAAAATATGTTAATAGAATGGATAGAAGTCTAATCATTAAAAAATGATTAATTTATTTAATGGTTTGAAACAATTATATCTTCAATATTTAGAGGAAGTAAAAGATTAGTAAGCATAGTTGTATAGTTAGCTTGGAAGTTGCACATCAAGGGAAGGATCCCTCCGCATTAATTGTTGAAGACATAAGAGTGGTCCACTAGTGGGGTTATGTAACTTGGTGCAGTCCAGTAATTCACTTGAGGAGATTTGTAATGTGGAAACTCAAGAATTCAATTTGGGAGTGATGCAGGAGTATTATACCAAGTTCGTGGTGGAAAATTAAGGGGGCTTGACAATGTGGTGGATTGGCCACATGTTGGGTTGGAAAAGTTGATTTTGTCCCCTTTAGTGAGATTTTAAATAATGTAAATACAAAATTTGATTAAGCTGTAGAGTTTAGGAAATGAAGAGTCATTTTCCTTATGTCTTTTCTACTTCCCTCAATTAGGGAGAAGAGGAAGTGAAACAATTTCGAAGGATGTGCATAAAAAGAGCTTCGATTAATAGGAGGATAGCTTCTTGTCCTTCCTTGAACATGTACTTGTGAAGTGCATAAAAGAAATGTGTAGCATATTCTTTCCATAGTTGAGTGTTATTTCTCTGTGTTTAAATTGAATATACATTTGATTTCAGCCTAGAATCAATGTGACTCACTGGCTTTAGCATTATGTGTTGGTGGAACTTCGATTTCTAAGTTGTGGTCATTATGCGCACTTATTATTATGACCCGAATAATTAGTTTGTAGAGTTTCTGTTTTGCAGACAATGTCACAATTATGCTGATAGAGTGTGCTCAATAATTGAAGGAGTGGATGATGGGTGCAGGCAAAGAAGGAGGAAATCACTTTTTTTAGAGGGCAACATCCAAAAAAAAGAAGAAGAGAAAACCTCAGTAACCCAAGCGCTGGACAAAGAGCCTTCACTATGGATGTTGTCATGGTTCTGTTTGAAGTTGAGCGTAGTCATTGGTAAAGGAAATAAGGGAGACTTCTATTCAAGCTCGAGGAGGACATGTTCAAGGTTGGAAAGTCTGGTCTGTAGGGAGCACAAAGTGTTCTGCCTTCCCATAGGTAAAAAAATAGGTTTCAGGGGCGCTTTGAAAATATTTCGTAGTGCCTCCAACAATGTATTTATGCAAGGTGTTAGGCCCAATTTTTGCATCTGACAACCTTTATTCCATCAATTTTTGGTATAATAGCCAAGTTTGTGACAGAAATATGCATTTCACAAAGTTAAATTTGGTGTTGGTGGACTTGTCTACTAAAAAGAGAGATGGAAATGCGAGCAAGAAAAGAACAAGGTCATGAAGGGATACCCGTAATGCAAAAAACTAAGAAGAGATACAAAGGATGCAAGCTCATTTAGAGGCCATGGAGACGAGCAGGCAACAAGACCTTGAGGCTGGAGATGACAACGGATCAGAGGAAGAAGGTACAATGGAAAGAGTAGCACTTGTGGATGAGGCTTTGGAAGTTAAAATATTGAGATTGGTGTTAAGCTCAAGCTCCAGAACAAAACCTAATCTGTCCACCTATGATGGGAACCTGGTCACTGAGAATTTTATGGACTGGATTAGCAAACTAGAAAAGTATTTTTAATAGGAAGAGATTGAATAATATAAGTGGGTGAAGTTTGTTGTAGCTAGGTTGAAAGTCCATGTTGCATTGTAGTGGGACAATGCGTGGCTAGAAGAAGGAAAAGGGGGAAACCATTGATTAAAAGTCGGGACAGGATGATAGCTAAGATGAAGGGGAAGTTTCTTCCAAAAGACTATCTGCTATTGCTCACAGATAGGTGCATAACCTCAAGAAAACACTGCTAATAGATAGAGAATATACTGAGGAGTTTTACATGGTGAATTTGAGGGCAGGTTATGTAGAAGATACCATGAAGAAGACAACACGGTCTATCAATGGCTTGAAGCTCGAGTTTCTAGATGAAATCAACTTGCATTCACCTTGAACGATGGATGAAGCATACCGGTTTTCCTTGAAGACAAGAGAGAATATAATGAGGAAGAATAATTCAAGTTGAGGCCATGGTTTTAAGGGAAAAGGACAGACAACTGGAAGAGCGAAGGCTCCAACCCAAAAGAATGATATAGATAACCCAAGACAGTAAGGAAAACAAGAGAAAGAAGGTGACTTTAGAAGAGGAAGACCTTACTAGAGAGGTAGAGGTAGAGGAAGAGGCAGAGAGACTGTCTATCAGTGCTATAAATGTGGGAAGTTGGGTCACATATCTTTTGAGTGTCCTAAGAATGAGAAAGGAGGATAAAGAGATGCATATGTAACTCAGCTGAAAGAAGTAGAAGCACATGCACTTGTGGTGGAAAATGCACTAGAAATGGGAGAATATTTAATGATGAATAAGGTCTTGTTGAAACTAGCCAAGGAGACTGTTGAACAATCACAGAGGAAAGTCTTGTTTAGGACAGCTTGTAAGGCAGAACTAAAATGCTGCAAAGTGGTGAATGACAGTGGGAGAACTGATAATCTAGTTTCCATAGAAATGGTCAAAAAACTTGGATTGGAAAGGATGAAACATCCAACACCATATAAAGTGTCATGGCTACAGAAATGTCACCAATTGTTGGTAAGTGAATAGAGCGAAGTAGAGTTCTAGAGCAACCAATATAAGGATGAGATAGTTTGTGACATCATGCCAGTGGATGTTTTCCACCTTCTTTTGGGAGGACCTTGGTAGTTTGATAGAAGAGTGGTGCATGATGGAGAGAGAAATACGTATAAGTTTGAAAAGGATGGCATCAAGCACACCCTTGTACCATTGAAGGAAGAAAGTAGAACTCAAACACGTAGCTCAAAAGCATTGTTGTTTGGAGGAAAGGAATTTCTGAAACAAATGGAGAAAGAAGAGGTCAACTATGTAGTGGTCTACAAGCCAAAGGTAATACTTATGCACATTGAAATTAAATATTTACCTATTGAGATTTAATAGATGTTGTGTGATTTTAGTGATATCATGGTGGATGACTTTCCAAGTGGGCCGCCACCCTAGAGAATTATCAACCATCACATAAAATTGATAGTAGGAGCAAGCCTTTTGAATAAATTTGCTTACCGAATGACACCCAAGGATAATGAAGAGATAAGGAAGTAGGTTCAAGGAATGCTAGACAAAAGATTAATAAGGGAGAGCTTGAGTCCATGTGTTGTCCTTGCGGTACTTAGCCCAAAGAAATATGGATAATGGAGGATGTGCATAGATTCTAGAGAAATTAACAAGATTATAATCAAGTACCAATTCTGAATGCCACGGATGGATGACATGATGCACGGTTTGAGTGGGGAAACCTACTTTAAAAAGGTTAATTTGAAGAGTGGTCACCATCAGATCTGGATCAAAGAAGGAGATGAGTGGAAGACAACTTTCAAGACCAATAGTGGACTGTATGAAAGGATGGTCATGCCATTTGGACTGACAAATGCACCGAGCACCTTCATGCAGTTGATGAATGAGGTCTTGAAGGAGTTTGTTGGTAAGTTTGTTATTGTTTATTTGGATGATACTTTTAATTTTAGTTGAACATAGGAAGAACACCTTAGGCATGTAAGGTATGTTATAGAACAGTTGCAGTAAGAGAAACTATTGATTAACTTGAAGAAGTGTACCTTCATGAAGTTTGAGTTGGTATACTTAGGTTTTTTCATTTCAAAGGATGAGTTGAAGATGGATCCAGAGAAAATAGAGGTAATTGTGAGTTAGACATCACCGAAGAGAACTTTTGAGGTTTAGAGTTTTCATGGTCTAGCTAGCTTCTATCAGAAGTTCATCAATAATTTTAGTGGTATTTGTGCACCTATCATTCCACAAATCAAGAAGGATAGACAACCATTTTGTTGGAAAACAATAGTAGAGAAAAGTTGTAGAATTGAGGCTTCTGTGATCCATCATAATTGTAAAAAGAGCTTCTGCGTAAATCACATAAAGATCTTTTTATGTGATTTACGCAGAAGCTCTTTTTACAATAGAGAAAAGTTTCCAACTCTTGAAGAAAAGGATGACTAAGAAGCCAGTGTTGAAGCTATCGGACTTCAATCATCTTTTCCAAGTCAGATGTGATGATAGGGGTACAACCATTGCAGTAGTATTGAGTCAAAAAGGCAAAGTTGTTGCTTATTTTAGTGATAAGTTGAGTGACTCAAAGTAGAAATACTCCTCTTATGACAAGGAATTTTATGCAGTGGTTCAGGAATTGAAGCATTGGAGGCACTTTCTGATGCTCAGGGAGTTTTTTTTGTTCTTTGATAATTCTACATTACAGTATATAATGTAGCAACATAAGTTGAACCATAAACATCCCAAGTGGGTGGAATTCCTACAAAGTTTCACCTTTGTTCTGAAACATGTGAGTGGACAAGAGAATAAGGTAGTCAATGCTTTGAGCAGGAGGAGCTTGATCATGCAAGAGTGCCATGTGAACATTTTGGGCTTTTACTATTTAAAGGAACTGTACAAGAATGGCGTTGACTTCAGAGAGGCCTTTGAAGAATGCAAGGACCCCATAAGCAGAGATACTAGCCCTTGGAGGGATCTTAGGTTGCAAGATGATTTGTTGTTAAAAAAAAATTAGTTATGTATTCCCCGTTGTTTAATGAGAGAGAATTTGATGCAAGAAAAGTACAATGGAGGATTGGAAGGGCATTTTGGTGTGGAAAAGACACTTGGCAGCTAGAAAAATTCTACTTCTAGCCAAAGATGAGAACTAATGTGTAGAAATATGTGGGAAAAGGCAGATGTCAGCAAGAGAAAGGGAGGAGTCAAAATCCTGGGTTGTATACTCCTCTACCTATCCCAAATAGACCATGGGACTTAGTGAGTATGGATTTTGTTTTAAGTTTTCTGAGGATGCAACAAGGTAAGAATTATATACTTGTATTTGTGGACAAACTTACGAAGATGTCTCACTTTATCCCATGTTACAAGACTATTGATGCTACACACGTGGCTCCTTTGTTTTTCAATGAGATTGTTTGATTGCATGGTTTTCCAAAGAATATAATATCTGACAGGGACACCAGGTTCACAAAACATATTTGGAGGATTTTGTGGAAGAAGCTTGGAATGAAATTGAACTTCAACTCAACATATCACCCACAATTTGATGGGAAAACTGAATTTGTGAACAAGAGTATCAGAAACCTATTAATAAGTCTTATGGGGGAGCATCCCAAGTAGTGGGATAGTGTATTATCTTAAGCTGAGTTTGCATACAATGATTAGCCAGGAGAACAGGGAAGAGTCTCTTTCAGATCTTATATGCAATGCACCCTAGAGGAGTTTGTGAGTTGAGAGATTTGGGAAAACTCGAGCAGGGGAGTGTTGATGGAGAGGACTTTGCAGCAGTGATGAGTGAATTACAAGAGGAGATAAAACACAATTTATAGGACAACAACCACAAATACAAATAGAGAGCAGATTCAAGGAGAGAGGTAAATTTTGAAGTAGGAGACATGGTATTAGCACATTTGAGAAAGGAGATCTTCCAAAGAGGGGAGTATAACAAGGTCAAAATAAAGAAAATAAGACATTATCAAATACTCAGAAAGTTGTCTTCAAATTCCTATGAACAAGAGCTACTATGGGCCTAGTTATTTCAGATATCTTCAATGTGGCTGATTTGTAATCTACTAAGCTGATGATGAAGGTTCCACTACAACAAATGGGAGTAGTAGGGAGGTTAGTGAACAAAATTGGATAAAGAAAATGCCTATGACAGAGGATCCAGAGGTTGAGAGAGTCCTGGACACAAGGGTTGCAAAGCACACCAGGGGCAAGGAGTATCTAGAGTTGTTAGTGAAGTGGATGGATTGTTCGACAAAGGATTCTAGATGGATGAGTGTTGCAACCATACAGAAGGAAAGTTTTTCGTTCGAGGACCTTATGAGTAGGAGCTCATGAGTTTTTTTCTTTTCATGGGGAGTCTGATGTAGGAGAATTAGACCATGTTTGTGGCGGAAAATGAAAGGGGCTTGGCAATGTGGTGGATTGGCCACATGTTGGGCTGGAGAAGTCAATTTTGTCTCCTTTAGTGAGATTTTAAATAATGTAAATACAAACTTTGAATAAGCTTTAGAGTTTAGGAAATGAAGATTTATTTTGCTTGTGTCTTTTAGACTTCTCTAAATTAGAGAGATGAATAACTGAAACAATTATCAAGGATGTGCATAAAAAGAGCTTTGGTTGAGAGGAGGGGAGCTTCTTCTCCAGCCTCGAACTTGTACATGTGAAGTGAATAAAAGAAATGTGTAGCACATTCTTTCCAAAACCCTGTGTTATTTCTCTGTTTGGTATCTTTGTGTTTAAATTGTATATACATTTGATTTCAGTCTAGAATAAATGAGACCCCAAGCCTGTAGCATTATGTTTTGATGGGCCTTCGATTTTTGAGTTGTGGTCATTATGCACACTTGTTATTGTGACCCAAATCATTAGTTTGCAGTGTTTGTTTTGTAGGAAATGACATGGTTATGTTGACTGAGAATGCTCAATAATTCGAGCAGTGGATGCTGGGTGTAGACAAAGCAGGAGGAATTAATTTTTTTTTAGAGGGAAGCGTGAAATAAAAACAAAAAAAAAAGAGAAAATGTTAGTAACCCAAGTGTTGGACAAAGAGCCTTCATTATGGACGTTGTCATGGTTCTGTTGGGAGCTTAACATATTCATTGGTAAAGGTAACGAGGGAGTCTATTCAAGGTCAAGGAGGACAAGGAGGATGTGTTCATAAGTGGAGCATCTAGTATGTAGAGATTGTGGGGCGCTCTGCATTCCCAGAGATGAAAACAAAGGTTTTAGGGGGCACTACGAAAATATTCGGCAACACACTACCAAAATATTTCGTAGGGCCTCCAACAATGTATTTCTACATGGTGTTCGATCCAATTTTTGCATTCGGAAACCTCTGTTCCATAAGAATAAAATATTTTAAGATGCAAATTTGTTAAAGTGTAAAACTGGAAGAAATACTTAGACCTTGAGGGATTTTATCCTTCTCAAAGCTTGATAGATTCATTATCAAGATAAATTTAGACTCATTATAAACATTTTAAGTATCAATCTGCTTATTTATTACAATCCTTCTCCCTTTACTGCACTTGTCCCTACTCTTTCTTCAATATCCATATTTCTAGTTTTCTATCAAAACTGTTTAATTTTTATAAACAATTTTAGTACTCAACCAATATGATTGGGTGAATTCTTGTTTCTCTAATTGTGGCAAGTTGAGAACAATTTGAATTCATACTAAAATTAGTTGAATTTCATTTGAATTTTCAAATGTGAATTTCAATTTGTAAATCTTTAACTGATAAAATAATGGTGAAGAACACTTATTACATTTTGGTTAGAGATTGTGTTAATGTGAATTCAGATTCTATTAATTTAAACTTTGTTAATTAATATAAAAATGGTATTTCTTTTGCACTCTTTATATGTATTTTTCAATGTAACATTATAGGATAACATCTCTCCCATACTGATTTGTAAAACATTTGTGCAAAAGTATATTTAACTATATTCGGAATTGCATTTGTGTTATTATTGATTAAAATGGGGTGCTTCTCGTTCAATATTATTTCTTTTAAAAATGGACTTTAATTTTAAAGTATAATCTAAAATTAATTTTAATTAGTTAAAAAATCATTTTTCTTCAAAAAAACCATTATAAATGAAAAAATATATTTTTTACTAACAAATTAATAAATTACTATTACATCACTATAATGATATATTAAAATTTTAAAATTATAACAACATAAATTAATAACACTTAAATATTATAAAATTTTTAATATTGTGAAACATTTTCAAATATAAATATTTCTACTAACATAACTCGAATGAAATGGATTACTTTCTGAAATATATACACATGAAGTTTATAACAAACATGAAGTGTAAAAGTGGTGAGCTAGCACCCCCAAATTTTAAACAAAATATTGTTAGTGGTCTCCGTAATGAAAGTTAAGTCAAACAACTCGTATAATCACTGATTATTTGGAAAGGAAATTGTGTAGCACGATGAATACCATCGACTCTTTACACTAATCAAATATTAGTTGTGCTACCTACTCAATTAGGCCTATACATTCTTAAATGGAAATACAATCCGATTCACTGATATTTCAGAGTCGTAGAGTAACAAATGAAGAGATATATCATCTGAGGTTTGATGTAGATGTTGCTCATAAGTCCTATGCTCGATAAAATGCATAGTTATGTTGATGAGATAAGGTTCTCAAGTCAATAGATTAACATATTCTAAAGTTTATTATTTACAATCTAACCATATATATCATAAATTAAGTGGGTAATTCAAAATTTTAAATCTGTAATCTAACCATATATATCACTAATATTAAGTGGGCAATTAAAAATTTTAAATCGTTGTAAGTTTATCTTATAACATGTTTTATATTATGTAAATTTAAAGTAATATATCAAGTTAGTTTTATTAAAATATTGATTAAAAAGTGTAAAATTAATTTCTCGCTTTTTTCTGAGTAAAAAAACTGAACATTTTCATTAAAGAAATGTTTTGTATTTGCTTACATCTTGTTCGCTTTTTGCAGGGAAATATTACCTGTCAGGTTTTTATCAGGCTGACCAACCTTATACACTGTATATCAATTAAAAAATATGGTTCAGATAAAGAGAAAACTACCAACACACATAACCACAGATATCAAACCAACTACCCATATTGGGGTGTCACCCACAACTATCCAATCTTACGCATCGAGAGGTAAATGATCTAGTAAACAATTCAGCCATCCGAGGAAAAAATAGAAGTAGAGTATGGCAAAAAAAAAGTGACAAACATGACCCTTGTACACCTCACCGGATGGTCTGAAAGAAATAGGGACCTAGCATAGGCCGAACATAGCAAAAAATGTAGGGCAATAAGGTCCGGCAGAGCCTGAGGGCACTAAGAACAATGCAAAAGATCCCTCGCTCAAAATAGAATCGGCCACAGCCTTTTCATAGTGCATAAAACTAGGTAGAAGAGCTAGAGCTCGCTTAGAGAGGGAATCATCCTCAGAGTTATGTTCTCTGTAAATGTACTGGAATGTGACCACCGAGAATAGATCCTTGAGGATAATAATGCATTGCATCCAATTATGAAGACCTGGAATCTGTACAACGAAACAAATTTGGATCCATAGGATAGTAGATAGGGAATGATCGACCATCCGGATGCTATCAAGGCAGAGCCACTAGGCCACCTCTTATACGCCCCATAACCCCAACCTCTCAACACGACTGTTGTCACCTAGGGCCCCAAACGATTGGAAGTGGAAAGAAATAGAATGATCTATGTGAAGTGCCTCCATAAAATATGAAAGGATATGTAGTGAAGACAACAAAGAATATGGGGCTGATCCATAAAAATTGTATTCATAACGAGCCCGTCAAATACCCCAGATAATATAGAGAGGGACTACTCTATAAGCCTAATCTTGTCTTTCCCAAGAGCAAATCCAATCCGCCACAGAGGACATATCAACTATGATGTGTATTCCAAACAGAGAATTCACACGTTTCCAGATATCCCAAGCGAATGTTTAAAGTACGAATAGATGGTGACAATTCTCCACAACTGCCCAATAGAGGGAACATCGGCCAGGCTTGATAAATCCCTTCTTTAGTAGAGTGTCCCATGTGAGGATGCGATTATGGAGAGTAAGCCATGTGAAACATAATACTTTAGGAGGCGCCTCCCACCCCCATAGCCTAACAACCAGCTTAGCAAAAGGGAGAGATTGTATACAAGAATTAATATGTTCATAAGCTTTAGATATGAAAATTCTTCCATCGAACAAATGTCTGCCCCATCCAAGTGCATCTGGGAATGGGGTCCATAGAATATCAGCTTGGCATAAGCTATATCGATAATTTTTCCATTCCACCTCCAAAAAAACAAGGATGCCAAGGTATCGAGCATAAGGCCAAGAAGCAATAATTAGAGGCAAATGTTGTCCTCTCCTAACACTGGACAAATCGACGAATCCTTGCTGGTGGAGAGTATTGACTAATGGAAACAATAGAAGATGACATCCTGGCATACCCTTAATTGCATCCAAGCCGACTTGTATACTTTGCTCATCCTGCGCAACCTAGAGAAAATTGTTGCATAACCAAGGGATCATTGACCTTAAGTTCCGCCAAATGACAGAGATATAAGACCTCGATGGAGTTCCAGCTCGGATCCACTCCTCCATTGGTCCTTGTAGAATATATTTAGCCATCATAATTGAATGCCAAAGGCCATTATCCCTAAATATGTGCCATAGATTAGTTATCAAAAGAGCCTAGTTAAAACTTTTTATGCCTAGGATGCCCAACCACTTTTTTTACTGGTTGGGAAATGAGATTTAGTCCAACTAGTGGATCTTTCTATTGTCAAGAGTTGCATACGGAAGACATGAAATGATAAACCAAAACAAGAGGAGCTCATAGGTGCAGATCACCAGGAGCGACCTCAAGCAAAAAGGCACACTGTGCTTCACATTAATTTGAATATTAAATAGATACAATTTGTTAGGGACAACAAATCGTATCTCAGGAGAATAGGAACTGAATAACTATAGAAAGGAAAATCATAACTATGAAACAATAATAGCCTATTCTCCATTAATTCTAACACCCACCCTAATGGAGAAATGGGTCTTAAACACACTGAATATGTCCCTAAACAAATCAAACTTCAGTCTTCCGAGAGGCTTAGTAAATATATTAGCGATATTATAACAAGAATTACAATATTCAACACAAATCTCCTTGGACTACACCTTTTCCCTAAAAAAATGAAATTGAGTGTCTATGTGCTTAGTGCTTTTATGAAACACAAGATTGTAAACCAGTTTGATGGAACTTTTATTGTCACAATTAATAACCTTAGCTTTTGTCTGTTCTTCTCCTGCATCTTGGAGAAGTCTGCGCAACCAAACTGCCTCACATGTTGTTGCACACATAGCTTGATATTCTATTTTTGCTGAGGATAAGGATAAAATATACTACTTCTTGTTGCACCAACAGATGACCCTGGATCCAATGCTAAAGGCGTAACTTGTAATTGATCTTCTATCATCTAAATTTCCTCCCCAATCAGAGTCTGTATAAGTTGTCAAGCTAACATCAAATGAATCAGAATACAAAATACCAAAGTTTGAAGTTCCTTGTAGATACCTCAGTACTCCTTTCGCTGCAAGCCAATGGTTCTCATGAGGTTGAGTCATGAACTGACTCAAAACACTCACTACATAAGCTAGATCTAGTCTCATTGTAGTCAAATAAATAAGACTACCAACCAACTGTCTGTACAATGTTGCATCTGCACATTTCGAACCATCATTCACCTGAAGTTTGCTATTCTACTATAAAGGCACAAATGCAGCCTTGCACTCATCCATTTTAAATTTAGTCAACAAAATCTTAGCATACTTACCCTGGGACAAGAAAGTTTGGCTTGAATCTCTCCAAACTTCTAGACCCAAACAATAATGCAATTCTCCAAGGTCCTTCATCTCAAATTTCTGTGATAACTGCTACTTGATTTCTTCAATGATATTGTCTGCGCTTCCTGTCATGATCAAGTCATCTACATATAAAGAAATCAACACTATCTTCCCCTCATCATTAAACACAATATACAAATTAGGATCATTTTTTCTCCGTTTATAACCATGCATGAGGAAAAATGAATCAATTTTGTTGTACAAGGATCTAGGAGCCTATTTTAAACCATATAAAGCTTTCTTTAATCTACAGACTAAATGCTCTTCTCCCTTCTTAACAAACCCCTCACGCTGCATTAAATATACTTCTTCTTTTAAATCACCATTTGAGAAAGCAGATTTGACATCTAATTGATGTATTTTCCAATGACGTTTAGTGGCTAAAGCAATAATCAATCTAAGAGTATTTAATTTTTCAACAGGGGAAGATGCTTCCTCAAAGTCAATACCTTCTTTTTGGGAATACCCATTTGCAGCCAACCTTGCTTTATACTTATCAATAAATCCATCTGCTTTAAATTTCAACTTAAATAACCATCTGCAACCTATGGGTTGTTTACCACGAGGAATCTTTACTAGATCCCAAGTAATATTCTTAATAATAGATTCATATTCCTCCTTCATTGCTTCCTTCCATTCACAACTCTTACTAGCTTCATGAAAATTTGAAGGTTCTACAATGTTTAACATACCAGTCATGAGCGCAGAGTCCCTATACCAAGCTGGTAACTATTTTGGCCTGCTAGATATCCTGAGAGGTGGGGTGTCAACTATTCTTCTCTATTCTTCTCTTTGTGGACTGAACTCAATTTCCTCCCCTTTATCTTGCTGCTACTGTTGTTGTTGTTGTTGTTGTTTTTGATTGATCAATGTTTCAACATCCTCATCTAAATGTAAGGGTACATGACATTCTTCATTATATTGTATAGGATTTCCATCATCAACCTATTCATGGAATACTACGTCTCTACTAACAAACACCTTGTGAGTAGAAGGATTAAACAACTTATAAGCCTTATACTCACTGAAGTATCCAATGAAAGTACATTTAAAGAGCTTTGAATCTAACTTCTTCCTATTTTCTTTGGGAACATGTGCAAAATCTTTACAACCAAATACTTCAAAAGGAGTTCTATAATCAAGACTTTTAGTGGGACTCCTATTCTTCAAATACACTGTAGTATTGAAAGTGTCTGCCCAAAAACCATTAGTTAGATTCTTACCTTTCAACATACTACAAGCACTCTCCACCAGTGTTCTGTTTTTCCTCTCAGCTACTCCCTTCTACGGAGGAGTGTAAGGTGTTGTAAACCACTATTGTATCCCATGCTCTTTGCAGTATTTGATGAAATCCCCTTTCTTGAATTCTCTGCCTTGGTTTGATCGAAGAATCCTGATGAACTTTCTTGCTTGCTTTTCAATCATGTTCCTGAACTGCTTGAAATACTCAAAGGCATGACTATTCTGTCTAAGAAAATACACCCATGTGAATCTTGTACAATCATCAACAAATATTAGAAAATAGTAGGTGCCACCTAACGATCTTGTCTTCATAGGCCCACATAAATCAGTGTGTACAAGTTTGAGTGTATCCCTCTGTTTCCTATCTTTAACACTAAGAAATTCATCTCTATGTTGTTTACCAAATGCACATGCTTCATTATCAATATGCAACTTTTTCAAAACAGGAAGACCATTGACCATACCTTTGTTCTGCAAAAATAGAATATAATTGAAATTGATGTGCCCAAGTCTCTGATGCCACAAGTTTTCAGCAGACTTATCCGATGACATCAATGCTTGTTGTGGTATACTCTTCACATCCAGTTTGTAGAGGCCTCCTATACGAACAAATGTAGCAATAAGCTTCATCTGGTCCAACAAGTCTATAATCATACAATAAGATTTAAAGAATTATACCTTGAGATCCTCATCTGTAATCTTTGATATAAAAATTAGGCTTTTCTTAATACCAGGGACATACCACACATCAGATATATTCCTAATGTTTCCATCAGGCAGAGTGAGAAGGACAAATCGATGTCCCTTGATCTCATACCCTCTATCATCTCCAAGGTATACTTTTACTCCAGTGTTGGATTCTCTAAAATTTCCGAACCATTTCTTTTTACCTGTCATATGTGAGGAGGCTCCAAAATCTACCGACCAAATATCTGATTCATCCTTGTCAGTGGCTACTGTAGTCTCAACCATAAATAATCTGACATCTTAGTTCTAATATGTATCAGCCAGATGACCTGCATGTCTTTTCTGGTTGTACCTCTCCCTATCTTCCTTTTTCTTATGGCAAAATTTAGCAACATGGCCTATCTTACGACAATAAAAACATTTAGGAGCAGAGTCATGTTTATGCAAGGTCATACCTTGTGGTGTCCTTTTTCGTGATACGCTGCCTTTCTTGTGATCAACCACTGCTTTCCCCTTCGGCTTGAACTTGGTCATCAATGCAAGATCTAGATTTTGAGGTTTGAGGGACAACCTACTCTCTTCTTCTTTTAGCAAGATCTTGGTAAGCTATTCAAAGCCTGGAGGCTTCTTTTTTGCATTCAATCACATTATAAACATCTGTAATCATCTGTCATGTTGTTCATGGTAATCGTCACCAGATCACCATTTGACACATTCTCACCGATGTCAGTTAGTTTATCTTTAACCTCCTTTATCCGGGATATGAATGAAGAAACATACTCATTCTCCTCCATCTTGATGGAGAGAATCTTCTTCCTGAGGTAGAAAGTTCGACTGGTGTTCTTGATCTCGTACATTTCTTTGAGAATCATCCATATATCATTCACCGTCTTACACTCCTGAATGCGAAGGATGATGCAAACTTTGACTGATAACTTTAGGAGAACCTTTTCCTTCATCTCCCTTTTCTCCCAGTCTTGAATTGTTGTATTCGATCCACCAGTTGCAGTAGCCGGCTTGACCTTATCACCAGTGGCAATGCCATAGGAATTTTGTTCCTCAAGCAGAGTCTGGAGCTTAAACTTCCAATTAGTATAATTGGAACCATCAAGCTTATTACTCTCATTGAGATAAGCTTCAACAATTTGATTATTCATTTTGGATGAATAAAAAAATTCAATAATTTAAAACCAACCCCAGATCTTCTTTAAAAAAATGATCACTCCAAATTCCCTTTAAACAAAACGCCCCCCTTATATCAAATAATAAGTCCCTTCAGAATAATGCAGATCCCTATGATTAAAGAAACTTCGTATTTTAATTAAAGATTTCAAAAAAAAACTTCAGTAAAAAAACTTTAATTATCTAGACGATAATTATTGAAACGTTTTATTGCAAGGGGCCACCATAGCAAGTATTAAAAAATGACAGATGACTTTGATTCAACGCATATCAAGAATATCTCATTTAGTTTTCACACCCTTCTTTTTTTACTTGATCACTTTCCTTCAACAACAATTATTTCTACACCACACCATTCTTTTTGCTCACACTAGCACCCACCGTGGGGAGGAGGAGCAGCAAACCATCATCAAGTAGCAAAGAAAAAACTCGATCATCAACGATCACCTTGTGTTTTTTTGTTTCGAAGAAGCAACAAACAAAAAAATAATATCACTGTGACTTTATGAGGGCAGCGGTCTTCTCCACGGCTATCCTGGCCTCCTGCATTCTTCTCCTACTCCTTATCACACACCAACATCTTACCATAGGGAAGCAATCTTCTCCTTCTTCTCACAGCTTCCTCCATGGCCACCAACGCCACTGCTTATCTACACAAGTGATGATCTGGTGCCTAGATCACGCCCCCCCAAACGAATACTCCTCCTCGGGTTGTTTGCAACCAGCATTACGCTGATCAACAGTTGCCTCAAGCGATCTTAGCCTCCTCTGCTATTCTCCTTGGAGATCTGGCTTCCACGTGTCACCTCGGCATCCAACACTGGTGGCTCTCCAACTACAAGTCAAGAATAGCTCTCATGCAGTTCTCCTCCATGTGGATGCAACAGCAACACTCCACTGCTATGATCGTGACGTCTGCAGCTCAAGGTCGGCATGAACTTCCCACGTGGATCCACGAAGTGTTGCGCGTTTATCCACAGTGAATCTTCATTGTCATGACAATAAAACATATCAGAAGGGTAACATGTGGATCGACATGATTCTCCCTTCAAACGAAGCGTGATGATCTAGCTTCAATTGCGTCAGCCTCTCCCACTTAGGTATCGGCCCCCTCAGACCTGCAGCTCTGATACCATGTAAAGAGTTGCACAGGGAAGACATGAAATGATAAACCAAAACAAGAGGAGCTCACAGGTGTAGATCACCAGGAGCTACTTCAAGCAAAACCACACAATGTGCTTCACATTAATCTGAATATTAAATAGACACAATTTGTTAGGGACAACAAATCATATCCCAGGAGAATAGGAACTGAATAACTATAGAAAGGAAAATCACAACTATGAAACAATAATAGCATATTCTCCATTAATTCTAACATCTCTTGGTGCCTGATCTAAACCACAAAATTTTTCCACAATACATTAAACATTTTTAGTATCTCTTGGGGAATTTTGAATATATCCATCTAGAATACCGGAATCCATTGGAAAATTTCTTTGAGCATAATTAATCTTCCCCCCCATTGTAAGTCATTTATGGTCCTACTTGAGCAATGAATTTTCAAATTTAGCAATTAACCAATCCCAATCAACAATTTTGTATTTGTTAGGCTTCAAGAAACGACCCAAGTAGATGAATCCCTGAGATAGTGGTCGAATCTTCACCCCAAACAAATCGGCAATATCAATTATATAAGTTGTTTCTCCCCCATTTGAGAGGAGCTCAGATTTTATTATGTTTGTATAGAGCCCAGAAGCTTTATGGAAATCGTGGAATATCTTATGGAAAGCTTCCCATTCAGATAATTTTTCCACGCCTGTGCGAAGGATATCATCAATGAATAGGAGATGAGATAGACGGGTGTTTCTGGTGATCCCACATCCCTTGATTTTCCTAGCTTCCTTCATGGCTTGAATTTCTCTGCTGAAAGAGTCCATAACTAAAATAAATAGCAATGGGGACAAGTCACAACCTTGTCTCAACCCTCTGCTCATTTTGAAGAAATTTGTGGGCTCCCCATTAACAAGAACCACCATAGATGTGCATATGCTTAAAACCAATTTTATATAGAATCATTGACACAAATTCTCAATCAACACAGTCATATGCCCGAATAAGATCAATTTTCATAAGACGAGATCTTAGATTCCTGAACTTTATTGTGTAGATTCTCTCTTGTGCAATTGCTACAACGTCCTGAATCCACCTATTGGACAAAAACCAAACTGGTCCAACATGATGTGAGGGGATATAATCTTCTTAACCCAGTTAAGAATGAGGTTTGGCATCATTTTATAAATAGAATTTCATAATGAGATAGGTCTATAACCAGTTAATGACTTAGAGCTAGGTTTCTGAGGAATGAGCATAAGGTCAAATTGATTGCACATGTTATGTGCCCACATTTTCGGACCTCTTTCGCCATCCACACCAAATCCAATCCCATTAGATCAAAGAAGTGGAGGAATAAATCACTTAGCCATCCATCTAGCCCAAGACCTTTCTCCTTAGCCATTGAGGGTTTGATGTAACTCCTCTTTCGAAATATGCTTATCCATCGTAGTAGAATCCTCTTCGTTGAGTCAATTAGGAAAATTATTGGTGAATGAGATCTTTTCTGCCATGTGATCCTCTTCCCTATCCTGAAAATTCTTTTTGAAGAATAAGAATGCCTCCTTATATATCTCCTTATGGGAAGAAATGGTGTTCCATGTCTTAAGTTCGATAGACAAAATTGAGTTGATTCATGCCAATCTGCTTTTTTGACGCCATTCTTCGTCTTTCATTTTTAATATTTTGTATTTTCTGGCCACCAAATCTATAATCATCTTATGTTTCTATTCAGAGTAAAGGCCAAGGGAAATCAGGTCAAGAATATTGGCTATGTCCTTATCAATCGCTGCAAGCTCCTTTGTGACCTCCATTCTATGGATTTTTATCCATGCTTTGACCATCGGTTGGAGTCGCCTGAGTTTCTCCATAATGCCCCTGATTGGATCATTCAAATCCTGGCTAATGCACGAGCAACCACGATTGAAAGATCGTCTTTGCTAATGCAGGCTCATTGACCCAACGCATACTAAATTTAAAAGGGATCTTTACCTCCACCAAACCTTCCTTCCATTCCAACATTATTGCTTCATGATCAGATATTTCAGAGTAGAATGACCAAGATTTTAAAATTTTCAGCCTATGCATCAACATGGCGTCTACCAGGAATCGATCAATCCTTTTAGCAATATAAAATTTAGTTTGGATTGGTAGTATATATATTTTGGTTATAATTTTAGCGGGTAATAAATTTGAATTTTTGTTTTTAACTTTTTCCATTATTATTTTCGTTATTAAATAAAAAACCATAAAAACAAAAATTAAGTAATAATAAATTTAGAATTACTCTATATATGAATGCGTCGTTACTTAAATGTCAGCAGCTTAAATAAATTTATTAATCAATTTTTAAAATCACACATAATAGGTGCATTATATGAGTTAAATCTATACTCACATTCTTTCATTTATAAAGGTAAAAATGATTTTCCATATTTGTTTGGAGAGATTAAATTTATTTTTTTATTAGTATTTAAGTTGGTCTAACTTTTCTCAATTCCATAAAATTTTGAATTCACAATTTATGGAGAAATAAAAATGTAAAAAATAATTTTGATTATATATAGATATATATATAAAACGTTAAGCACTTTATACTATATTAAATTGTTATTTTACAAAGCAAATTATTTGTGCTACTAGTTTTCTTGAACGGAAACCAAATTAGTAATATAATTTCAGTCTTAAGGATTTTAAGACCTCATCTAACTAACACATTTTGTAAATAAAAACCTACATATATTAACATGAGAAGAAGAAAAATATTACTAGTGAGTCATAACAATTATTAAGAAAAATTTCTAGGAATTTATGCTTGTTGGTCAGATAAGGAGATGTTGGTTGATATCTTGATGTATATACCATCAATATTTTCCTCCATCACTTCTAATTTGATAAAATTATCCTGCTGAGTTCTCCTTTTCCACCCTATGTCGCCTAAAATATTCAAATGACGTTTATCCTTGTGCCAGATTCATGCCATGATCAACCAAGTGAAGGGAGTGCATGCAACGGGCCAAGTATAGTGGGATCTATAGCCCCCTTTTGTGTGAGTCGACATCCTATAATGTAAATATTTTCATCTAGCTCTTCCAAGTTGATAGAATTATCCTACTGAGTCCTCTTATGCCACCTTATGCCACCTGCGATATTAAAATGACATTTGCCCTTGTTTCAGCTTCGTGTCGTGATCAACAAAGTGAAGGGAGAACATGCAATGCACCAAGCAATGCAATGCAATCCATATCCCCCTTTCATGTAAGCTGACACCATATCAAGGCGGGGGGCAGGGAACACCTGCTCATGGGAACCCTCCTTGGGGAAAGACCTTTAATGCATTACACTGATGTGATAACCAACTACAAGCCTGCACCCATTGGCTATTACAACAATCTTTACCATGAAATTACTAGCGGGCATTTGAACCTAGGTGGGGAAGATAATAACCATTCGACCTAACCACCAGAGATAACCCTAATTACTTCTAAAAAAATATCATTTTTATAACTCTTTTTATTTGTATGCATACATTATTTTAATATATAACACTATTACGAGTGCATTGATATAAATTAAAAATGTTGATAGAAATCAAAATAGTTATTTCATATTACTTGACACATTGCCAAAATTACAAAAGTCATAAAAACAAACCAAATTATAAATTTTTATTTTATTTTCAAGTTATTTTTATATTACCTCAAAATTTCATGTTACATCATTCCAAAACATCTCATATCATCACAATTCATACCATTATGGGTCTCGGTCAGTCATGGGGAAAACTAATATGAAGCAATAATGTAATATCATGAGTCAAAGTAAAGTGTCTACTAGAATGATCAACAATTAATGTTAATAGAGAGAGTAACAAGAAGAAACATAAAATCAAAGCAAGTCATGAAAAGTGCTCAAGAATCTAATGAGGTCATCGGAGCAGGATCATATACACTAGTACTAGTAGGAGTAGAAGGCTTAGGCCACATTGAAGATGAATTTGAATATGAGTTAGACAAGCATCCATTCTAGCCAAACAAGAGAATTATTGATGTTGAATCCTTTTAATCTCATTCAAGGAAGAAATAATGTCATTTCATACTCTGTGCTTCTATTTCATGAGTCAACCTAAAAGAGTCTTTAGTTTCTGATGAAGGTTGATAGATTTTAGGCACTAGTTCCTTCATCCCCTAGTATGTCCAGTGTTAGAAATCTAGCTGACTACTTCTTCCAAGATCTCAAAGTTTGAATATGCGTAGCAACCATTTCAAGCATAAGTTTCTAACCGGTGAATTTATTCATGTATATTGGGAGGAGTGACAAAGTGGAATATGGCTACAACTTCGCACCTATGATTGGGCTTGTGGATGACCTCATTGGCTTCTACCCCCACCATCGTTGTGACTATGCATGGATTAATAAGTAATATTATTTTTTTCTAAAAATATTATTATTATTATTATTTAATATTATATTTATTCCAATTTATATATTAATTATAAAAATAATTAATTCCCCAATGGGGGTCAGGAATGAAATGACAGGGCTTCATGAGGGGTTAATAACTTCACTCCCATGCGACAATTAAATGATGAAGAGTTTTAGAGAAGCTATGGATGGAGCGTGGGTTCAAAATTTTTGAGAATGCATAAAGTTTATTTGTATGGCTTGGTTGGTTACACGTCTCGAGAGTCAATTTCTAGTTATAGGTAGTGAGTCGACAAATGATATTTAATCATTGGAGCATAGGGTGACTACTTGTTGTAGCCATATCCTGACCTTTGTCTTATGCATTAGAAGCTTAGTAAGGATTGAAATATTAATGGTGGTAATCCAGTTCATGAGGTGGTCCCAAGAATAAGCATTTGGGACCCTAGTCCAATTCAGGAAGTTTTTCCTTTGGGTTAATGTTAGGTAATAGAGTGAGAGGGTTTCATATTTTATAGAGTGAGATTCGAGTCAACTGTGGAGAAATTTCCTCTCTTGGTTGTGTAGGTACAAGTTATTGTTCAATTTTTATTTTAGTTCGGTTTTTTATTAATAAAGTCTCTGTAGTGGTGTTTGGAGTCCTGGGGCTTGTTCATGATAGCCTTAGAGAGTAGTGGAAACCTCAATTCGACTTCTGTACTACCTTTCTATAGTAATTTGTCTTTGGATGGTTAATGGGAAAATGACATTTTAGGGAGTTGGCAGAGTCTCAACTGGTGTATTGGCTCAATAGAGAGAGGTTAAATTATTGATGCATGTTGGAGGTCGAAAGATAATTTTCAAGAAATTGGCAAAAACTCTATTATCTGGTTGTTTGTATGGGGAGTGGCTGCCTCAACTAGTAAGGTATTTTGGGTGAGTTGGGAATTTTGGAAGGTTATGTGTCTTGGCGGCTGGAACACTGGGTTGATTTCTCTGAGTTGGCTTGTTCAAGTGGCTAGCTGGAGCACCATGTACCGTCAGTGAGGGTGGGCCCATTGAGGTGTTGGTCTATGAAGTCGAGGATCTTTTCACTGAGTGGATTAGTAGGATGATAGGGAGGAACTTGAGCATTAACCTATAATTTCGGTAGGATGCTTAGAACTTCCTCTACCATTTGATGTTTTAGAAGAGCAGTTTCACCAGTTGTTAGGAGCAATGGAACAGATGGCCCGTGACTGGCATGAATATCGAAATGAGGTCTTCACTTTCATGAATGACATATAGCACAATCAATGGCATATGATGGATCAATTGGTATCCCTTCGACAAGGACAAAAGTGGCTCCAAGAGAGGTTGGACAACTTTGAAGGAAGGATGGCTCACATGGAGGCTCGTGTCCATGAATTATTTTGCCAACCATGTGGCAATGGTTTGGATGACATGAATTGTGGTAATCTTACAAGTTAATGATGAATGTGGGTTGTATTTTAATCCTTGGATGATTAAGGTTTGTTTGGGAAATCTATGTATTGTCTTTAAGTTTTGTTTTGCTACTATTAGTGTCTTTTTTGCCATTACCATCCAGCCAACATGTCCGATAGGAATGAGGCTAGTGGTGTTTTGAAGTCAAGCTCATCATGATGTCAATTTCTTATGAATTAATATAATATATATATGTGTGTGTGAGAGAGAGAGAGAGAAAATATAAAATAATATTCTTATTCATGGAGACTTACTCCCACTTTACTATGGAAATTTTTAATCTACAAATAGGCATTGTTACAATACCATGGGCTTACACCATGAGTTATACACATGCCAAAAAAACTATATTTCACTTCATATGGCACTTGTTCATAAGACATTTATTTTAATTAATTTATTTAATTAAAAGAGAAAAAAGAGCATAAGAGATAAATCTCAACCCGTGGTCTATGTATAATATTAAGAATATTTCAAAATATTCCATCAAAGTTATATCCCTACAATCCAGATAATAATTATTGATAATTAAATTAAAATTCTAAAAACCCTTTTCCAAAATAAACACACCAATCAAAATTATACAAATATTATTCTAAAATAGACACATGTGTCCATAAAATTATTAAAATTACAAAATAATAGGGCATGTGCATAGAATAAACAGTGTTGTGGTGTACTATTAAGGAATTCTAGAATGTGAAAGTCATTTATTCGAAACTCTGTGGTTAAAAACCAACTATCATAGGGAATTTGTGATTAAATACTATTAAGACATTGTGGAATGCGAAAGTCATTTATTTGAAACTCTGTGGTTAAAAATCAATTGTCATAAGGACTTTGTGGTTAAATACTATTAAGGCATTTTGGAATGTGAAAGTAATTTATTCGAAAAATCAACTGTCATAAGGACTTTGTGGTTAAAAGTAAGGTTTCATAAGGACTCATGTGGCCTAGGCTGAGCAATCACCAAGTGATTTTGATGGCTTAGATGAACTTTAGTCATAAATTATCAAGCCAAAAATTAAATCAAACCTCACACAACCTAACAAACAAAACAAATTTGACCTATAATAATATAAATATTACTAAATAATTTTCTCTATCACATTACATAATAAGATAATAGATTTATAAAATAATTAATTAAAATCTCCCCTATTTAAAATGCATAAGAAAGTACATTTTAGGAAGAATTTTTGTATTTATAATTTTATAAACTGGGCAACTCTCAATGGATTTATTTATGTGTTGACTATTTTTTTAAGGAAGTTTTTTGGGTGTGAATAAATATCTTTTTATGTATTTTAAAAGATTCTCTCATACATAATTTCATCTTTAATAGATATTATTAATCTTTTTGTTGTATAGCTCTATATATACATTGTGATGTTTTGAAGATATTTATTTTTTTTTCTGATATTTTATAATTTCATATTATTTTTTATAAGAAAATTATAAAATATAATCATGTTTTATGTTATAAAGGTAAAAAATGTTAAATATTAAATTATATCCAAAACTATCAAAATTATAATTATTTTTATGTAATCATTCTAATATTAATAGTCATTTTTTAGGAAAGTATAAAGGGAGGGAAAGATCAAGTAAGATGCACCATTCCTTTTATGGCTATAGCCTTTGCTATAGGAATTATGCTATATTGAAATTTATTGTGAACTAATTCTCTCAATGAATGAGGAAAATGTTTCAACATATTTTTATAGTCATTGCTAAATGCATATTATTTTTCTCCACTTTTTTGCTTTTGTACTATGTAATAAATTAAATACCAAAATCAATTCTAACACATGTTTATTTATTTATTTTTCTTTAGTTACAAGACCATTTTTTCATTTTCTTTAGAAGTTTATGTAGAACACTAAAAAAAGTTGATAGATTTCATCTTCCAAGCAACTACAAGAACCATTTTCCTATTTTATGGATAGTTTTTCACCTTCGAACAACTAAAAAACCATTTTCCCCTTCTATAAATAGGTTTTCACATTCCAAACAACTACAATAACCATTTTAACCTTCCAAACGACTACAAGAACCATTTTCCCCTTCTATTTAAAAGTTAATATAGGCAATAGTAATAGGATGGATAACTTTTCACCTTCCAAATAACTACAGGAAGAAAGGATGGAAAAAATGAAAGGCCATATAAAATATTGGGAAAAATTAAAATATTTTGAGAATTTTATTATGAAAATTGTTTTTATTTTTATTAAATTTTATAGGAAAATTTAAAACATATTCAGAAACACATATAAATAAGATTTTTAATAAATTTATTAGTGTAAATTAATGTACTTTATTTAAAGGAAATCTAATAAAATACTTGTTTGTATAAAATTAATTAAATATCTAACCACATTAACAATAAAAAGAATTAAACTAACTTTATAACTATGAAAAACACATATTAATATTTTAAATTCTATAATATCAAATAATAAAATATAATATTAGGACATTCAAACAATAATAAACTATGAATAACATACAAATATTCATAAATATTTTAGAATTATTAACACAAACATTTGTAACCAAATTTAATAAAGTAAAAGCATGTTTGGGAAAG
>JADMIO011280032.1_pt1 | contig 54248 bp, 65 predicted proteins | sample 8958161 | NCBI WGS metagenome assembly JADMIO01 (sample SAMN16585339, study PRJNA669376) | soil metagenome | isolation source: Crop rotation soil | place: USA: Cullars Rotation, Alabama | collected 2011
CTCGGCGTTTCGAGATTGGCCTGCGTTTGCGGGGCGGGCGCCGGAGCCGGTGTCGCCGCTGGTGTCGTTGACGGAGCCATAGGTGTCGCGGCGGCCGGTGCGACGATCGACGGCGTCGTGGGCGCGGCGATCGGCACCGCCGGTGGCGTGGTCGTCGTGCCGGTTGGCGGCGTCAGCGAGGCAACGGTTGTCGGTGACGGATTTTGCGCCACCGGCGTCGGAGCAACAACCGGTGCAGGCGCGGTCACGGCGGACGCGGCGTTCGTCGGAAGCTTCATCCGGGTCGCGAGTTCGACGGTGAGCTTTTGCGCTTCCGCCGCGGGCATCTTGGCGAGGATGCCGGCAATGGCGTCTGGCTTCATGCGCGCGGCAACGGCGAGCCGCACCTGATCGTCGAGCTGCGCGAAGATGCGCGCGGCATCCGCCGGTTTCATGCCGGAGTAGGCTTTGACCAGCGCGTCGACCTGGGCCTTCTCCATGGTCGCGCTCTGATCGAGCAATTGCTGGATCTGCGTCTGCAGAGTTTTCAGCTCGGCGATCTTCTGGTTGACGCGCTGTTCGGTGGCGGCGAGCAAATTCGCACGCAATTGCAGGTCGCGCTCGCGATCGTCGAGCGCGCCGCGCCGGTCGGCGAGCGAAGAGAGCACGTCCATCTCAGCGGAGGTAACGCCGGAGCCTTCCAGTTCGGGTGGCAACGAAGGTTGCGGCGTCTCGTTGGTCGCCGTCTGCTGGCCGTGCTGAATGGGCATCGCGGCGTGGATCGCCGCGGTCGGGTCGGTCGCCGGCGGTGCGCCTGCGGTGGCCGAAGCAGGGGCCGCCGGCGTCGTCGCCGCGGTGGCACTGAACACGACGCCCGACGCCTTCAGCGCGAACAGGATCGCGCCGACGCCGATCACGACAGGAAGAAGCCGGACATCCTTGCTCATGGCCATTCTTTCAGCGGACCGCCCGCAGTGCCTCGCCGAACACGCCGAGGCGCGATTTCTTCTCGCTGTCGGCGCGGTAGGCGATCTTGTCGGCGATGCGTTCTCCCGAGGCGGTGAGGAGCGACAACTCGTCGACCAGCGCGCGGGCGGGCGTGAGTTTGGTCGAAAGTTCTTCGGTGGCTTCGGCCGCGGCCGATTTCAGTGCGGCGACCGAATGCTCCGCGCCGATGATGGCGCGATTCAGTGTCGACAGCGCCGCTATGAGACCGTTCTGGTCGGTGCGCAAGGTGCGCAAGCGGCGCTCCAGGATGACGCAATAGACGAGCGTGGCGCCAAGCAGCGTGGCGAGAAGGGATTCGAGGATGATGGAGATGTCCATGACGGCCTCACATGGCTTTGGAAGCGTTGGTGCGTTTGATCGCGTCTTCGACGCGTACGGCGACGTTGGAGCCGATGCGGCCCATGCGGCCCGTGAGCAGCGGCACGCCGCCGCAGCGCAGTTCGATCGGCGAGTCGGGTCCGGAATTCAGCAGGATGGTCTGGCCGACCTCGAGGTTCATGATCTTGTTCAACGCCATCTTCTGTTCGTCGAGGATGGCGTCGATGTCGACGCGCGTGGACCACAGCTCAGTCGCAAGATGGTTTTCCCAGATGGAGTCGCGGCCGAACTTTTCGCCCATGAATTGCTGGAGCAGGAGTTTGCGGATCGGTTCCAGCGTGGCGTAGGGCAGCATCAGCTCGATGCGGCCGCCGCGGTCTTCCATGTCGATGCGGAGCTTGACCAGGATCGCGGCGTTGGCGGGCCGTGCGATGGCGGCGAAGCGCGGATTGGTCTCGAGACGGTCGAGGGTGAATGTCACCGGCGCCAGGGGCTCAAACGCCTGCACCATGTCGGCGAGGATCACCTCGACCATTCGCTGGACGAGCGTGCGCTCGATCGTGGTGTAGGGGCGGCCCTCGATGCGCATCGCGGCGGTGCCACGGCGCCCGCCCAACAGCACGTCGACGATAGAATAGATGAGGTTGGAGTCGACGGTGAAGAGCGCGTAATTGTCCAGCTCCTCGGCGCGGAACACGGCGAGGATCGCGGGCAGCGGAATGGAATTCAGATAATCGCCGAAGCGGATGGAGGTGATGTTGTCGAGGCTGACCTCGACATTGTCGGATGTGAAATTGCGCAAGCTCGTCGTCATCAGCCGCACCAGGCGGTCGAAGACGATTTCCAGCATCGGCAGGCGTTCATACGACACCAGCGCCGAATTGATGATGGCGCGGATGCCGGACTTGTCCTGCGTTTCGTTGTCGCCGACGTCGAAGCCCAACAGGCTGTCGATTTCGTCCTGATTGAGGATGCGTTCGGTGGCGGCGGTGGCGACATTGCCGTCGGCCGCGAGCGCATTCAACTCGTCGGACGCGACTTGGCCTTCGGCAGGTGTGCCGGTTTCAGCTTCTTCCGATTTGCCTTCGGTGTTTTCTGCCATGTGCTTACTGAACGATCATCTCTTTGAGCAGGACTTCCTTCACCTGCGTCGGCGCGACGGCGAGATTGACGCGGCGCAACAGTTCTTCCTTCAGGCGAATGACGCCGGCCGAACCCTTGATGTCGTCGACGCGCAGTTCGCGCAGATACGCCTGGAACTGATCGATAACGCGCGGCATCAACGGTTCGATCGTGGTCTTCGCGTCCGCGCCTTCAAGTTCCAGCGCGACGGCAAGTTTCAGGTAGGCGGGCGTGCCGTCGGCGCTCTGGATGTTCACGATGATGTCGGGCACGTCGTAGAACGTCGCCTGCACCGCGGGCGCTTCGGCCGCTTCGCCTTCCGGCGTGTTGGCCGCGGCTTCATCGGAGCCGCCCATCAGGAAGAAGAAGGCGCCGCCGCCGAGAAGAACCACGGCGAGGCCGCCGATCGCAGCCCACTTCATCCAGCCCTTCAGTTTCAGGATGGCGAGCGGGTTGAGAAAGCGCAGGAATCCGAAGATGCCGAAGATCTTGCCGACAAGGCCCTTCTTCTTCGGCGCGTCCGCCGGCGCGGCTTCGCCTTCTTTCGCGTCTGCCTCTTCGTCGCTGGGCGCGACTTTGGCGACCGCCTGCTTGGCCATGGAGCCCCCATATGAACCGACTGAAAATCCGGGGGCGACGATAGGTCCGCATGGTTAAGGATGGGTTGTGCAGGTGGGTAGAATTTGCCGCTTCGGCGGCTATTCGCACCCACCCCGCCAATCGCCGCGCGTGAAATCTCCGCGGATTGCGCGGTGTTTTCAATGGCACATCGCGTGCAGCCATCCCCGCGAACGACCAGAACGGCCGTGGGTATCGCGATGGAAAACACGTTCCTTGTCAGCCTCTCCCAGCAACTGGCCGCGCGCCGGTCGATGGAAGTTATTGCCAACAATCTGGCGAACGTGTCGACGCCCGCGTTCAAACGCGAGGCGGTGCAGTTCCAGGAATACGTCACGCCGTTGCAGACCAGCGAAGCCGAACATGGCGGCACGACGAACGTGTCGTTCGTCCTCGACCACGGCACGGTGCGCGATCTCACCGAAGGGCGCATGGAAATCACCGACGCGCCGTTCGATCTGGCGCTGTCGGGTGGTGCGTATTTTGTGGTGCAAACGCCCAATGGCGAACGCTACACGCGCAACGGCCACTTCACGCTCGATGATTCTGGCCGCCTCGTCACCGGCGAGGGTTATCCGGTGCAGGGCGAGGGCGGCGACATCACGGTGCAGCTGGAGGACGGCGATCTGCACATCGCGCCCGACGGCATGGCGTCGACCGACCGCCAGCAGATTGGCAAGTTGCGCCTGGTCAGTTTCGCCGACGAGCGCGCGCTGAAGCATGCTGGCTCAAGTTTCTACACCGCCGAGGACCAGGCGCCGACGGTGGCGGAACACGTTACCGTCTATCAGGGCACGATCGAGAAATCGAACGTCGAACCGGTGATCGAGATCGCCCACATGATCGAGGTGATGCGCGCCTATCAGTCGTGCGCGTCGCTCACGCAATCCGGCGAAGAGATGCTGAACAAGGCCATCGAAAAGCTCGGCTCCGTGCCGGCCTAAGGAGAACGAACATGCGCGCCCTTTCCATTGCCGCCACCGGGATGCTCGCGCAGCAGACCAACGTGGAGGTGATCGCGAACAACATCGCGAACATGAACACGACCGGCTTCAAACGCCAGCGCGCCGAGTTTCAGGACCTGCTCTATCAGAACCTGGATCGCGCCGGTTCAGCGTCGTCCGATGCCGGAACGGTGATCCCGGCCGGCGTGCAGATCGGCGTCGGTGTGCGCACGGCGGCCGTCTATCGCGTCACGTCACAGGGCAATCTGGTCAACACGGAAAATCCGTACGACGTCGCCATTCAGGGCAAGGGTTTCTTCCACATCACGATGCCGGACGGCACCGACGCGTATTCGCGCGACGGTTCGTTTGCGCTGTCGCCGGAAGGCCAGTTGGTCACCGGCAAGGGCTACGTCGTGGTGCCGGGCATCACCATTCCGCCTGACGCGTTGCAGGTCAGCATCAATGCGCAGGGCCAGGTGCAGGTCGTGACTGCGGGCCAGAGCGCGCCGCAGACGCTGGGCCAGCTCGAACTGGTGCGCTTCCCCAATGAAGGCGGCTTGCAGGCGAACGGCGACAATCTGTTCACCGAAACGGCCGCGTCCGGGTCGCCGCAATCGGGCCTGCCCGGTTCGCCCGGCTACGGCACGTTGCAGCAGGGATTCCTCGAAACGTCGAACGTGAACGCCGTGGCCGAGATCACGTCGCTGATCACGGCCCAGCGCGCCTACGAGATGAATTCGAAAGTCATCACCGCTGCCGACGAGATGCTCGCCACCACAACGAAAATGACGTGATCCCCATGATGATCCGCAAATTCCTGACACTGGTTTTCTGCTCGCTCGCGTTCTCGGCCTACGCCGCCGAGCCGGGCACCATCGACATCGTGGTGCCGTCGCACGACATCGCGCGCGGCACGGTATTGGCCGAAGGCGACCTCGCCTATCGCAACGTGGCCGCGAACGGCATCGGCGACTCCGTGGTGCGCGGCATGGCCGACGTGCTGGGTCAGGAAACGCGCCGTGCCTTTCGCGCCGGCGAAGCATTGCGTCTCGCGGACGTGAAACATCCGACCATGGTCGCTAAGGGCGCGATGGTGACGATGGTGTTCGATGCGCCGGGGATTTCGCTGTCGGCGACGGGCCGGGCCATGAACGAAGGCGGCGCGGGCGACTCCATCACGGTGCTGAACCCGATTTCGTACCGGCAGGTGCAAGCCACTGTGATTGGCCCGGGAACGGTACGCGTTGGGTCGGGCATGCCCGGTCAGATGGCTTCGGCGAGGTAAGGAGCGGACATGAACAACCAACACAGCCTCGGCGCCGTCACGTTGATCGCCCTGTTGCTCGCGGGCTGCGGCACCGTCGACCGGATCAGGCAAATTGGCGCCACGCCGCCGATGACACCAATTGTTACGCCGCCCACGCAGGTAGTGATGCCGATGCCGGCGCCGCCGCCGCGCAACACGGCCGCCGCTTCGCTGTGGCAGCCGGGGGCCCGTAGTTTCTTCCGCGACTCGCGCGCGTCGCGCGTCGGCGACATTCTGACGGTCAACATCGTGATCGGCGACGAGGCCAAGATCGCCAACACCACCACGCGCTCGGCGCAGGCGGCGGAGAGTTCGGACCTGTCGAAATTCCTCGGCATCGAAAGCCAGCTCAGCCACGTCTTGCCGGACGCCGTCGATCCCAGTGCGTTGACCAGCATCGGTTCGGACTCCACGCACACCGGCACCGGCACGGTCGATCGTTCGGAGGACATCAAGCTGGTCGTCGCCGCCGTCGTGACCCAGGTTCTGCCCAACGGCAATCTGGTTATCGCCGGTCACCAGGAAGTGCGCGTGAACTACGAAGTGCGCGAGTTGAACGTGTCGGGCGTGGTGCGGCCCGAAGACATCGCATCGGACAACACCATCCTGCACACGCAGATCGCCGAGGCGCGGATCTCGTACGGCGGCCGCGGGCAGATCACGGACGTGCAGCAGCCGCGGTACGGTCAGCAGCTCTACGACATCATCTGGCCGTTCTGACCCGAACGGTCGCGACAAGAAAAAGGCCGGAGTTGGCTCCGGCCTTTTTCATTTTCGGATGCGTTTCGGTTAGTCGTCGCGGTAAACGCGCTCGCGGCGTTCGTGCCGTTCCTGCGCTTCGATCGAGAGCGTCGCGATCGGACGCGCGTCCAGACGCTTCAGTGAAATCGGTTCACCGGTTTCCTCGCAGAAGCCGTACGACCCGTCTTCCAGCCGGCGCAGCGCCGCGTCGATCTTGGAAATCAGCTTGCGCTGACGGTCCCGCGTCCTGAGTTCGAGTTGACGCTCGGCTTCCGTCGTCGCGCGGTCGGCGAGATCGGCGTTGGGTGTGGGCTCGCTCTGAAGATTCTGGATGGTCTCACGCGCTTCGCGCAGGATGTCTTCTTTCCACATCACCAGCTTGCGCCGGAAGTACTCACGCTGCCGCTCATTCATGAAAGGCTCTTGCTCCGTCGGCCGGTAGCCGTTCGGGAGATCGTTGGCCATGCTACGCCTCGTGAAATTGCGCCCTCGTGCGGCGGGCTTATAGCGATAAGGGTTGGGGTGGGCAATCGTCGTTTAACCACATGGTTGTCGTCATGTGATCGATATGCGGCAACGCCGTTTACCAGTGTTTAGGCAGCCTCCCGCTCGGCATGCTCAAGCTTGGCAAGCTCGACGCGGGCGCGCAGGTCGATTTCGTCGAGGATGTTTTGCAGCCGGGGCTCGGCAAACGATTCGCGCCGCTTGGCGATGGCAAGGGCGAGGCGCGACAGCGTCATCTTGGGAACGCCGCCGGCCAGAATGCCGTCGCGCAGCTCATCCAGAATCCGCAGCAGATTTTCGCCCTGGGCCACGCCGCGCGACTGGCCGCCGGTGGAGTCTTCAACGCCTTGCAGCGCGAGGATCGCATCGACCGCGGCGATGGGACCGGTGCCGGTGAGCGCGGCGGCGGTTTGTCCTTCGGAAGGTTCGGTTGCGGCGAACGTGTTGCCGCCGGCGCTGGTGCGCGCGGTGCGCCGCACAGGCGACGATTCGATCCGGCCGGGACGGGAAATTTCCACGCGAGCAATCCGCACGAAGCGGGGCACCTTCGCGCCGTATGCTTAATATTCGGTTATTCGCGGTGATACGGGTGACCGGCGAGAATGGAGAAGGCGCGGTAGATTTGTTCCGCCAGCATGACGCGCACCAGCATATGCGGCCAGGTCTGCTGGCCGAACGACGTGTTCCATTGCGCCGACGCACGCAGATTGGGTGCAAGGCCGTCGGGCCCGCCGATGACGAAGGCGACGTCGCGCGCCTGATCGCGCTTGCCCGCAAGCAGCTTGGCGAATTCGTTGCTGGCGAAGGATTTGCCGCGCTCATCGAGCGCAATCAGGAAGGCGCCCTTGGGAAGTTTCGCGGTGAGGCGTTCGGCCTCGTCGTCCATCCGCTTTTCCGCGCTGTCCGCGCGCGACGTGTCGACGATCGCCGTTTCGACAGACGAAAAGCCGAGACGCGGTCCGAGCGCCCGGGCGCGCTCAACGTAGGTTTCGAACAATGTTTGCTCGGGTGACGATCGCGAGCGGCCGACCGCGGCGATCACGACCTTCATAGCAAACTAGTTGGCCAGAGCCGGCGCGCGCACGGCCCGTTCGTCGACCGACCAGATGCCTTCGAGGTCGTAGTAGTCGCGCACCTCGGGCCGGAAGATGTGCACGATGACGTCGTGGGCGTCGAGCACGACCCAGTCGCCCTGCGCAAGACCCTCGACCTTGGCCGTGCCGTAACCCGCGTCCTTCAATCGTTGCGCCAGATGCTCCGCCATTGCGGCGACATGGCGCGAAGAGGTGCCGCTCGCGATCACCAAAGCGTCGGCAAGCGACGAACGGCCCTTCAGGTCGATCGTCACGATATCGGCGGCTTTGTCGTCGTCGAGGGATTTCAGAATGCGCGCGAGCAAGTCGGGCTCGGCGGTTTCGGGTGTGCGTGCGACACTCAGCTTACGGCTCAGGGTTTGCTCCTCTTATGCACCGGCTACGCAACGCATGCCGGAACGCCCGAGTTCGTTCATGCTGTTCGCGCCGCCTTTCGTCGTGACCACGGATATAGTCCGCAAAGGCGACATTACCATAAATGCCGCCGGGGCGCGAAGGGCCCGGGACCCACGCCGCCCAAGGCGTCTAGGCCGCGAGATGCGCGGCCTTGTAGGTGGTCAGGCCGAGCAGCATGTCCACGGTCTCGCCGTCTTCGGCGAGCGGGAGGAGAACGCGTTCGATGGCGACGTGGCCCTTGTCGAGGTGAAACGACGGCATGCCGCGATAGTACGAGATCACGCCCGTTTCCGCCGTGGCGACGAAATCGTTGTGCGCCTCGGAGTTCGCGAACGCCGCGTGCGCTTCGTCCAGCCAGCGCCCGGTGATCTCGCGCTCCATGGTCATCGTCAGGCAGGTGCCGACCAGGCGATAGCGGAAGCGCAGCGGATTGCGATGAACCTCGTACAGGCTGACCTGCGGCAGCAACGCGACGACGTCGGCCGGATTGAAATGCTTGCGGCCCGGAAACTTATCCGGCGCCGGCCTGCGCTCGTTCCAGTACGCGAACACGCGCGCAATGCGCGGATCGCAGTCGTGCGGAATACTGTGGCTTCTCATCGTGCACTTCGAAATGCGGGTTGCAGGAATAGTGGCGACAACCTGCCATGGTAAGTCTTACATACGATTAACATGTCGCCGCGGGCCCAAGTTGGACCCGCACCTACGGATCGACACCTTCCCGCCGCGCCGGGCCATACAGCGTCAGGCCTAGGATCGTGTCGATGTCGCGGCCGTTATCGGCAAGCGGCACGCAGACGCGCTCCAGCCAGATGTAATTCCTGTTCACCGAAAACAGCGGCGGACCCTTGAAGTACAGAAACTCAACCCGGCCTTCGATCAGGTCGACAAATTCCGTGTAGGCGACCGAGCGTTCAAAATTGTCATGCGCCTCGTCGAGCCAAGCCCCTTTCAGATTGCCGATCAGGTGGTCGATCTTGGTGCCGAGGAGGCGATAGCGAAAACGGTACGGGTTCCGCTGCACGTCCGCGAGCCAGATGTTGCGCAGGAGCGGCGCGATTTCGCGGAGCTTGAGGTGCTTGCGCCCCGGAAGGAGCGCGGGCGATGGACGAATACTCCGCCAATACGCGTAGATTTCCAGAACGGGGCCGGCGCTGTCGCACGGCAGCTCCGGTGGATTGCAGATTTCCGAAATCGCGGGCGAATTCATGCCGGGTGATGCTCCCGCGGCATTTTCTGTCGCGGAGCATCAATTTCTCATTAACGGCTAGGCGAACGTCTAAGCTGCGCCGAAGACACGGGCGAAAATCGCATCCACGTGCTTGAAGTGGTGGCCGAGGTCGAACAGCGGATCGAGTTCGGCCGGCGTCAGATGCGCGGTCACCGCCGGGTCCTTTTTCAGAAGGTCGAGGAGTTGGCCTTCGCCATGGAAGGCGCGCATCGTGTTTCGCTGCACCATTGCGTACGAGTCTTCGCGCGACACACCCTTTTGCGTCAGCGCATTCAGCACGCGGCCCGAATGCACGACGCCATGCGTGGCATCGAGATTCTTTTTCATGCGTTCGGGATAGACGACCAGTTTTTCCACCACGCCCGTCGCACGCGCCAGCGCGAAGTCGAGCGTGATGGTCGCGTCCGGGCCGATGAACCGTTCCACCGATGAATGCGAGATGTCGCGTTCGTGCCACAGCGCGACGTTCTCCATCGCGGGCATCGCATAGGCACGCACCATGCGCGCAAGCCCGACGATGTTTTCGGTCAGCACCGGGTTGCGCTTGTGCGGCATCGAGGACGAGCCCTTTTGCCCGGCCGAGAAATATTCCTCGGCCTCGCCGACTTCGGTGCGTTGCAGGTGGCGGATTTCGACGGCCAGCCGCTCCAGCGAACTCGCGATCACGCCGAGCGTGGCAAAGAACATCGCGTGGCGGTCGCGCGGAATGACTTGCGTGGACACGGGTTCGACCGTGAGGTCCATCGCCTTGGCGACGTGCGCCTCTACGCGCGGATCGACGCTGGCAAACGTGCCGACTGGACCGGAGATCGCGCAGGTGGCGACGTCAGCGCGCGCATGCACCAGACGTTCGCGCGCGCGAGAGAACTCGGCATGGAAGGTGGCCAGCTTCACGCCGAACGTGGTCGGCTCGGCATGGATGCCGTGGCTGCGGCCGATCATCGGCGTCAGTTTGTGTTCCTGCGCGCGCTTTTTCAGCGCGGCCAGCAGCGCGTCCAGATCCTTCAACAGAATGTCGGCGGCGCGGGACAACTGCACCGCCAAGGTGGTGTCGAGCACGTCCGACGACGTCATGCCCTGATGGACAAAGCGCGCATCGTCGCCGACGAATTCGGCGAGGTGGGTGAGGAAGGCGATGACGTCGTGCTTGACCTCGCGCTCGATGGAGTCGATGCGCGTGGCGTCGAACTTCGCGTTCCTGCCCTTTTCCCAGATCGTCTTCGCCGCCGACTTTGGGATGGTCCCCAACTCGGCCATCGCGTCGGCGGAGTGCGCCTCGATCTCGAACCAGATGCGATACTTGGTCTCGTCGGACCAGATCGCCGTCATTTCGGGCCGTGCGTAGCGGGGAATCATTCGTCATCCGGGAATTGGCTTGCGACGTTCTCCTCCAGAGACTGGCGAAAGACAATGCGCGGAGGGGAATTGTTGCGCATCAAATCATTGTAATTGTAGCCAAACAGCTCAAAGCGAACCCGCGACAGGTGGTCGACATTTGCGCCATGGCCAAAAATCCACTCATAGCTGGCGTCTACCTGATGTAGATGCCACTGCCCATCAGGCGGCACTACGATCAGGTTGACCATCATCCCGATGGTGACGGCATATCCACTATTGAAGTTATTCGGAATCTCGAATCCGGAGCCGTCGTAGAACTTTGCTAAGCCGAAATCGAAGTTGTCGTGCGTAAAGCAAAGAGGATCGCGGGTCGCATTGCGGACACTAACGCGAAAGCTAACTTCCTTTCCATCTGCGGCGGCCACCAACCGAGCACTTACTTCTAGCGGTGCCGCGATTGGCCCCTGCGGGGATAACGCCGGGATCAGTACAGCCAACGCGAATAGCTGAGTTCTCAACAGCTGCGGCAACTAGATATTCCCCAATCCTCCGAGGGCAAGATATTTGATCTCCACGAATTCCTCGATGCCGTATTTCGAGCCTTCGCGGCCGAGGCCCGATTCCTTCACGCCGCCGAATGGCGCCACCTCGGTCGAGATAATGCCTTCGTTGATCCCCAGAATCCCGTATTCCAGCGCTTCGGCCACCTTCCAGATGCGGCCGATATCGCGGGCGTAGAAATATGCCGCCAGCCCGAACTCGGTGTCGTTGGCCATCTGCACGGCTTCGTCGTCCGTCTTGAAGCGGAAGATCGTCGCCACGGGTCCGAAGATTTCCTCACGCGCCACCTTCATCGACGTGGTCACGTCGCGCACGACCGTCGGCTCGAAGAACGTGCCGGCGCGTTTCACGCGGTTGCCGCCCAGCACCACGCGCGCGCCGTTCTTCACCGCGTCGCCGATCAGCTCTTCGACCTTTTCGACGGCCGCTTCGGTGATCAGCGGGCCCTGCTGCACGCCGTCTTCCATGCCGTCGCCAACCTTCAGCGCCTTCACCGCGGTGATGAATTTTTCCAGAAACCCGTCATGCACGCCGTCCTGAACCAGAATGCGGTTCGCGCAGACGCATGTCTGCCCCATGTTGCGGAACTTCGAGATCATCGCGCCCTGTACCGCCGCGTCCAGGTCGGCGTCGTCGAACACGATGAACGGCGCGTTGCCGCCCAGCTCCATACCGACCTTCTTCACGGTGGATGCGCACTGGCGGATGAGAACCTTGCCGACTTCGGTCGAGCCGGTGAACGAGAATGCGCGCACCAGCGGGCTTTCGGTCAACTCCTTGCCGACGCGGGAGGAATGTTTCGAGGTAATCACGTTGAACACGCCCGCCGGAATGCCGGCGCGGTGCGCAAGCTCGCACAATGCCAGCGCGGACAGCGGCGTCTCCGACGCGGGCTTGATCACCACCGGACAACCGGCGGCCAACGCTGGCGCGCATTTGCGCGTGATCATCGCGGTCGGGAAATTCCACGGCGTGATCGCCGCGACGACCCCCACCGGCTCCTTCAGGACGATGATGCGGCGGCCCTTCTGGGTGTGCGGAATGACGTCGCCGTACAGACGCTTCGCCTCTTCACCGAACCATTCGATGAACGACGCGCCATAGGCGATCTCGCCGCGGCTCTCGGCGAGCGGCTTGCCCTGCTCGGCCGTCATGATGCGCGCGAGGTCTTCCTGCGCCGCCATGATCAGCTCGTACCACTTGCGCATCAGCGCATGGCGTTCCTTTGCTGTCTTCGCGCGCCATTCAGGGAAGGCGCGGTGCGCGGCTTCGATCGCGTCCTTCGTCTCGCCCTCAAGGAAATCGGGACACCTGGCGAGGACTTCGCCGTTCGCCGGATTGGTCACGTCGAAGGTTTCGCCCGAGCGCGCGGCGATCCATTTGCCATCGACGTAGGACTTGTCGCGAAGAAGCGCGGAATCGGTAAGTTTCAGCATCGGGGACCTCGTGCACGCTACGGATAGATAAGGACGGACGCGGGGTTCTTCTAGCGCGCGGAATGGGTGCGCGAAAGGCCGCTTGACAGAGCGTAAGCTGGTGCTTACGGTAAGCAATGGCTTACCAAACAGCTCTTGCCGCACTGGCCGACCCGACCCGCCGCCGCATCTTCGAACGGCTGCGCGGTGGACCCAAGCCGGTGGGCCAGATTGCGAAGGGCCTGCCGATTTCGCGGCCGGCCGTGTCGCAGCATCTGAAGGTGCTGAAGGAGGCGGGCCTCGTGAACGACCGGCCTGACGGCACCGCTCGCGTCTATTCCATCGACCCAAAGGGTTTGGCGCAGGTGCGCAAATGGCTCGATCAGTTCTGGGACGATGCGCTGATCGCCTTCAAGAATGAGGCGGAACGCACCGCGCCGCAGAAGAAGGAAGACAGCGAATGAGCATGCGCACGATCTCCGTCGCGCCGGTGAAGAAGACCATCCACGTCGCGGCGCCGCAGGCGCATGCCTTCGATGTGTTCACGCGGCGCATCGGCCAATGGTGGCCGAAGACGCACCACATCGCAGCTGGCGAGATGAAGGACTCCGTGATCGAAACGCGTCTCGGCGGACGCTGGTATGAGGTCGGCGTCGACGGCCGCGAGACCGAATGGGGCAAGGTGCTGGCGTGGGAGCCACCCTCGCGCGTCACGCTATCGTGGCATTTGAATTCACGATTCCAGATCGATCCCGCGGTGGCGAGTCAGGTCGACGTTCTGTTCTTCGCCGAAGGCGCCAACGCGACGCGCGTCGAACTGGAACATCGCATCGACGCGCCGGATGCCGCCGAAATTCAGGCCAGCGTGGACTCGCCGCGCGGCTGGGGCCTGCTGCTGGGCCTGTATGCGGACACCGCGCGCGAGTAATTCAACCGACAAACCGAGGAGAAGACAATGAGTGTGAAGCTTTGGGTATTCCCCGCCAGTCCGCGCGCGTTCAAGGTGCTGTTCGCGGCGCATCAATTGGGCGTCGACTACGAACTGAAGTTCATCAATCTTTTTCAGGGCGAGCAGAACGCGCCCGAATTCCGCGCGCTGAATCCGCACGGTCGCATGCCGGTGTTGGATGACGGCGGTTACGTGCTGTGGGAGTCGAACGCGATCGTGAATTACCTGGCGGTGAAGGCCGGCAACACGACCGCGCTGCCCGCGGATGCCAAGGCGCGCCTCGCCGTCGAGAAATGGCAGTTCTGGGAAGCCAACCACTGGGATCCGATGTGCGCGATCTTCGTGTTCGAGCGCTTCGTGAAAGGCGCGCTTGGGCGCGGCGCGGCGGACCCTGCCGAAATCGCGCGCGGCACGACACTGTTCGAGCGCAACGCGCCGGCGATGGACGCACAACTCCAGAAGACGCGCTATGTCGCGGGCGACCAGTTCACGGTGGCCGATATCTCATTGGGCGCGGCGTTCGCGGCCTCCGAGGTCGCGCAGTTTCCGGTCGAGCCCTATCGCGGCATCCAGCGCTGGCAGGCGGACCTCGCCGCGATGCCAGGTTGGAAGAAGGCCGCATCGCTCGCGAAGCAATACATGCCGTCCTGAGAATCGACAGATGCCTTTCCGCCCCGGCGAATTCGCGCGATCATCGCGCATCGCCGGAGCGGGAGAGTCCATTGTCCGATACAGAAAATTCCGTGCGTATCGCCGCGCGCCTGACGCAGCTGCCGACCACAATCAGCAAGGCGGCGCAGGACCATCTCGCGTTGATGTGCGACATGCCGCGTCCGCCGCGGCCCGCGCTCGACGACATCGACGGCTGGAACAAGACCATCGCCGCGAGCGACGCGATGTTCGCGCCGCGCACCGATGCGATGCTGGCCAAGGCGAAGTCCAAGGTCGAGGAGCGTCAGATCGGCGGCGTGCGTGTGTACGTGGCGACGCCGCCCGGCATGGACAAGCGCGCGGCGGAACGCGCCTACGTCTACATGCACGGCGGCGCCTTTATCTTTGGCGGCGGGCGTTATCCGATGGCGGAAGCCGTCGACATGGCCGATGCCATGGGCGTGACGGTCTATTCGATCGACTATCGCATGGCGCCGGCGCATCGCTTTCCCGCCGCGCCGAACGATTGCCTCGCCGTATATAAGGACGTTGTCGCGAGGCACGGCGCGAACAATGTCGTGGTCGGCGGTTCGTCGGCCGGTGGAAACCTGGCGCTGGTCACCGTGCTGATGGCGCGCGACCAGAAGCTGCCGTTACCGGCAGGCCTTGTCCTCTACACGCCGGAGACCGATCTCACGGAAACCGGCGACTCGTTCCAGACGCACGAGAACGTCGACGTCGTGCTGAAGCGGCATCTGCTCGATTGTAATGAACTCTATGCTGGTGGGCGCGACCTGAAGGACCCGTATCTGTCGCCGATCTTCGCCACTTACACGAAGGATTTTCCGCCGACCTGGATTCAGAGCGGGACGCGCGATCTGTTCCTGTCCAATTGCGCCATGCTGCACCGGAAGATGCGCAATGCCGGCATCGACGCCGAGCTCCACGTCTGGGAAGCGATGCCGCATGGCGGCTTCGGCGGCGCCTCGCCCGAGGACGCCGATGTCGATGCCGCGGCCCGGGCCTTCATCGACCGCTGCTTCAAGTAAGGAGCAATGCATGCTGTTCATGGTGATCGAGCATTTCAAGGACCGCGATCCGGTGCCGATCTATCGCCGCGCACGCGATCACGGGCGCGGATTGCCGGACGGACTCGAATATGTCGACAGCTGGATCGAGCCGAACTTCGACCGCTGCTTCCAGATCATGAAAGGCGACGATCCGCGCCTGCTGCAGAAATGGGTACTGTACTGGCGCGACTTGGCGACCTTCGAAATCGTGCCCGTCGTTTCCAGCAAGGATACGCGCGAACTGATGGCGCCGGTGCTGGACGCCTCGTGACGCGGCCGCGCGGGCCTGTTACACTCGCGCCATGAGCCGCAAGAACCGCCTTCTCCTTCTTTGCGCGCGCATCGGGTTCAACCCGCCGCGCGGCTGATGCCGCCTGCCGGCGCGCGCCGGCGCCCACCCGTTTGCATCACACGAACAAGAAGGACCACGCGCCATGACCAGCGCGAGCACGACACACAATCAGACCCGGCATTGGCAGGAAATGGATGCCGCGCATCACATTCATCCGTTCACCCAGACGAGCTTGTTGAACAAGGAAGGCGTTCGCGTCATCACGCGCGGCAAGGGCGTGTATCTGTGGGATTCCGAAGGCCACCGCATGATCGACGGCATGTCGGGCCTGTGGTGCGTGCAGCTCGGCTACGGCAATGAGGAATTGGCCAAGGCGGGCTACGAGGCGCTGCAGACGCTCCCCTACTACAATCACTTCTTCAAGACGACGAACCCGTGGACGACAGAGCTCGCGGCCAAGATGGCGACACTCCTGCCCGCCGGGCATGAGCGCGTGATGTTCGCGAGCTCGGGCTCGGAGGCGAACGACAGTGCGCTGAAGCTGATCCGCTACTACTGGAACCTGATGGGCAAGCCCGAGAAGAAAATCCATCTCTCGCGCGAGCTTGGCTATCACGGCGTGACCATGGCTGCCGCGTCGTTGTCGGGGCTTACGCCGCTGCATCCGCAATTCGATCTGCCGCTGCCGGGATTCGAAAAGGTGCCGGGGCCGTATTGGTACGGCGCGAAGGCCGCGGGTTACGGCGATATCGATCCGCACGAATTCGGTGCACTTGTGGCGAAGAAGATGGAGGAGCGCATCCTCGACATCGGGCCCGACCGCATCGCGTCGTTCACCGCCGAACCCGTGCAGGGCGCGGGCGGCTTGATCATCGCGCCCGACACGTACTGGCCGGAGGTCAGCCGCATCTGCAAGAAGTACGACATCCTGCTGCACGCCGACGAAGTGATCACCGGCTTCGGCCGCACCGGCGAATGGTTCGGCTCTCATACCTACAAGCTCGAACCCGACATCATGACGATGGCCAAGGGATTGTCGTCCGGCTACCAGCCGATCTCGGCGGTGACCTTGGGCCCGCGCATGGGCGAGGCGATCGCTACGGCCGACGAAGAGCTGGTGCACGGCTACACCTATTCGGGGCACCCGGTGGCGTCGGCCGTGGCGCTGAAAAATCTCGAGATCATCGAGCGCGAGCAATTGCCGGCGCGGGTGAAAACGTCGATCGGTCCCTATTTCGCGCGCAAGCTGAAGGAGACGTTCGCCGATCATCCGCTGGTCGGCGAAGTGCGCACGGTCGGGTTGCTGGGCGCCATCGAACTGGTGAAGGACAAGGCCGAGCGCAGCTTCTATCCGCGCAGCCAGGACGTCGGCACGCAATGCCGCAATCACTGTTTCGCGAACGGCCTGATCATGCGCGCGATCCGCGATACGATGGTTCTGTCGCCGCCGCTGATCATCAGTGAGCCCGAGGTGGACGAAATTGCCGGACTCGCGAAGCTGTGCATCGATGCGACGGCGAAGGAGTTGGGCAAGATGTGACGCAGCACGTGCGTCACATTCACCGGGCCCCGTTTCACTGGCATTCCGAGGTCGCGTTCACGGCCTCGTGAACGGGAGCCGGGCGTTAATCGCAGCCTGTGGTCGAATTGCCACTGTCCATGAAGTTTCTGTTACGAAACAGATTGTTGGATAAAAAAGTTGATCCCTGTGACTTTCGTGCATATATTGCCTGCGTGGGTGGTGCCGTTAATCCGATTTGCATGCCCCCCCCGCTCGCAGATCGGAAGGCATCTCTCACCCGGTACCGGTCATCCCCTCCCGGTACCACGCGCGTAACGGCGCATTTGACGCCCGGCTAGCCCCCTAGCCGGGCGTCTTTTTGCTTCGATCCATCAGGCGCTTGGGTGGGGAGGGGGCGCCGTCACCCGCCGCAGGGTCAGGTTGATCCGCCCGCCGCCGGGGATCAGCGTGCTGGAACCCGCGCGGATCCGGTCGACCCCATGAAACGCCAGCCTCGCCGGCCCGCCGAACATCAGGACGTCACCAGAGCGCAGGGTCAGCGAACGCGTTGGCCCCTTCCGCACGGTGCCGCCTATCCGGAACAGCGCCTCGTCGCCCAGCGATACGGACAGCACCGGCGCATCGAGCGGCGCCTCGTCCTGGTCCCGATGCAGGCCCATCCTCGCCTCGCCGCGATATAGATTGACCAGGCATGCCTCCGGCGGGGCGCGATATCCGGTCGCCGCGTTCCACAGCGCGATCAGCGCATCGGGAATCTCCGGCCATTTTTGACCGGTGACGGGATGCACCGCCTGATAGCGATAGCCGCCGTCCTTGTCGGAACACCAGCCGAGCGGGCCGAAATTGGTCATCTCGACGCTCATCGCCGCGCCCGATTTCGGCATCGTGGCGCGATAGAACGGCGCGTGGTCAACACGCGCCAACACGTTAGCAACCAACCCGCGTTGCCCCTCAGGAGATAAACGCTCGGGCCACAGCACCACGCCCGGCGCCACGTCGATGAGGTTCATGCCGGCGTCGGCCGCGACGGCTGTATCGAATGATAGCTGCCGCCCATGCGATGCGCCTTTAGCCACTCCGCGAAATGCTGCGGATCATAGCGTCGCGCCCATTCGGCGAACGGCGCGCCGCTCGCCTCGCCGAGCGCATAGGTGGGCAATGCATACATCCACAATTGCTGCACCACCGGCCGGTGCAAATATGGCCAGGGCGCGAACTGCGCCTGCGCGGTCTCCAGGGATGCCCCCGCATTCAAAAGATAGAGCGCGGCGGCGAGACTGGTGCGGTCCTGGCCCCCCGAACACTTGAGCAGCACCGGCCGCTCGGCCCGGGTGAAGGCGTCGAACATCACGATCAGACGATCGGACGAGGGAAGCTTGCGCGAGTCGATGCGCACGTCGAAATGGCCGATGCCGAGCTTTGCCGCGAGTGCGCGCTCCTTGTGCCACCATGCGTGCTTCGGATTCTCGCCTCGAAGATTGATGATGCTCCTGATGCCGTGACTTTTCAGGAAGGCCTCGTAGGCGCCGAGGTACGGCTGGGCCGAACGCGCGACGCCGTCGGTCACCCAGTGAAAATTGTAGGCGCGGTCCAAAATCATTCTTGATGGCCTATCGCTTCGCTACCTGAGGCCGGGTCGCCGGTCGTATGGCCCGAAGGGTTGACTGGCAAGGGCTCGTGGCTATATTGCCCGCCCTTCCGGCGAATGGGCGCCTTTCCGGCCGCGGGATAAGAAAAATACCAAGGAATTCAATATGTTCGCGGTTATCCGCACGGGCGGCAAGCAGTATTCGGTGAAGAAGGACGACATTCTCGTGGTCGAGAAGCTCGACGGCGAGGAGGGGTCCAAGGTCACCTTCGGCGACGTCATGATGCTGGGCGGCGACAAGCCCAAGCACGGCGCGCCCCTGGTTTCGGGCGCCTCGGTTGCCGCCGAGATCGTGAAACAGGGCCGCGGCGACAAGGTCGTGGCGTTCAAGAAAAAGCGCCGCAAGAACACACACCGCAAGCGCGGTCATCGCCAGCATGAGACGACGGTGAAGATCACCGGCATCACGGCGGGCTAAGGTAGAGATCGATGGCACACAAGAAAGCAGGCGGTTCTTCGCGCAACGGTCGCGACTCGGCGGGCCAGAGGCTCGGCGTGAAGTGTTTCGGCGGCGAGTGGGTCGAACCGGGCAACATCATCGTCCGTCAGCGCGGCACGCAGTGGCATCCTGGCCGCAACGTCGCAATGGGCAAGGATCATACGATCTTCGCGCGCATCGCCGGCACGGTGGTGTTCAAGAAGGGTTTGAAGCGGCGGACCTACATTTCGGTCGAGCCGGTTTCGACCCTGCAATAGGCGGCAAGCAATTGGCCGCCACGGCGGCTGGCTTTTGGCGAAGGCGGGCGTGCGAGGGAGATGGGCCACCGTCTCCCTTTTTTGTTTTTGCGCTCAATTTTTTGGGCACGGACGAAGGCGATGTTGAGCGAGCGATTGGAAACCGAACGATTGATCCTGCGGCCGCCCGAGGCCCGGGACGTGCCGCATTTCGTGCCACTGATTTCCGAATGGGACGTGGCGAAGAATTTGTCGAGCGTGCCGCATCCTTACACCGAAGATGCCGCGTTGGCGTTCGTCGAGCGCGCTCAGGCGAAACGTGCGCGTGGCGAAGATTTCGCCTTCGCCGTCGTCGCGCGAGATGAGACCTATATAGGTGCCGCCGGTGTCCATCCCGATCGCGATTGGGAATTCGGCTACTGGATCGGCAAGCCGTATTGGGGACGCGGTTACGCGACGGAGGTATCGCGCCGACTGCTCGCGTTTGCGTTTGACGAGTTGAAGGCCGAGTACGTGAACGCCGGCTGGTTTCACGACAACCCGGCATCGGGCCGCGTGCTGGAGAAGCTCCGCTTCATTCCCTGCGGCACCGTGAACCGCGAAAGCCTCGCCCGCAAGGAAAGTGTTCCCTGTCATCGCTTGCGGTTGACGCGCGAAGCGTGGCGCGCGCACAAGGCGGCGGCATGAAATTTCTCGATCAGGCCAAGGTCTACATTCGCTCGGGCGCGGGCGGGAACGGCTGCATCTCGTTCCGGCGCGAGAAGTTCATCGAGTTCGGCGGCCCGAATGGCGGCGACGGCGGACGCGGCGGCGACGTGTATGCCGAGGCGGTCGAGAACCTGAACACCCTGATCGACTACCGCTACCAGCAGCACATCTACGCCAAGAACGGCGGCGGCGGCATGGGCAAGGACATGCATGGCGCCAACGGCAAGGACGCCGTGATCAAGGTGCCGGTCGGCACCGAGATCTACGAGGAAGACAACGAGACGCTGATCTGCGATCTCGCACACGCGGGTGACCGCGCGCTGTTGGCGAAGGGCGGCAATGGCGGCTTCGGCAACGCGCACTTCAAGTCGTCGACCAACCGCGCGCCGCGCCAGGCCAATCCGGGCGTTCCGGGCGAAGAGAAAACGCTGTGGCTGCGGTTGAAGCTGATCGCCGATGTCGGATTGATCGGTTTGCCGAATGCGGGAAAGTCGACCTTCCTGTCGCGCACCAGCCAGGCGAAGCCGAAGATCGCCGACTATCCGTTCACCACCTTGCATCCGCAGCTCGGTCAGGTGCGCAAGGGTGCGACCGATTTCGTCATCGCCGACCTGCCGGGATTGATCGAAGGCGCGCACGAAGGCGCGGGCCTTGGCACGCGCTTTCTCGGCCATGCCGAGCGCACCAGCGTGGTGGTGCACCTGATCGACGGCACCGAATCCGAAATTGTGCGCGCCTACAAGATCATCCGCGGCGAGCTGGAATCGTACGGGCATGGTCTGGCGAAGAAGCCGGAGCTCGTGGTGCTCAACAAGATCGACGCCATCGACGCCGCTTCGCGTTCACGCAAGCTGAAATCGCTGGAGAAGGCGGCGGGACACAAGGTGTTCGCGATCTCCGGCGTGTCGGGCGAGGGGCTCGACACGCTGCTGCACGAGATTGCCAAGACGGTCGAACGTTCGCGCGCCAAATCGCGCGCGCCCGAACCGAGGCCCGGTTGGGCCCCGTGACGCCGAAGAAGCCGTCGATCGCACCCGCGCCGCGCACCTTCATCACCGCGCCGGGACCGATCGCGGACGGTCTGCGCATAGGCCTCCTCGGCGGCTCATTCAATCCGGCGCATGACGGTCACGTCTACGCCAGCGAGCTGGCGATGAAACAGCTCCATCTCGACTATGTGTGGTGGCTGGTGTCGCCACAAAATCCGCTGAAGCCGCGCGAAGGCATGGCCGGATTGAAGAAACGCCTCGCCGATGCGCGCGCGGTGGCGCGCAACCCGCACATCGTGGTGACGGATATCGAAACGGCCCTCGGCACGCGCTTCACCGCCGACACGCTCGCGCGCCTGCAAAGGCATTTTCCAAAGGTGCATTTCGTCTGGCTGATGGGCACCGACAACATGGTGCAGATCCCGCGCTGGCAGCACTGGCGCAGCGTTTTTCGGATGCTGCCGGTCGCCGTCATCGCGCGCGAAGGATCGGTGATGCAGGCGCGCGTGGGAACCGCCGCCCGCACTTTCGCCGGCGCCTACCGCGCACCGGGCGCCACGTTCGCCGACGCGCCGCCACCGGCCTGGACCTTGATCGACGGTCGGCGAAACCGGCTGAGCGCAACCGCGATCCGCGCCGGATCGCAGCGATAGTCACCTCTCCAATCGGGTAGGTTTTCGGCGGCAACCCGGCTGATAGCGTTCGCGGGCAAGCTCCGGGAATTGCGCCATGACCGACATCCATCTCGGCTCCGCCGACAACACCTACGCGGCGACAACCGCGGGCGACCGCATCTTCGGCGAGGACGGCAACGACAATCTCACCGCATCCGGCGGCGGCAACGAGATGTACGGCGGCCTCGGCGACGACACGCTGAACGGCGGCGCCGGCAATGACATCCTGTGGGGCGACGACAGCACCTCGGTGATGGGTCACAACGTCATCAACGGCAAAGGGGGCAACGACCAGATCATTTCGTATTCCTGGTACGATCAGATCTCCGCCGGAGCCAACGACGACATCGTCTACAGCTACGCGATGACGACGGGACAGATCGTCGACGGCGGCACGGGCACCGACACCATCGGAATCTATTCGCTCGCGCAGCAGGGCGAGAACGTGAATCTCATTTTCGGTTCGAACTTCAGCCCGACCGTCGGCGCCGTGCAGGGCGCGACGTACACCGGATTCGAGATTCTGAACTTCGTTGGCGGTGGCACCGGCAGCACAAATGTGACGGGCGGCGGCGGCAACGACACCATCATCGCGACGCTGACCAATTCGTCCGCCTTCGCGGCGGGCAGCATCAATGGCGCCGGCGGCGACGATCATCTCGAATTCAGCCGCAAGCCAATGTCGGGCATCGAGCAGGTCGACGGCGGAGCCGGCACCGACGTTCTTACGTGGACCAACGGCTTCGACACGTTCAGCGCGCTTTCGATCGATGCGGTCGCCGGCAAGATGAAAGACGCCGGCACCGTGTTCGCGAAATTCAACGGTATCGAAGCGTTGAGCATCAAGACGTTTTCCGGTTCCACGGGAACGACCGACATCAGCGGCGCCGCCGGGGACGATTTTGTCGACGTCTATGGCTCGTCACACACCATCAAGGGCAACGACGGCAATGACATGCTCCGCATCGAAACCGGTAGCGCCAATGTCGACGGCGGCCTGGGCAACGACACATTGTTTGCCGCTTTTTCCAACGCCAGCTCCATGACGTTTCATGGTGGCGTCGGCGACGATTCGGTGACCGGAGGTCAGGGGCAGAGCGCGCTCTACGGCGACGACGGCAACGACCGCATCAGCGCCTATAACGGCCGGTCCAGCTGCTATGGCGGCGCGGGAGATGACACGCTCTACAACACGTCGAGCTATTCCATGGCGGGGTCTGGCTCGGCTGTCGTCGACGGCGGCGGCGGGCACGACTACGCTTCGCTGGAACGCTCGGCAGCGACGGGTAACACCTTTACCATCGATTTTCGCTCGGCGGCGATCACGCTGTTCGACGGCACGCAGATTCTAAACTGCGAAGGCATTTCCTTTGTCGCTTCGAACGGCAATGACGTGATGACGGCGTCGAACAGCGCCGTGGGTTACACCGAAAACCGCCTGTACGGCTTGACGGGCGACGACATCCTGACCGCGTCGTCCAACGGAGGCTGGCTCGACGGCGGCAGCGGATACAATTTGCTGATCGCGAGCGCGGGCGTCGACTACATGTATTCGGGCGTCGCCGATTATGAAAAGTCGACCAAGGGCGTCACCGTTGATCTAAACATCACCACCGCGCAGGGCGGAGGCGGCTATGCCAAGGGCGATCTGCTGGCAGCCACCGTGCTCAGCGTCATCGGCAGCGCGAAGGACGATGTCATCCTCGGCGACCAGTTCACCAACACGTTCAACGGCGGCGGCGGCAACGACAAGCTGACGGGCGGCATCGGCTTCCACGACACGCTGACGGGTGGGGCCGGGAAGGACACCTTTATCTATGGTGGGGCTGCGGATTCGACCGGGTCGAGTTACGACACCGTCACGGACTTCGACGCCAACGCCGATCATTTCAAGGTGCTGAATGCGGTGACCGGCATCGACAACACGATCGCGACGGGCGCGTTGAACACGGCGAATTTCGATGCCGACCTCGGGGCCGCGATCGGCAGCAAGTTGAAGGCGCATCATGCCATCGTGTTCACGCCGGATACGGGCACGCTTGCCGGGAAGACGTTCCTCGTCGTCGATCAGGACGGCACAGCAGGCTATTTGTCGGGCAGCGACCTGGTGATCGACATCACTGGCGCGGTGCACCTGTCCGGCCTCGGCGCCAGCGACTTCACGACATAGCGCGCGGGTGCTAGTGTGGGTGCGTCGGGGTATGCGCAGGCTCCCGGCCGCCCAAGATGCAACGCATCCAAGCTCTGCGCTCGTCTCGTTAACACGAGGAGAGCGTGGCATGACTTCGTCCCACATCGAAAAAATTCTGACAGACATCCATGGCCCATCGCGCCCGACGCGGTGGGTGACGCGCGCCCGGCCCAAGATCGACCGCATCGCCTGTCCCTGGCTGATCCTGAGATTCATCGATCCGCGCGCGGAATTGCACTACGTGCCGGCGGATCGTGTGATCGACGAAGCACGGCGATTGCGGGCAGAACCGTACGACGTCCCCAACGTGCGCTTTTCGCATCGCGGTGAGATGTGCTCGTTCGATGCGTTCATGGAGGATTTCAATCTGGGCGGCGAGGCGCTCAACGCGCTGGCGACGATCGTGCGCGGCGCCGACACCAACCGGCTTGATCTCGCGCCACAAGCGGCTGGGCTGGTCGCTATTTCATTGGGATTGTCGCGGCAGTTTCCCGATGACCATGAGATGCTGCACCACGGGCTCGCGGTCTATGACGCGCTCTATACGTGGGCCAAAGGCGACCGCACGGAAGTCCACGACTGGACGTATCCGCCCTCGCCTCAAGTAGCGAAGCGATAGGCGAAAAAAGAAATCGGGCTGCGGCGCTACTTCTTTTCCGAACTTATCTGGTCGCGCGCCGTTTCCAGAAGCTGCGCCATCTGCGTGCGGATGGTGGCGTCGCTCATGTCCGGCTTCTTGGCGTCGAAATCCTTGCGCAGCTTTTCGAACACGTCTTCCTCGCCGGGCTTTTCGAAGTCGGCGGCGATGACCTCCTTGGCGTAGGTTTCCGCCTGCGCGCTGCCGAGCCCCAGTTCGCCCGCGGCCCACAGGCCAAGCAGCTTGTTCCGCCGCGCGTAGACCTTGAACCGGGTTTCCTCGTCCAGGGCGTATTTGGCCTCGGCGCTCTTTTCCCGCTTCTCGAAACTGGATGCCATGGTAACCTCTTGAAAATTAAACCGTTTCCGCCGCGAACGCGGCCCGTTCTGCGGCTACCTTAGCGAAAGATGGGGACGCTTCCAAAGCGTCTTTCTGTGACGTTGCCCCCGCCCCCCGCCATCGCTATTTTGGTTTCCCGACGGGGTGAGCCGGGTGGCAAGCCCCGTTTCGCATTTCGGGGCAAGCCGCCCCACATATCTTTGGCCCGGAGGCCAAGGTCCCATGAAACGCCGCAGGCAGATTTACGAAGGCAAGGCCAAGATCCTGTACGAGGGCCCCGAGCCCGGCACGCTCGTCCAGTATTTCAAGGACGACACCACGGCGTTCGACGCGAAGAAAAAGGCGGTGATCGAGGGCAAGGGTGTCCTCAACAACCGCATCAGCGAATATCTGATGACCCAACTGAACGCGGTCGGCGTGCCGACACACTTCGTCAAGCGCCTGAACATGCGCGAGCAGTTGGTCAAGGAAGTGGAGATTATTCCGCTCGAGGTTGTTGTGCGCAATGTCGCCGCGGGTTCGCTGGCGACGCGGCTGGGGTTGGAAGAGGGATTTCCGCTGCCGCGTTCGATCATCGAGTACTACTACAAGAACGACAAGCTGCACGATCCCTTGGTGAGCGAGGAGCACATCACGGCGTTCGGCTGGGCCTCGCCGCAAGATCTGGATGACATCGTCAATCTCACGATCCGCATCAACGATTTCCTGACGGGTCTGTTTCTCGGCGCGCATATCCGCCTGATCGATTTCAAGATCGAGTTCGGACGCCTGTGGGAACAGGACTACATGCGCATCGTGCTGGCCGATGAGATCAGCCCGGACTCGTGCCGGCTGTGGGACCTCGAGACCAACGAGAAGATGGACAAGGACCGTTTCCGCCGCGATCTCGGCGGCGTCGCCGAAGCGTATTCCGAGGTCGCGAAACGGCTTGGCATTCTGCCCGAATCGGCCCAACCCCAACCCATGGGACCGGTGTTGGTGAAATGATGCTTCGTGGCTCGCTGCGCTCGCACCTCAGCATGACGAGAGCCTCGATGAACGCACGACTGTTGACGCACCTCAGGTCTCGTCATCCTGAGGTGGCCGCGAAGCGGCCCCCGAAGGAGCACTTTTCGTGAAGGCCCGTGTATTCGTTACCCTGAAAAACGGCGTGCTCGATCCGCAGGGCAAGGCGATCGGCAACGCGCTGCACAATCTCGGCTTTGGTTCTGTTGGCGAGGTGCGGCAGGGCAAGGTGATCGAGCTGGAAATCACCGAGCGCGACGAAACCAAAGCGCGCGCGTCGCTCAAGGACATGTGCGAGAAGCTTCTCGCCAACACCGTCATCGAAAAGTACGAGATCGAACTGCGATGAAATCGTTGCTTCCCTCCGCACTCGCGCTGGCCCTGATGGGGGTGAGCGCGGCCGCAGGCGCGGCCCCAAGTGCAGCTGACACCAATGCCATCGGCGGACGCAAGGCGGCGGCGCTCGACATGCTCGAGGCCTGCAATACGCGCGCGGAAATGGCGGTCTATTTCGAGAAGGTGGCCGAGAGCACAGCCAACGACGCGCGTCAGCAATACAGCCAGCTCAGCGACGAGCAATGGGGCCAGTTCACGGCCGCCTTCCGCGCCAACCTGCAAGGTTACCTCGACAGGTACATCGAGTTCGCCGCGACGGTGGACGCCACGCACCTGACCGTCGCCGACATGAAGGTGCTTGCCGATTTCTGTCGCAGCCCCGAGGGCAAGCGCATTGCCGCGATCCGCATCGAGGTGGAGCGCGACACGTTCTCCATGCGTGAGACGTTCCTGCGCAAGGCGATCGCGGATGCGGGTGCTGAGGCGATGCGCTCAATCGTGCCCGAGACGCCGGGAGGCGGGTTGTGAAGTCGGCGGTCGTTGTTTTTCCTGCGTCGAATTGCGATCGCGATGCGCAGGTCGCGTTGCGCGATCTGACGGGTAAGGACCCGTACATGGTCTGGCACGCGGATGCGTCTGTGCCCGACGACGTCGACCTGATCGTGCTGCCCGGTGGATTTTCGTACGGCGATTATCTCAGATCCGGGGCGATGGCGGCGCAGTCGCGCGTGATGCGCGACGTCCTGAAGAAGGGGCAGGAGGGCCGCTTCATCCTCGGCATCTGCAACGGGTTTCAGGTGCTGACCGAAACGCACATGCTGCCCGGCGCGCTGATGAAGAATGCCGATCTGAAATTTGCCTGCCGGCCGGTGGGATTGCGCGTCGAGGAATCGCAATCGGCGTTCACCCGAAAATACGACAAAGGCCAGGTCGTGCATTTCCCGGTCGCGCACGGCGACGGCAATTACGTCGCCGACGACGAAACGCTGGACCGGCTGGAAGGCGAAGGCCGCGTCGTGTTCCGCTATGTCGAGGGCGACAACCCGAACGGCTCTGCGCGCAACATCGCAGCGATCCTCAACGAGAAGCGCAACGTGATGGGCCTGATGCCGCATCCGGAGCGGGTGGTCGATCCGGTGCTGGGTTCGACCGATGGCGTGGCGCTGTTCCAGAGCCTGATCGAGACTTTGTCGTGAAAACGGCAATCACACTGGTAGCGGCAATTGTGGTTGTCGCAAGTGCGGCCCAAGGAGCAATACAGGGGAAGTCCGAGGATTGCGGCTGGCTCGTTCAAGGCGGCGACAATTTGGTGCCGAAGCCGGATGCCTCCTTGAAGCCCAGCGACCCGGCGCCACTTCCTACGCCGCCTACCGAGGCGAGAGCGGCGTATTGCGAGCGAGATACAATGATGTCCTACGTTGGCGATGAGCGCGTCGTAAAGTTGGGGCTGCCGCTCGTAATTCGTTCAGGCGGTCGAGAGGGCGTCTTGGAACTCGATACGGCGCCCTTCAACTATCATCTCGTGGGGGGCCACTACGAACCGGGCAAGGCATCGGAATAGAAATATGATCGCAATCACCCCCGAAATCGTCCGCGAGCACGGCCTTTCGCCCGCCGAATACGACAAGATCAAGTCGCTGATGGGCCGCGAACCAAACCTCGTCGAACTCGGCGTGTTCAGCGTGATGTGGTCCGAGCACTGCTCGTACAAATCGACCCGCGCGCATCTGCGCCGCCTGCCGACGACGGGCAAAGTCGTCATTCAGGGTCCGGGCGAAAACGCCGGCGTGGTCGACATCGGCGACGGCGATGTGTGTGTGTTCAAGATGGAATCGCACAACCATCCGTCGTTCATCGAGCCGTATCAGGGCGCGGCGACCGGCGTCGGCGGCATCATGCGCGACGTGTTCACCATGGGCGCGCGTCCGGTGGCGATGATGAATGCGCTGCGCTTTGGTTCGCCCGATCATCCCAAGACGCGTCATCTGGTCGACGGCGTGGTGCGCGGCATCGGCGGCTACGGCAATTGCATGGGCGTGCCGACGGTCGGCGGCGAGGTGAATTTCCATCCCGCCTACAACGGCAACATCCTGGTCAACGCGATGTGCGTGGGATTGGGCCGCAAGGACTCCATCTTCAAATCGGCTGCGAAGGGCGCGGGCAATCCCGTCGTCTATATCGGCTCGAAGACCGGGCGCGACGGCATCCACGGCGCCACCATGGCGTCGGCCGAGTTCAACGAGGATTCGGAGGAGAAACGCCCGACCGTGCAGGTCGGCGATCCGTTCACCGAGAAATTGTTGCTGGAGGCGTGTCTCGAACTGATGGCGACCGACGCCATCATCGCCATCCAGGACATGGGCGCGGCCGGTTTGACCTCGTCGTCGTCCGAGATGGCGTCGAAGGGCGGCGCCGGTATCGAACTCAATCTCGATCGCGTGCCGCAGCGCGAAGAAAACATGACCGCCTACGACATGATGCTGTCCGAGTCGCAGGAACGCATGCTGGCGGTACTGAAGCCGGGGCGCGAGGCCGAGGCCGAACGCATCTTCAAAAAATGGGAACTGGATTTCGCGGTGATCGGCGTCACCACCAACACCAACCGTCTGGTGGTGAAGCACAAGGGCGCGGTCGTCGCCGACATGCCGGTGCATGCGCTGGCCGAAGAGGGGCCGGTTTACGAACGCCCCTTCACGCGCCGCGCCGCCGCCACGGGCCAACCGAAATTCGATGCCTCGCGCGACGTCGCGCAATCGCTGATGAAAATTCTCGCCGCGCCCGACATGTGCTCGCGCCGCTGGGTGTGGGAGCAGTACGATTACTCGGTGATGGCCGACACGGTGATCGCGCCCGGCGGCGACGCCGCGCTCGTCCGCGTGCACGACAAGAACAAGGGTATCGCCATCTCGACCGACGTGACTCCGCGCTATGTGAAGGCCGATCCGTTCGAAGGCGCCAAACAGGCCGTCGCCGAATGCTGGCGCAACCTGACCGCGGTCGGCGCGCATCCGCTGGCGGTCACCGACAACCTAAATTTCGGCAATCCGGAAAAGCCCGAGGTGATGGGCGAGATCGTGTCGTCGGTCGATGGATTGGCGGAGGCATGCAAAGCGCTCGATTTCCCGATCGTGTCGGGCAATTGCTCGCTCTACAACGAAACCAATGGCGAACCGATCCTGCCGACACCGGCCATCGGCGGCGTGGGCCTGGTGAAGGACGTCCACCGCACCGCGACCATCGCCTTCAAGGAAGAAGCCGATATCGTGCTTCTGATCGGCGAGACGAACGGACATCTCGGTCAATCGATCTATATCCGCGAAATCGAAGGCCGCGAAGAAGGCGCCGCGCCGCCGGTCGATCTGGCGGCGGAAAAAAAGAACGGCGATTTCGTACGCGCCCTGATCGAGCAGGGCCGCGTCACGGCGGTGCACGATGTCTCCGACGGCGGCGTTGCCGTGGCGGTCGCCGAAATGGCGATGGCAGGCGGCATAGGCGTGGCGTTGAGCATGCCGGACGATGCGCGCACAATTCCATTCCTTTTCGGCGAGGACCAGGCGCGCTACGTCGTGACGTGCCGCGCCGATGCGGTGACGGCGATCATGATCGACGCGACGACCGCCGGCGTGCAGGCGATCATGCTGGGCGTGACGATGGGTGCGGCGCTGTCATTGCACGGCGCGGACATTCCCGTCGCCGACCTCAAACGCACGCACGAGGGCTGGTTTCCCGAATACATGAAGAGCGCGCACTGATGGCGATGGCGGCGGCGGACATCGAAGCTGCGATCAAGTCGGCATTCCCAGATGCCGACGTGACAATCACCGACCTCGCCGGTGACGGCGATCATTATTCCGCGACCATTTCTTCCGCCGCCTTCAAGGGTAAGACCCGCGTCCAGCAACATCAGATGGTCTACGCCGCGCTCGGCGGCCGCATGGGGGGCGTGCTGCACGCGCTCCAGCTCCAGACCAGCGTGAAGGACTGATTGGCAAGCGTAGGCCAAATTGCGTAACAATATAGGCTGGCCAAGGGGGAGGCGCCGGTGCGCATTGGCTATGGAACGGTTCTGGTTGGGGCGGCCATCGGAATTGTAACCGCCGGGATCATATTGCTCGCAACCTTGGCGGCGACGGGGCCCTCGACGGCCGAACTTGATGCAGACATGGCGGCCATCGATGCCGAACTGACGTCAGCGAAAGCCGCTGCTGCCCAATATCCGGGCGGCGCCATCGGTTCCCAAATACAGCTGCGCGTACAAACGCTTCAAACGACGCGAGCAATGCTCTCGCAAAAACGAGCCGCCATGTTGCGTGGCTTGACACTCGCCTACGCGGTGAATGGCAAGAGCTGGGAAGCGGCAACGGAGTCTCAGTTGCGGCAGATGAAGGCTGATTGGGACGACGCGAAAGCGCGAGCAGGCCGGGCCGCCGCTGCCGCCGACGCCAAGGGCGGATCGCGCGGCGGACTGATCGGCATGTTCGCACTTGTGTCAGCCGAAGCCGAAAACATGACCGCAACAATGATGGGCGCGCGATATCGTCTGGCGAAGGCGGGGATGCCAATCCTTGGAGTGAGCGTCGAAAGCAACAAACCTTCGGCACCATCGCCACGCGTGGTGAGGGACAAGGATGCGCTCTAGCGTCAACCGTATTTGCACATACGCACCGTTTGCCTCCTGGGACTGGCTCACGTCAGCGGTTTGGCGCTGGCGGCGAGCGGTGTCGGGCAGGGCGTCGCACTCCCCGCGCCTTCGCGCGCGCCATTGGGGTTGTTGTGGGGCGCAACGATCGAGCAGGTACGCGCGGCGCGGATCACGCTGTCGCCCAACGACGAGGTCAAAACGTTCGGGCAAATGTTCATTGCTACAAACCTGCCCAAGACGATCGCGGATGCGCAACTTGTCGGTCTGTTCTTCACCAGAAGCAATCACTTGTGGCGGATCGCAATTATCCTCAACAGCACGGATAACGATCCATACGGCAGCACGTCGCGTAGTAGATATGCGAATCTCAAAAGCACGCTGACAGCCAGATACGGCGCCGGCAGGGAGGTTGCCTATACCGACCATTACTATGGCGGCGACGATTGGGTTATGGGCCTGCGGATGGGAAAGAACTTCCTCGGGACGATGTTCGAGACGCCCGAATTGTCCGTATCGCTTTCCATCAATGCGACTGACACGAACACGTCAAACTGCACGATCTTTTATGAGAGCAAGAGCTGGCGGGATGTTTTCAGCCGGGAAAAGTCGGCTGGCGAGCGGGACGCTCTGTGAAGCCTGACGGATGGGCGCCGATGAGAATCGCCGCGTCCAAACTCGTTCGTACACGAACGAATTCGGTTACTGCCGCTTAACCCTCTGAAACTTTGCCGGAAGCCGAGCGAAACCGCCTTGGCCGTTGGCGCTTTCTGCAATCGAGGGTGGCACTAGCCGCCACGAGACAGCCGATGGGTTGTCCCGCGCGCTGCCTGCTGCTGCCGACGCAGAGGGAGAGACATATGACGACGTTCACGGCACACGGCAGCTGGAATTTGCGCGACTGGAATTTGGGCGCGTTGAAGACTGCGAATCTGCAGTCGCATTCCGCCGACGCCTTCGCGATGCTCGCCGGCGACGGCACGGTTGCGACATTCGGCGGCACGGCGTTCGGGCACTTTGGCGGCGGCCTGCCCGGGCACGGCGTCGTCGACCAGATCGATGTCGCCGGCGTTTCCGATTCCTTCACCATCACGGACTTCGCGCTGACCGCGGCGCAGCTCCACGACATCGTCAAGCACGCGTCCTACGGCAAGCTGGAACAGGCGCTGTTCGCCGGCGACGATACGTTCAACTTCGCCGATGGCGACCACAATTCGGCGGCCGGTTTCGCGGGCGACGATCACTTCAACTTCGGTGCTACGTTCGACGCGGGCGACAAGGTCGACGGCGGCGACGGCAACGACACCCTGTCACTGGATGGCGACTACTCCGCGGGCGTCACCTTCGCCGATGGAACGATGCGCCATGTGGAAAACCTGACAGTCGCGCACGGCCATACGTACAACCTGACCTTCACCAACCAGAACGTCGGTAAGACCGACACCTTCAACGTCAACGCGACGGCGCTCGGTGCCAACGACCGGCTGTTCCTGAACGCGGCCGGCGAACGCGGCGGCGCCATCGACGTGAACGGCGGCGCGGGCAACGACCGCATCGAGACCGGTTCGGGCGACGACGTTCTCGGCGGCGGCGACGGCCGCGACATCCTGAATGCCGGCAAGGGCGTCGACATCGTCTATGGCGGCGCGGGCGTCGACCGCATCCGCGCCAGCGCCGGCGACGACACGATCTACGGCGATGAGGGCAACGACATCCTGTCGCCCGGCGGCGGTCACGACACGGTGTACGCCGGCACCGGCGACGATGACATCTTCCTGCGCGGCCGCACCGGCATGGCCGACACGATCGACGGCGGCGACGGCACCGACACGATTCACCTGCGCGGCGCGGACATTTCCGACGTCACGCTGAACGCGCCGAGTTTGGCCAATATCGAGAACGTCGAACTCGGTCCCAAGAACAGCTACGGCATCCGTCTGCCCAACGATCTGACGAATCCGATGACCATCGATGGTTCGAACCTGGGCCCGGATGACGTGCTGAATCTTGACGGTTCGCAGGTCGTCGGCGACGCGCTCACCGTGATCGGCGGCGCGGCCAACGACGTGATCGCCGGTGGTGGCGCGGGCGACATTCTCCAGGGCGGCGGCGGTGGCGACACCATGTCGGGCGGCACCGGCCCCGATACGTTCCGCTATTCGAACGCGTCGGAATCCAGCGGCAGCAACGTCGACACCATCACCGATTTCGACGGCGCCACCGACACCATTGACGTGGCGAACGCGGTGGTCGCGGTCGACGGCATCGTGCACGGGCTCCTCGGCAGCCTCGATGGACTGACGAGCCTGCTTGGCGTCGCCAACCTGGCCGCCGGTCACGCGGTCCTGGTGCAGCCGCTGCTCGGCGCGCTGGCCGGCAGCACGCTGATGGTGATCGACCAGAACGGTGTCCTCGGCTACCAGCCAGGCGCCGACATGGTGATCAACCTCGCGAATCCCGTCGATCTTGGCGGGTTCGGCATCGACAACATCATCTAGGCCACCTCCGCTTGACGCTACGGTGTCCGCCTCCTATCTGGAGGTGGACACCTTGGCGGGTTTCCCGATGTCCGATCCCACGCAAGACCGCATCGACGCGGATGTAAAATCCAACGACGTGCTTCTGTTCATGAAGGGCACGCCGGTGTTTCCGCAATGCGGGTTCTCGGCCGCCATCGTGCAGATCCTTTCCGAGGTCGGCGTGAAGTTCAAAGCCGTCGACGTCCTGAAGGACCCGGAAATCCGCAACGGCATCAAGGCGTATTCCAACTGGCCCACGATCCCCCAGCTTTACGTGAAGGGTGAGTTCGTCGGCGGCTGCGACATCGTCAAGGAGATGTTCGAAGAAGGCGAGCTGGAAAAGTTCTTCGCCGAAAAAGGCATCGCGCTCGCGAACGCCTGATCACAGCAGCTTTTCGATATCCTTTTCGATCGCCGACGGCAGCGTGGTCGGCGCGTAACGCTCGACGACATTCCCATCCTTGTCGACCAAGAACTTGGCGAAATTCCATTTGATCGCCTCGGTGCCGAGCACGCCGGGGCTCGCATGCTTGAGAAATTCGTAGAGCGGGTGCGCGTGGGCGCCGTTCACGTCGATCTTGGCGAACATCGGAAAATCGACGCCGAACTGCGTTTTGCAGAATTGCGAGATCGTTTTCTCGTCGCCCGGTTCCTGCCCGCCGAACTGGTTGCAGGGAAAGCCGAGCACATTGAATCCGCGCCCATGGTACTTCTTCTGCAACGACTCCAGTCCCTCATATTGCGGCGTCAGTCCGCATTCGGAGGCCACGTTCACGACCAGACTCACCTTGCCCTTGTAATCGGCGAGCGACACGTCGCGGCCGTCGATGGACTTCGCCGAAAAATCATAGGCCGTCGTCATTTCGCGCCTCCAAAATGCTTCTTCCAGATCGGCCCGACCTCAGAGAGCGCGGCGATCCCCGCCGCGAGCTTCTCGATCTTTGGACAGTTCCTTTTTCGCCAGTCGTCGCCGGCGGACCAGCGCGTCAGGTTCGCGGCGTAAAGGTCGGCGACAGTGACGCCGTTCTTCAGGATCCACGGATCGCCGGCGATCGCATTCTCGAAAATGAGAAACCGTTCGCGCACGCGATCGCGTGCGAGGGTACGTGTCTCCTCGGGCTTGCCCGATTTTCCGGCAAAGCGCTCCGGGTAATCGACGATCTCCACCATCGGATAAATCTCGGAGGCGAAGAACGCGATCCAGCGAAAACATTGCGCCCGCTCCGCGCTGCCCGATGGCGGCAGCAATTTCTTCTGCGGATAGCGGTCGGCGATGGTGAGCAGGATCGCCGACGATTCCGTCACGATCTCGCCGCCCGGCAGGCGCAGCGCCGGAATCTTTTTCGTCGGATTTATGCGCGCCCACGCCTCTTCGCGCTGCGCGTTGGTATCGAGATCGACGTCGACGAAATTGTAGTTCGCGCCGGCCAGCGCCAGCGCCGCCTCGATGGAAAAGTTCGACGACCGCCGCGTGCCGTAAACGGTGTAACTCATGGACGGGCCCGGGTGTGAAAAGCCGCGGACGATATGCCACGCGCCACCGGCGAATGCCACCGTGCTGGGGCCGCATGCCCGGCGTTGAATTGCCCGTGACAGCAAGGGATTATCCCGCTAGGGCAAGGAACGATTTTCCAATTCCGGACAGGGACAATTTGACGGGATGAGCCGTCCCATCACGACCACCGCCAAGTACTGCATCGTCGCCGCCGATCGCCGTTTTGCGTGGCTGTTGGCCTGGGCGCTGACCGCAGAGACCTGGCGGTTGCGCATCGGCAACCGCGAGTTCATCCGGCTCAGGCGCACGTCGCGAAAGAACGCAGACGTGATGATCTACGCCTTCGATCCGAAAGCGTTCGACCGTCCGTCGTTCGCCGATGAACAGCTCGCTGCAATCACGCGCGATCCGGCGAAGGTGAAGATCATCATGCAGTTCATCGCGCCGGCCATCCACGGTCCGGTGCGCGCCGACATCGACCGCAAGAACCGCCTGATCGAAAGCATGGCGCGCCGCGCGGGCGCCCACATCGTGGCCACCGCGGACATCATGCAGTCGGGCGCGACCAAACGGATGACGAAATCCGGGAAGCCGAACTTCCTCGGTTATGCGTCGCTCGCGCACGTCGTCCTGCGCGCGATCAAGGTGAACGTTCTGCGCAGCACCATCGTGAAGCGCCCGCGCGCGTCCAAGCAGGCGATCGCCAAGGGTCAAAAGGGTGCGGTGCCCGATGTCGACGAGGTGATGTGCGCGATGTCGTGGAATTCGCCGGCGCTGCCGGCGAATCTCGGCGGCAACTATTCCGGCGAGGTCATCGCGGATTTTGCCGACGATGTGGTCTTCTTCCCGTCTTTCTCTGGGTGGGGGAAGTTCAAGCTCGACGACCCCATCGACTGGGCCATGGAAGGCGCCAACTGGAGCTGGCAATCGTACTTCACCGGACTCGAGTTCGTGCGGCCGCCGCTAGCGCTTTGGTACGACGTGGTCAGCGGCCGCGAAAGCAAGGCCATCACCGATTCTCTCGCCGCGCTGACGGCCGGCGGCAAAACCGCCGACGATATGCTGCGGCGCGCCAGTTTCATGATCGCGGATTTCGCGCGCAACAACCCGCCGACCGCGCCCAAAAACCAGCGCGCCTATTTCCAAGGCACGATCTGCCGACGGGTAAAGGCGCTGCTGACATATCTCGTATGTGCAAAGAAGGCGAACGAACTCGGCACGCCGCTTCCGCGCGACGAAGTGGAAACGGTGTTTCACGCACTTGCCGATTGCCTCGAGATGTTGAAGAGCGACGAGGTCTATCCCGTCGCCGGCAATCATGGCGTCCGCCAGGACGTATTGTTCATTGTCGCGGGGCTGCTGTGGCATGCGCTCCCCTACGGCCGCGAGCTGCTCGATCTCGGCATGCACCGGCTGAAGAAATATCAGCTCGACCGCGCGCTATCGCCCGACGGCGTGTGGCTGGAAAATTCCTTCGGCTATCACGGCCTGATCATGAACCAGTTCACCGCGGTCGCGGCCGATTTGCGTACGGCCGGCGCGCCGGGCATCGAGATGCTGCACGACGCGCTCGCGCGCATGAACGTGTTTCTCGAGGCGATGGTGAACTGCGAAGGCTATGGACCCCTCATCGGGGACAGCACGCCCAAGCGGTTCTTCCCGATGATCAACGCGGTCGCCGACGAGCTGGCCGCGGGCTCGACGCCGGGCGTACGGCGTCAGCGCGGTGAGCACGCCCGGCTCCGCCGCGGCAAGGACACCTATCTGTTCGCCAAGTCGGGATATTTCGTAAGCCACACCAATCGCGAGATGGACCCGAACGGATCGTCGGCGATCCTGTTCGCCAATTTGTCACGACCGAAACACAAGCAGGCGGACGATCTTTCGGTGCTGTTCTCGCACGGACCTCACGACCTGCTGGTCGACGGCGGCACCTACAACAAGGAAATCTCAGATACGGTTCGCAACGCCGCGCGCTACGATCCCGGCACGCACAACACCTATCGGGTCAACGGTGCTGGCTATCCGATCCGCGCCGTGAAAGGCACCAAGCCTGCTGGCCTCACCGGCATGTGGGAGGGTGACGGCTGGGCCGCGGCGCGTGGGTTCAACAACGCGTACCAGGATGGCCGCATCACGCGGTTTGTCATTCACCTGAAACAGCACCACGCGGTGATCGTGATCGACCAGTTGCAGGCCAAGACGTCCGCACCGGCGCTGTTCGAGCAGTTCTGGCATGTCGCGCCGGACTTCGTGCCCGCGCCGCCGCCCGCCAATCCGGCCGGGCCATGGATTTTCGGTGCGGGGGACAAGGGTGCGCTGATCGCCGCGTTCGATCGGGACGAGGCGACATGCGCCGTCGAGTTCGGGGGCCCGGACAATCCGATCGCCTGGCTGATGCTGCCCGGCGGCAAGACCGTGCCGACGCCCTATCTGCGGCGCGCGCGCGCGTTGAAGGAGGGTGCGATGGTGTCGCTGTTTCAATGGGTGCCCGCCATTGCACCGGCGGAGATCGCGGCCACGTCAGCGGGCAAAGGTGAAACAGACATCACCGCGCGCGGCGCGGGTTTTGCCTGCCGTTTCACGGCAAGCGAAAACGCGGTGACCTGTCTGGAATTGAGCGCCGGCTAGCGCGAGTAGAATTCCACAACCAGATGCGGTTCCATCTGGACCGCATACGGGATGTCGCCGAGCTTGGGCACGCGCAGGAACTTCGCCGCACCCTTGCCGTGATCGGCCTCGATGTAGTCGGGCACTTCGCGCTCAGTCGACTTCACCGCTTCGATATACAGCGCGAGTTCGCGCGTCGCGGCCTTCACCTCGACGACGTCGCCTTCCTTCACCAGATACGATGAAACGTTGACGCGCTTGCCGTTGACCTTGACGTGGCCGTGGCTGACCAGCTGACGCGCGGCGAACGGCGTCGGCGCGAACTTGGCGCGATAGACGACGGCGTCGAGACGGCGCTCCAGCATGCCGACCATATGCTCGCCGGTGTCGCCCGTCTTGTTCAGCGCCTTCTCATAGTACGAACGGAACTGGCGTTCGTTGATGTTGCCGTAGACGCCCTTGAGCTTTTGCTTCGCGCGCAGCTGCGTGCCGTAGTCGGAGAGCTTGCGCGACTTGCGCTGGCCATGCTGACCCGGGCCGTATGACTTCCTGTTGATCGGGCTCTTGGAGCGGCCCCAGACGCTCTCCCCCATGCGGCGGTCGAGCTTGTATTTGGCGGAAGCGCGTTTGGTCATGCGAGGCGTTTTCTCAGGTTTTCTGCGAGTTTTCGCGGGTTTTTCCGGGGCCTACCCCCGGGGAGCGGGCTATCTAAGCCACGCCCTAAAGCCTGTCAAACGACCCGTTTTCGTGAAATCGCCACGATGGAAGCATAGCTATAAGGAGACCATGGCCATCAGGCGCCTCCTCCAACGCGTAGCGATTCTGACAGCCGGCGCTCTCCTCGCCACCTATGTCGCCGTTCTGGGTGCGCTCTACATCTATCAGCGCGACATGCAATACCCGGTGCAGCGCGAGGGGGCGGAGGCGACGCCCGCGGACCTCCCGGGATTCAACATCCAGGACGAGCGCATCCGCGCGCCGGACGGCGAGACCTTGCAGGCGTGGTACGCGCCGGCGCAACCCGGCAAGCCGACGATTCTGTTCCTTCACGGTAACGCGGGCACGCTGATCGGCGAGAAGTGGCGGTTCCTGCGCATGCGCAACGAAGGCGTCGGTTATCTGGCGCTGAGCTACCGTGGATACGGATTGTCGACCGGCTCGCCCAGCGAAGACGGGCTGTTGATCGACGGGCTTGCCGCGTACGACTGGCTGCGCGCGCACGGGATCGCCGCCAACGATATCGTCATCCACGGGCACTCGCTGGGTTCGGGTGTCGGCATTTACGTCGCCACCAAGCGTCCGGCGCGCGCGCTCATTCTCGAGGCGCCGTTCACGGCGGCCGTTGATGTGGCGGCCTACCACTACTGGTACATGCCCGTCGGCCTGTTGATGACCGATCAATTCCTCAGCCGCGAGCGGATCAAGGACGTGCACATTCCGGTGCTGATCGCGCACGGCGATTTGGACAGCGTGATCCCATTCGAGCAGGGCGCGCAATTGTTTGCATCGGCCAACGCGCCCAAGGAATTCGTGCGCATGCATCTGTCCGATCATTCGACGCTGACGCGCGATGGTGTGTACGCCTGCTATTGGCGGTTTCTGGGACTGCCGTATGATGTCGCCGACACGCATGTCTGCGGAACATTGTGAGGAGCGGCGATGGCGATTTTTGTGGTGACGCGCACACAGGGCGCGGGATGGGATGCGGCGCGCGCGCCGAACAAACAGGACGATTGGGCCGGGCATGCCGAGATGCTGGACCAGATGCACGATGATGGTTTCGTCATCTATGCGGGGCCGCTGGTGGGCACCAACCCGTTCCAGGCGATGCTGGTCGTGCGCGCCGAAAGCCAACAGGACGTACGCGACGCGTTCAGCGAAGACCCGTGGGTGCTGAAGGAGATCACGACGATCTCAAGCATCGTCGAATGGAACGTGCGGCTGGGGGAAATGCCGGAGTAATTCATGCGCGTCGCCTCGCTCCACATCTATCCGGTCAAGGGCATGCGCGCCGTCGATCTCGAACGCGCGCATATCGGATTGATCGGTCTCGACGGCGACCGCCGTTGGATGGTGGTCGATGCCGACAACCGCTTCATTACCCAGCGCTCGCACCCGAAAATGGCGACAGTGACGGCCACGTGGGTCGATGGCGGGGTGCTGCTCAGTGCCGATGGCGCGGAGCCCATCGTGGTGCCAATGCCGTCCGGTGCGGAGCGCGCCACGGTCACGGTGTGGGAGACGACGGTCGATGCCGCGGTGGCCGACGCGCGTGCGCACGCGTGGCTGTCGGCGTATTTCGGCGAGCCGTTGCGCCTCGTGCACATGGATGCGCGTGCCAAGCGCGACAAGGTCGGCATCTGGGTGCCGGAGCCGGTGCCGATCAGTTTCGCGGATGCCTATCCGGTCACCGTGGTGACCACGGCGTCGTTGGCCGACCTGAACCGCGAGATGGCGCGGCGCGGCCAGAAACCGGTGCCGATGGGCCGCTTCCGGCCGAGCATTGTCATCGACTGCGACGAGCCGTGGGCCGAGGACCGTTGGCACACGCTGCGCATCGGCAAGGTCGTGCTCGAGCTGGTGAAACCGTCCGACCGTTGCATCGTCACGACCACGGATCAGACGACCGGCGAGCGGATGGACAACGAGCCGTTGGCGACGCTCGCGCGCATCCGCATGTCCGGCGATCCACGCATCAACGGCGTCTTGTTCACCTGGAACGCCGTGCCGCGCGCCTTTGGCGATGTCGCCGTTGGCGACGACGTGGAGATTCTGGAACACCGCCCGGAAGGATTCCCGCTGCGCAAGTTCGCGTAGCTACGGCGTCTTCGACCCCCGGTGCTTGCCCTTCGACAGCGCCACGATCATGCCGCGCAAGGTTTGCGTCTCCTGATAGGTGAGCTTCGCGCGGTGCAGCGTCGCGCGGATGGCGCGGATCATGTGGTCGCGCTTATCGGGGGGGAAGAGGAATCCGCTCTCCACCAGTTCGCGTTCCAGATGTTCGAACAAGCCGAACATCTCGTCGCGCGTCGGCTTGCGGTGGACAGGCCCATGATCGATCGCGGCGCCCGGCGTCACGTCAGCGTGGCGGAACCATTCGTAGCCGATCAACAGCACCGCCTGTCCCAGATTCAACGACGCAAACGATGACGTTGGGATGGTGATCACCGCGTCCGCCAACGACACCTCGTCGTTGTCCAACCCGGCGCGTTCGTTCCCGAACAGGATGCCAACGGTCTCGCCTTTCGCCGCCGCCCGCCGCAGGCGCCGCGCGGCCTCTTCCGGCGTCAGCACCTCTTTGGTCACGCCGCGGTCGCGCGCCGTTGTCGCCAATACATAGTGCAGGTCGGCCAACGCTTCGCGCGTGGAACCGAACAATTGCGCGCGCTCCACAACACCGGCCGCGCCCGCCGCCATCGCGGTCGCCCTTTCGTTGGGCCAGCCGTCGCGCGGATTCACCAGACGCAAATCGGACAATCCGAAATTCGCCATGGCGCGCGCTGCGGCGCCGATATTCTCGCCAAGCTGCGGCGCGGACAGTATGATCGCGGGCGATACCATCCAGCCAATCTAACCAACGCGAGGGATACGAACCATGGCCGATAAACTCGAGGGCGGCTGCCAGTGCGGCAAGGTGCGCTACACGATCGACGCGCCCAGCGCCGGCTCGGCGCATTGCTATTGCCGCTCCTGCCAGAAGGCGACGGGCACCGGGCACATCACAGCCGCCCTGTTTCCGCGCAAGGCCGTCCACATCACGGGCGAACTCAAGGGCTACACGTCCAAGGGCGACAGCGGCCAGGACACCACGCGTTTCTTCTGTCCGAACTGCGGCTCGCGCATCATGACCGAGCCCAAGGTGCTGGGCGAACTGTGCGTCATCGCGGTGGGCTCGCTCGACGACCCCAACCAGATCGGTGACATCGGCATGGCGATCTACACCAAGGACCGCAACAAATGGGACCACACGCACCCCGACCTGCCGGCGTTCGAGATCATGCCGCCGCAGGCGCATTGAGCCCGCAATGACGGTGGTGCGCGCCGCCGTCGTGCAGGCGGGATCGATTTGCTTCGACACGCAGGCGTCGCTCAAGAAGCTGGCGGCGTTCGCGGCCGAGGCGGCGAAAGGCGGCGCGGCGCTCGCAGTGTTCCCCGAGGCGTTCATCGGCGGCTATCCCAAGGGCGCCGATTTCGGCGCGCGCGTGGGCTCGCGCTCGTCGGAGGGGCGCGACTGGTTCCGGCGCTATTTCGATGCGGCGATCGCGTTGCCGGGGCCGGAGCTGGAACAGATGTGCGCGGCGGCGCGCAAGGTGAACATCGCGCTGGTCGTCGGCGTGATCGAGCGGGACGGCGGCACGCTCTATTGCACCGCGGTGTTCATCGACCGCGACGGCACGTATCGCGGCAAGCATCGCAAGCTGATGCCGACGGCGATGGAGCGGCTGATCTGGGGCTTCGGCGACGGTTCGACGATGCCGGTGATGGAAATGGCGGGCGCGAAAATCGGCGCCGCGATCTGCTGGGAAAACTACATGCCGCTGTACCGGACATATCTGTACGGGCAGGGCATACAAATATGGTGCGCGCCGACGGTGGACGAGCGCGAGCGCTGGCAGAACGCGATGCGACACATCGCATATGAGGGGCGTTGCTTCGTGCTGTCGGCGTGCCAGTACACGACGCGCGCCGATTACCCGGCCGATTATCCGTGCGCACAGGGCGGCGATCCCAAGACGGTCATGATCAAGGGCGGCAGCGTGATCGTCTCTCCGCAGGGCGAGATTCTCGCGGGGCCACTGCGCGACGGCGAAGGTGCTCTTACGGCCGATCTCGACCTCGGCGAAATCGCGCGTGGCAAATTCGATCTGGACGTCGCGGGGCATTACGCGCGGCCGGATGTGTTCTCGCTGACCGTCGATACCGCGCCGAAAAACGCCGTGCGGATTGAGACCCCAATTGCGATCAAAGATTCGTGACGCACGCACGGCGTTCGGTTACGCTGGCCCCATGAAAATCATGCCCTCCAGCAGCGGCGCGGTCTGGATCATCGGACTTGGCCTGACCATCGTCACGTGGCTGGTGGTGCTGACCGCGAAAGCGCCGAACCCGCCACCACCTTCCAAAGCCGCGCCCCAGGCATCCGCGCCAACGTCGAACGAGCCGCCGGTCGCGTACGTCAACATGAACTACGACAAGCCGGCACCGGCACCCGCACCCGCGCCATCACACTAATCATCCTCCCCCCTTGGGGGAGGTGGCGAGCGCAGCGAGCCGGAGGGGGCGGTGCGCTTCGGCCCCCTCCGCCTCGCTCACGTTGTTCGCTCGGCACCTCCCCCAGTGGGGGAGGAAATGCGAGCTTTGACGCCTTCACATTCGCCCGCTAAACCCCGGGCCACGCCGAGTTTTCCCTGAGGGACTTATGAAGAAAATCAAGGTCGAAGGTCACGTCGTCGATATCGACGGCGACGAGATGACCCGCATCATCTGGCAGTTGATCAAGGACAAACTGATCCTGCCCTATCTCGACATCACGCTGGAATATTTCGACCTCGGCATCGAGAAGCGCGACGAAACCAACGACCAGATCACCATCGACGCCGCGGAGGCGACCCGGCGCACCGGCTGCGCCGTGAAGTGCGCCACCATCACGCCCGACGAAGCGCGCGTGAAGGAGTTCAACCTCAAGCAGATGTGGAAGTCGCCCAACGGCACGATCCGCAACATCCTGGGCGGCGTGATTTTCCGCGAGCCCATTATCTGCAAGAACGTGCCGCGGCTGGTGCCCGGCTGGACCAAGCCCATCGTCATCGGCCGCCACGCCTATGGCGATCAGTATCGCGCCACCGATTTCCTGGTGCCGGGCCCGGGCAAGCTGACGCTCACCTGGACCGGCAAGGACGGCAAGAAGATCGAGCGCGACGTGTTCGACTTCCCCGATTCCGGCGTCGCCATGGCGATGTACAACCTCGACAAGTCGATCACCGATTTCGCGCGCGCGTCGATGAACTACGCGCTGAACCGCAACTATCCGCTGTACCTCTCGACCAAGAACACCATCGTCAAGGCGTATGACGGCCGCTTCAAGGACATCTTCCAGAATATCTTCGACGCGGAGTTCGCGGCGAAGTTCAAGGAAAAGGGTCTCACCTACGAGCACCGCCTGATCGACGACATGGTCGCGGCGAGTTTGAAATGGTCGGGCGGTTACGTGTGGGCGTGCAAGAATTACGACGGCGACGTGCAGTCCGACACCGTGGCGCAGGGTTATGGTTCGCTTGGCCTGATGACCAGCGTGCTTATGACGCCGGACGGATCGATCGTGGAATCGGAGGCCGCGCACGGCACGGTGACGCGGCACTTTCGCCAGTATCAGCGCGGCGAGGCGACGTCGACCAATTCGATGGCGTCGATCTTTGCCTGGACGCGCGGTTTGGCGCATCGCGCGAAGCTCGACAACAATGCCGACCTCGCGAGATTCGCGCACGCGCTGGAAAAGGTGTCGGTCGATACGGTCGAGAGCGGCTACATGACCAAGGATCTGGCGCTGCTCGTCGGGCCGGACCAGAAATGGTTGTCGACGGAAGGCTTCCTCGACAAGATCGATGAGAATTTGAAAAAGGCGATGGCGTGATGCGTGCCGCTGTCGTCGCGGCGGCGCTGGCAATGCTGTCGGCGCCTGCCTTCGCCGACACGCCGATCCCCAGTGCCGGAGACTGGGTGCTGGTGAACGATCCCGCCGGTTGCTGGGCCGAGAACAATCACGCGGTTCATCTCAAGGCGCTGGTGAACCGCAGCGGTCATCTCGTGCTCGCCGCTGCCGGCTCCGGTTGGCGCGCGGACGGCGACCACGTCGACATGCGCCTGCAGGTGGGGAACGATACGCAGGCCATCCGCGCGACGATGCTGATCAACATCGTCATGGTCGGCATCGACGACACAGCGTTCCAATCCAGAATCCTGAACGCATCCTCGCTGACCTGGCATCTGCCATGGGGCGATTCCGCCACGCCGTCAGCCGGTCTCGACAAGGCCTTCGCCGCCATCGCCGAATGTGAGCGGAACAAGGCGCACTAGCCATGGCAAAATTCAAAGGCACCATCCGCGTGTTGGCCGCCTCCGACAGGAAGGCGTGGGGGCCGCTGTGGGCCGGCTATCTGAAGTTCTACAAATCAAAGCTGCCGCCCGACGTCACCGAGCAGACGTTCAAACGCCTGACCAACGGGCTGGAACCGATGTTCGGTCTCGTCGCCGAGATCGACGGCCGCGTCGTCGGCATCACGCATTGCGTCGTGCATCGCGCCACCTGGGCACGCGAATGCTACGTCTATCTCGAAGATCTGTTCGTCGCGCCGGACGCGCGCGGCACCGGCGCGGGACGCGCGCTGATCGAGGCGGTTTACAGGCGCGCCGATGAAATGGGCGCCGAGAAAGTTTACTGGCTGACCGCCGAGACCAACGAAACCGCGCGCGCACTGTATGATCGCGTGGCCGAAAGGTCGGGGTTCATACACTATCAACACCGCTAAGCCGGTTGCGGCCGCGCACCGCCGCACCCATATGAACGCCATGGCACACGCCGGCGTCCACGTTCGTCAGGCCTCTCGCGGCAAGTCGCTCGCCGAATATTGGCCGCTTTTCGTGCTGATCGTTGTCTCGGGATTGGCGGCGTTCGCGATCTCCGCGCGGGCCGGCGTTGGCGCCATCACCATGGCCGCGTTCATGCACGGATATATGGGCGCCTTCCTCACGGTCTTCGCCACGCTGAAGCTGTTCGACCTCCAGGGGTTCATGGACGGCTTCGCAATGTACGATCTCGCGGCCAAGGTGAATTCGCGCTGGGGTTATGTTTACCCGTTCATAGAGCTGGCGCTCGGTCTCGCGTATTTCGCCTACGTCGCTCCCCGCACCACGTATATCGCGACCATCGTGGTGTTCGTGTTCGGCGCCATCGGCGTAATGCTGGCGCTGCGCAAGGGGCTCGACATTGCTTGTCCGTGCATGGGCAACATCCTGAAAGTTCCCCTGTCCACGGTGACGTTGACCGAGGACATCGGCATGGCCGCGATGGCGCTGATGCTTCTCGCGGGCGTCTGATCTCCTTACACTCCGGCAAGGGGTGTCATGATCAACTGGAAGCGCGTGCTGGTATTCGCGGCGGCAGCCATCGCGGGGCTGATCGTTTTCATCGGGTGGAACAACCGCCAGCCCGACGCGCCGGCGGCTGGTCACATCGCGATCCTCGCCCATCGCGGCATCGCGCAGACGTTTCCAATGGCGGGCGTCACCGACGACACCTGCACGGCGCGGATAATCGATCCGCCCAAGCACGCCTTCCTGGAAAACACCATCGCCTCAATGCGCGAGGCGTTCCGGCTGGGCGCCGATATTGTCGAACTCGACGTGCATCCGACGACCGACGGCCAGTTCGCCGTGTTCCATGACTGGACGCTGGATTGCCGCACCGACGGGCACGGTGTCACCCGCGAACACAGCATGGCGGAACTCAAGGCGCTGGATATCGGCTACGGCTACACCGCCGATGGCGGGCGAACCTTTCCCTTCCGCGGCAAAGGCGTTGGCCAGATGCCGTCGCTGCGCGAAGTGCTGGCCGCGTTTCCCGATCGCTCGTTCCTGATCAACATCAAGAGCAACGATTTCATCGAAGGCGTGAAGCTCGCGCTGGAATTGGGCCGCGTGTCGCGCGCGCAGCGTGGACGTCTGTTTGTGTATGCCGCCGAACAACCGGCGCGCGCGCTCAGGCAGTTGCAGAGTTTCGTGCGCATACTCGATCCGAAGGCGGCCAAAAACTGTCTCTATGGCTATCTCGCGCTCGGCTGGTCGGGATACGTTCCCGATGCCTGCCGCGGCACCGTGGTCGGCGTGCCCAGCAACTATGCGGGTTGGCTGTGGGGCTGGCCGTACCGGTTCGTCGAACGGATGAGCGCGGCGGGATCGCGCGTGATGTTGTTGGGCCCCTATCACGGCGGACATCCGGACGGCATCGACACGGCGGCGGATGCGGAGAATGTGCCGCCTGGTTTCGACGGCATCGTCATGACCAATGAGATCGAGACAATCGCGCCCTTGTTGCGCGCACGGCGTGAGACTGCGGTTACATCTCCGCGGTGAAGCGGCGCGACGATTCTTCGAAGGAAAGAATCGGCGCGATGATGTCGCCGGACGGCGTGTGTTGCGCCCGCACCGGATCGAGCGGCTGAATCACGTAATCCGGTTGCCCTGCATCCAACCCGTCGATGATCACGTCGAACGTCATCGCGGACTCCGATCGCGCGGCGAACCAGTGCACGTTGTCCTTGGCGCTCGTCATCGCCGCGGCCATGCCGGGCTCGGCGATCTCGTCCACCGTCGGGCGAACGATGATGGCGCCGGCTCCGGCTTCGCTGGCGATTTCACCGACGCGGTCAAACGTACGGATGCGCACCTTGCCGCCGATCACGATGTGCGCACTCGCCATGTGTTTGTGCGCGTGCGGCGTGATCACACTGTCGCGCGCGAACGTGAACAACGCCGCCCCATACGAAACGCGCACCGGCTCGCCGCCGTCGCCGACGAAGGTGACGAACCGCTTCACCGGATCGTGGCCAAACGGCGCGCCGGCTTCGCGCAGGCGCGCGCGTCCGATCTCGGCGGCCAGCATTGCCACATCCGCTTCGCGAGCCAGCGCGTTGACCGCGTCATGCCATTGCACCTGTGTGACGGTGCCGGATGCGAGACCCTTCGCCAATTCGTCTTGCCGGTTTATCCAGCGCAGCACCGGCCGCGACGGAGACGATGCCGCGCGCGCCTCGCGGACGAGCGCATAGGCGGCAAACGCGGTGAGCGAGCCGATGGCGTTACGGCGGTCCATGAACGGCCCCTCTGGCTGCACGATCAAAGCGGCGTGATACGCCGGAATTGCGGCCTCTGCGCTGTGACCTTCACAAATATTTGTTCTTGCTTTGTTCGTTATCGCTGAGGTAGGGTCGCGACCCAAATTCAGAACAGGAGAGGGCACATGATCGGCTACATCAGCATCGGTACCAACGACCCCGACGCGTCGGGCAAATTCTACGACGCGGTCTTCGGCGAAATGGGCGCCGAACGGAAATTCCGCGACGGCGACTGGATCGGCTACGGCGAACGCGGCAGCGACACGCACGCCGTTTATGTGTGCCCGCCGCACGACAAGAAGGCGGCGACCTTCGGCAACGGCTCGATGGTCGGGTTCAAGGCCAAGACCAAGGCCGAGGTCGACGGCGCCTACAAGGCGGCGCTCGCCAATGGCGGCACCGACGAAGGCAAGCCCGGGCCGCGTCCGGCGGATTCGACGACGTTCTACGGCGCCTACATGCGCGACCCGACGGGCAACAAGATCTGCGTGTTCTGCAGGCCGTAGTTTCTGCTTCGGGGCTCGCCGCTCGGCGAAGCCTCACGGCTCGCACCTCAGCATGACGAGTCCGGTGTCAGTGCGGATACAGCTCTCGTCACCCTGAGGTGCGCCGCTCGTGGTGCGCGAATGGGTGTTCGGGAGTCCGAGCGGCGCCCCGAAGGGTCACGCGTCGAGCTGTTTCGCACGGGCCGCAAGTCTTCTTGAGAACTTCTTTATTTGACCGGTTTGCGCGGCACACCGAAGGCTTGTCGCCTGCTTTCGGGGCAAGCCATGGTTTTTCGAATCCGCCGCACCGTGTTCATCGCAATGGCCGCGGTCGCGGTGTCGGCGGGGTTTGCCTGTGTGTCGGCTCAAGCTCCATCAACGGCCCCCGCGCCGGCGGATGACGCCTATCTCGCCGACTGGTCGCTGCCCAGTGCCGAACGTGATTTCCAGGAAGTGAGCGAGCGCGTCGCGCCGCACATCTGGGCCATCCATCCGCGCACCGCGTTCACGCCGATCCCGCAGGGCAATCAGATGGTGATCGAGCAGTCGGACGGTCTTGTGCTGGTCGATGCCGGCAAGACCCGCGGCGACGGGAAGCGCATCGTGGCGCTGATCCGGCAAATGAGTCTCAAACCGGTGAAGGCCGTGATCATCACCCACTGGCATCCCGACCACGTGCTGGGCATCGGCCCGATCATGGAGGCATGGCCGGGTGCCAAGATCGTCTCCAGCGTGGCCACGCGCGACGCCATTCTGTCGGATCAGAACTATTTCAAGGATGTGCCGCGCGCGCTCGCGGATACAGCCGCGCGCGATGCCGCGCGACGCGGCGCGATGATCGCGTACGTGCGCGAATACGATCCCAAAATGCACGATCCGAAAGCGACCGCCGAGGAACGGCGCCACTATGCCGACCTCGTCGGTGTCTTGAAGATGCGCGCCGACGACGAGCAGGGCACATACCTGGTTCCGCCCTCCGTTACCTTCACCGATCACTATGCAATCGACGACGCCGACGCGCCGGTCGATGCGCGCTTCGTCGGCCCCGGCCACACGGCCGGCGACGTCGTCGTGTGGGCACCGAAGCAGCGTGTGGTCGCCGCGGGCGATCTCGTGGTTGCGCCGATTCCCTATGGCGGGGAGCGCGCGCTGGAATACGCCGACGCTTTGCGCAATCTTCGTGCGCTGCATCCGCTTGCGGTGGTTCCGGGCCACGGACCGGTGCTGCACGGTACCGGATTTGTCGACCGCATGATCGCGGCCTTCGATGAGATGCAGGCGAAGGTTGCGCCACTCGTCGCCGGACCGGCGCTGACCGAAGAACAAGTGCAGGCAAAAGTCGATCTCACCGCACAGCGTGGGATTTTTTCCGGCGGCGATCCGTGGCTGGCGTACTGGTACGACCAGTACATGGCGCCGAACGTCGTACAATTTTACACCGAGCTGCGTGCGCGGCGAACTGCGTCCGCGCCACACTGAACGGCGCTAACCGGCGCGTTTGTCCGCCGCGTGCTTGGCAATGCGCCTTTTCAGATCGGGATGGCGGCGGGCCAGCGCCGCGAAATCGTCGGCCGACAGCGTCAGCAGGCGCGAACGCGTCTTCGCCGTCACCGTGGTGGCGTGCTCCTCGTCATGCAGCAGCGCTGCTTCGCCGAAATGCTCGCCGGGGCGCAGGGTGCGCGTGCCGCGCTGCGGGTCTTCTTCTTCAAGCTGTCCCGACACCACGAAGTACATCGAGTCCGGCTTCTCGCCCGCCTCCGCCAGTTTGGAATCGGCGTTGACCACGCGCGAGCGGAGCGATGACATCACCTCGCCCAAGGTTTCGATGTCGAATCCCTCGAACAGCGGCACGCGCGACAGCATCGCCCATGTCACAACGAAATCGCGGCGATGGATTTCGTCGACGAACGCCGTGGCAACGATGCCGACGGGCAGTGCGAACAGGCCGAGGCCCATGATCATGGTCAGGCTGGCCACCATCTTGCCGGCGACGGTGATGGGGACGGCGTCGCCGTAGCCCACCGTGGTCAGCGTGGTGATCGACCACCACATCGCGTCGGGCAACGTGCCGAATTTTTCGGGCTGCACATGGCCTTCGAGCACGTACAGCACTTCGGCCGAGATGCACATGACGCCGAGCAGCATCAACAGCGTGCCCATGATGGTGCGGCGTTCGGAGACGATGACGTGACCCAGCGTCACCAGCGCCGGCGAATAGCGGCCGATCTTGAGAAGGCGCAACAGGCGGAACACGCGCAGGATGCGCGTGTCCAGCGACGGGACCAACGGCAGGAAATACGCCGGCGCAAACGCGAGCAGATCGACAATCATCAGCGGCCGCATCGCGTAACGAAGGCGCCCGCCGATGGCGCCACGGCCGTAACGCAAATCCTCGGGCGCGGTCCACAGCCGCAAAATGTATTCGATGGTGAACGCGGCGATGGAAAGCACTTCGAACCACGCGAAATATTCGGCGTAACGCGCGTGGATGTCCGGCACGGTGTCGAGCGTGACCGCCAGCACATTGGCCACGATCAGTCCGACGAGCGCGACCTCGAACACCGTTCCAGCGAGACCGGAATTGTGCCCCGAATCCAGAACAAGATGTATCCGCGTGCGCAAGCTTGCCGGCGCGCGTGCCCCCGAATCGCTCATGCCCCCTCGCTCATGGGGACAGGTTACGCGGCGGGCGCGAGTGCCGCCAACCGGGTTTCGATGGCCTTCAGCGCATCGGCCGCGCGCGCGGCATCCGGGCCGCCGGCCTGCGCCATGTCGGGACGGCCGCCGCCGCCCTTGCCGCCCAAGGCCTCGGCGCCGAGTTTCACCAGGTCCACGGCGCTGATGCGCTTGGTCAGGTCGTCGGTGACGCCGACGACGATCGACGCTTTGCCTTCGGCCGTGGAGATGAAGGCCACCACGCCGGAGCCGATCTTGCTCTTCGCGTCGTCGGCCAGCGATTTCAGATCCTTGGCCGGCACGTCGACCGTGCGCATCACGGTTTTCACGCCGGCGATTTCGCGCGCGGAGTCACCTTCGGCGCGTGCGGGCCCCGCGAGAGCCAATGCCTTGCGCGCGTCCGCGAGTTCGCGTTCCAGCTTGCGCTTTTCTTCGGTCAACGCAGTGACGCGTGCGGGAAGGTCGGACGTGTTGGTGCGGAACACCGCCGCGGCATCGCGCGCGATGTCGGCCTCGCGTTGCAGATGGCGCCGCGCGCCTTCGGATGTCAGCGCTTCGATGCGGCGCACGCCGGCCGCGACCGCGCTCTCCGACAGTATCGTGAACAGGCCGATGTCGCCGAGGCGGCGCACATGCGTACCGCCGCACAACTCGACGCTGAACGGATGCGAATCTTTTTCCAGGTCCGAACCCATGGTCAGGACGCGCACCTCGTCGCCGTACTTCTCGCCGAACATCGCGACGGCGCCTTCTTCCACCGCCTGCGCCGTCGGCATCAGGCGCGTCGAGACATCGGCGTTCTGGAGGATGACCTTGTTCACTTCATTCTCGACGCGTTGCAGCTCGTCCGGCGTCATCGCCTTCGGGTGCGAGAAGTCGAAACGCAAACGGTCCGGCGCGACCAAGGAACCCTTCTGCGCCACGTGCGGGCCCAGCGTGTTCTTCAACGCGCGGTGCAAAAGGTGTGTCGCAGAGTGGTTGGCACGCGTGGCGCGGCGGCGTTCGGTGTCGACGCGCAATTGCAACGCATCGCCGACCTTCAGCGTGCCCTTTGTCACCTCGACCACATGCACGTTGAGATCGCCCAACTTTTTTTCCGTGTCGATGACCGTGCCTTCGCCCCCCTTGGCGCTCCACAGCGCGCCCTGGTCGCCGATCTGACCGCCGGACTCGCCATAGAACGGCGTCTGGTTGACGAGGATGCGAGCTGTCTCGCCGGCCTTGGCCTCATTCACCTGCGCGTTGTCCTTGACGATGGCGGTGATCACGCCTTCCGCCGATTCCGTGCTGTAGCCAAGGAATTCGGTGGGCCCGAGCTTCTCGCGCAACTCGAACCATTGCGTGTCGGTGGCCGCTTCACCCGAACCGGACCACGCCTTGCGCGCTTCCGCCTTCTGCCGATCCATCGCCGCGTTGAAACCGTCGGTGTCGACCGCCATGCCGCGCGCGCGCAACGCATCCTGCGTCAGGTCAAGTGGGAAGCCGTAGGTGTCGTAAAGTTTGAACGCGGTCTCGCCGGAGAGCGTTGCGCCCTTGGACAGCGAACCGGTCGCCTCGTCGAGCAGCTTCAATCCGCGGACGAGTGTTTCGCGGAAGCGCGTCTCTTCCAGTTTCAGGGTCTCGGTGATCAGCGCTTGCGCGCGGCCGAGCTCTGGATAGGCCGCACCCATTTCGGAAACCAGCGTCGGAACCAGTCGCCACATCAACGGTTCCTTCGCGCCGATCAGATGCGCATGCCGCATGCCGCGGCGCATGATCCGGCGCAGCACATACCCGCGGCCTTCGTTCGACGGCATCACGCCGTCGGCGATCAGGAAGCACGACGAGCGCAAATGATCTGAGATCACGCGGTGCGAGGCCGCGTGCGGCCCGTCGATCGGCGCGCCCGATGCCTCGGATGACGCAGCAATCAGATGGCGGAACAGATCGGTGTCGAACAGGGAATGCACGCCTTGCAGCACGGTGGCCGCGCGCTCCAGCCCCATGCCGGTGTCGACGCTGGGCTTGGGCAGCTTGACGCGCTCGCCCGAGGCGAGCTGTTCGAATTGCATGAACACCAGATTCCAGATTTCGACGTAACGGTCGCCGTCTTCATCCGGCGAACCCGGCGGTCCGCCGGCCACCGACGGTCCGTGATCGAAAAAAATCTCCGAGCATGGCCCGCACGGGCCGGTATCGCCCATCGACCAGAAATTGGCGTTGGTCGGAATTCGGATGACGCGGTCGTCGGAAAACCCCGCGACCTTTTTCCAGAGATCGAACGCCTCATCGTCTTCGGCGTAGACGGTGGCCAGCAGGCGTTCCTTCGGCAGGCCGAAGTCGCGCGTCACCAGATCCCAGGCGAATTTGATCGCGTCGGCCTTAAAGTAATCGCCGAACGAAAAATTCCCCAGCATCTCGAAGAACGTGAGATGCCGCGCGGTGTAACCGACATTGTCGAGGTCGTTGTGCTTGCCGCCGGCGCGCACGCATTTCTGCACGGTGGTGGCGCGCTTGTATGGCCGCTGCTCCTGTCCGGTGAAGACGTTCTTGAACTGGACCATGCCCGAGTTCACGAACATCAAGGTCGGGTCGTTGCGCGGGACGAGCGGCGAAGACGGCACCACCTCGTGCCCCTGCGCCCGGAAGAATTCCAGGAACTTGGTGCGGATGTCCTTCAAACTGGTCATGGCAGGCTCGTGGTCATAACGGCGGTCTCGGCAGTCTCAATCGTGGGCGTGGGCGCGCGTGCGGCGCACTCCCTGTCTATTTAGGCCGAGATTGGAAGGATTCAAAGGTCAGGGCGCGAAGATGCGGACGCCGGGATAAGCTGCAAGTTTCAGGTCGCGTGTCATGAAAATGCGGTTGTCCAGTATAGCCTTTGCGACGAGCAGGCGATCGAACGGGTCGCCATGCAGCCGGGGAAACCGCCGCACATACTCGGTTTCGGCGGCTTCAACGGGCAAGATTGCAAAGGCCAATTTCACGGCGCAACGCTCGAAATGATCATCCGGTATCGGCCGCCCCGACCCAACGCTTAGCTTTCCCAGCGCCGCCTTGATCGACAGTTCCCAAAACGTGGCCACACTGACGGCGACGTCGTTGGCACCATCGGTAAGCGCCGCTACCTCGCCCCGCTTCAGTTCCGACGGCGTCTCGGCGGCCCACAGAAAGATGTGGCTGTCGATCAGGTATCGGGCCAAATGCTTCCATTTTCCAGTTGTGCGGCGATTTCGGCGTCGGCCTTCTTGCGATTGCGTTCGACAATGCGAAGTGAGGACACACCGAGCTTACGCTTCTTCGGTGTTTTCTTTTGGGTTGCCGGGATGATGTGCGCGGTCGGCTTGCCGTTCTTGGCGACAATGAACGTTTCGCCTTTGCCGGCGCGCTCGATCAGTTCCGAAAAACGGGTCTTCGCCTCGTACACATTCAACTGCTTTTCCATGCCCGGATAGTATGTTTTTCATGCGAGTTGGTCAAGTTGGTCAAACTGCGGAGTTAGCCTTTCCCCAAAACGTAAATCGCCCACGGTGAGACCCGTGTCTTTCCAGCACATTGGGATCCTAAGCTTAGAATTCCACGTGGACAAGTTGTCGCGGCCGCTTCTATAGTGTCACCTAAATACTAGTGACTCCAGCGTAACTGGACTGGCCACAGTTAGGCCGCAAATGTAATCACACTGGCTCACCTT
>JADMIO011200130.1_pt1 | contig 54246 bp, 39 predicted proteins | sample 8958161 | NCBI WGS metagenome assembly JADMIO01 (sample SAMN16585339, study PRJNA669376) | soil metagenome | isolation source: Crop rotation soil | place: USA: Cullars Rotation, Alabama | collected 2011
CGCGACAACTTGTCCACGTGGAATTCTAAGCTTAGGATCCCAATGTGCTGGAAAGCCGCATCGCGGCGCTGTAGTTTTCGCGCCATCCATGGCGATGAGCCTCGAACCGAATCCCCCGCCGGAAGACTCCGCCAATGCGCGCGATCTCGCCTGGATGGCGCGGATCAAGGAGGGCGACACTGCGGCGCTGGAACAACTCATTGAAGCGCATCAGCACCGGATCATCGGCATGGTGGCGAAGATGCTCGGCGACGAATCGGACGCGGAGGATGTAGCGCAGCAGGCGTTCATCCGCGTGTGGAAAAGCGCGAGCCGCTACGAGCCGACGGCGAAGTTCACGACCTGGCTCTACAAGATCACGCGCAACCTCGTCTTCAATGAGCTGCGCCGCCGGAAACGCCACGTCACGCAATCCCTCGACCAGCCGCTCGGGCCCGAGGCGAGCGATCGCCCGCTCCAGCGCGAAGATCCCGGCGCGAAGGCGCCGGATACGTCGTTGCTCGACGCGGAAATGCAGGCCGCGATCCAGCGAGCGATCGACGAGCTCCCGGAGACTCAGCGGATGGCGATAATCCTGCGCCGTTACGACGATGTGTCTTACGAGGAGATCGCAGAGATTCTCGATCTTTCGGTGCCAGCGGTGAAAAGCGTGCTCTTCCGCGCTCGCACTGATCTGCGCGAGAAGCTGAAGCAATATCTCGAAGCCTGAATGGCAGCGGCGTCGATGCGCTCCTCGATCGTGATTTCGCACTTCCTCAGCGAGCGCTCATGCGTTTAGTGACGGGCGTGCGCATAGCCCGGTGTTCTCTTTTAGAAACTCGCCCACTGGCCGTTCGAGCGCTGGCGGTCGTTCTTTGCGTCGCTTTCGCCGCGTGTTCAAAGCCCGCCCGCAAAGCGAACGAAACCCACAATCCGGCGGACAACGAACCTTTTTCCATTCAGTTTACAAAAACGAAAAAGGCGACTCGGCGGGCACCACCTGCCTCTGCCGATGCCAATGCCGGGCAGGAGCTTGATGTGGAGACGGTGGCCGCGGCGCTGCTGACGGAATGGGCAGCAACCGACGACATGGAGCGGCGCAGCGAGATCGCCCTGGCGCTCGCGGAAGATGGTTCGCCAGCAGCGCGGGCGATCCTGGAAGAAATTTACACTGAGTCGTCTGCGGTCCCCGACAAGGTGCTCGTCGTGCAATCGTTGTCCTCCATGGATTTGGATGAACCGCAGCCCACGGCGCGTCTGATCGAAGATGCGCTCGGCGAATCGCAGCCTCCAGAGTTGCGCGCGGCGGCCGTCGGAGCGCTCACCGAGCTAAACGACCCGCGCACGCTGCCGTATTGGAGAGCACTGGCGACGGACGACGACGAGGCGATCCGCGAACAGGCGACTGCGATGCTTGAGTATTTCGGCGAGACGCCTCCGGCTCAAGAGACGGCGAGTTCACCTCGGTAAGAGCGCGCGCGTGAAGCGCCGGCTACTGGCCTCTGCTCCCGCTAAATCAACGCCGGCCTTCCCCCGTGGGCGCCCCCTGGATTCTCAGAAGCGCTGCCGGCGAAAGTGTAATTACCCCGCCAGCTCGTCGGCGAGAGCCACGAGTTTTTCCCGCACGCCGGGGACGAACGATCGTGCGCGATGGACAGCGCAAAGGCACAGACCGTCACGCTCGAAAAAGCTTACGGAGTAATCTTCGCCGTAGAGGGTGAAATGTTTGAGCGCGCCGATCGGCAGGCGCCCTGCCGCTTCACCGACCCGCGGTGCGAGCCCGAGCAACGCGGATATATCGAAGCCTTCGGGCAGCACTCCGCCCGTGACGGCTTGATCGCGCGTCGCAATGACACAGGCCTGTACGCCTGGTAGCATCGCCGCGAGTTTGCTGATCCTCGGCAGGTCGAGCGGCTCATCTGTCATGAACAACGCCTGCAGGTTTTCCTGATCGAAGTCCTCCGCCGCGTTTTGTGCGGGCGGCATCTTGCGTTCCGTCTCTGCCCCCGACGGCTCTACAGCGGGAGCTTTCTCGGGCTGAAGTTCTGGGCGATTTCCCGGGGTTTTTTCGTGACTCCTCGAGGGTGATTTTTCCTCTCTCTTCGGAGCTGCAAGAGGAACATCCGCAGGTGTAGGCAGCGGTGTGCTTTCGGCCGGCACTGGCGGCGGCGGCTCCGGCGGCGGTTCTTCAGCCAGCGGGGTCGGCGCGGCAGCGGTCGGAGACTCAGGTGTTTCGGAAATAGGTGGCGAGTCCGGCTCCGAAACGCTTGGTGATCCAACGCCCCCACCGGGCGGCGGTGCCGGGTGGCCGAAAAGCACCGGTCGCTGAAGGACGAGAGGCCGAATCGCAGGCGCAGCCAATTCGGGTGCGGCCGTAAGCGGTGACGCCGGGGCTGCCGACTCGGCCTGGATCTGGTTCTCGGGTGCGGTTTCTTCGGGCTGCGGTTCGACCGGACTGGGTTGAGGCAAAACGGCGTCTGCGCGGGCAGACTCTTCGGAGACGGATGACGCAGCCGGCGAGGGCGCTTGCGGCTCAGGGATACGGTTGAGAGACGAAGACTCCGCTCCCGGCGATGGCTCGGAGGCTGGACTCGACGCAATCTTCTCCGACGACTCCGGGCGGACTGGTGCCAGCGGGAAAAGCGGAGGAGGAGGCGCGAAAAGTCGCACCGGCGGCAACCAAGCTGGACTCGAAGCACTCACTCCGGTGAGTGCTGACGCCTTGATCGACTCAGTGGCCGGCGCGGCGGGAGAAGATGCGAGTGGCGCTTTGACCTCGCCTTCATACTGCGGCGACGGAGCAGCGTCCGAGCTGGTCGCCGCGCCGTTATCGAGGTCGATCAACGGAGTTTTGATTGCCGTTTCAGGCTCGTTCTTCGCTTCGGAAGAAGCGGCCTCGGTTGCCTCCAGCACGTTGGTCGGTTCGTTGATATTGGGCTCAACAGGGGCCGGCGAAGCATCGCCTTCCGGTGCTGCAGGGGCTTCAAAATCGGATGGGACGCTCGTCGGCACAGGCACCACATACGACGAGGGAAGATTTCGAACGATCTCTTCCATCGAGAGGGTCACGCGCACTTCCCCGCGTTCGATAAAGTGCGCGCGGAGGACACTCGGCAACGCGGCCAGGAAGTCGCGCCCGGCTACTTCCACCTTTCCGAAAGGCAGCTGCGGCTCGATTGCCGCGAACGGCAGCGAAATCCGCACACTTTCGTCGATCGTTGGGACTTCACCGGTGAGCATCTCGCGGGGGACGCCTGCCAAAACCACCGCCAGGCCGAGTTGAATCTGCTCGGGGATCAACGCGGATTTCGGCGCGCGCGCTTCCTCCACCACCTGTGTGGAAACATCAGCGGGGAGCCGCAGAATCTCAGGTTCAGTGGCAGGTTCCGCCCCTTGCAAAGGATCAATCGGCTGCAAAATCACCGGATGGGCCGGTACCGCTTGGGCTCCGAAAAGGACGGGATGCGGCGGACGCAGATCCAATCGCAAGCCGCCGATTTGCTCGACGAGCTTTTGCAGCGGCAACCGGATCTCCATGTCGTCCAACTCATCGGCGGACTGCTGAAAAATGTCCGGACAGAGCGTGGCGATCGTCGAGAGTGGGACCGACGCGCGGCCGCGCGCGATATCGGCCGAAAGGGCCTCTGCATCAAAACGCAATTCACGTTTTTCGTCGCGAAGCTCCGGCCGCAGATAATGCGGCGGAATTCGCGGCAACACATCGCTCAGCGTCAGGACGATTTCGCGCGGCGCCTCGCTGATGGGCAACCTTTTCTCCGTGGCCCGCAGGACAGGCGGCGATGCGGGTGCATCGAGAGTCGCGGAGAATCCTTTCGGGTGCAAAAACGATGACGGGTCCGGAGGGAATTCCTCCTTACCGGCAGGTTGCGCCACAGCCTCTGCCGGCTTTCCCGCGGCATCACCGCTCCTTTCGCCAACCGTGTCAGGCTTTGGTTTGAAAAGGTGATCGAACAGTCCCATGCGGAGATTTTCCGCAAGGTGGAAGCTGGGCCACGGAAAATCCAGTCCTCTCTCGGCACTGGCGCGCTCCGCGCGTCACCGCGTTTTCGTAAAGCGCCTAATGATCTTCCGCGGTGACCCCGAGGACTTCCTCGAGCGTCGTGATGCCTTGGCGCGCCTTGTCGATGCCGGTCATCCGGAGCGTCTTCATGCCCTCGCTGATCGCCTGATTTTTTATCACGGCGGCACTCGCCCGCTTGATGATCAGTCGCCGGATCGTCTCGCTCACCGGCAGCACTTCGATGACCGCCGCGCGGCCCATGTAACCGCGGCGTTTGCAGCGGTCGCAGCCCGCGCCCTTATAAAAGACAGCGCCGCTTTCGTCTTCGATTTCGAGCTTCTGCAGCAGCTCCGCTTCGGGCGAGAACTCCTCGCGGCAATTTGGGCACACCCGCCGCACCAGACGTTGGGCGCAGGTGAGGATCACGGACGAGGCGATGAGGAACGGCTCAATGCCCATGTCGTCGAGACGGCTGATCGCGCCGGCCGCGTCGTTCGTGTGGAGGGTGGAAAGCACCTGGTGACCAGTGAGCGCCGCTTTTACCGCGATGTCCGCCGTCTCGTTGTCACGAATTTCACCGATCATGACGATGTCTGGATCCTGCCGCAAAATGGAGCGGAGCGCGTCGGCGAAACTCAGTCCGATGTCCGACTTCACAGCGACCTGATTGACGCCAGCGAGCTGGTATTCGATCGGGTCCTCGACCGTGACGATGTTGTATTCCGGGTTGTTCAGCTCGCTGAGCACGGAGTAGAGCGTCGTCGTCTTTCCCGAGCCGGTCGGACCGGTCACGAGGATCAATCCGTGCGGCGCCGCGACGGCTTTCTGGAAGGTCCCGAGCGTGTACTCGTCCATGCCGAGCTGATCGATCGAGCCAGAGAGAGCGCCTTTGTCGAGCAGACGAATGACGATCTTTTCGCCGTAAACCGTGGGCAGCACGGAGATACGAAGATCGACTTCCTTCCCCGAGACGCGAATGCGGAAACGTCCGTCCTGCGGGACGCGGCGCTCGGCGATATCGAGTCCGGCGAGAATCTTGATTCGCGAGGCGATCGGGAGCTGCAGCGCCTTGGGCGGCGAGCTGGCCTCGATGAGCGCACCGTCCACGCGGTAGCGGAGTTTGAGCTGCTTTTCGAAAGGCTCGATGTGAATATCGCTCGCCTTTTCCTTGAGTGCCTGGACGAGGATCAAGTTGACGATTTTAACGACGGGCGCGTCTTCGGATTCGACCGCAAGACGGTCGAGATCGATTTCGTCGCGCTTCTGCCGCACCTCCTCGACCGCCGAGCCCAATTCCGCCGCATCCTTCAGCACCTGATCCATCTGCGAGCTGGAATTGCCTACGCCACTGAGCACTTCCGTGACGGCTCGCTCCGTCGTGATCATCGCCACGATCTCGAGCTTCGTGCGCTGGCGCAGATCGTCGAGCGCGAGCACGTTCAGCGGGTCCGCCATCGCCACGTACAGCTTGTTCCCAAGCTTGCAGACGGGCGCGAGTTTGTACTGCCGCGCCATTTCCTTCGGCACGAGTTCCTGGATGTGCTCCGGCACGCGAACCTTGGACAGGTTGATCGGCGGCGTATCGAGACACCGGCCCATGGAAATGACCATGTCCTGCTCGGTCACATACTGCTTATCGACGAGGAGCTTCAGCAGTCGGCCGCCCTGTTTTTTCTGCAAATCCACCGCCTCCTGGAGCTGCGAAGGCAGCAATAATCCATCCTCGATCAAGACATCCGCGATTCGTTCGCCGAAGGATTTGATGCTCATTTACGAGAGTCGATAGGTTTCGGTGAGCACCTTGAAAATCGCCTGCGGCGGCGCGAGGTGCCATTGCACGTTGTAGTCGAGAAGCTGCTGCACAGCTTGTTTGCCAGCCGCATCAAAAGGGTTTGCCGTCGCGACCATGATGGTGCGGCTGATGATGTCGAAAGGGACGATGAGTCGCGCGAGGGTGAGCGACTCCGGCAGCATTCGGGTCACTGACCGATCGACGTCGTAGTAGTCGAGCGGAATGTAGGCGAACTTTGAGCGCTCGAGGATTCCGGAGAGCACAACTTCCAGATCCATCGCACCGCGGCGGCAGACTTCGTCGATCAGCGAGGCGCCAATTGAATTTGGCTTCAGATCCTTGTTGCGCTTCTGGACGCGCTCGAGTGCCGAGGAGACGACTTCTTCCGGAACGATCCGGTGCTGAATGAGAAATTTCGCGAGGGGCTCCTGGCCATCATCGGCCAGCTTGGACTCGAGATCAGGCGCGACCGCCGCCGCGCGGTTCGTGCCCCCATCGGCGCGCTGCGTCTGCGCAGTCGTCATCAGGCTCGGGTCGCCGTGATCGACCGCTGCGCCTCTGAAATCCACGCTAATCGGACCGGTCGCGCTGCCGTTTCGATGGGCGACGTTGGTGCTCGGGACGGGCGCATCCGGCAGCTTTTGTCCACTCTTCTCGAGCCGATCTTCGAGCTCTCCGAGGGCAGCGATGACTTCCGCATTGTCCGGCTGCTTCTGGAGAATCCCCTCGTATTCCAGCATCGCCGAAGAAAGCTGGCCGAGCGCAAGATACGTATCCGCCAGCCGCCGCGTTGCCTTCAGCATTTCCGGCAGTTTGCCCACGCGCCCGTAAGCGTCCTTCAGGATCTCCAGGCTCTGGCAGTCTTGCGGATTCGCCTGCGTGATGACCTCGAACATCTCGATAGTCTGGAGAATCTGCTCCTGCTCTTCCTGGGAAATTGACAATGTGTCGGCGCTCATGGGCTTCGGGCGAGGAATGGTTTAGCCGGAAGCGTGCCGCGCCGCTCGCATTCCTGAAGATGAGAAATCATGGGGCGTCGAATTCTGCCAATGAAATCGACATTCCTCTCCCTCGCGGACGCGACTTTCCTCTTGCGCCTCCCAGTCACCCCACGTATCCCACGCCCCGTGAATTCGCTCCATTGGTGGCACTCCCCTTGACGGGCTCGCTGCCGGCTCCTCTGCCGGCGCGGTCGTCGCCAATTCTGCGCGCCGAACTTTTCGCCCGATGATTCCTTCCGAGTCGTCGGGCTTTTTATTTTTTCTGAAACAACCCACGCCATGACTCTTCCACCGCTCAAATACAACGCCGACGGCCTCATCCCTGCGATTGTCCAGGATGCGCATTCTCGGCGGGTGCTGATGATGGCGTGGATGAATGACGCCTCTCTCTCCGCCACGTTGCGCACCGGCCAGATGAATTACTGGAGCCGCTCGCGGCAAAAATTCTGGCTGAAAGGCGAGACGAGCGGCCACACCCAGCGCGTTGTGCGCTGGGCGGCGGATTGCGACGGCGACACGCTGCTCTTTGAAGTGGAACAGGTCGGTGGCGCCTGCCACACCGGCTACGAGAGCTGCTTTTACCAGACCTTCTCACCGAACGGAACGCCGCGGGAAATCGCGGAAGCGAAACTCTTCGATCCGGAGAAAACCTACTCTTCCAAATGACTCCACCACTCGAGCCGACGCTCGAAAACTTTCGTGAACTCGCAAAGCGCGGAAACCTGATCCCCGTGTTTGCCGAGCTGATCGCTGACGCCGAGTCGCCCGTCTCCGCGTTTCAAAAGATCGACGACGGTGGCTATTCGTTCCTTTTGGAATCCGTCGAGAAGAGCGAGCAGACCGGACGCTACTCTTTCGTCGGCGCACAGCCGCGGCTGACCTTTGAGAGCCGCGGTCGGACGATTCGCGTCGTCGAAAATGGGAAAACTCGCGAATTCGAGACGAGTAGCGATCCGCTGCGGGAACTGGAGACCCTGATGCAGCAGTTCACGCCGGTCCCCTGCCCCGCGCTGGCGGATTGCCGGTTTACCGGCGGCGCCGTTGGTTACCTGGGCTACGACGTCGTTCGCTTCTTCGAACCGACTATCGGTGCACCTCCGCCCGATCATCTCGACCTGCCCGAGAGCTTTTTCTTCCTCTTTGAAACGCTGCTCATCTTCGATCACCGCACGCGCCGGCTGCGCATCGTCGCCAACGCGTTCATCGAGGGCGACATCGACGCCGCTTACGCTGCCGCGACCGCTAAGATAGAAGCGCTCCTCGCCAAGCTCGCTCAGCCAACCGAGTTGCCACCGATCTTCGCAACCCGCGAAGAGGCAAAGGACGAACCCCTCGCTTTCCAGGGGAACACCGCGCCCGGCGAATACATGCAAATGGTGCGCGACGGTAAGGAATACATCCGCGCCGGCGACGTGTTTCAGTTCGTGCCGTCGCAGCGATTCGAAACCGACTACGAAGGTGACGCGCTGACGCTTTACCGAACGCTTCGCTACGTGAATCCGTCGCCGTACATGTTCTGCCTGAAATTCGCCGGCGCATTCGCCCTCGTTGGCAGCTCGCCGGAAGTCCACGTCCGCGCGATCAACGGTCGCATCGACATCCGCCCGATCGCCGGGACTCGCCGCCGCGGCGCGGACGAGGCCGGTGACGAGGCGAACGCGGCTGATCTCCTCGCCGATCCAAAAGAACGTGCCGAACACCTCATGCTCGTTGACCTCGCCCGAAACGACGTTGGCCGCGCCGCCGAGTATGGCTCCGTGAAGGTGAGCGACTTCATGACGATCGAGAAATACAGCCACGTCATGCACATCGTCTCAAACGTCCACGGCACCTTGCGCCCGGATCGCACCGCCTATGACGTGATGCGGGCGACCTTCCCCGCCGGGACCGTCAGCGGTAGTCCGAAGGTGCGTGCGATGCAGATCATCAACGAACTGGAGAAGAGCAAACGCGGCGTCTATGCCGGCGCCGTCGGCTACTTCGGCTTCGACGGAAACAGCGACTCCTGCATCGCGCTGCGCACCGTCGTGATGAAGGACGGAAAGGCCTTTGTGCAAGCCGGCGCCGGCATCGTTGCGGACTCCTCACCCGAGTCCGAACACCAAGAATGCGTGAACAAAGCGACCGCGATGATGGACGCGATTGCGCGAGCGAAGCAGATTCACTGACCCATCGCCATGCTGCTCGTTATCGATAATTACGACTCGTTCACCTACAATCTCGTCCAGTACTTCGGCGAGCTGGGAGCGGAGCAAATGGTGAAGCGAAACGACGAAATCACCGTGGACGAAATTCGCTCACTCAATCCCGAGCGCATCGTCATTTCACCGGGCCCATGTACCCCGCTGGAGGCGGGCATTTCCTGCGATGTCATCCGCGTCTTTGGCGAAACGACACCCATTCTGGGCGTCTGCCTCGGCCATCAATGCATGGGTCACGTCTTCGGCGGCGACGTCGTTCGCGCCGAACGACTGATGCACGGGAAGACCTCGCCGATCCTGCACAACAACGAAGGGGTCTTCTCCGGTCTGCCGAATCCCTTCGAAGCCACGCGCTATCACTCGCTACTGGTGAAACGCGACACCTTCCCGGCGGCGCTGGAAATCACCGCCGAGACTGCGGAGAAGGAAGTCATGGGCCTGCGCCACCGCGAATTCCCGCTGCACGGCGTGCAATTCCACCCCGAGTCCATCCTCACCGTCGAAGGCAAGAAGCTGCTCAAGAATTTCCTGGATCTATAGGCCAGATCGCTGCCTTACCGGCTCAAGGAACGCTGCAGCTCTTCCCGCTTGCTCGGATCAGCAGCCCAAGTGGCGACTTTGCGCGCCAGATCTTTTTCATCACCATGGCTATATTGCAATGCGCCGGCGAAGTTGTTGATCGCCTGCTCGCGCTGAAAACCCGGGGGTAAGGCCTTGATCCATTCGGAAAGCGCGGCTTTGTCCTCCCACTCATTCGTGATCGCTCGAAACGCCGCTCCAAAGGTCTCCTCAGGCAGGCTCAAAACGAGCTCCATCGCCTGCTGCGGATTGTTTTTCCACTCCTCGCCGACGACCAACCAAATGCCATAATTGCGCGCGTGAGGGTTTGCCAGCTGCCAAAGCCACGCGATCCGAGGCGCGGGAGGCAGGGTTTCGTCACGGGCGATGAGCACGGAATCGACTTCGGGCTGCTCCTCCACGGAGACCGATCCGCGCAAATGAATCAACGCCGCGGAGTCGTTCCGGCTTTGCTGAATCGACACAATCCGGCGGATTAAATTTCTGCGATTCCACAGGCGGGCGCCATCCGATTCCGACGGTTCATCGACTGGCGTCACTGCCAAAAGGCGGAGCAGCCCGCCGTCGTCCCCTCCTCTGAGATTGTCGATGATCAAGACATGAGCCAGCTCGCGTTCACGGTCGTCGGTTAGTTCCCCCATCCAATTCAGCGCTGATTCAAGATTCGACGAACCGGATTTGCCTGCGATCTCCGCGAGGGCCTGGAGCCGCCAATCGGATTTCGGCATTTCGAGTTGGATGCGCATCGCGCCGGTCATGTCACCCGCAGCCAGTTGCACTTCGATCAGCCGATACATCGCGTCGGCCTTCGCCTCGTCGGGGAGCTTGTCGAGAATCACCGTAATCGTTGCCGCGCCATCTCGTGCATAGAGCTTTGGGATCGCCAGCCCGAAAGCACCTCGCATCGCCCGCTTCGAAATCTGGGGCAGGATTTCAGGAGCTTTCGTGAAATCTCTTTCGAAAATGGATGCGGCAAGTCTCGCTTGCATCTCATCTGGCGCTCCGTCCGGGAAACTCCGACGCAGCTCGGCGAAGGCGGCGCTGGGGTCGCGCGCTGCCAGATCGAAGACCGCAATCATCGCCGGCTTACGAGTTTCTGTCTGAGATGGCGGTCGGCTTTCAGAACGCAACATCCCACTTAAGAGAGTGAGTTCCCGAACGGATCGAGGATGCGTCAGCAGCTCATTATATGTTTGTCCCGAGGCAAACTGACCCAACGCGGCTGTAAGCGCTACGCACACCGACACGGTGACGTGGCAGAAATCGTTTTTCATACAAGCAATCTCCTCGCAGAATTTTGCCACGAAGCTGGTGCAAGTCACGCCGTCATTCCAGCCATCGTGCAGCGTGCAGTAAGTGCGGTGAGCAAGCCCTCGAGACGACCCACCTGGGACGAACACTATCTGTCAGTGCTGCACTTCGAGCTTAAGAAACCGCCGTGGATGCGCGGGATCGCTCGCCAGATAGAGGTCGCTCACCTGCACCGACCGAGTGCTTCCATTGCCCGTTTCGCTAACCGCGGCGCCGGGTGCGAGCACTGAAAAAGCCGAACCGCCCGTGCTGCGAGCAAGCTCAGTCCAAGGGCCGGAGAGATTATCGGCCGCAAAGACACTTGCAGTCACATCGGTTGCGACGGTGTTGCGGGTGAAGGTAATCGTCAATCGCCCCTCGATCGCGGTCACTAATGGTCGGGCTGCCAGGGAGGAGGTCCGAGGGTCCGAGCGAACAAAGTATTCGAACAAGTTCGGCAGCCCATCCCTGTCTCCGTCCACCATCTCACCAGCGACCGTGGGATTGCTCCAGTCCGCTCCGAACATTTCTCGCTGCCAGTTTTGCTCCGGCGTGTAAGGCGTAAAAACGAGCGCCACTGCGGTCGAATCATGCCGCAGCGTCAAGGTGCCATAGTTGGAAAGAGCGCGCCCGGCAGGATCCGCAGTGATACTACCAAGCGCGAAGGTTCCAGTGACGCTCGACGCGGTAAGAAATGGCCAGCTTCGAGGCTGACCCCAAAACGCGTCGTTGAAAGCCACGCTGCTACCGGAGCCATTCAAGACGACCTCCACGAACGCGCCTGCGCCAATCGTCGCCGCGCCCGAGGCCGTGACTTTATCGAAGCTGCCTGGAGTCTCCAAGTTACCGCCGAGTTCCCAAACAAACCGAGCCGTGCTGCCATAGGTCAGGGTACCAAATGTCTGGATTCCTACGCTCCCACCGGGGCTGTGTGTCCCATTGACTGTCGTGCTGGCATTGACCACACCTGTCCCGGTCAACACCGTGCCTGTCGCCGTGGTCATCGTGCCTCCCTCGGCAAGAGTTCCAGTCACGATGAGCGTGCCAGCGTTGAGCGCCGTCGTGCCGGAGTAGGTGTTTGCGCCCGCGAGAGTGAGTGTCCCGGCACCCTCTTTCACTACTGATCCGCCGACGCCGGAGATAGTGCCGGGAATCTGAATGCCCGCCGCGGAGTTGAAAGTAAGTTGCCCGTTGCCGAGCGCGATCTCTGAGCCGACAGCGCTGTTCACTGCGCTGAAAGTCTGGCTCATGCCGTTCAGATCAAGTGTCGCGCCGCTGGCGATCGTAAGATTAGTCGTGGACGGAAGCGAACCAACGATGGCCTGGCCCTGGTAAATCGCCGCGATCTGCGCGGGAGAAAGTGCCTGGCTATAGAATTGCACGTCATCCAGCAGACCGTTGAAGTTGGTCGTTCCGTCGCTGTTGCTGGTCGTGACCCCCAGACGGACGATTGCACCGACATCGGTGTTACTGAAGCTGCTGTTCCCCGAGGATAAAGACTGCGCCACACCATCGACATAGATGGAGTAAATCCCACCGCTGTTGACATAAGTGACCATATGCCAGTTTCCGTCGATTACGGACGTGGCGTTGGAGGAAACCTGGAGGAAACCACCGCCCCAGCGCACGGCGCTGGGAATGCCACCACTGCCAGCGCTGACACCATCGCCCAGGTAAAAGACCGTATTGCCAGAAGCCCATCCCGAGCCATTGCTCTTCGTGAGAATGCTGGACCCGGCGGTCGTCGTTTTGACCCAGGCGGACATCGTCCAGACGCCAGTATTACCCATTGCGATAACTGGGTTGTTGATATTTACCGAGGCGCCGCCCGTGAGGCTCACAGCGTTCCCAAATCTGCCCCCGGCAACGATCGCCGCGCCGCTCGCGAGGGTGCCGTTCATGGTCACTCCCCCACTGCCTCCGTTGACGACGGTGCTGCCGCTGACGTCGTCGAAAGTATAGCGGGCAACCGGGCTGATGGATCCCAATCGCAGCGTCCCGCTGTTAATAGTGGTGCTGCCCGTGTAAGTGCTGGAGTTCGCGACCGTCCACACGCCGGCTCCGTCCTTGATCAAGGACACCGTGCCGCCGCCGTTCTGAATGGGTCCGTCAACCGTGCCGTTCCCTGCTCCCTGTAAGGTAAACGTCCGCTGACCCGCGGCAGCCTGGAGGCCGCCATTGAGTGTTAGAAGACCCGCATCCGATTGAATCTGATACACGCTCCCGCCGGCGCTGGCGGAAATAACTCCCGCCAGCGTGTTATTTCCGCTCAGGTTTTGAATGCCAACGGAGCTGTTATTGCGACCGCGAAAATCGATAGAGCTAAGCTGAGTAATCCCGCCCGTAAGTTCCAATCGCGCGGTCGTCGCATTCCCGGAAGGGCCGATGATGACACCGCCCGTGCCGAGGGCATTGTTCGCGCTCAACCGTAGAGTCGCAACTTCCGCCGCCGCGCCGACACTAGCAGTGCCCGTGTAGATGCCGGCAGCGTTCAGCACGGTAGCGCCGACGCCTGTCACGGTGAGCGCGCCGCCGCCACTGAGTTCTCCGTTGAAGTTCAGCGTCGGACCACCGGTCATATCATTGCGGAAAGTGGTGCCGCTCCACAACTCGACCCGCGCGTTGATCGTCTGGTTGACGGTGCTGGTCGAGGAAGCCTGCACGGTCGATCCGTTCGTCGTCGAACCCAGCGGCTGACCGGCCAGTTGGATGGAATTTGTGGATGAGCCGAGGGTGTAGGCCGTGGTGCCATCCCCGCCCCCGTTGAAAGTAACTCCTCCCATCACGGTCCACGCCGGCATGGTGATCGTGGAAGTCGCGGCGGCGCCAACCCGTCCAAAAACGGCGACTTGGTTGCCGTATTTTGGGACGCCTCCACCGCTCCAGTTTGCAGCGGTCGTGAAGGTTCCGTTGCCGTTGATATTCCAGGTCGAGGCGGCGTCGCTGTTCGGATTTTTCTGCCAGACCCGCACCCAATCCACCGATGTTTGATCCATGAATCCCACCGGCCATTGGGTGGTGCTCGGCGTCCCCGGCCAGCCACCGACGGCGTAGTCCAGGATCATATACATATTGGCCATTTCGGCCACATCCGCGCCGCTCGTGAACGAGCTGACCTGAACGCCATCGAAATAAAACTTCACGCTGGTATCGCTCACCCAATCCATCGCGAAGATGTGGTAGCCGGTGGTTAAATCCGTGGCCGAACTGGGATTCACCTGGCCGGCTCCGGCCGCGGCCGCCCCGCTGCTGTTCGTGTAGTGGAAGGCGGTGTGGTAAAAGTTGTTCGTGTAACCATTGGTCCCGCCGTCCGTTGTGAGCGGGAATTCCATGATGTCGGCTTCGGGAGGCCAGCCGGTATAAAGGCCCCAGAACGCTGGCCAGGAGCCGGGCGTCGTCGGAAGTTTGATCCGGGCCTCGATATAGCCGCCGTCCAGCGTGTACTTCCCGTAGCTGGAGATGGATCCCGAAGAGAATGATGCTCCGGTGGTAAGCCGTGTGGCATCCAGCGTGAGCGCCCCGTTTCCAACCCTCACCTGGCTCGCCGATGCCGTGGATGCACTATTCGGCATCGTCCACGTCGGACTCGCCACTGCCCACTTGGCCGTATCCACGGTCGCGCCGTTGAATTCTTCAGCAAATACCAGGCGATAGCTCGTGTCGGAGAGTTGGGCCATCGCCCGATCTGCCAGAGCGAGAGAGAGCGCTGTCAGCCCCATCGCGCACCGCCACATCTGGGTGCCCGAAGCGGAGCTACGTCCAGTCCGCCCCCACGGCGCGGAGAAGGTTAAAGACGATCTCCGAAGAGATCGAAATTCAGAAAATAGGCTCATGGCGGGACTTCTCCTAAGTAGCACGTCCTGAGCGTCCAGCACCCCGATTCCGCGTTCGGGCGGGCGAGCAGTAATGCGATCGACCGTGAAAGGAACGTCGCCGTTAAAGCGCCCATGCTTACAAAACTTCTCGTCGCCATCGATCTCGTCGTCGCGAGTGAACTCGGCTTCTCCGTCACCCGAGTTCCTGCCTACTCGCCCCACGCCGTCGCCGAGCACGCGGCCGCGCTGCTCCTCGCGCTGAATCGCAAAATCCCGCGCGCTAAAAACGCGTCCACAACCTCAACTTTTCACTCAGCGGAAAAGCTCGGCCACGGCTTTCTCACGGAAGGCGAAGATCTTTGCGAGTTGCGGCTGAACCAGAAAGGGATGCACGAGGTTGCCCAGCGGTCCAAAAGGGAGGACGTAGGTGACCCGGTCTTTCATCTCAACCCGCCCGTCGTCGAGTTGATTGAAGTGATGTTCATGGTGCCAGATGCGGTAGGGGCCGATGCGTTGCTCATCCACGAAAAATTTTTCCGATTCGACGTGTGTGATCTCCGTGACCCATCGCGCCGGGATGCCGAGCAGCGGGCGCACGCGATACTCGATCATCAGCCCTGGATAGACGCGCTCCGGCAGTGCGGTGAGAACGGTGAAGTCCAGCTCGGGCGGTGTGATTTTGGCGAGGTTGCGTGGGTCGGAAAAGAAGTCCCAAGCGCGCTCGATGCTGGCGCGGATGATCTGAGAGCTTTCGAGGACGTGGACCATGGTGGCGAAGATTCGCTCAGGACTCCGACAGCGCGGGTTTTGTCGTGTGGGGCGCCGGCTGGCGGATGGCGAGCAGCGAGTCGATCTGTGTGCGCAAGCGCGCGGTGCAGTAGATTCCGTAATACCAATGCACCGGCATAGCCAGCGCGTCGCCGATGAAGGAGCCCCAGGCGAGGCCGCGGAGGTGATCATTCATTGGGTTTGCGCGGACAGCGGTGGAGTCGGTGCGGACGCGCGGCCTTTGAATCCGCTCGGCGTGAGGTCCGCGACTCGGAAGCCGCGATTGAGCTCCAACCCGAGCATCCGCCAATGGTGGGCGTGCAGATCGAAGGGCACGCGGATGCGTTCGTCGAAATCCGTCGGCCACAGGATGCCGCCGATGTTGCGGAATTCGCGGAAGGTCACATCGACCTCCGCGCCGCGCGTGCTTTCCAGACCGTTCAAGGTCATGCGCACGCGCCGGAGTTGTTTGCTGACGCGATCGATAAACAGGATCACGCGATCTTCCGCTGCCTCCCCGAAGCCGGGTCGCAGGACGGCGAGCACCTCGTCGGACACGGCATTGTCCACGATAGCCTCGCCATTTCGCGCGAGCACGACGCCGGGCCGATCGAAATAGAATGGCCCGAGCAGAAATAAAGTATAGGCGTCCGCTACGAGAGTCGCGGCACGCTTGGCTTCGACGCCGCCGGAAAGTGCTCCGTTGTAGCTGACGGCGACCTTGCCCGGCTCGCGCACGACGAGCTTTTTCCCCGCCGGCCCGGTGTGCTCCTGCGCCATCCTCCGCGGCGCGATGATCAGGCGTTCCTCCGAACCGCGCCGGAACGCGGTGTCCGAGAGCACGGGCTGAAAGCGCGGGCCGATCGAGGCCCAGCGGCCTTCATAGCGCACGCTCACGTCGCGGAGTTTTGTGAACGCGGTTCGTCCGTGCGCGCGCTGCGCCTCGCGGAGCAACGTGACCGCCGCCGGCTCAGACTTCCGAATCTCGCAGGTGCAAATCTTGGGCGAAGCGCAAGCGATAAGCAGACCCACCAGCGCGGCGAGCAGGCAATGAGCGGCGGCTTTAGTCATCGTGCTTCTCGATGCGGATCATCACTTCGTTGTGACGCAGGAAGACCGGCGTCCACGGTGGTCGTAGTAGGCAAAGAGCGGGTCGCCTTTACCCGCGATCTTCTGCCCTTCGAGCCAGGCCGTCAGTTTCTCGATCGCCGCCTTTTCGTTCTCCACGGTGCGCCCTCCCTCGAAGCGCAGCACCGCAAATCTCGACGCCTCAACTTTGCCCAAGCTAACCCCGTCCCCGGCCGGTTTCGGCACGCCTTTCTCGACGGCTTTCCTGGGCATGATGAAGCTCATCGTTTTCCTGTCCTTCGCCGTGTCGATCAGGACCGGTGAGGTCATCTCAATTTTCTCCGCGCCTTCATTCTTCCCGGTGATGAAGCGGAACAACTGGCTGAAGCCTCCGTTCATCTCAGCGCCCTCCATAGGTGTAGTTGCCTCGATCATCGTCGGGTAGTCGCGGAGCTCGAATTTCTCGTCGGTGCGGATGACCTTGTATTCGGGTGTCTCAGTCGCCGCGCGGGAAGTGCTGACCAGCCAGAAAGCCGCCGCCGCGCAGGGCAGAACAATGGCGAGGAGAATGGGCACCTTGTAGCGTCTCATCGAGTGGGAGTGAAATCTGCGGCCAATCCAATCGGCTCCCACGCAGCGCGTTCGCGCTCCGCTTCGGCGAGTTTCTTGCGCAGCTTGTCGTTCGCGTATTTGCCGAGGACGAGGCGCAGCGGTGGCGCGTCGCTTTCGACCGCGGCGATGATGGCTTCCGCCGCCCTGGCCGGGTCACCGGGTTGCTTGCGATCCATCGTTTCGAGAAAGCGCAGAAACGTTCCACTCGTGCGATCGTAGTCAGCGAGGTGGCGTTCCGCGCGCTCGAGCGAGCGCCCAATGAAGTCGGTGCGAAACGGGCCGGGCTGCACGATCGTCACTTTGATGCCAAGCGGCTTCAACTCGGCGGCGAGCGATTCCGAGACGCCTTCGAGCGCCCACTTCGTCGCGCCGTAGATCGAAAATCCGGCGTAGTTGGAGATCACCGCCGCGGCGGAAATGTTCAGGAGATGGCCGCTGCCTTGCGCGCGCAGGATCGGCAGCGACGCGCGAATGACGTCCAGCGCGCCGAAGAAGTTCGTCTCGAAGTTTCGCGCGATCTGCTCCGCACCGAGTTCCTCAAACGCCCCGACCAGACCGAATCCCGCGTTGTTCACGACGACGTCAAGCCGGCCAAACGCCTCGGCTGCCTGAGCAACCACGCTCTTCACCTGCGAGGAATCCGCGACATCCAGCGCGAGCGCGCGGCACGTCTCGGGAAAGCGCGCTGCGAGATCGCCGAGGGTGGACGCCTGGCGCGCCGTGGCAATGACCCGCTGCCCGCGCGCCAGCACCGCCGAGGCGAGCGCCAGGCCGAAGCCGCTGGAGCAGCCCGTGATCAGCCAGGCGCGGGTAGAGGTTTGTGGTTCATTCATGGGTGTCCGAAGACCCTTGCACTACGCACTCCTGGGCGCTGTGGACGCGGGCCCGCCGCGGATGCTCCGATCCGCCATCCACGTAGCGAGCCAAGTCCTGCATGCCGTCTTTGATGTTTCACTCCATTCGCGGCGGGCGTAACGAGGAGCGCGATATGGCCGCCGCTGAAGCGAGGAGTTGCCAGCGATGAAGGCAGTGAGACCGGAGCGGATCAAGAAGCAGGAATGACGAAGCATTGCGGCGCCGGGCGGTGGCGCTGGTGCAGAGCAGCGGCCGATGTACAAGGTCGCCGCCGAACTGGGTGTGACGCACTGCAAAACCTGGACGACTGAACCAAAAAGCACCGGCGAAATGCCCGGTCCACAATTTCGAAAACCCGTCCACCTCTGCCGCACCTACGACTCCGGAAGGGCCATCAGCCGGGCGCCGCCGCTGTCCTGGCGGACTGTTTCGCATGCTGGCTACTGTCTGCGGCTTTGATGCCCCTGGTCGCGTCGTCCGGCCCACTTCTCCCGGAGCTACTCCCAATTAGTTTAAAGCAACTGCCGAAAGTGGTTTCCGGCTTTGGGTCTTGGACGAAAAATTAGGAAAGGAGGAAAGCAGGAAGAAACGACCGTTGGAATTCCTGCTTTCCTCCTTTCCTGATTCCTCATCCGGAAGCTTCTTGTGGCAGATGCTCTAGCCGGCGAGAAGTAATGAGACCCCCCACCGCGAACGACTGCCCAATGAGGCCGCCTCCTTCCGAGCCGACTCAACCCTTCTTTGCAGCGGCTTCTTCGGCGCGCCGTTTGCCCAGCGCAGTGCGCGCCTCCTCGGCGAGTCGCTGATAATCGTCGCGCATTCGCGTCAGCTCTTTCTCTTCCAGTTCCTCGAGATCGAGCAGCGCATTCTGCGCGTCGCCATGTGAGCGGATCAGCTCGTCGAGCTTGATATGCATCGCCGCGGAGTCGCGGTTCTGCGTGTTCTGGATGAGAAAGACCATCAGGAAAGTGACGATGGTCGTGCCTGTATTGATGATCAGCTGCCAGGTATCGCTGAAGCCAAAGATCGGTCCGCTTACGGCCCACACAACCAGGGTCCCAAGCGCGATCGCAAACGCCGTCGGCTGCCCCGTCGCGTGCGAAGTCCATTTGGCAAAGCGGGTGAAGAACGATCGATGAGCGGTTTTTGAGATCATAGGGGAATAGGAGGGAGCGTGCGCATCTCCATTTGGAGAAACGAACGTCTCCGTCCAGCCGGTCGCCTCCCATCCAGGCCGCGAAATCGCGACGCACCTGCGGTTCGGACTATTCGAAGCGGATTTCTGCCGAGCGCCCATGCGCATCGAGCCCCTCGATCTCGCTGAATTTCGCGATCGTCGGCACTGACTTTCTCAGCGACTTCGCATCGAACCTGATGACGCTGGTCCGGCGCTGAAACATCTCCACGGACAAACCGGGAAACGACTTCCCACCGCCGCCGGTGGGCAGCGTATGGCTCGGACCGGCAAGAAAATCTCCCGCTGCGACTGGCGAATAGCCGCCCATGAAAATTGCCCCTGCAGTGTGGATCTGCGCGGCGATCTTCTCGTCGTCTTTCGTCACGATCGAAATGTGCTCGGGCGCAAAATCGTTCGCGATCGTCACCGCATCCTTCAACGACTTGACGAGCATCAACGCGCAGTCCTTCTCGATCACCCCCGCGAGCGCATCCTGGCGGCTGAGGGTCGCGAGTTGCCGATCCATCTCGGATTGCACTGCGGCAAGGAGCCGTGCGGAGTTGGTGACGAAGAGGATGGCGCTGTTTTTGCCGTGTTCCGCTTGCGCGAGCAAATCGGCGGCGATCCAGGCCGCGTTCGCACTGGCGTCGGCGAGAACGAGGATTTCGCTGGGGCCCGGCAGGAGATCGATCGCTACCTGGCCGAACACCTGCCGCTTCGCTTCCACGACATAGGCGTTCCCCGGACCGAAGATTTTCTGCACCGCCGCGATCGACGCCGTGCCATACGCCAGCGCCGCCACAGCCTGCGCACCGCCGACCTGGTAAACCTCCGTGGCGCCGCAAAACGCGAGCGCGTAGAGCAGCGCATCGTTCACCTTTCCTGCGCGATCAGACGGCGTGGCGACGACGATCTCCGGCACGCCCGCCGCCGCGGCCAACGTCACCGTCATCACTGCCGTCGAGACCAGCGGCGCGGTGCCACCGGGCACATAGATTCCCACTCGCCGAAACGGGTCAAAACGTTCGCCCACCGCCGCCCCCTGCGCATTCCGCGCGCTCCAGTTTTTCCGGAGGCTCCGTGTTGCAAAGTCCCGCACATTGGCATGCGCCGTCGCAATCGCCTCGCGCGTTGCAGGATCGACCTTTGCTTTCAAAGGCACGCGCAACTGCTGTGAGGTGAGACGCGGCCCGCCGAATTGCTCGGTGTAGCGCAACAGCGCCGCATCGCCCTCAGAACTCACCGCAGCCACGATCTCACGCACCGTCCGCTCCACATCGGGATGCGGAGTCGCCTTGCGCTGGAGGGCGGCGACGGCTTCGGCAAAATCGGCATCAGTGTGACGGAGAATCTTCATCGGCGAACGCGGCATTTAAGCGGGCGGCCCCGCTTTGAAAAGTGGCTTCATCCGCCAACCGCCCTCTACTCCATGAGTCGAAGGGCGGCGCCATGACGCAGATGGAAGCCGCTCCAAGACGGCTTCAATAGATGACACTGCCGGAAACCGTGCCATATCGGGGTATGTTCGAGTTCCTCAAACCGAAGCGAAAGCACCGGGCTCAAACATCAGCTGCTCCGCCCGCAGCCGCTGACCCTGGCATCACGTTCCTGCCTCTCGCGGCCGGTTCCGGTGACACCCCATGCGATCCCGGCACGCCTGCCGATCCTGGACCTTCCGACTGCGGAGGAAGTCATCACTCGTGCTCCAGCCATTCGTGTTCGAGTCACTCCTGCGGTGGGGCAAGTTGTGGCGGTGCGAGTTGCGGCGGCGGCAGCAATTAGCTCTTTGTCCTCCTCCGGCGCTAAGCGGCGCATCGCGCCCGTGATCTCGCCCGCCGCAAGGAGGCCTGCCCGCGGCTCCGGACCTTCTACAGGCGCATTACCCGGCGGAACAGCATCGCCCGGCCACCCGTTTGCGCTCAGGTTTTCGGCTTCTTCTCTTCCGTAGTGATCAGTTGCCCCGCGGGACTGATGTGCAGTTCGATTCGTTTCCCGTCCGGCATCACGAACTTTGCCTCATACACCGGTTCGCCATGGGATTTCTTCTTCTCATCCAGCGCCACTGACTCAAATTTCCACTTGGCCGAATACTGCTGAATCACAGCCTGAACCGGAGCTGGACACGCTCGTAGCGTGAGCGGCGCATCCTTGCCCTCGCTCGTCGTAACGATGGCGACGAACGCGAGAATCAGCACGATGGCGCGAAGATGATTTTTCATTGCAAAGATTCCTCGCAGCCAGGGAAAGGGGCGCAACCTAAAAGGCGCGGTTCCTGGCCGCCGTGTGTCGATTGCAGGCGAGTCTTCGCCCATTCCGCGAACTGCTCCTATCGGACCTTGCAGGGCTTTCCCCGCTGCGGCAAAGTCCGCGGACATGCTCCCCCGCTCCCTTCCCCTGCTCGCGATGCTTCTTTCCACCAGCCTCGCCGGCGATTGGCCGCAATGGCGCGGCCCGGCGCGCACCGGTGAAGTGCCCGTCGGCGAGCCGGTACTGCTGACGCTGCCGGCGGAGCCGAAGGTGGTGTGGCACATTCCGGTCGGCGCTGCGTTTGCTTCGCCGGTCGTCTTGGGTGGACGAGTCTTCCATCTCGATGATCAGGGCGGGATGGAGGTCGCACACGCAGTCGAGGCTGCGACGGGGAAGGAACTCTGGAGCGCGAAAATCTTCTCCTCGCACAAAGACGGCTTCGGCATCGGCCCGCGCTGTACGCCGGTGGCGGACGGGGCCCTGGTGTTTGTGCAGTCGGCGAAGGGCGAGTTCCAATGCCTCGACGCGGCGACGGGCAAAGTCGTCTGGCGGACGAACTTTGTGGATGACTTTGGCGCAATCTACATTGGCGAAAAGGGCACCGCGGCAGGCGCGAGCCGACACGGAGCGGCAGGCGCGCCGATCATCGATGGAGAAAACATCATCGTGCAGGTGGGCAGTGCGAAGGGCGCGAGCATCGTGGCGTTCAAGAAGGCGACAGGCGAAGTGGTCTGGAAAAGTCAGAACGATCAGACCGCATACTCGGCGCCGATCATCGCCACGATCGGCGGCGTGCGGCAGTTCATCAGCTTCACCGCCGAGGCGTTAATCGCCCTCGATCCCGCAAACGGAACGCTCCTTTGGCGCCGGCCGGCTGTCACCCGGCTCGGACGGAATGTCACCACGCCAGTTGTCTGGCGCGATCTCGTGGTCGTCGCCTCGCACGAATTGGGCCTCGTCGCCACACGCGTAGCAAAGGACGGCGCGAGCGAGGCGTGGGTAAACAAGAAGATGCTGATCAACTTCTCCAGCCCGGTCGTGGTCGGCGATCACCTCTACGGACTCGGCCCGGCGAAAAACCTCGTCTGCATCGATCTCGCCACGGGCGCGCTTGCCTGGGAGCAGCCCGGTTTCACCCGCACCGAGGGTAGCCGTGCAGAGGCGGCATTTCTGGTTTACGGGAAGAACATCCTGTCACTGACCGACGTCGGCGAACTCGTCCTCTTTGCTGCTGACCCGCAGAGCTACAAGGAGCTGGGCCGCACCCAGGCCTGCGGTATCACCTGGTGCAACCCCGCCTACTCCGACAGCCGGCTGTATCTGCGCGACGCCAGGGAGCTGACCTGCCTCGAACTTCCCACTGCGGCCGCGCCAAACACGAGCACAAGCCCGTAGCGCTTCATGCCCTCAGTTGGGATTTTGCGCGCCGGGGCGCGATGCCTTTTGGCAAGGATCGAGCAACGCCAAACACCTTCAGGCATTACATTCTGGCGGCGGCTGAAACACCGGAACACGCTCAAGGTTGATCTGCGGACACCACGGCCTCGAAGATCCCAACGCCTCGGGTTGGGGCGTTGAAATCGCAGGAGCGGCGTCTCCGGTAACGCAGAACACACGACGTTTTGGGTTCGGCGATCTTTTCGTGGATGTCACGTGTTTGTCCTCTGTTTGACACGAATGCCACAAAGGCTCTGCGTGATTGAATAACAAAGTTCTGATTGTTGACGATGAACCCGATGTCGTTCGCCTGGTTGCCAATAGCCTTGCCTGCAACGGGTTTCAGATATTCACCGCATCAGACGGGCCGACCGCCATCACGATCGCCCGAGACGAAGAACCGGGACTCATAATTCTGGATATCGTGATGCCGGGAATGAGTGGCTTCGAGGTGACGCGGGCACTTAAGGGAGATAACTCGACGGTCCAGATTCCCATCCTGATCCTAAGCGCTCGGAACGAAGAGGTGGATCGGGTGACCGGGTTTGAGCTGGGAGTAGATGACTTTGTTTCTAAACCATTCAGCCCGCGTGAGCTGGTTCTCAGAGCAAAAGCAATCATGAGCCGGAGGAGCAGGACATCGGACGAAGGTCAGCTTTTTCGCTGTGGTGAGATCACCGTGGACACTCAGCGGCACGAGGTCTCCTTCCGAAATCAGGTGATCCATCTTACAATGACCGAATTCAAGATCCTGGCGGAGCTAATGAGTGCTTCGGGGCGAGTGGTCACGCGCGAGGACTTGCTCGGCCTGGTTTGGGGAAAGGAACGGACGCTGGATGTTCGCACTGTGGATACTCACTTGCGGCGGCTCCGCGAAAGGTTGGGCGTAGCCGCAGCGCAGATTCAGACCGTCCGGGGATTCGGATATAGAATCGAAGGTCGCACACCCGCTGGAGTGTGACCGCCCTTTCGGTCGTCCGCCAGAACTGCGGATTGGAGCGTGATTGTAACGTTGGTGTCATCGGTTTGCCGCGGAGCTCTGCTGAATTCACGGCGAGTGGCGGTGCCAAGCCGCACGAAGCCGCTCATTCCCAAAGATGACTCCAGTCAGACAAAACCAAACCAACATGAAGAAATTAACAGCCACGGTTTTCGTGGCATTGGTCAGTGGAGGGCTGTTCGTCAGCACCGCCACTGCCGCTACTCTCGCCTATAGCCCGGATGACTTGTTCCTCGGATTCCGCTCGTCCAGCAGCACGACGGACTTTCTGATCAATATCGGGCCAGCGTCGACATATCGAGGTCTTGCCGGGGGCACGTCTTTCAGCCTTTCTACCGGGCCGATCCTTACCGATCTGGATGCGGTATTTGGCACCACCTGGAGAACGGGCAACCGTTCAGATCTCTTCTGGGGTGTCGTAGGTGCGCCATACAACACAGCGGCGGGCACCGATGTTTCCAATACACTCTATGCGACTTCCCCGGAGACCCTGTTCGGCACCCGTGCGACAAGCCCAGCGACCGCGGCAAGCAACTCCACCCAGGCAGCACCCGCTGGCAAATTCCAGAATCTTGCGGACAACTATGTTAACGCTGGGGATTCAGCCAACGGGATAACGGCGGCGGCAAACGGAAAAGGACTGCGTCAGGACGGTACTGTGGCCGGTAGTTGGGCGAGTTTCATGCCTCAGAACCAAACGTTTACGGGCAACAGCTTCTCGTATTTCGCGAATGGTATTGAAGGGAACTTCGGCTCGGGCAACGAAAATTCGGCGATCGATCTCTTCCGGATTGAGAAAACCACTTCGCCCGGCACTGGCACCAACGCCTACCAGGGAACCTTCACCATCAACGACGCGGGCGTCGTCACCTATTCGGTAGTTCCTGAGCCAGCCACTAGCCTCATGATCGGTCTTGGTGCCGGTCTTCTCGGGTTTTCCCGCCGCCGCCAAGTCAACATTTTAAACTAACTCGCTGCCTCGAAGATCGATGCGGCCCCAATACACAACCAACCCATTCCAATAAACACCAGCAACACATGTTCATGAAACCAATCTCCTTTATCATGGCGGGTCTCCTCGCCGTCGGGGCCATACAGACGGCGTCCGCCCAGACAGTGATCACCCTTACCGGCTCCTCCGCCTTCCGCTCCCAGACCCACACCGCCATCCTTGCCGTACTGACCGGCACTACCTACGGATATACCGGCGGAACGATCGGAGGCGCCAATGCAGCGATCTTCAAGGGAACCTTCGGTGGGAACAGCGTCATCATCAAGACCTCGTGGTCCGGCTCTGCGGCCGGAATTCAGACGGTTGCTGCGACATCGCCCACCAAGGACGTTGGGGTCTTTGATGATACCGAGTCCACCAGCGGCGCGGGAATCAGTGGCAAAGCCGATCCGCGCAGTGGGGCCATCCGCGCGCGGCCGGATATCGCAATGTCGGATAACACACAATCTTCGACGCGCTTTAACGGCACATTCCTGAATGTTGCTTATACAACTCTAGCGAACGCGACGATCACTCCCACTACGGGCCCTGTAGCGGCTGGTCCGGTTGGGATTGTTCCGTTCAAGTGGGTAGCGACGGCGAGCGCGCCAGGCGGGCAGCTCAACCTGAATATGACTCCTCAAATCGCGCAGGCGATCTACACAACCGTCGGCGCTGGGCCGCTGGCCCTCTTCACGGGGAATTCGGCAGACCGCACTACTACGGTATATGCCGGTGGTCGTGATCCGGATTCCGGAACTCGCATAGTTACCTTCGCTGAGTCTGGCATCGGCGCGAACGGAACGGTACAGCAATATAAGCCAGGCACCATCTCCAGCGGTGTTATCGGAGCTCCTACGCTTTATCCGGCCACGAACATCAACGGAGTTCCGGTTGGCGCGGGTCAAAGTGGCGAATCTTCAGGTGGAACTCTCGCGACTTTGCTGAGTGGAACGGGACCGACTTCGGGTGATTTCGGCGGTGGATTCTTCATCGCGTATCTGGGGCTTTCGGACGCTGCGACTTTAATTACGGGAGGCGGCAAGGAGATGAAATACAATGGAGCGACTTACAGCGAAGCCGCGGTTATCGATGGGCAATATACCTTCTGGGGGTATGAGCGTCTGTTCTATCGCACGGGCACTACAGGCACGGTGAAAACCTTTGGGGATGCCGTCGCGAGCAGCATCTATAATGCAGTAGGCACGTTGAATATCTTCGACATGAAAGTATCGCGCCCGAGTGACGGTGGTCTGATCACTGCGACCTACTTCTAAGGCGGATTGTTCATCTGGATCAGATAACCAGTGCGGGTGTTGCCACCCGCACTGGTTTTCCTTTTCGTCCTTAGCGACTTATCCCATGAAGCTTCGGGCCGTGGCCGCCATGGCATCGCTGTCTTTCTGTCTCGTTCTGGCAGGACTTAGCGCGTGGTTCGTCTCATCAGATTCTGAGTCCGTTCTGCGTGCTCCGATGCCGTATTCGGAATATCATGAGCCAAATACGACATCCGCTTTTCCAGCCAGCGATGTTCAGAGGAAAACGATTGAACACTTCGCATTGGCTGACGATCGATCAGCTCGCAGCGCGCCTCCCGTAGCTGTTTTATCAACCATCAGCAGCGCTTCCGGTCCGCTCGCGCCGACAACACAAGTCGCCATGAGGAAGCCCCAGGAGATACGTCCGAAGTTTCCGGGTGCCGATCCTGTTCTAGCGGAACCAGGTGCTCGGAGTTTCGAGGACAGGACGAATGCCAGGAACCAGGCAACTGCCGCTTCCACGGAATATTTCGTGGTCCAAACCGTGGCTGCTGTGCCGGTCGCTTTCGTCGCGCCGGATTCCGCTGAACCCGCAGCGGAAAACAAGGAACGGTTGGTGGAGAAGCTGCAGGATGACTTTGTGGAAGCGATCGGCGGCCCGGACCAAAATCCCGCTGATCCCGCCTATCTCGATCGCTGGAAGCAAGCGAGGGTCGACAGCGATGCGCAATTCAAAGCGCTGTTTGGCTGGCAGGCATTTCTGGCTCGCGAGCGCCAGATGAATCTATTGGGCGACGCCGCGCTGGCGCAATAAGGGCGGATGTCGAATGACACCGGGAGACTACTGACCGGGCAGTGGGCGGACCTTTGTCCGAGTCTCAGCCAGCAGGCGCTTGCCGGCGTTGAGTTGTTCGGCGGTGAGTTCGGGGACGACGTCAGGGAGCAGGTTCGTGGCGGTCGGCTCGTTCTGTTCGGCCCCTAGTTTCAGCCACACGTAAGCCTGGACTGCGTCCCGCTTGACGCCGGTACCTGTGGAATAAAGTCGCCCGAGATTGGCTTGAGCCTTGGCATCACCTTGTTCGGCGGCCTGCCGATACCAGGCGGCGGCTTGCGGCAAATCCGCTGAAGTGCCGAGGCCGTGCTCACACATCACGCCCATGACATTCTGCGCCGGGGCGTGCCGCTGTCTGGCGGCCTCAATCATCCAGCGGGCTGATTCTGCGTAGTCCTGCGGAATCCCCTCGGCCCCGAAATATAAGAGCTGAGCGAGATGGAATTGCGCCGTGGCGAATCCCTGCGCGGCGGCTTTGCGATACCACACCGCGGCCTCGCGCAGGTCTTTCGGAACTCCATCGCCGTTCGCGAGCATCAAGCCGAAATTGTCCTGCGCGACGGGCGGACCCTGTTCTGCGGCCTTGCGCAGCCATTTTGCACCTTCTGCACCGTCCTGTTTCACACCGCGGCCTTGCGCATACATGAGGCCGAGATTGTTCTGCGCCTTGTAATTGCCCTGCTCCGCTGCCTGGCGGAAAAGCGCGAGTGCCCGGATGTCGTCGCGCGGCACTCGTTCGCCTCGGAGGTAGGCGCGGCCGAGAAGAAATTGGGCTTCGGCTTCGCCGTTCGTCGCGGCGAGTTGGAGCTTTTCAAGTTCAGGTTCCGCCGCCGACAGCCCGGGCGACAGGCAACAATGCGCCGAGAACAGCCGAAGGCACAGCCAAAGAATGAATGTGCGAACGGAGGACATTGATGGAAATACTGTCGTTGGCCTGGCTGTTTCTCGCCGCTGCCGTTGCCGCCCAACGCGCGCAAACCTTGCGAGCGACGGTGGCTCAGGTCCGTAGCGCGCCGATCAGGCCTGCGGGCTGGCGAGGCAACGCTCATCGCAGAACTGCTGCACCCGGTCCTTGATCAGGTCGCGAATCCTCCGCACCTCGGCCATTTTTTCCTCTTTCGATCCGGTGAGCGCGGAAGGATCGGGAAAGCTCCAGTTCTCACGCGTGGCGACGCCCGGGAAAATCGGGCAACGCTCGGCGCTGGCTCCATCACAGACAGCGATGACGTTGGCGAAAAGGGTACTGGAACGCGAAATATCGAAGACGCTTTTCGTTGGATTTTGCGAAATATCGATGCCGATCTCCTGCATCGTCTCCACCACCAGCGGATTCAAAGTGCCGGGTTCCAACCCGGCACTTTGAGCTTCGTAAAAGGCGGGGCAAAGCTTGTTTAGGAACGCCTCGGCCATCTGACTGCGGGCGCTGTTATGGATGCAGACAAAGAGGACTTTTTGTTTCATTGGGTCGAATTGGTTGCGGCGAGCGGAACAGAGGTGCAGCAACCCTGTTCTCGAATGCAGCGGCACCCGAGCACGGCGACCATCGCCCCGCAAATGGGCGCTGCGACATAAATCCAAAGAGCGGCCAGCTTGCCGGAAACCACCGCCGGCGCGATCGACCGCGCGGGATTCATCGACGCACCACAAATCGGTCCCGCAAACATGGCTTCCAACGCGATCACCGCACCGACCACGATGCCGGCCGTGATTCCGCTTTCCTTTGATCCACTGGAAACACTCAGGATGACGAACATCAGGATCGCCGTGAGCACAAACTCGAGGATGAACGATTGCATGGCGGAACCTCGCGGTAGCGTTGCGCCGAGGCTGGCGTGAAGTGGAAAAAGCACCCGCAGAAGAAGGCTGGCGAGCACTGCGCCCGTTAACTGGCTTCCGATGTATGGAGCGACCAGTTGACCCGGAAAACGCCGGGCCGCGTAGAAGCCAAGCGTAACTGCGGGATTCAGGTGGGCTCCCGAGATATCGCCCACGGAATAGATCATCGCGAGCACGACCAGGCCGAAGGTCAGCGCAATCCCGACATGAGAAATGGCGCCGCCGGAGACATCGTTACTCACGATCGCGCCGGTGCCGGCGAACACGAGACAGAAGGTGCCAAACGCTTCGGCGGTGAGTTTCTTCATGAAGGTGCGGGAGGACGGGAAATCGTTGGTCTACTATCCTTCGCCGCCGCCGTAGCCAACTACTTCCACCGTGATGATCGACGGCGCTTCCTCCGTCGGTGTGGCGTTCTCACGCTGGGATGCGGCCTGCTGCGTGGCGGCGGCACTGGCTGCGCCGGCCGTATTCGAGGCGGCCGCGATGCCTCCGAGATTTGGCGCGGCCACGACTGGCGCCGCGGGCACGCCCGCGCTGCTGCCAGACACTGCGATGTTGCCCGCATTCAGGACCTGAGTGGCCGCGATGTTCAAATTCCCCGAGACGCGGATGCCCGCGTCGCCGGCGTCCACTGCGCCAGTGGGTGCGATGAGATCCACGTCACCGGGCGTGACGCCTTTGACCGTGGCCAGCACACCGATGCCGCCGCCGGTGGCGAGGCCGGCGAGATCGGTCTTCACATCGGCGCTTTGCGGGTCGATCAGCACGCGGGTCGGTGGCGCGGATTGCACGGTCTTCGATGCGGCGCCCGCAGCGATGTCGCCGTTTGACGACCAGATGACCTGGCTGCCGCCCTTTAGCGTGAAAATGCGCGATGTGCCGACGATCACGCTCTCGTCCGTGAAGATCGAAATATTTCCACCCTTCTCGGTGAGGATCCCCTGATCCACGGATTGGTTGCCGGCGATGTCGAAGCCGACCGTCAGCACGCCACCCGGCGCGAAGATGCTGATGTCGCCGCCGGCGCTCGTCTTGATCGCGCGCGAAGTGAGCGAGATTTTGCCCTGCCATGCACTACCGGGGAAAAGCGTGTTGATCGCCGCGAAGCCGGAGTCGTAGTTGCCGAATCCCGAGCTGGCCGGATCGCTGTAGCCGCGGCCCGCGTCCCGCAAGGATCGGTAGAAAACCTGGAGCGCGACGAGGCTTTGCTGCTCGGCGGAGAGCGCGTCGAACTTCAGGTCGGCCTTGCCGGAAACGCTGGTGACGAGTCCTTGCACAAACTCCTCTGCAACCGTGCCACCCATTGCGAGGTAGCTGTCGATGAAGCCGCCGAAGTCCAGATCGCTGGCGCTCAAACCGCTGGAAAGTCCGATGCCGGCACCAGCAACAATGCTTGCGCCGCCGAAGGGCAGGAAGGGATTGCGCGCATTGCCGATGCTGAGGATGCCGAGCGCGGTGCCGTCGCCGTTGCTCGGGCCGACGCCTAGATCGAGATTTCGCCCTACGAGGACTTCCAGCGTGCCGGGACCGCCGATCTGAATATCGCCCGCGCGCGACGTGCCGCCAGCTTCGGTGAGCAGCGCGTTGCCGGTAGTTTGCGCGGCGAGACGCAGGGCGGAGTTCGGATTGTAGGCAATGAGGTCGCGGCCCGAAGCGGCGAGGCTGATGTCACCGCCGTCCACGTTTTGCAAATAGAGGGCGATGTCGCTGAGATCCCGCTGGGCCACGACGCGCGCGGACTTGCCGGAGAAAAGCGTCAGCCCCGAGATGTCGCCGCCAAGCGCGTAGAGATGAACGGGATTTGGATCATCCGCGTGGAGCGGTCCCGGCGCGTGGAGCGCCTGCTGCGTTTGCAGGGCGACGTTCGCGCCGCTGGTGGCTCCGCTTTCGGTAAAGAGCTGGCCGACGGAGGCGAGGAGGTTTTCCTGCGTCGGGATGAACTCCGGCGCTGTCGGGGCCGCGTTGCCACCGCTCTTTAGCACCGCGAGATAGGCGAACGGCGAAGCAATGCCTGGGACGTTGGCCGGGTTCGCGTCCGAGAGATTGATCGTGCTCGCGCTCCACACTTTGACGACCAGCCCGTCGTTGGAAATGCCGGGGCCGATCGGCTGCAACCCGTTGATCGCGCCCGAGGCCGCGAGGTCGATCGTGCCCGTCGGCGATGGCGAAAGCGTGAGCGAGCCAGCGAGATTGATGTCGCCCGAAAACGCCGTGGCGCGGAGTGAAGCGGGCAGCACCCCCGCGACGGTTTTGAAGGACTCGACGGAAGTCACGTTGAGCCGCAACCAGGGCTGGTAAAAGGACTGCGTGGTGCTCGGCGGTTTCTGGAAAAGAAGCACTCGCTGGAGCCACGCCGCGAGCATCGGCGTTGATCCCGTCTCGGTGAAATTAGCAGCGGTCCGCAGCGTGATCGAGCCGCCGAGCGACGAGACGTTGACCGCATTCTCCGTGGAGTAGGTAGAGAAATACGTGCGCTCCCAGAATGGGTCGCCGACTCCGGTGGGAAGCAGGAACGGATTCGCCACCGGGCCGAGGAGCAGATCGCCGCGCGCCGTCACATCGAAGCTCGCCTTGCCGGCGAAGAGCGACGTCGGCAGCCACGTCTCTGGCGCGAGCGGCGCGGCGCCCGTGATCAGCGTGACCGACGGCGAGCGCGTGCCATTCGTGTGAATGCTGTTCCCCGCGCTCAGCGTGCCGCGCCCGCGCTCGACGTAATAGGCGCCGCCGTCAATGTCCTGCCCGGCGCGCACGATCAGATCGCCACCGCCCAGTTCGATGAGTTTGCCGGCGTCTGGCGCAACCGCATTTCCGCCGGCATCCAGCCCAGGCATGCGTCCCTGCGTTGGCACGAGTCCATCGACGTTGCTGATGTTCTGGCCGGCGATCATCGTCACGTTACCGCCGCCGAGCGCGCCGACGCCCTCGAAGAAATTGCTGAAGTCCACCCACCACGTCGTGGAGGCGGTTTCGCCGATGCCCGCACCGCGCTGAGTGCGGCCGAAGAGGCCAGTGACAGGATCGACGTAGCCGCGGCGATAGAGCCAGTTGATCGGCAGTTCTTTCGAAGAATCCGCGACCAGCGTGCCGCTGCCGTCCAGCGTCAGACGTTCGATATTGCCCTGCGCGGCGATGGTGACGTTGCCGCCGGCCACGCTGTATTGCGCGGGATAACGCTGCTGGATCGCGCCGAGCGCGGTCGTCGGATTCTGGCCCTGGTAGTTGATCTGAGGGATCTCGAAGGTGCCGCCGAGCGTCGGATCGGCGACCTGCGTGCCGGCAGTGTAGATCGTCGCGAATTGATTCAGGAGCTGCACGCTGCCTTGCGTCGCGATGTCGATGTCGCCCGTGCCGGTGCGGATGACCTGAAACCTGCCGCTGATTGCGCTGCTCGTCGTGCCGTTCTGGCCGGGATTCGAGGCGATGTTTGTGCCGCCATCGACGCCGAGTTTCAGCGAGCCATTTCCGGCTGGGTCGGTCGCCAGCGGCAGGACGCGGCGGAAATCCGCGGCCGCGAAATCCGCGCCGGCGGCGAGACGGTAGGACCACGATTGCGCGCCCGGCACGAGCAACGGCGCGAGCCAGAGCGTGCCGTCGAGCGATTGCGTGATGTCGAAGCCGTCGCTGAGCGCGCCGAGGAAGACGAGGCTGCCTTTGGCGCGCAGCGTCAGGATGCCGGGCTCGTCGTTGTTCGGGCCAAAGCGGAACGGCGCGAGGTCGAGGTCGGAGTTCAGCGTGAGATCGCCGGTCGGATTCACGATCTCCGCGCCGGGCCGAACGTGGAGCGCGGAAGCGAGGCCGGCGTTGTTTGCCAGCAGCCGCGTGGAAATGGCGGGTGAACTTGCGCCAAACGCAGTGCCGCTCGCCTGCACCGCGGGCATCACGCTGCCGGGATCGCCATCCGCGGGCGTGAAGACCTGGTAGCCTTCGACGACGATGCGCGAAGCCCCGAGCACCGTCGCGTCGATCGCATTCATCTGCACGTCCGCACCGCCCGCGGTCTGCGGCGCGCGCAGATGGAGCGTGCCGGTGAATTGCCCGAGCGCCGCGCTGGCCGGCGTGTTGCTGGCGACGGTGAGATCGATGGTCGAGCCGCTCTGGAGATCGACGACAGCAGTCGGATTGCTGCTGCCGCCGGTGAAGACGCCCGCCTCGATCGTCACCGCGCCGCCCTTCCCCGCATTGTTGAAATCCTCCGCCGCGACGGTGAGCAGCGCGCGATTTTGTAGCGTCACGCTGCCGTGAGCCGCCAGGCGGATTGTGCCGCCCGTCGCGCCGGGCGCATCGATCTGCCCCGCACCGGTGACAGTGATCGAGCCTTGATCCGCCGACAGCGCGTAGCTGCGCGCGGTGGCGAGTCCATCGACGCTCACATCACCGAGCCGCACTCGGAACGAACGTGCTCCGGTGAAGCCACCGTCATTCAGTGCGCCGTCCAGCGCAGCCATGCTGGCGAGCGAGCCCACGTCGAGCGAGAAGGTGCCCGCCGTCCCTCCTGCGCCGCCGCGAGCGCGCAGCGTTTCTGGTGCGATCGTGAAGTCGCCATCCGGCACGCTGATCGAGATGCTCCCCGCGTTGCCGCCGCCAGCGTTTGCACTCGCGTCGAGCAGGGCGTCCGCCGTCACGCCGACCGAACCGCCGGCCGCGCTCAGGGTGATTTGCCCGCCATCGGTGTACTTCGTCAGATCGTAGAAAGTCTGCGCCGTTCCGCCGACCGCGAGGCGTCCCGAGATCGAGATGTCGCCGCCGGTTGCAGTCACTTTCAAGCTGCCGCTCGGCAGCACGATCGCGCTGCCGATGGCGACATTTGCGCCCTGCAACTGAAGGCTAGCGCCCAACCCGCCTTCCGCCCCGCCGGGTCCGTTCGGCGCCTGGATGAGCAGATCGCCGACCGCTACGAGACCGTGCTGCGCGCCTTTTTTTCCGCTGATCGCCGGCGTGTTCGCGGTGAGCGAACCCTGCGTCGTGAGTTTTCCGGTGCCCCCGACGACGATGCCAGAAGAGGCGTCGAGCCTTGTCTGCGCGAAATTGTCGATCCGCAGCTCGCCGCTGCCGAGGTGGATCTTGCTGCTCGCAAATTCCAGCGTTCCCGCGAGACCACCGGCGGGCATTAGGACGGCGCTGCCGGCGCTGTTATCGAGGGCCAGACTGCCGGCGGTGATCCGCGCCGGGCCACCGGCCGTATTGAAGCCGCGAATCGCGCCGGTGTGCAGCGCGAGGCTGCCGAAATGAAGATCACCCGTGCCGTAGAGGTCGATCGACGAATAGCTGAGCAGCGAGGTGTATCGGGCGCCCTCAAGATCGTGCAGGAGCGAACCCCCGAGGACGAGGCCGGGATCGGCTTCGAGCTTGCCGGGATTATCAAGCTGGAGGCTGATCCGGCCGCTGTTCAGACGAATGTACTCGATATCGAAATTCGCCGTGGGATCGAGCGACATGGCGGACGTCGAATCGAGCGTGAGACCGAGGGCGCTGACCCGCGCACCGGCCTGCACATCCAGCGTGATGCCCGCAGGCTGGATCGCGCTCAAGCCGCGGCGCACCGTCTTCGCCGCGGGATCGCTGGACACGCGGAGAAGCACGCCGTCGCCGCTGCCCGCGATCGCCGCGTCGCCGAGCAGCAGTGTTTCGCCGGGACGCGTGAGGTGGCCGGTCTGCTCGATTGCCGCGCCCGGCGCGAGGGCGAGGCTTTGCTTTGCGACCAGGATGATCTCGGGGCCGGTGAGCGGCGTACCGGCATTGTCCACGGTAAGATTGCCAGTGCGGACTGTGACCGTCGTGCCATTGGGCCCGAACTGCCGGACGCCGCCGATCAGCAGACTTTCGGCGCCGAAGGAATTGAGCTGGCCCGCGTTGAGCACGAGCTTGCCGGCCTGGCCGGTGAGGCTGCCACCGGTGACGACGATGTCCGTCGAACTCGCGATGTCCACGAGGCCGCCACGTCCGCCCAGCGGTGCGGTCGCCGCAACGCGCCCAAGCAGCTTCATAGCCTGCGTGGCCTGGAGCACGAGGTGGCCGGCGTCGAGTGGCAGATTCGGCGCCGCGGTGTCGGAGGTCGCCGCCGCGAACCGGAAGAAATCGTTCGCGAAAAAGTCGTCATACTGCGCGCGCGAACGCACCACTTCCGCGGAACCGACTTCGAACCACGCCGTCTGCGGATCCAGCGTCCGCGAAGTATTCAGGCTGTTGAAGCGGTAGCCGGGCACGAACGTTGAGCCGTCCGGCATCTCGAGCGTGCCGATCGGCGCGCCGGCTTTCGGCGTCACGAGAAACGCGCCGGGCAGCAGGGCGTAGCGCGCCGGGAGCAGCGTGTAGGCGCCCGCGGCGAGTCCGTCGCTCGCACCCAAAAAGACGCGATCGCCGACGCGCAGCGTGCTGTTCACGTATCCGGGGTCGCCGCCGAGGCTGCCGGCGTTCGCGCCCGTATTGTTACGCGCGAACGGCGCGAAATCCGCGCCGTAGTCGGGGATCACCGCGAAGCTGGCGGTGGACGCGAGGATATCCTGCGTGCCGCCGATGCCTTGCACGAAGCGGTAGGAGTAAAGTTCGCCGCCGCCGCGAATATCGATCAACGAGCCGCCCTGATCGTTTAGCTTCACGCCCGCGAGGCTGATGCTTTTGCCCGCCGCGCCGGTGAGCGTGATATCCGTGCCGGTCGGATCGATCCACGAGGTGCCGTTCAGATTCAGGCCGTAGGGAATGAGCATCCCTTCGCCCGTAACGGCGTTCAACGCCCCGACCGAGGTCAGACTACCAGGCGCGAGGGTGAGGAGCTGCGTGACCGGAACATTCTTGCCCGTCACCAAATCCTTAGGAGCGGTACCGGTGCCGTCCCAGCCCAGATTGATCGTGCCGTTCGGGGCACGCAGCACTCCGCGCTGCGCGATGTTCGAGCCGTAGATGCTCAGCGTACCATCGGCGGAGAGCGGTGTCTGCGCGAAGCCAGAACCCTCGATCGTGACCGAGCCAGAGCCCGGCGCAAAGACGACGGGGGTCTTGCTGCCGATCGCCCGATCCGCGCCCGCGGCGAGCGTGACGACCGCGCCTTCGATCTTCGTCACGGTCGAGCCGAGCAGCGGCGAACCGACGCGGAATCCCGGCGGGAGCGCAGCGGAGACGAGCGTGACCGTCGGGCTTCCGACCGCGCTCGAAAGCACCGCGATGTTTTTGTCGTAAGCCGCGATGGTGAAGAGGACGCCGGTCGGCGGATAGATCTGCGCCGCGCGCAGCAGCAGGTCGCCCGCGAGGTCGAAAGTGCCGTCGCCACGGATTTCGCCGGAGTTCGCGAGGAGGCTGGCCCGGCGGATATTTTGCAGCGAGAGATTGCCGATCTCGATGAGCTGCGCGGTGACGGTGAGGCTGCCGGGGCCAAACACTGGCTCGATCGGAAACGCGGCGCCCCCCGAGGTGAACGGGACTTTCGGATCGAGCGGCGAAAACGGCGGGAGGAACGGGGTGCCGAGCGTGACGTGCGGCGCGCGAAGCTGGATCGGCGCGTCGCCGTAAATGACGCCCGCGCTGGCGACGGTCAGCTCGCGCCGCGCGTCGATGGACACCGGCCCGGAAAACTTCACGCTGCCGCCGAGCGTGAGCGTGTCGAAGCCGCCTTTGGCAAAATCCGAGACCGCGAAGTGGCCGCGCCCGAAGACCGCCACGAGCTTGCCGTCCGCGCCCGCCGGGTCGAAGTCTGCGAGCGCCACCGGATTGCCGATGATCGGCTGGCCCGACTTCGCAAAGCCGTCGGGCAGCGTGCGCCCGTCCTGCGTGACGACGAGCGTGTAATCGAGCGGCGTCAGCGGCGTGCCGGTATTGAAGCGGCCGGACGAAATCGTAAGGCTGCCGCCGAGCGCCGCCGGCCCACCCGCCGCGCCGCGCAGGGTGGCATCCGTGAAGAGCATCTCGGAGCCGCTCAAGGTGATCGAGCCGCCGTCGCTGTCGATCCGTGTCGGCACAACCAGCGAATCGTAAAGCGGCGCGTTGAGACCGCTGCCCGCGCCCGGTGTGAAGGCGGCGACCGGCGCGCCCTTGGTCGAGCCGAAGAACGTCGCGATTTCAGGCGAGAGATCGAGCACGCCGCTCGTGCCCGAGACATCGAGCAGCGCGCCTGATTCTGCGACGATGTTGCCGGAAATGGTGATCGTTCCGCCAGCCAGCACCATGCCGGTTCGGTGGCCGTAGCGATCGGGCGTGAGGACGACGGAGCCCGCGGTGGAGAGCTGGCTGTGCGGTCCGAGATGCACCGTCGCGACCGCCTGCGCGGTGACGTTTTCAAACAACGGCACACCATCGCGAACGCCGCGCCCGCCGCTGACCGAGATCGAACCGCCCGGCGCAACGATCGTGCCGAGCACGTCGGCGGTGTCGCCTTTGATCGTTACGCTCGCGCCCGGATCGGTGCGAATCACCGCGCCCGCGCCCATCACGAAATCGCCGCGCGTCAGCAGTTTCGAAACGCCACCGAGCGTGTCGATGACGCCTTCCGCGCTGAACGCGAGGCTCACCGGTGTCCGCAGACCGATCGGCAGCGTCGTGGGCGCGAGCGTCACGCCTTCGGCGCCGGGCGCGTTGAGCGTCGCCCGCCAGCTTTGCGCGACCGGCGCGAGGAGCGTATCCGGCGCGATCGCAACGCCGGGGATGAACTCGAAATCGTTTGCTGTGGGCGCGCCGTTTCCGCGCAGCGTGAAGCTGGTGAAGCCGCCGGTGCTGAAAAACTCTGGCGCGAGCAGCAGCGTATTCGGCGACGCCGAAGTGCCGCCGACCTGCACGGATGGCGCGACAATACTGAGCGAGCCGCCCCGCGCTCCGGAGTAACCCTTGAGCGTGGAGTCCAGCGTGAGGCTGCCGCCGATCAATCCCGGCAAGCTTTGGTTCGGCTCGCGGCCGGCTTGGATGTCGATCGCGCCGCCGTTGCCAAACGTCCGCGCTCCATTCGGTCTCACGACGATGCCGCCGGAGACGTCGATGGTGCTGCCGATCGCGAGATCGGTATTCAGCGCGCGAATTGTGACCGTTCCGCCGGCGGTCGCGAACGGCCGCGTGCCTGCACCCAGAACGCCTGGCCGGTCATCGACGATCAAACCCGCCGTGCTCAGCACCGCACCCGAGCCGAGCCTGAATGAGCCGCGCGTCGGATCGACCGCCGGGGTGAGGGAATTCGGCGTGGCGGCGAGCTGCTCGATGCGGAATGGCGAAATGTCGTAGGTCGTGAAATTCAGCGCGCCACCTGGCGCGATGAGCTCGCCCTGAATGTCCACATTCGCGGCCGCGAGTGTGATGCTGCCGCCAGCTGGCGTCTGCAATTTGACGCCGCTCGGAACGGCGATGTCGCCGTCCGTGTTGTTGACGGTGAGGAAGCCAAAACCGCGTTCGTCGAAAAGGTCCGGCGAGAGCAACACCTCGGCCTGGCGTCCCGCCGCCAGCTCGGCCGGAGTCCCCGCGGCATCGACGGCAAAAGAGACCGCTGTCGCGCCGCGGCCGGACGCAAAAACGATGCGCGGAGGAATGACCGGCGGATTGGTCAGGAAATTGGTGTTCGAGGTGTCCTGACCTTGGAACGATAGCGCCAGCGTGCTCGGTGTGGGCACCGCGGCTTGCTGCTGCCGCGGGCCGGCCGCGGTTTGTCCGAACAGGCTGCCATCGAGCGCCATCGACGGCGCGGTGATCGCGATCGTGCCGCCACGCGCGCCTTGCAGGTAGCCCGGCTCGAAGCGCGCGCCGGTCAGCGCCAGCGGATTATTGAAGGTCTCGCTGACGCCCCACTTCGCGCTGGCGGTAGTAAATTTGCCCGTATAAATGCCGTCGTAAATGCGGTCCGGCGTCGCCTGCGAGATGTCGAGGATCTGGCCGCCGGAAAGGACGCGCGTGGTCTGGACCATCCCGCCGGCGTAATTCACCCAGCCGCCCGAAACGTCCACCGTCGAGCCCGCCTGCATCAGCACCGAATTTCCCGCCGACATCGTGACCGTGCCGCCCGCGGTCGTCAGCTCGCCAACCGTGCGCTGGATCAAACCTACGAATCCGGCCGCATCGCCCAGCGGAGTGCCGACCCACGTTCGACCGTTGTAAACGCCCGTACGCCGCACATCGATGAGCAGCGTTTGCGCGCGCAGCAGACCCATTCTTTGCAAAGGCGAATCGGCGAGTTCCGCCCCGCGCAACTCGACCGAAAGAATGTTCTGCTCCAGCGGGGCGGCGATATCGATCGAACCCGCCACATTGATCGTCGCGCCCGTTTCGAGGAAAATCTGACTGCGCCGTTTCGGGTCGGCGTCGTTGGCGAAGACGAAGCGATTCTCGTTCGATGAAAGCGGCAGCCAGATGCCGGCGCGCAACGCGACCGCCGCGCCCGGCGCGAGGATGGTGGAGCCGCCATTCAGATGCAGCACGCGACCCTCGAGATTCACCTGCGACCGCAACGCCAGCTCGGTGCCGGGGACGGTGTCTGTGCTGTCGAGTTCGGGCAGGACTTCGGTAACGCTGCCGTCGCCGAGCGTCACCGTGCCGGTGGCGTTCGAGAGAAATGCGGGCCGATTCAGCGCTGCTTCCTCCGGCGTGCGTGGCGGATTCGGCGTCGCATTGTAGCTGGCGAGGAGATCTACGCGGCCATTGGCGGCAACGGACGTCGTGCTGCTGATCGCACCGAGCTGATTCACGGTTTGGGCCGCAATCGTCACGCTTGCGCGCGGCGCATCGATCAGTCCGGCGTTTGTGGCCGTGCCCGCATATTGAACTTGGGCGACCGGCGGATCGCCCACCGGCGGCGCGACCACTTTGCCGATGAAAACATCGAGCCCACGCAGGCTCGGATCGCTGCTCGCGTGCGCGGCGAGACCCACTTGCAGGCCGGCGGCGAGGATCGTCTGGCCGTCTGGCGTCGAGATCGAGCCTTCGTTTTTTACGTTCGGGCCGATGAGCGCGATGCGTCCGCCGACGCCCTCTGCCGAAGTCGGCGCCGAGAGCTGTGCGCCCGGCTGGACGACGACATCGCCGTGAATTTCACGACCGCCGATCCTGTTCGGCGCGGGCGGGACGAAGGCCGGCGTGCCGTTGACGCCGGCATCGAGCGAGAGCGACGAAAACAGGAATTGCTGGTCCGGATTGTTCAGCAATCCGCGGCTGACGAGGTTGTTATTGATTGGCAGCGAAGAGGCGACGAGACCGTGCAGATTGATCTGCGAGGAGCCGCCGAAGAGGATGCCATTCTGGTTGATCACATAGACCTGCCCCTGAGCCTTGATCGCGCCGAGGATTTGCGAGGGCGCGCCACTGGGATCGTTGATTTTGTTGAATGCGACCCACTGGCTTTTGTTCGCGCCGCCTTTGCCCTGATCGAAGGAGAGCGTCGTCTGCTTCCCGATATTGAAAGTCTCCCAGTTCAAGACCGCCGTCTGTTCCGTCTGGCCGACGGTGACGAAAGTCCGCCCATTGGACGCGGTCTCCTTCGGGAGTCGCGCGCCCTTCCAGAGCGGTGAATTCGGCGTGTTTGCGCCGGGCGCGATCTGGAGGCCGCCACGCACGAGACCGTTCGGGACCTCCGGCAATCGAACGCCGGGGCGGTTGGGATTCATGCCGAGATTGTTCGGACCTTTGAGCGCCGCCGCGCGAGCGCTGGCCTGCATCGCCTGGACGGCCTGCACCGCTTCGGTGGTGCGCTTGAGGGCGTCCTGCACGTTGGCGCGGAGCTGCTCCGTGCGGACGGAATTCGCATCGGCGGCGCGACCGTTTCCCGGTCGCGCGCCGGCACTGGCCCCACCGCGCAGGATGTCGCCCGCCTGTGCGCCGATTGCGCAGGTGAAGCTCAGACCGAGAACGGCGGTCAGTCGGAAAAAGTCGGCTGCGTCGTGGCGCATGTTGGGAGCCCGCCCTTTACGAAAGGAGATTTACGCGCGCTGAGCTGACTGCGGCGGTTGCGCAGATTTGGCCTTTTTGGAAGGCGCTGGCGTCGCGGCTTTTGGCGCTGCCGGAGACTTGGGTGAAACGGCAGCAGCGGGGCCGGGCTCTGGCTTGATGCGGGTGTCGGTGAGTTTGTCGCTGTAATCCTGGATCAGGTTTTCAAACTTGACGCGAGTGAGCCCGACGAACGGCTCCCGCGCGGTGAGCGCCGCGCCGAGTCCGAACTTTTCGTAGCGGTCGAGGATCTCGATCCCGAGCTTGTACATCGAAGCGTTTTTCGTCTGCTGATCGGCCACTCGGCGGTCGAGCAGGATCACCTGATCGGCGAGTTTGGCCCGCTGTGCCTCCTTGCTCTGGGCAAGCGCCGTAATCTTTCCGTGGTCGGTTTTCCACTTGTCCAAGGAAACGCGCAGGCTGCCGATCTCGCGGTCGCGCTCGTCGATCTTGGTTTGAAGATCGGCGACCGTTTTGTCGGCGGCGGCTTGATTTGCGGCGGTTTGTTTTTTCAGCGCTTCCAGCTCTTCGGCGAGCGCCTTGGCTTTGGCATCGAGTTCGGCCTGCGTCGCCTGGAGCGTGGCGCGTTCCGTCTCCGCGTTGCGGAGCTGGAGCATGGTCGCGCGCAAGCTTTCGCGCAGTTTCGCTTCGCCCGCGCCAGCCGCCTGGTCGGCGGCGTTTGCGGGCAGGATCGTCGCGGCCGCGAGTGCGATACAGAGCATCAGTTTTTGGAACATGGCTGTTTAAAATTTTCCGTTAAACTCGACTTGGATGGTGTCCGTCTTGAGCGGTGGACCGGCGATCTCGTCCGCGCTCAGCCACCGCAGGCCGATCGAGGTGCGCGGCCCGAGCGCGAGGGCGCCGAAGAGCGTGTAGCCTTCGACATTCGTCCCGCCGCCGCCGAAATCCGAGTCCGCGAAGCCGTCGATCACCGCGTCACTCTCCACATGGCGATAAGTCACGCCCACATTCCAGTCCCACGCCTTTTCAAGCTGCAGCTTGCCGACTCGCAGGCCGACGATCCACGCGGTATCGCCGCCGTCGAAGCTCCCAAGGCCAGCGATGCCATTCGGCCCGCGATTATTGACGGCCACGGCGTTGATCGCGTCGCGGTCGAACGCGAGATTCTTCACGTATTCGCCGAAGAGCGAAATCTGCACGGGCTCCCAGTAGTTGATGTCGAGCTTCGCCGTGATTGCGAGGTCTCGGAACTTGCTCGCGAGGCCGAAATATTGGAACTGCCGGCTGGTGCCAAAGTCGTTGTCGATGGTCGGCGTGATGTTGCGAATCGGGCGGTAGGTATTGCCCTTCTGCGCGAAGGACGGACGGCTGGCATCGGTGTTCCCCGCGTCGCTGGCGGTGAGCGGCACGAACGGATCGGAGAGTCTCCCTTCGACTTTTTGAAAGTCGTAATAGGCCGTACCGACTCGGAACTGCACCTTCGGCGCGACCTTCCAATCCACGCCGAACTGGCCGGCGTAGAGCCACTTGTCGGAGCTGTCGAATTTGGCCGGTTGATTGGTGGCGTAGTTAAACTCGGTATTGAAAACCGGGAACGCGCCGCCCGCGATGAACGGCGTGACGCCGCGGAGCACTTCGTAGCGCGCCTGCAGGCCCGCACCGTCGAAGCCGATGTCGTCGTCCCAGATAATCTCGGTGGAGAAAAACGGGTTGTCGAAACGGCCGAGCGTGATCGCGAGATTCTTGTTTGGCTGGCCGCCGAATTCGTATTTCAGAAAGCCGCGGTCGAGCCAGATGGCGTATTTGCTGAAGTTGCCGCCCTGCGCGTTGTTCGCCGCGCCGAGCGACTGGTTCGTGGTCGTCGGCGAGTTGTTTTCCCCGGTCGCCAGCCGGATGCCGGCACTAAAGCCGTTGCCCAGGTCGGCTTCGATTCCGAAACGCGCGCGCAGCCGCCACCGCTGGCGATCCTGATCCACATTGAGCTGCGGAGAAAAAACGGTGCCGCTGATGTCGAACGGCGCGCCGGTATTGATCGCGTTGAAATTCGGAAACGCGCCCGTGTTGTCGTTGCCGTCGGCGAAGTAAACGCCTTCGCCGCGCACGCGGATATCGCCGAAGAGTTTGATCCGCGAAGTCCACTCGGGCATCAGGCGCGGCGCGGCCCAGTTTTCATTCTTCGCCTGCGCCATCACGTCGGCGCGCACCTCGTCGCGAATCTGTGCCTTTACCGCGTCGGGGATGTAAGTAATGCGCATCGACTCATCGTCCGCGCCCATCGGCTGTTCCGCGGGAGTGTTTTGCACCGCGGCCACGGCTTGTTCGACCGCCGTTCGAACCGTCATTTCCTGCTGCGCCGCTGCGTGCGCCTGCGCGATGGCCGTCTCGCCCTCGGCTTGTTTGATCAATTCATCGGCGTCCTCCTTTGGCAACATCCCGCGGGCGACGAGCCGGTTAATGAGATTGATGGCGAGATTCGAGGATGCCGACGACTGCAATGTAGGCGGAGCGTCGCCCCTGGCCGAAGGCGCTTCGGCAATCGGTTCGGGCCTCGAATCTGCCTGGGCGAACAGCGGCAGCTCACCAGATGCGGTGAGATCGGCAAGCCCAGCAGTGGCAGCCTCTGCAGGGACGTTCGAAGCGGGGCCGCTGGCGCGAAAAACGGGTGCGTTCGGATCGACCTCGCGCCCGGCAAAGGCGGGCGCCGCAACCGCGCTCAGCGAAGCGGCAAGAATGAATGGGAGTCGTCGTCGAACGAAATGGTGATCGTGGGACATGCAGGGGCGGTCGTTTGAAACTGGAGGTCAGGGGCGTCGGGCGCTGAGGCGCAGGACGATGGGCGAAGGCATGCCGGCGGGGGGCGGTTCGGAAAGCTGGAGGCCGGTGAGGACTTCGCTTTGCAGGGCGGCGTCGAGGGCGCGGTCGCCGGTGCTGCCGGCGAGTTGAGCGCGGGTGATGCGGCCGGTGGCGTCGGGCCAGACGCGGATTTGCAGGCCGCTGATGTTCGCGGCGCGCGTCTTCTTGTTTTTGCGCAGAGCGTCGGCGATGCGGCTTTGGACCTGGCCAGCGTACCAGCCCCATTTGCTCGCGGCGCGTCCGCCATTGCCACCGAGTCCGCCGATACCGCCGCCTTTGCCGGAGCCGCTCAGGCCGAAGCCATCACCCGCGCCGGTACCCTTGATCGCAGTGCCCATCGAAGGCGGCGGTTCGTCCACCGGCTTCGGCTCAGGTTTTGGTTCGTTCTCCACCGGCGTCTGCTCGATCATCTTTTGCTCGGGCGGCGCCGGGGGCTGGATCTTTGGTGGCGGTGGCGGTGGAGGAGGTGCTGATGGCGGTGGAAGCTGGATGCTGACGACGCGTTCGGGGGCTTTCCGAACCGGCTCACTTTTCGTGTTCAACGCGACATACACGATGGCGCTGCCGAGGATCACGACGGCGGCGGCGATGATCTTGACGCGATGCTTCTCGAAGAAGCCTTCGTCGTCGTCGTGATCGGCGGCCAAGTGCCGTAGATAAACTGGTTCCTCCGCTTCCTCCCTCTGCACCGCAGGGCGTGACCGGGCGGCATTCGGACTCGGCGGAACCGCTTTCGGACTCGAGGTTTCAGGCAATTCCAGCGTGTCGATGTGTGGTTCTTTCATGACGTGCGATGGGTTACTTGGCTTGAGTGGCGAGACCGATCTGCGTGAGGCCCAGACCGCCGACGACGTTGAGCACGTCCATCACGCCCTGATACTGCGTGAGGCTGTCGCCGCGGATGACGACGGGGAATTGCGGCGTCTTCGTCTGCACCGCGGCGAGCTTGGCGCCGAGGTCTTCGATCGTGACTGGCACGGTATTGAGGAAGATTTTGCCCTCGTTGTTGACGGTGATCGCCTGCGTCTTCGGCCCTTCGAGCTTCGTCGAAGCGGGACCGCTCTTCGGCAGGTTCACTTTCACGCCCTGCACGCCCGCCGTGGTCATGATGATGAAGATCAGCAGCAGGACCAGATACAGGTCCACCATCGGGGTGACGTTGATGTCGTCGTAAGACTTGTTGTCGCCGGCTTGCATCGACGATCAGCCCTCCGGGTAGAATTCCGCGATCTTCGCCACGAACTCGTCGATGAAGATCTGCATCTCGCTGATCGCGTCTTTGATCCGCGCGCTGATGTAGCTGTAGGCAAAAAGCGCCGGGATCGCGACGGCCAGACCGGCCACTGTGGCGAGCAGCGCGCCGGCGATGCCGGGGGCGATCGAGTTCACCTCGACCTCGCCGGATTTCGCGATGACCGCGAAGGTGATCATGACGCCGATGACCGTCCCGAGCAGCCCGAGGTACGGCCCGCCGGCGATGCCGATCGTGAGGAAAACGATGTTGCGATTGAGTCGCTGGACTTCGCGGACGAGGCCGCCATCGAGCGTGGCGCGGATCGCCTGGATGGAGCGGCTGGAGAGACCTTTGAAGCCGCCATGCGGTTTGATCAGGCGATGCCGGATTTCCTCCGAACCGATGTGGTAGATGTGATAGAGCGGCGATTGCCGGATGACTTTCAGCCCTTTCGCGCCGGCGTTCCCGCCCATGGTTTTGATGCTCTGCTCGTCGCTGTGATCGAGCGCGGTCAGGTCGGCGGATAGTCGCGCCCATTGTTCGAGGAAGGCCTTGGTCGCCTTCTCGACACGGTTGAGGTAGAAGAACTTCGACAGCGTCACGCCCCAGCCGACGACGGCCAGCAGGGTGCACAGCACGATGACCGCCCAACCGTCGAAGGTAAGCGATTTGGAGATCTCGGTGAAGAGCGAGAGATGCTTGGCGAGTTCGCCGCCGCCGCCGTGCGCCGCCGCTTCGTCCGCGCCAGTGGTGAGCACTTTCGCCGCTTTGTCAGTGCCGCTCTGGCTCGCTGCCGCAAACTTCAACCACGCCGCCGGGCGTGCAGTCTTCGCGAGCTGCAGCTCGTCGATTTCGCCGCTGAAGCCGGTCGCGTCGGCTTCCGTGCCGTCGCGACCGAGTAACAGCGGGCTGTTCATCGCCGGCAGGCCGGTGCCGAGCGTGGCGTAGCTTTCGCCATCGAGATAAAGAGTGATTTTCCCGGGCTCTGCCACGACCGCGAGATTTCGCCACACATTCGCCACCAGCGGCGCGCCCGCCGCGCTACGCTGCGTGCCGCTAGCATTCGTGACTTCCACGAACGGCACGCCGTTGTCCTCGCCAATGCGTAACGCGTTCGCGTTCTCACGCCGGCTGAAGAGCACGCCATTCGCTTTGAACGCCGTGGGCTTGATCCACGCCGAGAACGTCCAGGCGCCGTTTTCGAGCCAAACCAGCGAGGACGTCGCCGGGATGGTAACCGCATTCTGCCCGCTGAACCGCAGCCCGCCGCCGATAAGCGAACCGGCGACTGCGGTACCCGCGTTTTCTGCTTTGTTCCCTGCCGCCGAGGAATCCGCCGGCGCAATGCCGCTCTCGGAGAAGTGATACACGAGCGTGGTGTCCGCGCCGTAAGTGCCCTTCGGGTCGTCTGCCCGCGTCGCCTTCTCGCCCGTGTTGCCGTAGTAGAGCCAGAAGCTGCTCGGAGCGCCGGGTTTAAGCTCGGTCACCTTCACCCACACGAAGGCTTCGTTGAGCAAACCGTCGTAGCGTTCGATATGGTATGGCAGCAGCGTTTTGTCGTCCGTGGCTACGAAACGCAGATCGCTGCCATTCTCCTTCGCGCTGGCAAACTGGAAGTTGCCGTCGTGCAGCCGCAGCAGCACCGCCGAGCCATTCACCGGCTCGCTGACTCCCGCCGCCCCCGGTTCCACGGTGAACTTCCTGCGGACAGTCCATTCTTTGTCCCACCAGCTCTCGGCGCGCACCGCTCCGGTGAGGGTGAAGAAAAGCGCCGCGCCAAGGAGCGACTGCCGAAAACGGCAAACAAATCTGAGGAGTCGAGTCATGCGAAAATGTCAGAAGTCGGCCCACACCCGGAAGGTCACCAAAGGATCGCCCGCTAGCGTCGTGCCCTGGTCGATCAGCGGGAAACCGACGTCGATCGAGCCATTGAGATAATCGAGCAGGCGCAGGCTGCTGCCAAAACCGTAGCTCGCCAGTTCGAAGCGCGAAGTCTGCTCGGGCAAAGGATGGTTCAGGGTCAGGAACCCTGCATCGACGAAGCCATAGACCCGCCACTCGCTATTCTTATTCTTCCACCAGCCAAGCAGCGATGGGCTGCGCAGTTCAATGGTTCCGAAGAGCGCATTGTCTCCGAGCGACGTGGATTCCAAATACCCGCGCGCCGTACTCGACCCTCCGCCGCTGAACTGCTCGCTGTTGATCAGCGGCTGTCCGCTGACCTGGCCCTGCACCTTCGCATACGCCTCGAAACCTGCCGGGAGCTGCTGCGTGTGCGCGAGATCGCCGCGTAGATAGATGAAGCTGCCATTCGCCTTGTAGCGTTTGGCATCGAACTCCGCGCCGTTACTACCCGTGCCGCGAAAGTGAACAGTAAGCCCCGCGTTCAGTTCGGTCACGCGCCCCTTGCCGACCAGGCTCGCGCCGTAAGCTGCCGTAACTGGCCAGTAGGTGATAGGCGTTTTCGTCGCGTCCAGCCCGAGCAGCACGTTCTCGTCGAAGTGTTTGTAGTCGAAACCGACGCTAAGAGAGTGGTAGAAGTCCGTGCGCCCGGGTAGTCCGGGCAGTGTAATCAAGGCGCGCGTACCCAGCACTTCACCGCGGCCGGCGACCCCCGCGCCACCGAGCGTTGAGACATTCGAATCCTGCTTCGTCCCCTGAACGATCCAGCTTAACCAAGGCACCGAAGCAAACCGTGCCAGATAGTAACCGGAGAAGACTTTCGCGTCTTCTAACCGCTCGGGTGCGATCTGAAAACTGAACCCCGCCGAGTGGCCGAGTTGCCACAGATTGTTGTAACCGATCGACCCATTGAGCCGCAGCTCGCTGGTGTCCGGACTGTAACGATTATTCAGCTCTACGCTTCCATGCAGCGGGAACTTGTCCTCGACGTTCAAATCGATATCCACCGTCCCCGGCTCCACCCCCGGCCGTAGCTGCGGCGTGATTTTGCGGTCCGGCCATTGGTTCAAAGCGACGACGTCGCGAGTGATGTCCTGAAAGTTCGGCACGATCCCTTCCCGAAGCGACGGTGCATCCTTCTTGATCCGCTCCAGCGAGAAATACCGCGAACCTTTTACCCGCAGACGCCCGACCGCATTTTCCACCACTTTTAAAACGACAACGCCTCCGCGTCCGGTTTGCTGCGGAATTTCAACCGTTACCGTCTGAAAGCCCTTCGCTTTGTAAGCCTCCTCTAAAGCCGTTCGCGCTCCCTCTACGTCCGCGGCGTTCCGTCCAGGACCGAGGTAAGGATACACGGTCTCGCCGACCTCGCGCTGACTCAATAGCTTCGCTCCGGAGACGCGGTACTCGCGGATATTCAGACGCTCGGGAGCACTCGTTTCAGCAGCCGGTGCGGGAGCTGATTGCGAGGTGAACCCTTCCGCTCCCCAGCCTTTCGTGAAAGTAAGCGAGAGCAAAAGCGCCGCCGCGGTCCACGGCACAGCGTGCGCACAGCCAATCCATTCACAGGAAGGATTTCGACGATGTTTGAGAACTGGTGAGGCGGTATGCAAAGAATTGAATGCCGTCCCGCCAGCGGACCGGCGGTATCGAAAAAGCGGCTCGCTCCTTGCGCACTGCGCGAAAGGCTGCCCGGCTGACGGTCGCCATTCATCAACGAAGTCACTAGACCGTCCAAGCGGCTAATTGTTACGTTTGTGTCACTTATATGGCGAACGTGTTACAGAGCGAATTAATACGGCAAGCTCCGTACAGGCCGCAGAAAAATCGGATTCATAGCAGAGCCCCTTGACGCTTTGCGCAGCGGATTTCGCTGGGACCGGGACATGTAGCCGCCATACATGCTTCGGGACCCTCCTCCGGGGGCCGGCGGTATCGCGACGACTTAGCTCTCAGGCATTTCAACGCCCAATTGTTGAAACGGGAGATCACCGGTTCGATGTCGGTGTCGGACCTTCCTGCCCTTTATGTGCTCGCCGGACCGCTTATCTAGGGATCACTTTCAAAATAAGCAGACTATGCGCTCGTGGCCAATGGTGCCGCGCCGGGAAGATGCAAACAGTACGGCCAGTGCATTGTCCCGCCGAGCCTGTTCTCTGTTTGGCCACTTACCGGCGTCGGAAGGTAAAATCAAAAATCACGACTCTTGGTTGGTAAGTCAGGGTGAGGTGTCCATCAGGAGAAACTAGTGGGGGCTCAGGAGGCGGATTTGTGTAGTAAAGCTTGAAACTGCGGCCTTGGGCGGTGACCAACGCAGGCAACTGCCCGCGATGGTATAGTTGTGCTGGATAGCGCCGACGGCCCGCTGCGGCTGCTCGCCCGGCGGGATCGGAATAGCGCGGGTCGTCGCCGCCTCCAGATCGACCGCCGCCTTAGGGAGTTCGGGCGCGCTCGTCAGAATCATGATTGTGCCATCCGGTTTGACCGTTGCTTGGGCTCTGAGCGTGTAGGTGCTCGAAAGACCTTCGTAGTTGCGCCGAACGCTAAGCGTCCCCACATAACTACCCGGGTCAGGAGCACCGAAAGCGAAGAGCGCCGTTGAGAGAAGGGCAAGAAGGGAGGCGGTGAGATGGGGTCTCATGGCGTGAAGATACATGCAATTGTGTGAAGTCGTCGAACGACCGCAAACCCTGAGACAGCGGAGGGCGGCACGTATGTTTCATGGGGAAAAGTTGGAGGCAGGAAGCAGCTACGAGACGTAGGGAGCGGTTCTCTGGGGCGCAGGACCTCACCTTGCGACCGACTATTTCGTAGCGCCACGTGAAGCCGCCGAGTTTGTCGTTGCGGGTATTGGTGACGTATTCGGTCACGCTTGCCAACGACGCTCCTCACGACATCGGCATTCCCCAGCGCTTCTCGACTAGGGAGCTTGCGCCAGCCTGTTGAATGACGAGGGCGCGGGGTATTCGGGTAGGTGTGCTCAGCGAGCTCGGACAGGAAGCCGGAACTCCGACGCCGCCAAGCCGGGCTTGTATCCACCACAACACGACTTGCCCTTGCGTAGTGATGCACATCGGGCGCAGGATTCGGTGTCGTGAGGTGCGCCGTCAGCATCACGGGACTGCGCATCAGCGCCGCCCGGTTGCAGCTCGGAGTCTCGGCTGTAATTAGCATCCGGGTGAATCCCAACCGCCTCGGCGCATTTTTCTTTGTGTTCTTGTCTGGGCATTCAGAGTAACTGTAATCGGCCATCGCTTCTTGCCCCCCACCTATGTTGTTGATTTCCCATGCGTAACTTAATTTTTTCTCTAGTGATGGTCGCATTCACATTCGCCGCGGCCGGTGAACCTGACCCGGCGAGTCGGGAGCGGTCGTCAGCCCTGATCGACGATGCTTCGGCCAAGGCCCAGGAGCGGGCGCGAGAGATTCGCTCGTCCATGGACAAAGTAATCATACCGGAGGTGACTCTGTCCGGCGTGCCTTTCGGCGAGGCAATCGCACGAATCTCCGCGCAGGTCACCGAGCATGCGTCTCCGTCCCTGCCAGGGCGCCGCGGAATGACCATTGCACTACAATTGCGCTCAGAGGCGCCCGATCCGGTGACGGTGAGTCTGCGCTCAGCGGCCTTGCCGAAAGTGCTGGATACAATCTGTGCCGAGCACAACTACGTCTGGTGCGTGGAGTCGTATGCCATCAGGATCGTGCCCGAAGGGGGAGCCACCACTAGGAAATCCGTCACACAACCCGCCAGTCCAGCGCAGGCGGCCAAGTGAACCTAACGCGGTCAACCTGCTAGTGCATAGCGCTGTGGGTTGCTAAAGCGAGATGAAGGCTTCGCGGATATGGCGGCCTTCCCGCTCGGATTCAGACCGTTAGGATCAATTGCGCGAAGTGGTGCGCCCGACTGGCACTTCAGAGATTTCGGAAGATGGGATAGCTAACCCGAAAATTCGCTGCGGTCCGGTGACATCTGTCTCGACCTCGAAAAAGAGGCGCGGAAAGGCGTTCCTCCTGAGCTGGCCGGCGGACTGACGAAGGAACTGGTTAAGCGCTGCAATTCCGCACTCGAAGTTTTTCGCGGTCGTGACTGTTCAAAAATGGGGGCTCAGTTCGATCTGCCCCCCACGCATCGGGCGCGTGAATCTTACTCGCGGAGTAATCGGATCCTCCCGGAACATCCGCCAAAAGCTCGTCGCTATGGACCGACCCTTGTTTCTCTTCGCGCACGGCGCAGGAGCACCCTCTTCGCATCCGTGGATGCGCCGTTGGACGGAACTTTTGCGGTCTATCGGAGAAGTGGAGATCTTCGACTATCCTTATCTGGTCGAAGGACGAAAGCGCGTGGACCCTTTGCCGAAGTTGGTCGAGGCTCATCGCGCTGCCCTCGAGAAGGCGAGTCGTTCTCATGCAGGGCCAGCCGTGCTGATTGGCAAAAGCATGGGCGGAAGGATCGGTTGCCACGTCGCCTTGGAAGCGACTATCTCGGCAGTTGTTTGTCTGGGTTATCCGCTCTGCGGCGGTGGAGACTGCGCGAAGCTGCGCGATAAAGTGCTCCGGGAACTCCGGACGCCGGTTCTGTTTGTGCAGGGAACTCGAGACTCCCTGTGCCCCTTGGACGTGCTCGCGCGGGTCCGGGCTCAGATGTCTGTGGTAAACGATTTGCACGTCGTGGATGGGGGCGACCACTCCTTGCTCGTCACCAAACGCCAGCTCAAAGCCAGCGGTGAAACGCAGGAGTCTGTGGAGCAACGAATTTTACAGGCCATCCAGCAATTCGTCGCAGCGCAGATCCGGGCGCCGCAGTTCTGAAATAATGCCAGACGGCCAACGTGCCTCGGTCATTGCGAGTGCTATCGGCCGCGGGCGGTGATTTGGCGAAAGGCTCGCCAGCGAGTATCCAAGGTTCATGATCGCAATCACCATTCGTGAACCCGGCGGTCCCGATGTGCTTTGCGTCACGGAACGCCCCGCGCCGGAGCCCGGACCGGAAGAGATTCTGGTCTCAGTTGCCGCGGCGGGAGTGAATCGGCCTGACGTGATGCAGCGTCAGGGCAAATATCCTCCGCCGGCCGGAGCGTCGGACATTCCCGGCCTGGAGATTTCAGGCGTCGTCGTGGGCGCGGGTGCTGCGGTCACGCGCTGGAAGACAGGGGACCGTGTCGTGGCACTGGTAAGCGGAGGCGGATACGCGGAGTTTTGCGTCGCCCATGAAACGGTCGCGCTGCCGCTACCCGACGGGCTCACGATGGTGGAAGGTGCGGGTCTTCCGGAGACAACCTTTACGGTCTGGCACAATGTGTTTCAACGCGGCGCCCTTCTACCCGGCGAATGGCTGCTCGTCCACGGAGGCACGAGCGGCATCGGCACTACCGCGATCCAGCTCGCGAAGGCTTTGGGCTCGTTTGTGGCCACAACGGCCGGGAGCGATGAAAAGTGTCGCGCCGCCACCCGTCTCGGTGCCGACCTCGCGATCAACTACAAGACTCAAGACTTCGTCGCGGCGGTGCGCGAGCGGACCGGTGGACATGGCGCCGACGTCATTCTCGACATGGTGGGCGGTGACTATCTCGAGCGAAATATCGCCACCGCGTCCGACGATGCCCGGATCGTGCAAATTTCCGCGTTTGGCGGCTCGGAGACAAAAATCGATCTTTGGAAGCTGCTCTCCCGGCGCATCACCCTCACCGGCTCGACCCTCCGCGCCCGACCCGTTGCGTTCAAAGCTGAGCTCGCGCGTGCAATCGAGCAATCGGTGTGGCCGCTCATCGCGCAACGCCAGTTCCGGCCTGTTATCGACCAAACCTTCGACCTGTCCGACGCCGCTGAAGCGCATCGCCGCATCGACTCCGGCGATCACATCGGAAAGATCATCCTCACCATTCATTCGCTCCTTTGACTTTCCCGATTGCACTCCTGCTGACCCTCACCGTCATCGCGATGGTCCTGTTTGCCCTGGAGATCGTCTCGGCAGACGTGATCGCACTCGGCCTGATGCTCACGTTGACGCTCACCGGGCTCTTGCCGCCGGATCGCGCTTTCGCCGGGTTCGGCAGCGATACGGTCATCGTCATCCTGGGGCTGCTCATCCTCACGGCGGCGCTTTTGCGCACGGGCGTCATGGATCTGGCGGGACGTGCGATTCTGCGGCAGACGGGTAATAGGCCGGCGCGTCTCCTGGTGGTGATCGTCGTGGCGTCCGCCGCACTGGGGGCATTCATGAGCAACACCGCGTCGACGGCTTTTTTTCTTCCGATGGTTATCGGCCTTGCAAGGCGAGCGCAGATGAGTCCTGGGAAGCTCCTGCTGCCGCTGGCCTTTGCGGGCATCGTCAGCAGTTCGGTTTCACTCATTAGCACGAGCACCAACGTCGTCGTGAGCGGCATTTTGAAAGACTACCAACTCGCGCCGATGGGCATGTTCGAGCTGGCTCCCGTGGGCATCCCGATCTCGATCGTGGGAGTGCTTTATCTGCTGACGGTTGGACGACGGCTCGTGCCGGACCACTTTGCCGGCGACGCCGTCGAGAGCGGCACGCTTGGCTTTCGGCCGTATCTCTCGGAAGTCATCCTCCTGCCCGAGTCTCGGCTCGCCGGCAAAACGCTTGAGGACGCAGGCATCGGCCGCGACCTTGATCTCAACATTGTTCGCATTCTGCGCGGGAAGGACGAAAGTCTTTGGCCCGGCCCGCATGTTCTCCTCCGCGCTGGCGACATCCTCGTCGTCGAAGGCGGAAGCGAGGAGATTTTGAAGATCAAGGACATCGCCGGCCTCGAAATCAAAGCGGACGTGAAACTCTCCGATCCCGAGCTTTCACCAGAAAACCTCGGCTTCGTGGAAGCGCTTGTGCTGCCGCGTTCGCCGCTCGTGGGCCGGACCCTGAAAGGCTATGGCTTTCGCGAGCGGTTCGGGGTGCAAGTCCTCGGCATCAGTCGCCATGGGGAGACGATGCAGCGAAAGATTAGCAGCGTAGAACTGCGTGTTGGCGACATCCTGCTGCTGCAAGGGCACCGTGACCGGCTGCGCGCCTTGGAGCAGACGGAAGCGGTGCGCGTTGTGGGCACGCCCGAGGAAGAGCGCCCGCGACTGCGGCTTGCCCCGGTAGCCATTGGGATCTTTGTCGCCGTGGTTGCACTTCCCACATTCAAGCTCGTGGCCTTGCCCGTGGCGGTGATGCTCGGCGTGGTCGCCGTGTTTCTCACCCGCTGTATCAGCTCCACCGAGGCGTACCGCGAAGTGGAGTGGAAAGCTGTCATCCTCATTGGCTCGATGCTTTCCCTCGGCGCGGCGATGGAGCATACCGGCAGCGCACTCTACCTCGCGGGGAAGATCGTGGAATGGACGATCGGGCTTGGCCCGCTCGCCGTTTTGAGCGCCTTCTTCTTTCTTACCGTCCTCCTCACGCAACCAATGTCGAACCAAGCCGCCGCAATCGTGATTCTACCCATTGCCATCGCCACGGCCTCGCAGCTCGCACTCAATCCGCGCACCTTTGCGATGATGATCGCCGTGGCGGCGAGCTGCTCGTATCTCACCCCGCTCGAACCCGCATGCCTCATGGTCTATGGACCCGGTCGCTACCGCTTTCGAGATTTCTTTCCAGCACAGTGGGATCCGAAGCTTGGAATTCACGTGACTTGAAGTCGCGGC
>JADMIO011545357.1_pt1 | contig 54242 bp, 47 predicted proteins | sample 8958161 | NCBI WGS metagenome assembly JADMIO01 (sample SAMN16585339, study PRJNA669376) | soil metagenome | isolation source: Crop rotation soil | place: USA: Cullars Rotation, Alabama | collected 2011
CGCGACAACTTGTCCACGTGGAATTCTAAGCTTAGGATCCCAATGTGCTGGAAAGGCGATCGCCGGCATCCTCAGCCGCAACGGCGGCTACGCGGTTCCAAAACCCCTCGCCGGCCCCGACGTCCTGGTTCCCTGCGAAGAAGCCCTCGAGGTAAGCACAAACGACGCCGCCCAAACCGGCCTGACCACGATCCAGATCCTCGAACTCTGCAAAGACCGCCTCCCCACCGAAGCCCCTGTCCGCACCATCCGCGGCCCCCGCCCGCCGGCCGGGCCCGGAATCTGACAATCGGCACAAACTTCGAAAATGTCGACTATTTATGGCAATCCATAGAGGTTCAACTCGAGAACAGATCTCCCTTTCGCGTACTCTGTGTAATTTCGTCGAACTCTGCTTCCACGATATTGGTTAACCGCGGGTGCGGGCTCCAAGGTTTCGCAGAGATCTTGGCCAAAATTCACCGGCACGACATCGAGCGAAAATGGGTTGGGCCCCTTAACGGCCACGCGATCGAACGGCGGATGAATAAGCTTAAAAATGCGTCGACGGAAACACCCTGAAAAGTAAAACATGATATTGTGAAGGAAGGCCCTCGAAATTGCGATTTTGCATTACGGCCGTTATGGTTTTCCCATTGGCACCCACGCACATTGTATTAGCTTGGTTTAGGAGGGAAATATGGCATGGTTATTTCAGGTTATGATTTCGGAGCAGCTGCCGCCTCAATACATTTGGTGCGACTGGCCTAAGGCCCAACGCTGTCTCTACAAATATGCTCCGCTGATCGGAAATAAAGGTTGGCAAACGGTGGGAGCTTTCTCCAGTTACAAGGGCGAAACCTGGTTTTCGCAATGGGAGAAACCCCAGGACGACCCCGATATTCCGATGTTTGTCGAAGCACCCGGCTCCGAAGGCCGCGGCACCTATACCATCACCACACCGGTCCATTACGTCCTGCATCTCTCCGGCGTCCAACACATCAACCCGCAAATTCCCAGACTAGGCCAATCCGGCTCCGGCGTAATGTACGAAAATCGCCTCCCCAAACCCGTAACGTGGAAAACGATGTCAAGTTACCCACAATAACAACCGCCCGAAAAGATAAGGGCCTATCCGAAAAGTGGTCTAAGAAATTGGGTCGCGTATGCGATGTCGCAATTCTTTTGCGATTGGGAATTTGGGATTCTTCGAGTTCGGGTAATGTCTTCGAGCAACGCATTGTTATTTGATGCCTGAATAGGAAAACTCGTACGATTGATGAAATGTTCGGGTTGACGGTATTCATGTATAGAAAATTCAAAACGCGAAGGCCTTTGAACAGCTCCCGCGTTTTATGCCGTCATATATCGGTTCTACCTTGTCTCTATAAATTTATTAAACCGGCACATACGCCGCAGGCGCCGGCCGGTCGCTCACTTGCCCAAACTGCGTCGCCAGGAAGCCTGAAGTGCTACGCTGCACAAACCAGATTCCACTCGAACGCCGCCAGACACTGATGTGGGTCTCGCCGTCCTCATCAAGGTCGCCAGATACCAAGAAAAACGGCACCTGCCATTAACTGATTGATCAAAATATTGCAAAACTTCGCAAAGCACTTTAACTTATGAAAAATTTAATATGACAAATTACGAAAGCCGTGCGACAATTGGCAAAACTACGCGTCAATTCGACCCGCAAATAAAAGAAGTCTCACCACTCAAACCCGCATACCCGGCCTGCGTGCGGAGATTGGATTTGTAAGGATAAGGTCTCATACGGAGGTTAGAATGTCCGAACAGCGTAACGATTTCCCGATAAACATACCTAAACCGACGCAGCTTATTTTAATTATTCTGGCGACTTTAATACTTCAAGCGAATGGTTCGGCGCAGGTTAAGACCAGTGATTCGCCGCCTCAAACTCTTGCGTATGAATTGGAGACCGAGTGTTTCAACATGGTGCAGGGAAAGGTGGCTTATGACAGAGCAGGAAGCAAGACATGGGATCCCGCCAACATTCGCCGTCTATGCGCTAATACGGCCGGCCCGGACCAAACTATCGCCTGCTTCCAAAAAGTAATTAAGGAGTCCGACAGCTGGACAATGGGCATAGAGCTCTGCAGCAGATCCGCCGACCGTAACAAAACGCCGGCGGCTCCCAAGATGCCCGTACCTACTGCCTCTCCGGCCCGCTTAGGCCCGACTGGTCTCGAAACCCCTCCGACGGGAGTGCAGTTTCTGCCCGATAATCAGTCGGATACCGCCGGGCCGATGGAGAAAGCCTGTCATAACGAACTTCAGGGAAAAGTTGCTACGAGTATGGGAGGTGGTAAGGTTTGGTCCGCTCAAGCCTACAGGGCGCTATGTAAAGGTACTACGGCCTCGCCTGCTCCCGCAGTTGCATGTTTCAAGCAGCGGTTAGCTGCAAGCACACCTCCCCAGCAAGCATTGGTAGCGTGTGCCGCAATCCCACCGCCGCCGGGCCGGCTTATCGATTTTAATGTATATGACACAGACACCGGCAAAGAGGGTTTAACGCCGGACGAGCTCGATCCCGTTGAGATCTTCGTCAATCCGCCCCCCGTTTCGGAGGCGGATATGGAGAAGGTGATGCAGTGGATCGGGGTCAGAACCGCTGCACTGATTACGCCTTACTGCTATAAAAGAAGTTACAGTCTCGGCGGCGCGTCAACACTTGGGTGCCCCGCAGGGAAGGAGAAAAACGGCCAACTTTGTTATGACAATTGCAGAGCCGGTTATACCGGCAACGGGCCGGCATGTTATCAAAACTGTCCGTCAGGTTATAACCTGAAAGACATCGGTGCTCTTTGTCAGAAACCCGCCTCGTACGGCCGCGGTGCCGGATACGCATTGTGGGACAAGGGCAAGTGCGAAAAAGACAATCCGCAAGGCTGCGATCAGAACGGAGTCATGTTCTATCCGAAATGTAAAGACGGATTCGAGGCTGTCGGCTGCTGTGTTTGCAGTCCGAAATGCCCACCCGGAATGACAAATACAGGTACTGATTGTGTCAAGAATAGTTACACCCGCGGAGCGGGTACGCCCATCGGCGGATGCCCGGCTGGCCAGCAGCAGATCGGCCTGCTTTGCTACGCGCAATGCAAACCCGGATACGCGGCCACCGGTCCAACCTGTTATCAAAAATGTCCCGTTCAACAGTCGGTAGATTGCGCGGCCGGTTGCGCGGTCAAAACAGAAGATTGTGTGATAACCACAGCGTCGCAGATCATCGCTCCGATACTGGCCGTTTATTCAATTGCAACGCTCGGTTCGGGAGCGGGGGAGACAGCAATCGGCAAGTATGCGTCCACAACGATCCGGGGAGCTTCAGCAGCGATAAGAGAAGGCTCCTGGGTGGGCCTGAAAATGACGCGGTTGCGGCAAATATTTAATTCCATCAAACGCGGCATCGACGCGGCAATGGGCCCGGCCGATAACCCGAGTTTTCTAAAGACTACTAAAGCCGGAGTGGTCGCCGCCTTTGCCGGCCAGGACAAATTCGATAGCTTTGTTAAAAATGTTACAACTCTCAATCGTATAAGAGTAGTCGTTTCAGGAACCGCCCGGCTTATCACCGTGTATAGTCGCGAGTATGCCAACAATTTTGAGAATATGACCAGTCCGGAGATCTCGCAAGAGATTGATAAAAATTTTGGACCTGTTGGTGCCATGGAGGTCAAAAAGCGTTGGGCAATGTACACCCTGCAGCTGCTAGGCAAGTCATCCGGCGAGGCCACCGGCGAAGTAATTGGCTCGATCATCGGTGCATTTGATCCGACGGGAATAACGGGGATTATCTCCGCTTTTGCACACCCGGTTTGCGGCGATGATACGCCGTTCCCGAAGGTTACTCTGATTAATAAGGATTAACAATCCCGGCCGCCACGACTTCTATTACGGCGTCTGACCCAAGTCGAAACAAGAGAAGTAATGAGAAAACAGTATTTCAGATTTTTAGTTGCGTTGACGGCGGCCTTGATTTTATCAATATCGTCTCTCGAGATCGCTGCACAAAAAAAGCCTCGGCCCCGGACACGTAAATTCTCGGCTCTTCAAAAAAAAGAGATCGATCGATACATCCGTGAATATTTGCTAAAAAACCCAACAATCCTTCGCGAAGCCAATGAAGCACTTCTTCGTCGCGAAGAGCAGGAAAAGCAGCGTTCCGCTGCAAAAAATGTAAAGCTGCTCGGATCGGAGATTTTTGAGGACCCGAATACTCCTGTCGGCGGAAATCCGAAAGGCGACGTAACGGTCGCGGTGTTTTTTGATTACTATTGCGGATATTGTAAGCGCAACCTCCCGCACCTGGCCGCGCTGATCGAAAAGGATCCCAACGTTAGAATCGTTTATAAAGAATTCCCGATCCTAAGTCCCCAATCCCAAACCGCAGCCCGAGCGGCTCTAGCCGCCAGCCGCCAGGGCAAATACGACGACTTTCACAAAGCTCTGGTTGGCTCAAGCGAAGTGAATGAGGACATCATAAAGACGCTTGCCGCAACCAACAAGATCGATTATCCGCAACTGCAAAAAGACATGTCCGACCCGCGAATCGACGCAGAATTGGTTCAAACTGCAGCAATCGCCACCTCGCTAGGAATAGAAGGAACGCCGGCCTACGTGATCGGAAATCATATCTTCCCCGGGGCCGTCGAACTCGACACACTCATTAAATACATCGAACAGGAACGTATAAAATCTAAAGCTTCGGCTAAAAAATAAGCTCCGACGCTAAGCGTCGCCTCTTTTTTTCATAATGTACATGCCAAAAAAGAAATGGGGTTAGGCTTGCAATATTGCAATTCTTGGCGTTTGGGAATTTGGAATTCATCGAGTCGGGTAATGTTTTTGAGCAACGCCTTGTTATTTGATGCCTATATAGGCAAACTCGTACGATTGATGAAAAGTTCGGGTTGACGGTATTCCGGTACCGAAAATGCAAAACGCGAATGCCTTTCAACAGCCCTCGCGTTTTATGCCGTCATATATCGGTTCTGCCTGTCTTTATAAATCTATTGAACGGCACATACGCCACAGGCACCGGCCGGTCGCCCACTTGCCCAAACTGCGTCGCCAGCAAAACGGGAAGTGCTCCGCTGTAAAAACCAAATCGCGCTCGAGGGACGCCAGACGCTGATGCCGGCCCTGCTGTTGCCGTCTGGATCCGAGGTCCGTATTGAGCCGATCAAGGGTCAGAAAATTGCTATCCCGCATACCGGGCCTTATTTCCGTTTGTGCCATATATAAAAATCTTGCCTTTAAGTGCAACAAAATATATAATGCTTGGCTCTGGCGACCAGTACTGGCCCGAATGATCTTTGAAAGATTAATTGGTTAAACGTTAATGGAAAATGGTTAATGGCGTTATGGAGCTTACTGTAATTACGGCGATTACGGAAGGTAAAAAAATGCTGCCCCGTTCCATTTAAGGCGGAACGGAATCGGCGTAAATGGGGTTGTAAAAGGGGTTAGTCGGTCCACTGTGGAACGTTTTTCGTTCCACTTGTGGTTCCACAGGAGAACGATCGATCGGGGAGTGCCGGCAGGGGTGCCCGCGTTCCAGGAAAGTGGCCCATTTGTGCTGTAAATTCGTGAAACACGGGCAAAACCCGATAACTTTATTGATTGCAACAAGTTAAGTGGCCCATTTTGCGAAATTTTGGGCCACTTTTTGGCACGGCTAGGCCGCGTAAGTTGAATGAATACAACAATTAATGGCGCCAAAAATGTAATATAACGTGCCATTTGTGTTGTAAATTCAAAAAATGTTGATGAAATCCGGTAACCCGCACGAGTGCAGCACGTTAGGTGGGCCATTTTGCAGGATTTTGGCGCGGTTTTTGGCACGCTGGCGAAATAAATCAGTTTCGGTCGATCCGGGATTTCCTCGAATTTGATAATGCGGCCCCGTTCGTCCCGAAGGTGGGATAGAAATCCTGCTAACGGGTATGGCGAAAGGATTTAGTTTCATTCTATTTACCGTTCTGAGCTTTAAGGGATCGAACACCGGATTTTGAAGTATAAATTTCGGATTTTCGAATGAGCCGGCCGTTAGCTCCCTATGATGCTTAATCGGCAGACGGAGCCCGAATTGCGGCGGTATCTGCGGGAAGTTAAGTAAATTTAAGATTTTCTTGACATTGCCTGTGGAAAACCGTCATAATCGTCGGGATGGCGATTTATGCAAATTGCCGCCATTTCCACGGATTCCAATTTCTAGCCTGGTCCGCCGAAACTCACACCCCTTTTTTGTACTGTCACCTGATGGAGGAGAAACCTAGTGAATAGCGAAGAACTCGAACAAAGCCTGAGGACTGAATTCGAGAGTTACCTCAATACCGTCGTTGCCGATATGCGGCAGCAAACGTCGGAATTTCAGAGCCGAATCCAAGCCGAGTTCGATAAGCATCGATCGCAGTTTGACGAAGCTTTAAAGGAATTTTTAAGCCGGCTCGATAAACCGCGAGAATTCGACGAACCGTTTAAGCAATCGGTCACCGAACACCTGCGGCTCGCCCGCGACGAAGGCGCTAAGATTTCAGCTACCGCGTTCGCCGAGGCCGAGGACATGCAAAAGGCTGAGGCAGCTCCCGCAAAATTCGACCAGATCCGCGATGCGATCGACGATATCAGTTCTAAAGATTCGCAATCATCTATCCTTAAGTCGCTCGTCCAGCAGGCCGCTAATTTCGCACCGCGAGGCGCGTTTTTTATCATCAAAAACGAGCATTTTGTGGGTTGGAAAGTCTTTGGCGACGAAAGCGAGGCCGCGGAAAAAACTATTCGCGAAGTTCATTTCCCGCTTTCCGAGGATACGACGCTCAGCCGTGCGGTTTCGACAAAATCGACGGTTGACTCGTCCTTTGGCACCTATGCCGACGACGATAAATACCTGTCCAAGCTACAGTTTGGCCAACCCGACCGGATGTATGCAGTACCGCTGGTTGCTCGCGGACGCGGCGTCGCGGTGATGTACGCTGACTATGGCACTTCGGGAACGTCCGTCAACGTCGAAGCATTGGAAACACTGGTTCGCGTCGCCGGGCTGACCGTCGAGCTGCTTGCGTCGACCCAAACCGCCCGGGAAGAACAGCGGCAGGTGGGCCCCGCGGATTTCGAAAACACCCAACACGAGGAAGCCGCACCCGCCACGCCGGCGTATGAAGCACCAGCGGCGGTATTTGAAACTCCACAGGCGGTTCAGGAAACACCCGACTTTGCGTTCAGCCCGAGCGTCTCCGTCCAGGGCGGTTTTCAGCGTGATTTCGATTATTCGCCGGCCACCCAGCCTGAACCCGCCGCCGATCATGGCTTTGCAATGAGCGAGCCGAAGACGCAAGAGCCGGCGTTTGAACGGCCGGTATTCGAAGCACCGAAATTTGAGGCGCCGACGTTCGAGCCGCCTCCGGCATTCGAACCTCCACCGTTTGAAAGCGTCCCGGCATTCGAGCCAGAGCCCGTAAATCAATACGAAGCTCCCGCCTATCAGGAGCCGGCGGTTGAAAGAAATGATGCTGCGTTTGTATTCGATTCGCAGCCCGCTCCCGAACCCGTTCATGAAGCGGAACCCGCTCCGGCTGCGACACCGTTTGAAACACCTATCGAAACCTTTGCGCCTGTTGCTTCGCAGACCATGGCACCGGTCGGAGTTGGGGTAGCGGAACAGGCACGTGAGACCGCTGTTGAAGTTTCGGCGACGCAGACCCATCCGGTGCAGCCGCAGGCCCGCGGACGTTTAAGCGACCGCCCGGTTGATCTGCCGATCGATGTGCCGGAAGAAGAACGCCGCCTGCATAACGACGCCCGTCGGTTTGCCCGGCTGCTGGTTTCGGAAATTAAGCTGTATAACGAAAAGAAGGTCCAGGAAGGACGCCAGGCCGGCGACCTCTACGACCGGCTTCGCGAAGCGATCGACCGTTCGCGTGAAATGTACGACAAACGCGTCCAGCCGCCAGTGGCTTCGAAATTTGACTATTTTCACTATGAATTGCTGAACTCGCTGGCCGATGGCAATGCCGACCGCCTCGGGTCAAACTATCCCGGAGCTGCCGTATAAGTTATTTAAAAGCGCGAAAAATACGTCATTTCGAGAAAAACCGGGTTTATTAGCCCGGTTTTTCTGATTAATAATAGTGTTGGGGCGGCAACGGCTATATCAACTATGCGTAGCCATTGGGATTTTTCTGATGCCAGCTCCAAGCACTTTCGATGATCTTTTCTATTTCAGGAAATTGCGGGTCCCAGCCCAAAACTTCTCGAGCTTTACGGGAATCGCCGACCAGCTGCGGTGGATCGCCGGCACGACGCGGGCCCTCGACGGCGGGGATGTCCCTGCCGGTAACGGTTCGAGCGGTGTCGATTACTTCTTTAACCGAATAGCCGCTGCCGTTTCCGAGATTTATGAACTCGGAGGGCCCGCCTCCCAGCAAATGGCCCAAAGCAAGCAAATGTGCCTGGCTGAGGTCCGAAACATGTATGTAATCGCGGACCGCGGTACCGTCAGGAGTCGGGTAGTCGGTTCCAAATATCGAGACATGCGGGATCTTTCCCATGGCAGCCTTTAAGACAAGCGGAATCAAATGCGTTTCGGGATCGTGGTCCTCGCCTGTCGTTTCCGTCGCTCCGGCGGCATTGAAATATCGGAGGGCCACGTATTTAAGTCCGTACGCGGTATCGTAGGATTCGAGCATTCGTTCGACCATAAATTTGGTCCAGCCATAAGGGTTGACAGGCCATTGCGGGTGCTTTTCATCTATGGGAACGTACTGCGGTACGCCGTAAGTAGCGCAGGTCGAGGAAAAAATGAATTTGGAAACGCCATTGTCGAGCAGCGTATCGACTAACGCTAGCGTCTCTTTGAAATTGTTGTCAAAATATTTTTTTGGCTCTTCAACCGATTCGCCTACATATGCATATGCGGAAAAATGCATGCAGGCGTCGATCGAATGTTCTTTGACAATTTGTTTTACGAGGTTTTTGTCGCCGATGCCGCCTTCATAAAAGGGAACGTCAGCATTTACCGCCTCGCGATGGCCATATACCAGATTGTCGATTACGACAACCTCTTTACCCCGGCCGCGAAGATCTTCGACGACCGCACTTCCTATATATCCGGCTCCGCCGGTTACTAATACTGCCATTTATTTCTCCGCCAGCCGCAGTTTAGCCGGCTGTACAAAAAATTTTTCCGTTTGCCCGGTCTCGGGCTCATCGGGCGTTATGTTTTTAACCTCAATTTTCGCTTCGGAAAGAAATTCATTGAACAACGACCGAATCCGCGCCTCATTGTTTTGGTCAACTGCTCTGTGAAATCCATTCAAAACAGCATCGACATCGTTTTTCGAATACGTCGCGATCTTACCTATAAAAATTTTCGGGTTTCTCGTTTTCAGGAGGTTTTCACCTGTTATCTCCAACTCTTCGAACAGCTTTTCGCCGTCGCGGATCCCCGTAAATTCTATGTCAATGTCTTCGTACGGTGTGAGCCCCGACAGCCTGATCATGTCCTCCGCAAGATCGACGATACGCACGGGTTGTCCCATATCGAGAACGAAAATCTCTCCGCCCTTTCCGAGGGCTCCTGCCTGCAGAACGAGCTGCGAAGCTTCCGGTATGGTCATAAAATACCGAGTCATATCGCGGTGGGTGACCGTAATAGGTTCGCCTTTCTGAATCTGTTCGCGAAATATCGGAACGACTGAACCGGCCGAGCCCAGCACGTTGCCGAACCGCACTGCAGAATAATTGGTCGAATACGTCTGATTATGTTCCTGTATTACAATCTCAGCCAGACGTTTCGAGGCGCCCATTATCGACGTAGGATTAACGGCTTTGTCCGTCGAGATCAGGACGAAATCGTGCGCGTTGTATTCGCCCGCGAGCTTTGCAACCAAATATGTGGCGAAAACGTTGTTTTTGACCGCCTCGGAGGCATTGGCTTCCATCAGGGGCACATGTTTATGGGCAGCCGCGTGGAAAATGACGTCGGGCCGGTATTTTTCGAAAATTTCCCGCATCCGGGCTTCGTCGCCGGCGTCGGCTATCAGCGGCACCCAGTCTGAATCGGAAAACTCATTGGCCAGCTCGCGGTCTATTTGGAAAAGCAGGAATTCGGCGCGTTCGACCAGCAGGATCTGGCTTGGCTTAAAGTTTGTGATTTGCCTGACAAGCTCGGAGCCGATCGACCCGCCGGCGCCGGTTACCATTACAGTCTTTCCGCCGAGAAATTCATGGAGGTTTTTATTGTTAAGCTTAATGGGCTCGCGTCCCAGCAGGTCCTCGATCTGTACATCGCGAATGCGATTTACCGACACACGGCCTTGGGCGATTTCATTAAGGCTCGGCACGATCTGCGTTTTTACGGGTATCGCGGCACAGACGTCGACAATGCGGCGAATCTCTTTACCCTGTGCCCTGTCCATTGCGATCACAACTTGTTTGATGCCCATTTCGTCGACGAGCCTCGGCAGATCGTGAGTCGTTCCGAGCACCTTGATTCGGTTGACACTACCGCCGACTTTCATCGCGTCGTCGTCGACAAAACCGCGTATCTCGAGTTCGCCTTCGGCACGGCCGGTAATTTCCTTGACGAGCGTAGAACCGAGCCGTCCGGCCCCGACGAGAAGCGTTGGTTTTCGCTTCAAGCGGCGTTTGCCGGAAACAAAGCGGTTTTTCTCACCCAGTTCGTAAAAAAACCGCCGCAATATCCTAAGTGCGAGCAATCCGCCGAAAGCAAGCACCGCATCGATCAGGATTACCGATATAGGTACCTGCCAAAGTGTAAAGTCCGTAAAGTTCAAAAGAAATCGGAATGCTAGTAAGACGGTTCCGGAAATTACCGCGGCCTTAAGAAAAGAGCGAATGTCCTCAATACTTACGTATCGCCAAATGATCGAATAGGTTCCGACGAGAAATAAAGACGAAAACTGAACAAAAACGACAAACGGAAGCTGTCGCAGGGCGACGGCGGCGTAAAATTCACCGAGTTGAATATTAATTGCCGGCAGGTACGAAACGAAAAACGCGATACAGAGAACAGCGATATCAGCGAGAAATTGGGTTGGCCGGCGAAGAAACCAAAAACGTTCACCGATTTGAAACTGGTCCTTCATTAAATCAAGACAAGCGGCGTGAAATTACCTATATTTCGAAGTTACATTGGCGCTAAACGTAATGTCAACAATAAATGGCACGCACGCTAGAAGCCTTTTAAAACGTTTTGAACCAGGACAAAAAAGTTGGTTCGCATAAACTCGTTCGTTTGCGAAAGATCTTTTCTAATGTTCACCAAATCCCGATAAATGCTGGCATCCAAAACAAGTGCAGGTTGAATCTAAAGCTTCTTTAGAGTATTCTAAACAGCGCTCCAAACTTTCGGAGGATTTACAATGAAATTCAAGGTTATTTCTCTATTTTCGCTTACATTTTTATTATTTCAAATTGCGTTTGGACAGGACGGCTCGTCCAACATGCCTATTAAACCTAATTATAAGCTCGCACCAGGTGACGAGGTCACTACAAAGGTACTGGGAGAAGACCAGTTCAACTTTGTTGGCACTGTTAATGGTGACGGAACCCTGGAAGTACCGTTTTTTGACAAACCCGTCATGGCGAGCTGCAAGACGGAAGCTGAGGTACGATCCGAGATCAAAAAGCTGATCGAAAAATACATCAAAAATCCGAATGTAGCACTTTCGGTCAAAAGCAACAGCCGGGCAGACGTATCAGTCAGCGGTGAGGTTAATAGCCCGAAACCATTTACACTCCTTCGTGACGTGACGCTGCTCGAGTTGATTAATGCATCAGGGGGCGTAAAAGAAGATACGGCAGGCGGAATGATACAGGTCGTCCGAACCCAACCGCCGATGTGCACCAACGATCCCAGCCTCGACTGGCGTTCGGGTGCCGTAGATAAAAACGACGTACCGACGCGGCTCTATAGTTATTCGAACCTCAAACAGGGTAAAGAAGGCTCGAACCCAATAATCATTCCCGGCGATATCATTATCGTCCTTAAAGCCAAACCCGTTTACGTAACCGGCCAGGTCATGAATCCAGGCGGCCTTTACATGCGAGAAACCGGATTATCGCTTAAAGAAGCCATAGCACAGGCCTCGGGCGTTTCGAGAGAGGCTCAGAAAAAAGACGTAAGGATATATCGGCAGCAGGCAAACTCAAACAAATACGGTGATAAACCTATTGTAGCCAACCTGGAACTAATTGATAAAGGTTTGGAAAAGGATGTAATGCTCGAGCCGTATGACGTGATTGACGTCGGCGAGAAAAAAGACAGCACCGCAATGGCCATTTTGAAAGGTGCTCTGGGATTGGGAAGAACATTTGCCGGCAGTACCTCGACCAGTTTTGGCCAGCGAATGGTGATCCGGTAGTTGTATAAATCGAAATTAACGTGCGGGCGTCGATTTTTCGGCGTCCGCATATATTTTGTCTATTATTTCCTTATATTTTTCCTCCACCACGCGGCGTTTTACCTTTAGGGTCGGAGTCAATTCGCCACCTTCGACCGTCAGTTCGCCGTCGAGTAAGGCAATTCTCTTCACTTTTTCATATTTAGACAGCCTTTTCGTTAGTGAATCGATCTGACGCATGAACAAATCGATGATTCTTGGATCGCTAATTATTTCCTCGGCCGTCGAGATTTCCAATTCCTTCAGCCTGATATAAGAATCGATCGCTTCAAAATTCGGCACGATGAGAGCGGCCGGAAACTTTCGCTCGTTTCCAACCAGGACCACCTGGCTGACGAACCTTGATGCCGCAATCATCCTTTCTATGGGCGACGGGGCGATGTATTTGCCGCCGGAGGTTTTGAAGAGCTCTTTCTTGCGGTCGGTGATCCGAAGGTAGCCATCGTCGTCGATTTCCCCGATATCGCCCGTCCGAAACCAGCTGTCTTCGGTAAACGCGGCATGCGTTTCTTCCGGCTTATTATAATAACCACGCATAACGCCGGGCCCGCGTACCTCGATCTCGCCATCCGAAGCGATCCTGACATGCGTATCGCGAATCGGCGTCCCGACCGTACCCAGCCTGCATGCTGAAGGATTGTTCGAGGAAATAACGGGCGACGTCTCCGTCAGGCCGTAACCCTGCATGATCGATATTCCCGCTCCCGTAAAGATCAGATAGATATCGTCCGACAAGGCGGCTCCGCCCGTGATGCAAAACCTCAAATTTCCGCCGAAAAATTCACGAAATTTTGCATAAATTATCGGATCGGCAATTCGGTGTTTGGCCGTAAGGCTCATCGAAATCGCTTCCTTCTTTTCGATACATGCGGCATATTCACGCGCAACGTCTATCGCCCAGTCGAAAATCATTTCGTTTACGCGACCCGCGGACGCGGCTTTTTGACGGGCTTTTGCAAACACCTTTTCGAAAATGCGGGGAACGCCGATAAATATCGTTGGCCGCACCTCGCGGAGGTTGTCCGGTACTTTCTCGATGGATTCGGCATAAAAGACCTTCATTCCATACATCAGGTAAACGTACATCCCGGTCCGCTCGAATACATGGGAAAGGGGAAGTACTGACAGCGAAATGTCTTGTCCGGAGAACGCGTATTTTTCGCTTGCGCCGAGGACGTTCGAAATCAGGTTAGCGTGTGTCAGTATCACGCCTTTTGGCTCGCCGGTGGTGCCGCTTGTATAGATCAGGGTCGCGATGTCGTCAGGTTCGACTGCCCACCGGATTTGCTCGGCCGCCATCGGATTTTGATCGGCCAGATCTGCACCGAGATCTTCGAGTGCGGCGAGCGACATGACCCTGACGTCGCCCGTTTGGGCGGGCGTAAACAGCACAATTTTTTCAATAAAGGAACATTTGTCGATTGCGGGCAATGTACGCCGGTATGCCGCTTCGTCGGATATAAAAATTACTCGCGTCTCGGCGTCGGTCAAAATGTAGCAAACGGCGTCAACGGCGAGTGTCGTGTATATCGGAACGTCTACAATCCCCGCAAACTGGCATCCGGCGTCCGTGATTGTCCAATCCGGGCAATTTGCCGCGAGGATGGCGGCCCGGTCGCCTTTTTGTAAACCAAGCGCGGTGAGGCCCAGGGCGATACGTTCTGCTCGCAAAATGAGTTGGCCGGATGAAATCGGAATCCATCTCTCGTCTTTTTTGTAATTAAGAGCATCCGAAAGGCCGTAAACGTCGCGAGAGCGTAGTATCAATTCAGGAAGTGTTTTCGGGTCGCTATTCGACAAAATGTCAGCCGGCTGGTAGCCGGTCGAAACAACTGTCGATGTGTCCGCGAAAAAATTCATCGTGCCTGCAACCCTCCGAAATAAACCTTTACAACCTCAACGGCAAGCGGTACCAGCGGATACGGTTTTTGGGAAAGTATCCAGTTTGTAACCATCTCATCCAGTGCACCGTAAAATATTTTCGCCGCGACTACCGGTTTGATATCGGTTCGAAATTCCCCCGATTTTTGTCCGTCCTCGATCGTTTTTCGAATTATGTCGAGGTATTCAGCAAATCCTGAGGCTGAGAATTCCTGCATAAATTTGGTCGAACCTCGGAGTTCGACCTGAAAGACGATCGCAAGCTCGCGGTCGGCGCTGAGTTTTTCCAGATGCAGTTCCGCGATTCTTTTAAGCTTTGCCGCAGGCCCCACAACCGCCGCGATCTCACGCCTTCCTTCCGCAATAAATTCTTCCATCGCCCGGTCGAAAATCGAATGCAGTATTTCGTCCTTGCTCTTAAAATAAAGGTAAACAGTACCGTCGGCGATGCCCGCCTCGCGAGCAATGTCGGCTACCTTTGAGCTGAAATACCCGTTGCGGGCAAAAACCTTTACGCCAGCTCGAAGTATTGCTTCTCGTTTGTCCGAAACGGCGGCCCGTGCAGCACCTCCGCTCCGCATATTTTTTGGCATAATTCAGATTATGAATGAACATTCATTCAGTAGTGGTAACAGACTATAATAAAAGCGAATTTGAAAGCAAGATAAATATGTAAAATGAAATTGAACTTTTCTGTATCGCCGTGACTTATTAATATCGGTGGGTGCGTAGGGCCGTTTTTCTCCTGTTACGGCAAGCACAATTGCTTTCAGACCATGAAACGAATTGTTTTTACAACCTGGGGATCTTACGGCGACATTCACCCGTTTATGGCTCTCGCGCTAGAGCTGCAGGAGCGGGGCCACACATCCGTAATTGCCGCGTCACCGATATATCGTGAAAAAATCGAAGCCGCGGGAATAGAGTTTCATCCGGTTCGGCCGGACCTGCCTTCGCCGGACGACGCTGCGTCTGCTGAAATGATTCGACGGGCGCTCGACCCGATCGAAGGGCCGCGGTATGTTTTTCGCGAGCTGCTTAATCCATATCTGCGCGAAACCTATACCGACACGCTCGACGCCGTAACGGAGGACGGAGGTGCCGACCTCCTGGTCGCTCACCAGGTGCCACTTGCGACGCCGCTGGTTGCGGAAAAGACCGGTATCAAACGTATCTCGTGCGTTCTGGCTCCGATCGCTTTCGCCTCGGTTTTCGATCCTCCGACGCCGCCGCAACTCCCTGCACTAAGAAGCCTTATCGCATTTCATCCGGCGATTGCGAGAGTCCTGATGGGAATTGGCAAATGGTCAATGAACACATGGACCAAACCGGTGCAGGAATTGCGAAAGGAGCTTGGACTTCCGCCATCGGTAAGCCCGATATTCGAGGGTCAATATTCACCGCTCGGCGTCCTTGCGTTGTTTTCGCCCTTGCTTGCGCAGGTGCAGCGGGACTTCCCGCCGAAGACAACGATCACGGGCTTTCCTTTTTATGACAAAAATGATGTAACGCCGGTGCCGCTTGAGCTGAAGCACTTTTTGGATGAAGGTGAACCGCCTATCGTTTTCACTTTAGGCTCGTCGGCGGTTTGGATTTCCAAAGACTTTTACGCCAACGCCGCAAAAACCGCTCAAATACTTGGCCGCCGGGCAGTTCTGTTGATCGGAGACAATAGGAACCTTCCGGATTTCGATTTGCCTGAGGGCGTGGCGGCGTTCGATTATGCTCCGCACAGCATGGTAATGCCGAGGTCGAGCGTAATAGTTCATCAATGCGGAATAGGCACAACCGGCCAGGCCCTGCGTGCCGGACGGCCGATGTTGATCGTGCCTCATGGACAGGACCAGCCGGACAACGCCCGGCGGTGCGTTGAACTCGGGATCGCGCGTACAATGTCGCCGCGTGCGTTTACAGCCAAACGGGCGGCGAGGGAAATTTCGAAACTGCTGGACGATCCATCGTATGCGGAAAATGCACGAATTGTCGGCGAGAAGATCCGGAACGAAAACGGCACGAAAAACGCGTGCGACGTCATCGAAAATGTTCTTGAAGTTGCTTAGTTTGACGTGGCGGAGAGGACAGGACTCGAACCTGCAAGCGGTTACCCGCGGTAGTTTTCAAGACTACTGCATTACCAATTATGCTACCTCTCCGCAAAGAACGGAGAAATAAGAATATACTTCACGCGGGGCGAATTAACAACCTTTCTCAGGCTGTTAGAGAAGTGTTTTGCGTCCGCAAAACACTTTGTTGTAGCGGTAGAAGCAGTTTTACGTGCCGCCCTCGTCGATTTCTTTCTGTTTTGCTTTCTTGACGATGTCGTTCGCCTGATCGCTAAGTAACCGCGCATTGTCCATTTTTTCCCGGTACGCCTGGCTCAACTCTTTAAACTTTTCCTTTACGTCGTTTCTCTTTGCGTTATTTTTCGGATCGAAATTGTCGCGCAGCATTTTGGCGGCTTCAAAATATTTATCAAATGCATCCAACTGAAGCCGAATCGTAGATTCTTTTAACCGAAGGTATTCACGGTAATCGGGGTTGATATTTTTTTCCTGGGCCTCCTGCAGCTTTTTGAGCGCGTCGCCCGCATTCGACGTCCCCGTATCGATCAATCGAACAACCTCTTCAGCGATTTTTCTAGCCTCGTCGGTTTTGTTGGCTTCCATCGCGTCTTTTAAATCCTCACGTTTGCCTTCATTCTCCCGGTATAATTTTTTGATATTCTTAAGGATCTCATTTGCTTCCTTAACAATTTCCCCTGCTTCGAGAGTTTCGTCCGCTGGCCCAAATATCCCGGAATCGCTCGACGAGCCGGAGCTTTTACACGAAAATGTAAACGCTGTCGAGAAAATGAATATTAGGATAGCGATGCATAATCCTAAACGTTTGCGGGCCGCTTCGCGAAGTTTCATTACAGGTAATTTAACACAAATCCGGCACGATTTATTGGTCATTTTTCTAATGACCCTAACTCAAATAAACCTGAAATCCGGATTATTCTTACGCCGCCAGATAAAACCGTCGAGAGCATAATGGGTCAACTGTGGAAGGGCGAGCAGCGGCACTAAATATGTTTTGACGTTTTCGAGTTCCCAGCCGGGCCCGAAAAGCCATTCCTTTTCATGCCAGACGCCGCGATGCCAAAACAATTCTTCGATATATGCAAGCGCCCAAAGAGTTGCTAGAAATATCAGCCAGTTGTGCGAGAGCGTGCGATAGACCGGGCCGACCGTCTCGCGGCGAAACCGGGCGTAAATGTATATCAGGGCAAAGTAGGGAACGCCGTGAATAATGACGTTGGTAACCGTGAAAGCGTAATCTGAATTAAAAAGAACGATTCCCGCATACCAGCAAATTGCCGTGGTTGCAACGACAATATCCTTACCGATATTTAAAAATCCTCGGGTAAGATAGAGATAGACCGATTTTCCAAAATAAAAGGTTAGCGATATTAGATAAATTGGAAAAAGGACGGGTTCAACAACGGCGGGAATCGATACAAAATCGTCTTTAACGAACCATTCGAAATTTCGCGGCAAACTCGTCATCCAGTACGCGAGCGGGTAAACAGTCGCCATGTAGATCGCAGCTGCATCGATCCACCACGTCCAATTTTCCGTTTCACGCAGCTTTCGCCGGTATAAGGCGACCCATCCGTACTGCTGCCTTACAAAATGAAAAACTGCCAGGGCGGCCAGCGATTTCCAGAAAACGAGATGCCCCTCGGAATAAAGAGCAACGCCTATCGCGTAACCAAAAATGGGGACTAGAATATATAGCCAGATACGCCGCTTAAATTCTTCTTTATCGAAATAGACACGGAAACTGGTCGACCAGACATGCGCGACATCAATAAATAGGACGGCAGATACCCATGTCCATTCCGGAGATTCTCCGTTTAGGATCCCGAACTTCCAACCGACCACGAGCAAGAAAAGAGACAGCAATGCGCTGCCGAGAAAAACCGTTAGGTCGAGGTTTCGCGAAAAAAGCCAGTAATTTGGTTTGGATATTACGGCGTCCATAGTCAGCCGGCCGTTTCACGACCGGTGCATAATGCGTTCAGCGACACGCAGTCCATGATAAAACGCTTCTTCGAAAAGTGCGATACCGCTGAGATCGGTGTGGGCGAAATGAATGTTTCTGTATTCGCCCAACACTTTGTCCCGGATTCCGCTCCAGATAAATCCTGGTCGCGGGCTGATCATCGCGTGTCCCCAACGCATAATATCAATGCGGGTCGTGAGTTCGTAAATTTCCGGATGCGCTCGCGCCATATCCGTCATACAAACGTCGGCGAGATCGTGCCAATCGTAATTGAAAAGCTTCGTACGGGCATTTTCTTCGGCGCACATCGGGTAATAGTACGTCAGGATCGTATTGCCGTAATCGATTCCCTTTTGATGAGTTGCGGTGACATATCCAAGCGATGGGCTATCGTAGAAAACATTGTCCCACGACAATGGAAAATCTCGAGCAAACCGCGGCTTCGGCCGGTCCTTTAGAAACAAGTTCGCGACCCACCATGCATTGTGTTGAAATTCTGCGGCAGCAAACGGAGGATTTTCGCGAAATCCGCGTATCACAAAAGGCGCCGTGAATACCGGCGAAGCAAAGATTAGCCTTTCAAAATGAAAGCCCCGTAAAACCCCATTATCCAGGCATATCGCATCAACGCCGTTTTCGCCCGGTATAATAGAAACAACCGCATGAGATTTCCTAACGTTGTCTTTAACCGTTTCAAAAAGATGATTAACAAACCGCCCGTTTCCTTCCGGAAATGTAATAAACGGCTGCGATTCGACGCCGCTCCGCCGCACACGCGAGCAGAAATAGAACAGGCCGACCCAAGCGGACGCTTGATCGATCGTCAACCCATAATCGTCTCGGGTTGAATAATTGCAATACCATCGCAGCCGTTCGGACGTAAAACCGTTTTGCGTGAGCCATGCGCCGAATGAGATCTTATCGAGTTCAGTTGCGGCCGCGTCCTTCGAGCAGTTTTCTAGCGGAACAACAAACGCCCTTAGGCCGTTTGGATCGCGCCACGCAACCCACTTATCTATTCTTTTCTGAAATTCTGAGAACTGTCGTTTATCGTCCTCGTTTGCCCCGGTGTTCAAATACAAGCCTTCATACCAGCGTCCCCTGTAAAAGAGCCGCTCCTCGGGTTCCCGGCAGAGAAATTGTTCTTTTATCTCAACATCGCCCTCCGTGGTACGTCCCTCCACTAATGACATGTCCTTCAGCAATTCGATAAGATCAGCGTTTTCCCGAAATGGGACAGGCAGGTAATGTGCTCCCCAGGGGTAGCCGACGGGATCGCCGACGCCGCTTCGGGCCGTCCCGCCTACCTCTTTTTCGAGTTCCAAGACGACAAAATCGATAAAGTCGGAGTTCCTAAATTTCCATGCCGCCGACAACCCGGCGACACCGGCCCCGATAATTCCAACCTTTCGCGTTTCCCAATTATCCGGCGGGACCTCGAAGTTTCTTGTTTCCCGTAAAATATGCCCGAGGTTTACAGACTGTCCTACAATTTCGCCTTCGGGAAGCGGCGGTTTGGCTGTCCTTTGACACGCCGCCAAGGCAAACGGGGCGCCGAGGAATGTGGTTAATAATTCTCTGCGGGTTAATTTCATCGGAGATGCTTACTGCTCAAATCTCCTCCACTCTGCCTCGTAATATCTGACCAACGCCTGGTTATCTAGTCGATTTACTTCGATATCGCGTGCCGGCCGCGATGTATCCGACGAAAATTCGAACATCGATGCAAATGTGTTTTCATTGAGAAATCTAAGCTCCAAATCGGTTGCCGGCTTTGTCGGTGGATCGAAAGGCTGCATTTTGGCGAGTGCATAGCCCCAAATGCCAAAGCTGGGTACCGTTGTCTGATACGGTTTAACGTTAAACCCTGCGGCTTCAAGCGTTTTGATAATGCACCAGAAAGACTGCCGGGCAATTAGCGGCGAGGTAGTCTGGACCACGACTGAAGCGGATGGGCTTAATTTGGATTTTAGAAGATTGTAAAACCGCGTCGTATAAAGCTTTCCGAGGGCGAAATTGTTTGGATCCGGGAAATCGACAATTGCTATGTCGAAAGGCTCTGCCGGAGTTGAATCAAGCCAAACGAAGGCATCGGCGTTCGCGACATGAACCCGCGGATCGTCGTATGAGTGTTTATTCAATTCTCCGAGCGCGGGAACGGCGTAGGAAATGTGCGTCATGTCGGGGTCGAGATCGACGAGCTGAATGAATTCGACGGACTTGTATTTCAGGATCTCGCGGAGCGCTAATCCGTCGCCCCCGCCTAAAACGAGCACGCGTTTTGGAGCGCCCTCATAGGACGCGAACGCCGGATGAACGAGGGCTTCATGGTATCGATATTCGTCGAATGAATTAAACTGCAGGTTTCCGTTTAGAAACAGTGCGTACCCGGTCTTGCCCTTGGTGACGACGATACGTTGGTACGATGAGCTTTTGGCATAGATGATGTTATCCATAAAAAGCGCGTCTTCGGCCATTGTGGTGAGTTTGTCGGCTTTTATGAATGCGATCAAAAGTAGGACTAATACGATAAATCCTTTAATCCGGAGCAGTGTTAGGTTTTTCTTGATTAGAGGCAGCAGAAGCCATGTACCCCAAATCCCGACCGCGGCGTTAAACATCCCAAATAGAAGTGACGTGCGGTTTAAGCCGAGTTTGGGAACGAGAAAGATCGGAAAAAGAAGTGAAGCGACCAGCGCGCCGATATAATCGAACGCTAGCACGCGAGAAACGAGATCTTTAAAATCGAGCTCGTCTTTCAAAATCCGCATCAATAACGGAATTTCGAGCCCGACCAGAACTCCAATCAGAAAAACAACTCCGTAAAGGACAAAGCTGAAATATGAAAGATGCGCAAAAGAAAGGAAAAGCAGCGGGGCGGAAAAACCGCCGATTATTGCAACACCCAGCTCGATTTCGATAAATTTCTCGGCCAAGTTTCGGTCGATATATTGCGAGAGCCAGGAGCCAACACCCATTGCGAACAGATAAATGCCGATTATCAGAGAAAACTGCGTGACAGAATCGCCGAGTACGTAGCTGGACAGAGTTCCGGCCAGTAGCTCATAGATCAAGCCGCACGTGGCGATCACAAAAACGTTTAGGAATAGAAGCGGAGTACGATTCATAAAGGAAAAAGGAAAAGGGATAAAGGATAAAATAAAGACGCATCTTTATCCTTCATCCTTTATCTTTTTTCCTTCGAGATTAGCCGTGTATAGCGGCGGCAATTATTATCGCGACACCTAAAATAATGGCCCCGATAATAATCGCGAGGGATGTATTCTGGTCTTCTTCGATTTCTTTTTTGACCGAAAACGGTGCAACGAGAACGACAATCGCAAACGCTATGGCGAAAACCACGAGCCCAATCGCGACAAAAATGACGGTCGTTTCCAGGACTGGCAACAGTTCCTCAAGTTTTACGACCATCCCAAGCCGAGGTAAGGCAGATAAAATATTAAGCATTATTTTCCTCCACGAAATCCCGTATAAATAAACGGCATGCCGAAGCGCGAACGGCTGCCGGAATTTGCCATTTCAACTCCGAACCACGAGAGCGTCGAATACACCAGCAGGACGCCGACGCCGAAGACCAAATATAGTTTCTTCCACATATACTTATTTAATCGCTCGAAAAGATCGAACTGCCTTAGTCATCCGATGAATCGCTGCTGGTAGCCGACGAGCCAAACATGCTGTCCTTCCACCGGCTTGATTCAAATGTGATCTTTCTAAACAAGTTCAAAACCGGAATAATCAAAAGTACCAGAAATGCGCAGCAGAAATTGACGCCGCGATTCACGCCTTGTTCGACCTTTACGTTAACGGGCATCTGCGCCTGCCAATTTTGCCACGTTCCGTGTACCTGCAGCGAGTAAGTTCCGGCCGGAAGCGCCGAGAGCGAAGCGTCGGTTTCCCTGCCGCCTTCGGACCAGGATTCGCCGTCGTCGACGCCGCTATAGTATTCGATGGGCACGTTTACCGATTCGACCAATTCTTTGGTCTGATCGTTTATAAGGTCCACGTCGAGATCCGCCCAGGAATTGTCTACCTGGGCGCCTGCGGTGATCCTTACATTTTTTCGCCCCGTTAGCTGAAAGCTTTGGCTCGAGACAGATTGTTCCGTCGTCGCATTTTGCAGTGGCGGCAATATAATCTGCTGGCTCATAACCGTTTTCGTAATACCGGTAAGCGGTACCATAAAAACTGCAACAACGAGGAGCAGCAGCAACGGCAGAAATCCCCACGTATAATAGAAACTGCCGGTAAACGGCTGATTTGGCGCCACGGACCACGGCTTTGGCAAATCGGTCCCGCCAAACGCTTTTTCGATCTCGGCGTTGGTCATGTACATACCGACCGACCAGTTCATCTCCGACCCGCTCATTTCGAGCGAAAGCATTTGCGGCGGCGAAACGAAATCGACGGCCCGCACAGTCTCGCCTTGTTCGACACGCCAATAAAATTCACCTTTTACATACTCAACGACCGCCGGGGCGTCCTGAAATATCTTATACGTGCGGCCAGCGTAGCTGACAGTTGCACCGGGGCCGTAAAATCCAGTCTGCGTCACTTCGGCAGGATTAACGGTTTCGACGAAGTTCCAGTGGTTATCCGAATGCACCAGCCAGCGAAAGCCGATCATCGGGTCGTACAGCAAGTATTCGTGCCAGAAATAGCGGATACCGTCAATAGTTACGCTGCGAATCACGGATCCGATGATCTTGAATTTAACGCCGTCCTTAAACGTCCCCTCGGCGCCGATCGGCAGAACGAAAGCGTTCTCGTCGGGCGATGGGTTTAATGCATGTAAATAAGTAAGATTTCCCTGATTTACATCGAGCAACGAATCGCAGTTAGGACAGGTTACACGTTCCGTTTTATCCGGTGCGACAAGGTCTAGGGGCCCTCCGCAGTTTGGGCAGCCCATCCCGACAGCCGAAACGCGGCGAGCTTCCCGAGTCACCGGCTTTGCATCGCCGAGGCCAATTTCCTGAAGCGTAACCGACGTGCCCAGAAAAACCCAGGGAGGATCGTTGCTATAATCGATCGTCGCAAAAACGTTGTTTTTGCCGGCCAAATCGGCGTAACCAAATTGCTCTCCCGGAACGAGCTTATATGGAATCTCGCCATCCGCTGCTACGGTAGTGCCGTGTCCCTTTTCCTGCACCATCAGCGGCGAAGGGCTTGGGATTTCATTGACAATCTGGCCAAGTTGCAGCCCTTCCAGTGAAGGCAGCGAACTGCCCTGAGGCAGAGGCTGGTAGAATGTCATGTAGAAACGGCCTTGCGCCTCGGCGAGCCATCCGACCCATCCGTTTGAAAAGGTCGCGTACCATTCGTCCCAATAACCGCCCAGCTCGTGACGCAGCTGTGCGCGTCCGGTGAGTTCGAACCGGTTGTCTTTATATGTGCCTTTTAATCCTAACTTTAACGGAGATTGGGAATCAGCTATCTCGGCTACTTTACCGAGGTCCTGCAGGCCGCGGTCGCCGCGAGCAATAGCCGAGCGGCAATAAGGGCAGACCAGAACGATGGTCGAGCCTGCCTGGAATTCTACGGGGCCGCCGCAAGACGGGCAATTTGCCTGCAAAACGCTCATTGTTCGCCTCCCGCAATTTCAAAGCTTAGATCGGAAAGCGACGAGCCAAATTTGGTTACATCGTTCAAAATCTCGCCCCGCTCAATTCTGGATACATTAACGCTTACGGCGCGGAGAATGTTCTTTAGATTCCACTCCCAGTCCCATTCAGGCCGGGTGCGGCAGCAGTAGAGATTAAATGTCGCGGTATTGTGTTCCGGATAAGTGTGGCAGGCGAGATGCGATTCCGTTAGAGCGACCAGGCCGGTGACGCCGCCTTCTCCGCCGAATTTGTGCCAGACCGAGCCAATAGATTTCAGCCCAAGATCGGCGATTACGCGCGAAAAAATGGAACGTATTATTTCTTCGTCTCGTAAAGCGGCTTGGTCACAGCCCGTTGCTTCGACCAGCCATTCGGTTCCAACGATCATTGTAAATTTCCGAGCGGCCGGCGTGACATAAAATCTAATAAAAAGCCGAATTCAACGCGCCGCACTGCCTCAGGTTATACTGCAATAGGAACGAAGTATGTCGAAGAAAACTATAGCGAAATTTACTATCTTTGTCATTTTAATAGGGTTAGTTTCACTATTTTTTTCGGCTTGCTCGTTCGGTGTTCCGCAGGCCGAAAAAAAGTCGAGCAGCTCTAAATATACACCTCCGGTCGTACGTGGAAAGATCGAAAGCTCGGACATTACTGAAAGCAGCGGCCTCGCGGCTTCTAAATGTCAGGCGGGTGTATTGTGGACCCACAATGATTCGGGTGACGACGCATATATTTTTGCAATTGATACCCAGGGGAAGGATCTCGGGACGTGGAAGGTGCCGAATGCGGAAAATCTCGACTGGGAAGATATAGCCGCCACGAAGGCTCTGGATGGTAAATGCTTTATCTACATCGGCGAAACAGGCGATAATAAACGAAGCCGCGCTGAGCGCACGGTTTATCGTGTTGCGGAGCCCGCCGTATCCGAATCGCAAAAATCAAGCCGCAAAAATCCTCAAATGGCCGCGAATGCGGACGTTCTGAAATATACATATCCTGAGGGCAGCCACGATGCGGAATCACTCGCGGTCCACCCAAAAAGTGGTGATATTTACGTGCTTACCAAACGCCTCAGCGGCCCGGCGGGTATTTATCGTATTAAGCCTAATTTCAATACAGGCGCTATCGTAAAAGCCGACAAGATCGGCGATATCGCCGTTCCCGCCATTCCAAATGGATTGTTGACCGGAGCGGATATCTCGCCTGACGGCAGAAGCGTAATTATCTGCGACTATGCCGGGGGTTACGAATTGAATCTGCCGGAAAATTCTAATAATTTCGACGACATCTGGAAACAAAAGCCGGAGCCAGTGGATCTAGGAGACCGGAAGGGTGGCGAATCAGTCTGTTACAGCGCCGACGGCAAATCAATCTTCGCAACCAGTGAAGGTAAACATTCGCCCGTCATCGAGGTAAAAAGGTTGTAATAAAGCGCGCCGCAAAATTTTCGTCACGCTCCGTCTAAATCAGGAAGCTTTTGTATCCAAAAAGCCTTCATCAAACCAAAATACGGGTAAGCAAAAGATATCGTCAAAAGATGGTCTTTCTGCTTACCCGCATTTTACCTTTTATATTGAAAGATTCAGGTTAACTATCGAATTGAAAACTTTCCTTTATTCTCAATATATTGGCCGCTCACGCGGTCTTTTATTCGAACCGTGATTTCATAGCTTCCCGGCGTAAGGGATGCAGTTGAAAATGTCCGCGCCAGGGTGAGTCGCTGCCCAGATTCGCTGGCTCCCGTCCAGTCTTCAGCCTGCGTAATTTCGCGGTTGCCGCCTGTGATTATGTATTCGACATCGACGGCTGGACGTAATGTGGTTTGATCGATTATCGCGTTGTAAACCTGTAAATAAACTCCGACCTCCTGGCCTCGAGAATACTCTCCTGCCAGATTGGGAATTATCTTCGTCTTACCGACGATGAAAGGTTTTCCGATATCTCTGTCTGTGGAAGCTCGAAGCTCCGACGTTAACACCAGCGACGAAGTAGAAAGCTTTTTGTCGTCGTAACGCGGCACGACAAATCCCATGTTTACCAAGCCCCGGTTTCCGGTCGACACATCGCGCATCGCGACGGCGACCTTGTAAGTACCCGGCGTCAATGCAACGGCTTTTTGGTAAACGGATTTGCGGCCGCGTAAAGTCGCTAATTCTTCTGTTGATGCGTTTGTGGTCACCGAATCTTCAAAAATTCCGGTATTTTTGCCGCTGACGGACGTAATTCGACCAAATATATTCATAGTGGCTGTTTCCATTCCGCCCGAGCGTTCAAATTTCAGATTTTTGTTGCTGGTTTGAATAGTAAAAGCGGCGATCACCTGCTGGTCCGACTGTTTGAAAAAATCTACGCGTAAGTCGAAATCCAGCGATACATTGTCAATGACAGGCCCGTCGCGATCTCGAGTATAGTTTTCCAGGTCGGTGTATTTTGGACTCGGAACTTTCGCCAGATTATTAATAAGCTCTAGCCGGGAAAATAGTGAATCCTGCTCGCGTTGATATAGCTGCTGGCCGATTCCCGCAATCCGGTCGGCTCTATTTTCGCCGCCAAGTTGTTCAAACAGTGTGCTGCCGGCGCCGGGAATATGAAGCAAAGCGTCCTTTTCATTGGGTCCACGAGCAATCCGGTATTCCCCGGTACCCGTCGGATCTACGAATTCAATTTCGATACCGTCGCCTACGTTGTCCAAATGCCGATAGAACCACGTTTCAAACGGATAAGTAGTAGTTGATCCGCCGCCCTCATACGACGGCCGATCGTACGATCCGCCCGACGGACGGGATTCAACTGAATCGGGCTTTCCCCATACGATATAGATTCTGCCGCGGTCCGTTTTCCATCCCGGAATTCCTGAAGCGAAATGCTCGTTGGCATAGGCAAGGCGTTCGTAAAATTCTTCGCGAAACTCATTCACCTCCGTGTCCGGATCCGGGTCGCGCATCCGCCAAACTGTCTGGATAAAGTTTTCGCGTTCGTCATCCGTCTTCAGAGTTTCGAAAGCCTTTCGCTCGGCGTCGGTCAGGACATACGAGCCTTCTTTATTCACCCAATTTTTAAAAACGTTATTTGGTTCTGATTTTACCTTGAGTAGCTTAGTCGATGGATCGACCGACGGCGTTTTCGACTCGGTCGTCTGCGGCAAAGCGGCTGTTGCCAAACCAAATACAAAGGCCGCGCAAAGACACGATTTATTGAACAACATAAACTTCAACTCCCCTTTTATACTTTCGGGCACGAATAGATCTAATTGAATTTTGGTATCGATGGTACTCTCTAAAAGATGCCGCTGCGGTGATACCAGTTGCTTTTGGTACCCATCGGAACAACCTGCGGAAGAGAGCGTTGCGGCGGATAGAAATGAGTCATTAACGACTCAAATTAGATGAAGCTTAGTACGTAAGCAAAAAGTTTCGAAGTTGAATACTGAGCCGTCGCTAACGCAACGGGTTCTGACAAAAAAAGCCGGGCTCCCTAACCCGGCTTTTTTGATTATTCGGAGCTATTAGTCAAGGTTACTGAGTGACCGTAAACTTTCCTTTATTTTCGATTACCTGTCCATTGACTTTGTCTTTGATCAGTACCTTTACTTCGTAATCGCCGACGGGAACCATTGTGGTGGGAAGGAGGCGAGCCAATGTCAGGCGCTGGCCGGAGTCAGATAGTCCACTCCAGTCTTCCGATTGATGCAGTACTTCCTTGCCGCCTTTGCTCAGAATGTACTGGACGTCGACCGCGGGGCGAAGCGTCGTTTGATCGATACCGGAATTATATACCTGTAGGTAGATGCCGACTTCCTGTCCTTGTTTGTATATACCTGAAAGGTTCGGGATAACCTTCGCGTTTCCGATCACAAACATCTGGCCAATGTCGCGTTCGGTCGTTGTACGCAGTTTGGAAGTCAATACTAATGACGACGTCGACAGTTTCTTCTCGTCATATCGGGGCACGACGAAACCGAGGTTTTGGATGCCTTTGTTGCCGGTTTTGACATCGCGGACCACGACATCGACCTTGTATGTACCGGGCGTCAGCGCGATTGCTTTTTGATATACCGATTTACGGTCTTTTGCGTCGACGAGTTCTTCGGTCGTCGCATTCGATGTAACCGAATCCTCAAAAATACCCGAACGCTTTCCGGAGACGGCGGTGATTTTGCCAAAGATGTTCATCGTCGCCGCCTGGAGACCGCCCGACTGTTCCCATCCCAACTCTTTGTTGTTTGCCTGCACCGTAAACGCCGTGATTACGCGATCATCCGACTGTCGGAAATAATCGATGCGAAGGTCGAATTTGAGCGGATTTGTATCCAGCACTCCGGAGTCGCCGCCGGCAATTCCCTGCAGGTCGCTGAATTTGACCGCGGGCGGATGGAAAAGCCCGTTCTGGATTTCCATCCGGCGAAACATCGTATCCTGTTCACGCTGAAAATTATATTGGTTTGCAATGCCTGAAATACGATCGCCCTTGTCCGACATGCCCAGTTCTTCGGATAATGTCAGGCCCGCTCCGGGTACATGCAGCAGCGCGTCTTTTTCATTGGCATTGCGGGCAAGGCGATATTCGCCAGTGCCGGTCGGGTCGACGAATTCTATTTCCAGTCCGTCGCCGACATTATCCAGATGCCGATAAAACCAGATCTCAAAAGGATAGGTGGTTGTCGAACCGCCTCCTTCATAGCTGGGACGATCGTATGAACCACCGGACGGATGAGCTTCGACCGAATCGGGTTTGCCCCACGTTATATAAATACGTCCGCGGTCGGTTTTCCAGCCGGGAATTCCGGATGCGAATTTTTCGTTGGCGTAGGCAATTCGTTCGTAATATTCTTCGCGATATTCGTTTTCCTCGGTATCCGGATCGGGATCGCGGCGACGCCAGAAGTTTTCGATAAAGTTTTCGCGTTCCTCGTCCGTTGCGAGGGCGGAAAAAGCCTTCTTTTCTTCCTTGGTAATGATGTACGCTACGTCGTTATTGATCCATTTTTTATAGGCGTCCTTTAGCTCCGGGGTCTGTTTTCTGACCTTGTTAGAGATATCCTCGGTAGGCGTCGGCTGCGTTTTCTGGGCCAGGGCCGAAGCTGCTCCCGCCGACGCTATTAAACCTAATGTTAAGAAGTACTTAAATAATCCTGCTTTCGACATATTGCAAAACTCCTTTCGAACGCCGGACGTGCAACCCGACTTCTAAAAAGCTAAAAAATTGTTCCTAAGATTTTAGACACTTATCCTTAATTATTCAAGATGCGTCTGCAGCAAAACAGGTTCGCCTCTTTTGCCTCCATCCTAAATAATTTTTAATCCCCCGGTTCTTTTACACGTTTTTTACCAAAAAGCCACGCGATAAAGATCGAGATAATGTAAAGCCCAAACATCGGTGCGGCGAAAAGCATCATGTTCGGTATATCTCCCGTCGGAGATGCAACTGCGGCTATGACGAGGATTACTACTACCGAAATTTTCCATACGCGCACGAGAAATTCGGCTGAAACAATGCCGATCCGAGCCAGAACATATGTGATGGCAGGCATTTGAAAGATCAACCCCATTGCCAACATGATCAAAACAATAAAGTCGAAATAATCCGTGCCTTTCAGCAACAATTGAAATTCGCCGCCTCCGAGATTAAGCAAATAGCGCAGAGCGGGCGGAAACAAAACGTAGTAGGCAAACGCCGCCCCAAGAACGAAAGATACGGATGAGAGGCCGATAAAAGGCGTCACATACGCGCGCTCGTGTTTATAAAGGGCTGGAGAGATAAAACCCCAAATCTGCCATAGAAGCAGTGGAATAGAAATCGCGATAGCCGCGTACATGGATACTGTAACGTAGAGAGTAAACTGTTCGGCGGCCGTGGTAACTATCAGGCGCGCGTCGGTATCCGGCTCAGTATTTATCGGCAATTTTAGATCGACCGGGAGACGGACGCCGGATGGTATGACGCCGTTGTTCGTAAAGAGCGCCTCGGTCGTAAATAAACCAAGATTTCCATCTACTTGTTCCTGTACTTCGGTTTCAACTGATGATCCGGCAGGTATAGCGGTACTCCCTACTCGAGCTGCTCGCGGAAAAACATACCGGCCTTTGTCGCCGCGCTGCACGTCGGTCAAAGGAATAACTTTTTTATCGTCCAGCGAGAGTTTTTCTCGGTCGACCTCGGAAAGCACCTGTTTAATCGGCACGGCCAGAAACTTATAAATTGCCCCGGACGCAAACCAGCAGCCGATAAACGCTATAACCAAAATAATTACAACATTTACAAGCCTTCGGCGAAGCTCGTCAAGATGCTCCAGAAAGGACATTTGGGCGCCGGGTTCTTCTAATTGTTTCGGTTCTTTATCGGCCATTTATCGAATGAATTAAAGTAGACGGGCCGTTAATCTTGGCACGGCCTTTTCTTAGGGGTTGAGTCTTCCGGGGAACGTGTATTGTTATAGCCAGCTTCTTTTATCCGACGCCAAATCTTCGGGTTTTATAATTGTCTGTTCAGATGTTTTTTCCGCGTCGACAGCGGATTGACCGTTATCCGACATGCCCTCGGCTTCCGCTTTTAGGCGGTCGAATCTTTCCTTATCGATTTCGCGGATTTCCGGGGCCGCGGCAGAAACGCCGTTCAGGCCGTCTAGCCTCGGAGATTCGTCGCGCGCGACCGGCTGCGGTTCCTCGTCTTCGATTTTAAAGGCTTTCAACTCTTCCTCGAAATTAGCTTCGCGTTCCCATGTTTCGCGAAACTCGCTTGTCGCACCTTTGAATTCCCTTAAAGTCTTTCCGATTGTCTTTGCCATCTGGGGCAGCTTTCGGGGGCCTAGGAAAATAAGCGCGATCACGCCTATTAGAACAAGTTCCTGAGTCCCAATTGTTTCGAGAATAAATAAAAACATCTTAAATAATTACAATACCGCCGATGCCATACATGGCTACTTAAACAACATTTATGAGCTTATCACTCAGCTCGTCGACCCTCCCGATAATCACCGCACCTTCGACAGCTTCGAGCAGTCGGGACGCCTTTGCGGCCTCTATACTTATTAGAAGCCCGCCAGCCGTCTGAGGGTCGAAAAGCGCACTTTGCATCTGCGGCGATACACCATCTGTTATTTTAACTGTATCCCCTACGTAAACGCGATTATTCTTGTCGCCGCGGGTCAGCATTCCCTGAGCAATCAATTTAAGCACGTCGGGCAGAAGCGGGATCCGGCCGGATTCAATAGTGAAACTGACGCCACTCGCTTTTGCAACCTCGTATGCGTGGCCCATCAGCCCAAATCCGGTAACGTCGGTACAGGCGTTTACCCCGATCGCCTGCATTGCTTTGGATGCCGCGGCGGCGGACGTGGTCATAGCTTTGATCGCGGCTGCTTCTGTTTCGCGCGACGCTTTGCCTTGTTTAACGGCGGTATTGATCGCTCCGGTACCAATCGCTTTTGTCAGCACCAAAATGTCACCGGGTTTGGCCCCCGCGTTTGTCACGATCTTATCGGGATGAATTATTCCCGTTACGGCATAGCCGAACTTCATCTCTTTATCATCGATGGAATGTCCGCCCAGCACTGAAACGCCTGCGGTATTCATGACCTTGGTGCCGCCGAGAAGGATTTTCTCCAGGTCGTCCCAATCGCCTTTTTGCGGATAACAAAGAACTGAAAGAGCCGAAATCGGTTTTCCGCCCATCGCGAAGATGTCGTTAAGTGCATTGTTTGCCGCTATTTGACCGTACATCTCAGGGTCATCGGCCACCGGCGGAAAGAAATCGACCGTCTGCACGAGCGCCGTCGTTTCATTCAAACGTATAACCCCGGCGTCGTCCGCCGTATCAAAGCCGACCAGAACGTCGGCCGAGAAATTCTGTCGTGGAAGCCGTGCCAAAACACGCGCCAGGTCGCCCGGAGCAATCTTGGCCGCGCAGCCGGCGCATGAAACAGTTTGTGTAAGCCGTAATTTTTCTGGTATTGCGCTCATTTATTCATAATAAGGTCGTAGATTCGATCGAGGTCGTCGGGCCCGTAATATTCAATCTCGATTTTGCCGCCGCTGCCTTTTTTGCCCGATACGATTTTAACGTTTGTACTCAACTTTCGCATTAATTTGGTTTCGGCAACTTTAACATTTGGATCTGTTTTTTCGCTAACTGCTTTATTTCCGGTCTTTTGTGAAGGCGACGATCCGAGTTTTTTGACTGCCCGTTCAGTCTCCCGTACGGACCAGCCGAAATCAATCGCCGAATTGGCTGCTTCCCGCTGGATTGACGGATCATTTGACATCAGCAACGCTCGGCCGTGGCCCGCGGACAGGCGCCCCAGTTCAATCTCACGCTGGATCTCATTCGGCAGCCTGAGAAGCCGCATCGCAGTCGTTATTACCGTCCGTTCCTTACCGACCCGTTCTGCTAGCTCCTCCTGCGTAAATCCCACCGTGTCCAAGAGCTTTCGGTAAGCACGCGCTTCTTCAACAGGATTGAGCTCCTGCCGCTGGATATTTTCTACCAACGCGATTTCGAGCAGCTTTTCGTCTTCGACTTCCCGTATTACGGCAGGTATCTTTCTTAATTCGGCGCGTTGTGCGGCCCGCCAGCGCCGTTCTCCCGCAACTAGCTGATAGCGGCCCAAACGCCGGCGGACGACGATCGGCTGTACTATCCCATTGGCCCGAATCGAGGCGGCGAGCTCATCGAGAGCTTCGTCAGCAAATAGAGTACGAGGCTGCTGGGGATTCGGTTCGATCAAATCAATATCCAGTTCCATTGCACCGCTTTCGGGCGTCGTCGCAGGGTTTTCGCCGAGCAGAGCACTTAATCCCCGGCCGAGTGTTTGTCTAGCCATGATTCATTATCTCCTTGGCAAGCGCGGCGTAGCTTTCTGCCCCGCGGGATCGTGGGTCATAAAGCAGGATCGGTTTGCCAAAGCTCGGAGCTTCGGCGAGGCGCACATTTCGCGGTATAACCGTTTTTAGTACCTGCGAACCATAAAAATCGCGTAGGTCTTTTGCGACGGCCGCCGAAAGATTCGTTCGCTCGTCGTACATCGTCAGCAGCAACCCTTCGATCGACAGCGTCGGATTCAATTCCCTTCGCAACCGTGCGAGCGTATCGAAAAGCTCGGTTACGCCCTCCAAAGCGTAATATTCGCACTGAATCGGCACCAATAGCGAATCTGCGGCTGTAAGTCCGTTGATCGTCAACACCCCGAGAGAGGGAGGGCAGTCGACGATAATGTAATGAAAAAATTCGCGAATCTCGTCCAGTAATTTTTTAAGTGCATAATTGCGCTCGCTGCGATCCACCAGTTCTACCTCGGCCCCCGCAAGATTTTTATCTGATGGCAGCACCCAAAACGTGGCGATTTCTGTAGGCAATACCATTTCTCTGACAGAATCTCCAAAGATCAGAGCATTATAAAGGGTTTTTCTAATGGCACCTCGTTCAATTCCCGCCCCGGATGTCGCATTGGCCTGCGGATCGGCATCCACAAGAAGCACTTTACGGCCTTTATCGGCGATCGCGGCCGCCAGATTGACCGAAGTCGTCGTTTTACCGACCCCTCCCTTCTGATTTGCCACCGCGATAATTTTGCCCATAAAAGAACGTAAGCTCGTAACACTGCCCGAAAAGCGTAATTTAGAAAGTACCACAGCGGTTACAAATGCAAAAATGTGGCACGTACCACATTTGCATCCCGACCTGCCGATGTGGCACGTACCACAATCGAGAGTTTGATTAGATTTGTGCGGCTTTTGAGGCGGCAGTCAGATGTACGAGTATCGTGGATATCGCAACCGGCGTGAGGCCGGAAATATTTCGCACCTGTCCAAAGTTGTGCGGGCGCGCACGCTCCAGCCGCTCAACCATCTCATTTGAAAGGCCTCCGATACTGTGAAACTGAAAATTCTCGGGGATTTTCAACGCGTCGTGGTGATTTACCCTCTCAGTCGCAGCCTTTTGCTTGTCGATGTAGCCACTATAAAGTGAATCAGCAAGAGCGGTGTCAAGATCCGCCTGTTTCAGATCCGAAGCCGCTTCTGCAGGCAGAAGACGGGATACTAATTCCGGAGTAACGCCAGGGCGCATTGCAAGCTGCGACAGAGTGAACGCATCTCCCAGGTCGGTTTGGAGCATTTTCGAAAGCCCCGCGTACTCGGCCGAAGATCTTTTGAAACGTGTGAAGTCCAGGGCATTTCGCAGCCGAGCGATACGGTCCCGGCGATTATTAAAACGCTCCCAATCCGTTTCGGCCACCAAGCCAATCTCGCGTCCGACCGGCGCCAGCCGCTGATCGGCATTGTCGTGCCGAAGCGTCAACCTGGCCTCTGCTCGCGAGGTAAACAATCGATACGGTTCGTCTACCCCGTGACGGATCAGGTCATCGATTAAAACGCCGATATAAGCTTGATCTCGCTGCAAAACAACCGGTTTGCTATTGTTAATCGACGCAGCTGCGTTAATGCCGGCCATTAATCCCTGGCAGGCAGCCTCTTCGTAACCAGTCGTCCCGTTTATCTGGCCCGCCAGAAAAAGGCCGCGCATCCGCGTCGATTCCATCGTCGGACGCAATTCACGCGGATCGATGAAATCATATTCAATCGCATAGCCAGGGCGGATGATCCGTACATTCTCAAAACCATCGATCATCTGCAGTAATTCTAGCTGCAGCTGCGATGGCAAAGACGTCGAAAATCCGTTCAGATAAACTTCGTGCGTATTATGCCCTTCCGGCTCAAGAAAGAGCTGGTGGCGGTCCTTATCGGCAAATTTCACGACCTTGTCTTCGATCGAAGGGCAATAACGAGGCCCCACGCCTTTAATCTTCCCGGAATAAAGCGGTGACTGGTGTAAGTTGTCACGAATAGCCTGATGTAACCGTTCGCTCGTATAGCCAATAAAGCACTGGATCTGGTCCTGTTCTATACGTTCGGTCGCAAAAGAAAACGCAACCGGCTTTTCGTCTGGCGGCTGCGCCTCAAAAGCATCCCAATCAATGGTTCGCCCATCCAGCCGCGGGGGAGTGCCTGTTTTTAAGCGGCCGACCGGGAAACCGAGACTTCTGAGGCTTTCGGCCAGTTCTATCGACGCAGGCTCACCGGCGCGTCCCGCCGAAAACGTTCGCCTTCCCGCGTGGATAGTCCCGTTGAGAAATGTACCGGTAGCGACAACGACCGCTTTTGCGCCGAAGCGTCGCGAATCTTGCATCTCCACGCCTATAACCGCATTATTGTCAACAATTAGCTCAACCACGACGCCTTGCCGAAGGTTCAAATTAGGCGTCGCTTCCAGAACACGCCGCATTTCGGCGCGATACAGGCTGCGGTCTGCCTGAGCCCGCGGCGATTGGACCGCCGGCCCTCGCGAACGGTTCAGGAGCCGAAATTGTATACCCGTTCGGTCGATCACGCGGCCCATTATGCCGCCGAGCGCATCGATCTCGCGGACTACATGGCCTTTCGCAATTCCGCCGACCGCCGGATTACACGACATCTGGCCTATCAGGTCTAAATTGATCGTAACGAGAGCCGTCTCGGCTCCCAGACGCGCCGATGCCGCTGCCGCTTCGCACCCGGCATGCCCCGCCCCAATTACAATCACATCAAATCTCTCGTCAAACATTTCCGTCCTCAATCGCCAAACCTTAGATAGTAACGAATAATTTATCGATTTCCAACATTATTTGGATGCGTGTGGGATCAATATATGGCTTTGGGACCGTACTGCCCTTTTTCATCCAGTCGCCATTCGTCACCGCCAGGAGCGATTCGTCACCTAAAAATGGGCAAAACTCCCGCAACGAATTAGAATTGTTCGGAGTGACTAGAGTTGCAGAAAAATCAAACCGCTCGTGGGTCAAATGGTTAGTCGTTTTTGGAATTTGGACTGTAATCGGGCTGTCATTTGGGCTGCGGGCATACTTTCAGGCCCAGTTTAACGGCGCGCCTCTGACGGTTTCAGAAACGATCGTGTCGTACCTCATTGACTTTTATTACTGGGCCGCCGCATCGCCGATTCTTTTTGAGACAAGCCGGCGTTACCCCGTCGAACGCGGGGCAATAATAAGCAGAGCATTTTTTTATATTGCTTTAAGCATCGTCGTAATACCGGTGGTTACCGCCTTGACTGTTCCAACCACCTGGTACCTCGGGCTGATCAATCAAAACACCTTTCCAACGATTTTCGTGGCATTTTATCGATGGATGATTAGCCCGTTTATGATACATCAGGGCGTGATGGCATATTGGGGGACGGTCTTAGCCGCACATGGGTACAATTATTACCGGCAGGTCCAGGCGGCGAAGATTAGGGCGAGCGAACTAACGGCTCAATTGGCCCAGGCGCAGCTTGCCGCACTGCAAATGCAGATCAACCCGCATTTTCTTTTCAACACATTGAACTCGATCGCCTCCCTCATTCACAAAGACGTTGAGGCGGCCGATCTGATGATCGCCCGCCTTAGCGATTTTCTTCGAGCGACGTTAAAAGCCTCGGACCGATCCGTTATAACCATCGAAGAAGAAATAGAATTTTTGAATACATACCTCGAAATCGAAAAAATCCGTTTCCAGGACCGGCTGGAGGTCAATATCGAAATCCTCGGAGACGCAGGCCACGCTCGCGTGCCGCGCCTGATCCTGCAGCCGCTGGTTGAAAACGCGATCCGGCACGGCGTCGGCCGGACCACTGCAATCGGTCAGATCCTAATTACCGCGGGCCGCGATGGTTCCCGGCTTAACATCACTATCGAAGACAACGGCCCAGGTTTCGAGGAAAATAACAGCAAGCCAACGGCCGCCGAATCCGGCATCGGGCTTGCCAACACGCGCGAACGTCTCGCTAAATTCTATGAGGATTTTGAATTTGCCATAACAAAACGAAACGGGCTAGGTGGAACATCGATCAAGATAACCATTCCATTTCTCGCATAAGAATTTTGAAACCGATGAAAATACTGATTGTCGACGACGAACCGCTTGCCCGCGAACGCATCCGCGAAATGCTGAAACGGCATGGCGGCGGAATCACGATTACCGAGGCCGGAAACGGTTGCGAGGCCGTCGAGCGAATAACGAACGAAGTGCCGGACATTGTTTTCCTGGACGTTCAGATGCCCGATTTGACAGGCTTTCAGGTTCTGGAAACTTTGGGAAGAGAGAGTGTCTCACAGATTCCGGCTTTGATCTTTGTGACGGCCTTTGAGCAGTACGCCGTGCAGGCGTTTGAACACAGCGCGGTCGATTATCTCCTTAAGCCCTTTGATCGCAGTCGTTTCGCTGCCGCGTTCGAACGGGCCAAAGAACAGATCGCCGTCCGCGATTCATCCGGCAACCGGGTATTGAAACTGCTCGAGCAGCTTTCACGAAAGAAAAATTACCTCGAATGGCTGACTATTAGAAAGGACGAGCGGATATTGCTTTTTAGAACGTCGGACATCCAATGGATCGAAGCCTGCGGGAACTACGTAAAGCTCAAACTGGCGGACAGCTCACAATTGATGCGAGGAACTATCAACAGCATTTCCGAGCGGCTCGATCCCAAAATGTTCGTACGTATCCACCGATCGACTATCGTAAATATCAACCACGTCCGCGAGCTTCAGGCGTGGGGCAAGGGCGAATACCGCGTCGTCACAAAGACCGGCCATACTTTTACGCTAAGCCGCGGCTATCGCGATGCTTTCGACGCATTTCTGCATAACCGCACGATTTGAACAACCTTATAAAAAGCAGTGCCGGCGCCTGCTGGTCCCACGCGAGTTCATTTCTCCATTTTGCTGAATATCATCACAATTCCCTTGCTCGTCACTTATTCATACGCGTGAAGGCAAGCGGAGCCGTACTATGGTTCTCAATGAAAACCGGCATTAAATTTTAGAATTTGAGATTTGCAATAACGCTTGAACGACGAGACGAATACCTTTTTGGAAACAATGAAATGAACGAAATTACAGTCAACGAAAATATAAACGAAACCGTATCATTAAAATCTTCCGCCTTTCATACGATCGTGTTCGGCGGCCTGGCCGTCGGTATTTTGGACGGGTCGGCGGCCTGTATCAGCTCGGGGCTCCGCAGCGGCGCGACGCCGGACATGGTGTTTCATTATGTCGCCAGCGGATTGATAGGACGCGATGCTTCATATAATGGCGGATTTCCTACTGTGTTATTGGGAATCTTTTGCCATTTCTGCGTTGCGTTCGGAGCCGCCGCGGGTTATTTCGCTCTGACGAGCATTGCTCCGGCTGTATTGAAATTCCCTTTTATCGTCGGGCCATTGTATGGGATCTTCGTATATTTCCTTATGGGTTGGCTCATCGTACCGCTAACGGCCGCCCCAAAGCTGCCGTTCGTAGTAACGGGAATGATCCTCCAGATCGTAATTCACATGATCTGCGTCGGTTCGCCGCCGGCATTCATCGCCGCCCGGTTCGCGAAGCCGGTTAAGAACGCATAATACGAATCTGTTCAAATTAAAGGCCCGTTAATTCCAGCGGGCCTTTAGTTTTTCTACCGGATCGGTTGCCGAATGAAACCGGGCCACTTTTACGTGATCCGTATTCTTGTACGAAACGAGCGGCATGAGGCCGTATTCCATCAGCTTGTTACAGCCAATATCGGTCAATTGCACTTCCGCGCACGGTTTGTAGATAGTTTCGCCGGCTTCCTTGTAAACATGAACGGGAAGTCCTTCGAGGTCCTGTTTTAAAGCCCGCCCCATCTCCCAGCCGTAGGAACGAAAACTCTGTGCGAGCAGCAAACCGCAGACAAAGGCCGCATTCGACCAGAGATATTTGTCGTGCTGCGGAGCATCTTCAAATTCTTCGAAGAAAAACGCTTCGAGAGGCTCGGTGTCGCTGCCATAGGGGAGGCGGGCGAGAAAACGCGGCATAGTTAGGCCGAGGTATTCCGATTCGGGCATGCCGCGAAGCGCGGCCCACAGTTTTCCGCCGGTCGAATTGGTTGACATGTCCCATCCTCGCGGTTCGGTGTTTTCGTGCAGCGATTTAATTCCGAGCACATCCGGGCGTATATGCGAGATAAACGGAGCATCGGCACCGGCCGCGAGTTTTGAAACACGCGCGAGCGTCGCGATATCGTCGACATCGGGCAAAAACGCGTAATTGCCGAGCACGAGCGACCACGGGTCGGCTCCTGGAGTTTCAACCCCCTCAGTAATCAAAACTCGATAAAGCAATGTGTCGGCCAGGCTTGAGGCACCTTTCAGATCGGCGGCGAGCTCATCGTGTGTTATATCCAGTAGGTGAATCGAGAGATCAGAATCGGTTTCGATCCGCCTAACCATCATAAAAAGTCCGCGCCAGGCGGCTTCGAGTTCCTGAAACCTGTGATTATGAATTATCTGCCGCATCAGGGCTCCGGTGGCCGCGTCAACCGCCGAAACCAGCTGCGACTGCTCGTTTTCATCGACGCGAACAAGATGCGGCGAGACGATGTCTTTCAGGAAACGGTTCAAATCCGGCGACTGCGTCACGCTAGACCTGATCGGAACCGCCCCGCCGCCCGGCTGCGAAAGTATTTGGCTTAACAGGTCACCTGCAGGCTCCGCGGCAGCTTCCGCATCGGCAGCCGGCGGGGGCTCGGGTCTGGCTTCTTCCTTTTCGGGCATCCACGAACGGACTTCGTGAGCGGCGTCAAAGAAAGTTTCCTGATTTTTTAGCCGCTTTCGCACGCCACGAAGCTCTGCAAACATCGGCACCTGGGCAAATATTCGATCCGGATGAAAGTCGTCCAGCTCCTCAAATTTCAACGAGATCGGCATCCTTTCTTCACCGAGTTCTAGGTTGAGCGAAGTTCCGAGTTTCGCTATTACGTCGTCAAAATTGTCGCGGTCAATCGATACCGGTTTGCGAGATTTTAGCTCACGTTTTTCGCCGTGCCCACTCCAATCGCCTAGAACCAGTATTCGAAACGGAGCTTCCTCGACTACTCCGCCCTTATCACTCTCCAAAGTAAACATTCCCTCTAAATTACTGTCACCGATCGCCATGTCCGATATCGCCCTCCTTTTGATGGTTAGCCTAAAATATTTACTCAAAACCGATAAATGTCAATTCGGCTGATAATTCGGCTCGAGATCGCCGCGGTTTTGCATGAACGAAAGAATATCTCGCGTGACGCAAAATAAATAGAAAGTATGTTCCGCCCGAACGAAAAATACTTAGTTTACTAATTTTTTTAACTTCGTAGTTTTGCATACCGAATCGATACTTAAAACCTATTAGGATCTAATAACCAAAAATACAAACGCGGCCTCAGGGCCAATGAGGGGGAAAGTGAAAATGGGTATGGAAAATCAAGGTATCGACAACGCTAATTCAACTTTGGGAACTCCGGACAAAAGCGGCCTATCGCAGGCGGAAGGACAGAACAAAGAAGCCAATAAGGGCCAGCAGGGAGACAATAAAGATCTTTCGATGAGCGAAAACAAATCTCAACAGGGTAATGGTACGGATAATAAAGAAACCTCGGGCGAGGGTTCGACTTCCGATTCTAACGGGGGCATTTATAGCGCGTTGACCAATCGAGCGGCTACTCTCGCGAATGATCAGAAGAGCGAACTCACCGCCGGAATTAACGACGCCGCCGGGGCTGTCCGACGAATAGGCGAAGTAATTTCTAATGGCGAAGCGGAGAATGCGATCTACGAATACGCGTCCAAATATGCGGAAACGGCGGCACGCAAGCTGGAAGATTCTGCCCGCTATTTCGAAGACGCAGACTTACGGACTATTGCTTCCGACGTCGAATCCTTTGCTCGGCAAAATCCGGCATTGTTTCTAGGAGGAGCGTTTGCCGCAGGCCTTCTCGCCGCACGTTTTCTAAAAAGCACGCCCAACGAGTCAGGCGGAGGCTCAAATCTAAGTGGTAAACGCTCAGCCAACACAACCGGTTCGAACAGAGGCAGGGTGAAATCAAACGTGGAGGCAGGTTATGGCACGGCAGCAAATGGTTAAAGAAGAACGCAGCCTGGGCGACCTTTTTTCCGACCTTGCCGGCGATACGGCGACGCTAGTTCGCCAGGAAGTGTCCCTCGCCAAGGTAGAATTGACCCGATCCGCGACAGCCGCCGGGAAAAACATCGGGTCTTTAGTTGTCGGGGGAGCAATCGCCTACGTTGCGGTTCTGGCATTGACGGCGGCGGTTATTTTAGGGCTGGCACAGTTCATGCCCGCGTGGTTATCGGCATTGATAGTCAGTGCGGTGATAGGAGTTGTGGCTTACATTTCTATTTCATCGGCACTGTCTAAATTGCGACAAATGAATGCCGTTCCTACGGAAACTATTAAATCGATTAAGGAGAACGCAGAATGGCTCAAGAAGGAAGTGACTTAAAGTTAGCGGACCAGGATGACGGCTCGACACCGGACCAGACGGAAGAAATTAAAGAGCAAATAGAGGACACGCGGAGCCAAATCGGCGAAACGATCGATGCGATACAGGAAAAACTGAGTTTTTCGAATATCTCGGAGCAGGTTTCTGAAACTGTTTCCAATGCGGTCGAATCCGCCAGCGACGCGGCGTATAAAGCAACAATCGGGAGGGTAGCAAACTATATGAAAAATATTGGTGATGGGATTTCTAAAGCGGGAGTACTCAAAGCGGCAAAAACTTATCCACTGCCGTTTATATTGATCGGCACAGGCGTCGGGCTGCTGGCGTATAAAGCATTTTCCGATGGTAATTCGGGAAATAACCGGAGAGGGTTAAGCCTGCCGGCAAATTCAGGTCGCGACAACGAACAGTCGGAAGGTGAAAATTCAGGCACAATTTCTAATGCCTACGATAAAGTCACCTCGTTGGTTAGCGATACCAGCTCGCGGGCCCGGGACGGCGTATCGGCCGCCTACCAAAAGGTAGGAGACGTAGGCTCGACCGCATTTGACCAACTCGGGACGTACATGGAGCAAAACCCGCTCGCCGTGGGAGCTGTTGCTCTTGCCGTCGGAGCGGCGGTAGGAATGGCAATGCCTTCCACGTCGTATGAAAATCGGCTGATGGGCACCAAGCGCCAGGAGCTTTTTGAAACCGCTCAAAACAAAGCGTCCGATCTTCTATCCGATGGCAAAGAGATGGTTACAGAAGCCAGTAAGGCGGTAATGGAAAAAGTGATGTAAATCTAATCTCAAAAAAGCAGTATTAATAAGGCCGTCCGGTTTTAATCCGGACGGCCTCTTTAATGTAACAATATTTTTTCAACTATTTCGCTGATGCTCCCGATTGCGAACGAGTACTTTTCCCGCTTCCCGTCGAGCTTTTCTTCGCGGGACCGCGGCCCGACGCAGTGCTCCGGGTTGATTTGCCATTACTTTGGCCGCTGGCCGACTTTTTCGCGCCGCTCGCCTTTCCGTTTGGCTGCTCTTGGCCGGCATCGAGAATATCGGTTACCAATTTTTTCGCACCTTCAGCCATCGTTGCCATAATTCCCTGGGTTTCCGCCGGTTTCAGCGGTTTGATCCCGTTTGCTTTTTGATATTTCTCCTTTTCCTGCATGAGCTGCTCGCCGAGCTTTTCGAGCTGTTCATCGGAAAACTGTTCGCGAACGAGCGGGAACATTTCGTTTTCTTCTTCCCTGACGTGGTGACGCGTATCTTCGATAAGCACCATGATTTTCGGCGCATACTTTTCGCTTTTAGCGGTCAGCTTGTCCACCTCGCGAAGGAATTTCTTCATTTGCGCGTGCTCCTCCAATCCTTCGAGAACTATATCGACAAGGTCTTTTTTGCCTTCCTTTTTCAGTTTCGGGTAAAAGAGCTTTTCTTCGATATGTGCATGGGTATCGAGCTCGTTTTTGATCTTTTTGAAAATAGGAGCGTATTTCGACGGCGTTGTGTCTTCAATCTTTTTGAAAAGCGCATCTACCACTCGATGGTCTGCTTTTAAAAGTTCAAGTGCGTTCATAAGTTTTCTCCTTATTTGATTTTTTAATCTCAGTTGTGAGGTTAAATCAGTTTCGCGTGAACGTATGTACTCTTAAAGACAAATAAATGACCCCAGGCACCTTATTTGCCGATGCAAAAAGTGGAAAAGATTCGAGTAAGCATATCTTCCGTTGTGGTTTCGCCCGTGATCTGGCCGAGGTAACGAAGAGCATTATGAAGGCCGATGAGAACAATTTCTTCGCTCAATTTTTGTTCCAGCTGGTCTATCGACCTCTCGATTTCGGCGCGGGTGCGGAGCAGCAGGTCGTGATGGCGGGCGTCCGATACCAGAAAACCGGCGGACGAAAGATCGTCGGCGGCAAACGGGCCTATAATCGCGTTTTTCAGTCCCTCCAGCCCTTCGCCGGTTTTGGCGGATATGGGAATGATTTGAGATTTCAAATTTGAAATTTCAAATTTGAGTTGGGCGTCGTCAACCGCGATCTTATCAATTTTATTTAGAGCAACGAGATGAGTTAAAGGCTTTACGGTGTCGATTATTTCCAGGTCTTCGTCAGTGATAGCCTCGCTTGCATCGAGCAGTACGATAATAAAATCGGCGTCGGCCATAGTCGCACGGGCGCGTTCGACGCCGATGCTTTCAACCGTGTCGGTCGTCTCGCGCAGACCCGCGGTATCTATTAGCGAAATAGGAATGTCGCCGATTGTAAAACGCTCGTGGATCTGGTCGCGTGTCGTACCGGCAATGTCGGTTACTATCGCCCGCTCGCTGCCTAGCAACGCGTTGAAAAGGCTGGATTTACCGACGTTTGGCCGCCCGACTATCGCGACCCGAAGCCCGTCGCGAATCAGATGGCCGGCACGATAGGTTGCGGCGATTGCGTCGACATCAGCGACAATTTTATCGAGCCTCGACTTGATGGAAGCCGTCTGTGTTTCAGGCAAATCGTCCTCGACAAACTCGAGCGCCGATTCGAGAATGACGATTACGTCAAGCAGCTCGTCTTTGATTGGCTGAAGCCGAATAGAAAATTCTCCTCGCATCTGCCGCACCGCCTGGCGTGCCGAAGCGGCAGTTTGTGCATCGATTAGATCTCGGATCGCTTCTGCCTCGGCCAAATTCATCCGGCCGTTCGACAGGGCACGAAGGCTGAATTCACCCGGCTCGGCCAGCCGCGCATTCTGTTGCAGGCAGATATCCACCACCTGCCGCAGCAGAACCGGCGACCCGTGGCAGCTAATCTCCACAATGTCTTCGCCTGTGAAAGAATGCGGGGCTTTAAAGTATGTAATAACCGCTTCATCGATTACTTCGGAACTTCCGGGATCCAACAGCTTTCGTAGATGGGCCTTACGTGGTTCCGGCAAATACTGTGGTTCGTTGACCAATTTGCCGGTGATCATCAATGCAGCGTTGCCGCTCAAACGGACAACGCCAATTCCGCTGCGTCCATTTGGCGTCGCGAGTGCTACGATCGTATTAGTTGCCATTGCAGTTAAGTCAACAAAAATAAAAATCCGTTACTGAATATTTGCAGCCTAAACCCCTATGATGCATAGCTTATAGTTGTGCTTTGAATAGGGTAAACTAGCAGACTCAATATGTCAGTTTCTTTAACGCCGGCCGACGCTTTTCTACTTGGATACCTCCGCGATAGGATCGGCGCTCATTTTTCGTCGTTCGATATATTGGTCAAGGCGGGCGAAAATGCCAAAGGCGAGCTGGCGAAGCGTATTCAGGAAGGAATTTCCGCTCTGCCTGCGCGCGGCCCTGAGATCGTTTCGTGTGTCAGGAAAATAGAGGATATTCTTAACCGAAAGCTCGGCAGCACGCCGCCGCATCCGCCGGGGTCGTACGACGAGTATTTGGCATGGGTTGCAAGCGTCGGCGATGCTTTTGGATCTGCTGCACGAAGCGCCGAATTGCAGTTTGCATTCGATCTTGGCGGCCGGTGCGGACTGGCGGAGCAGATTGTTGCAATCACATCGCTTCAGCGACATCTCTGGGCGGCGGACCCACAAAACGAATGGCTCGCAGTAAAAGCCCGAAGATTACCAGACAGCCTGCTGAGTCTTGCCGCAAAACCGCACGACGGACCAGACAAAAATGTCTCTGAAACAATCGAAACAGAAATGGCAAGGGAACTTCGTGCCGCCGCAGCACTCGTAAAGCGGCCGGCCGAAGATGACGTGTCCGGTGAATTTGCACCTATTCAATTTAGAATCGGACACCTTGCGCGAGCCGCGGAATCTGCCGTTCGCGGATCCGCACGCGATTCTATCCTTGCATGGAGCGAGAAACGTATGGACGGCGTCGAATTAATGCGACGGCTCGCCGAACATTATTTATGGAACGTCCCTTGCCGATTTACTGAGGGGCAGGCCGCACCTAGGATATTTACATTTGATAAAAACGTTTTATTCGCGTTCAGCGATTCGCAAAGCTCGACGAACCGGCCCGCGTTTTTGAAATCAGAAAATGCAGACGACCAACTGTTTCTTACTCTCGTCGGTACCGGTATTTTTCGCTGGCTTCCGAACGAAAACGTCGATCTGCTCGTCATCGACGCAACCGACGACCCGAATGCACCGCTGACGATAAACTATCCGAAAGAAATGCACGCCAGGCTGCGTCAAGTGGGCGAAGAAACTGCCGCCGAACTGGCGGCGTGCGATTGGAGCAAGGTCGACCGTGCGACTCTGCGAGCGCACCAATTCTGGATACTGGTCGCGGGAAGCTCAGTCCGTAATATAGTGTTACCCGACGGCCGCGGGCGACGTCTGGCAGGATTATTCACTTCGGAAATTGCCCTAAATGCTACGCTCAAAACTTTGCCGCCTGAACTGGCGGCTGAGTTCGCTAATTGCCAGCAAATGCTGCTTGCCGGAGAAAGTCTGTTTCCTTCCCTTGCGCATCTAGACCTAAACGGATTTATAGTAAATCCGAACGGGCCGGGGCGTTCGAGGGCATTTAATATGAAAATGATGGAAATGCTGGCTGAAGGATAATAGTAGAACGCAAATAAATTCGTGAGAAGTTCCTCAAATCATATTGTGCGAATTGCTGGGATTGCTTTAGTCCTATGCTTTTCCCTTGGGTTTACCCAGTGTTCGGGCACACACTCGTTAGAAACGGGAGAAACCGATAACAGCTCGATCGTACGAGCATTTGAAAAACATGAATCGAATGTGCAGGTCCGCGGTGCAGGCAGTGTTTCACGAATTTTGGCTGACGATAATTCGGGCTTAAAACACCAGCGTTTCATCGTCCGTCTCGTATCGGGACAAACGGTCCTCATAGACCACAATATCGACCTTGCCCCACGCGTAGCAGATATTAAAGTCGGAGATAGAATCGAATTTTCAGGCGAATACGTCTGGAACGAACAGGGCGGCCTCGTACACTGGACCCACCGCGATCCAAAAGGCAATCACACCGCCGGCTGGCTGCGTCATAATAATGTGATTTACCAGTGAAATAGTTAGGTTTTAGAACAATCCGCGCAGATGCATGTATGTGCAATATCCAGGAGTGCAGACAGTGTAGTGCCACAGTTTTAGAAACCACCTTTCAACGCACCGACGGTTTGTGCAAACCGTGTTGGAGAGAGCAAAGGCGCATAAACATTGGGAAAACCCGTTTCGGCAAAACCTACGACGATTATTTTCATCAGCCGGGCAGAGTGGGTGAGCGGTACTTTGACTGTTGGAAAAGTCTCGAACTCGATATCGCCGGCTCTCTCTGGGAAGCTCGTAACTCCGGCGATTTTAGCTACGTATTCAGACAACAAATTTTTGATGAGGTCAATAATTTTGACGACCTAATCGCGTGGACGATGAAACGTATAAACCGTTTTCGAAATGAGGTTTGCGAGATATACTTACGAACAAACGGAGATACTGACAGTAGGGACAATTTGTTATCCAAGGCCTCTGAGCTAGAGAAGCTAATCGAATTATGGATTGAACTTGAAAGGGAAGATAATCCAAAAAATGTCCGAAACTCATAGATTTGAGGAAGATTTGATTCGAGCCTGGCGAACTAATCACCGGGTAACCGTATTTTTGATTGAGAATCTTCCCGCCGAAATTTGGCCGCAAAGTGTTCCCGGCGCGCCTCGCCGGACCATTCGCGGAATAGCCGCCCATATTCATAACGCAAGATGTTCGTGGATAAAAAATATCGGCGGAAAAAACGGTGTTTTGACTCCTGCAAAGGTCGAAAGTCGCTCGGTAAATACTGCCGAGTTGCTTGACGCGCTTGAATCCAGCAGCGATGGAATAATCGATTTAATCCGGCTCGGAATTGCTCGCGACCGCACAATTCCAGCGGCCGCTTGGCAAAACTTCCCGACGGACCTCTTACATTTTCTCACGTACTTTGCAGCCCACGAAGCCCATCATCGCGGCCAATTGGTTATGCTCGCCCGGCAATTGGGCCACCGGTTGCCGCCGGAAATCACAGCCGGGCTCTGGCAGTGGAACAAACGATCATTGGAATTATGATTAAAAAAAACTGTTGGCCGTTTAGGCAATAAAGCCATTTCGAATCGATCACTTATTAAGAGTTTGATTTTCGAAAGGATCGTATGAAAGGATTTGCTGTCCATGCTTGTTACGCCGGCATAGTAATTTTAGGTTTTGTGGCCGCCTTTTCGACGAGTGTCTCTGCCCAATACCTTCGCGGTTACGAGTTTTACGGAATTGAATATAAAGCCGAGATCGTTCCCACGCCAAGAAATGAAAACGACTTAGAGGCCAGTTATAAGCAACAAAAACAGCGATTTCAGCGACTTCAGTTGGAACTAAGTGAACAGTACTTGAAGCTTGACGCGGACTTGCAGCACGAGAAAAGCCTGTGCATCAACAAAACGAACCCCTTCGTCAGGGTAAGATGTATTAGCGCAGCCGATCTGAAAATAAAGGATAACAGTAACGCATTCGTCGAATCTCTACGAAAAAATAGCCGCACTCAGGGATGAAAAGATTGCCCAGCTATCTGCCGTCCGTAAACAATTTACCCTTGACCAACATCAAGCGCGCAAAAACCTTTCCGGGTCCGGGCGCATAGAAGAAAGGCAACCTTGATAAATATCATCGCTCCCAGCTCATTTTTTCTCTTTTATTTTACGCGGATCCAATTCAAACTAATGCAGCCTAACTTGCAAACGGCGTTCGCGGCCGTCGCCGATGGATTCGGTCAGGAGGTCTTCTTCTTTTTGAAGGGTTAGGTGGATGATGCGGCGTTCCGTGGAGTTTAGGATGCCAAAGGTGAACGGGCGGCCGTTTTTGCGGACCTGTTCGGCAGCGAAGCGGGCCATTGCGTGGAGTTCGGCTTTGCGGGTTTGGCGAAAGCCGTCGGCGTCGACGACGAAGCGGTGTTCGCGGTCGAGCTCGCGGCCGTAGATTTGGAAAAGGAGTGTTTCAAAAGCGTCGAGCATTTCGCCGTTTTCGGCGAGCGCATAATGTGCGTCATCGCCATTCAGGTTGAGCAAGCAGCCTTCGTCGGTCATTTGCGAAGATACGGAAAGATCAAACCCAAGGTCTTCGACCAGGTTTCCCAAAAATTCACTCGCTTTTTCGCAGGTTTCGTTCATATCTGTTTGCTCTGCGTGCTCTGCGTTAGAGCCTATTCTCATCGCAGAGGCCGCTGAGTTATTCGCAGAGATCGCCGAGTAAAAATCATCCTTATGTAGTCGATAATCCCGGTTTTATCTTCTTCGCGTTTTTCGGAACCGTTTCTACAACTTCGGTCCCAGGCGGTAAATTCGTTTTATTCAAACGGTTGATTACCATCTGCTGTCCGAAGCTAACCAGGTTTCCGAAGAACCAGTATAACAGAAGTCCCGACGGGGCCGACCACATGACCCACAGCATCATCAGCGGCATGAAGTATGTCATCATCTTCTGCTGCATCTGCTGTTCAGGTGAAACTGCCGGGGCGGTGGGCGTGAATTTCATCGACAGTACCATCGAGATGGCAAATGCAAATTCCAGCAGGTGATACGGATCCGCCGCCGAGAGATCAGGCAGCCACATGAACGACGCCTGTCGGATATCCAGCGAAACTGTTACCGCGGTATAAAAAGCGATTAGCAATGGAAACTGGAGCAGCATCGGCAGGCAGCCCCCAATAGGCAAAGCGTCCTTGGTTAGTTTTAGCTGCTCCATCTGCAGCGCACGCATTCTCGGGTCGTCCGCCGGCAGTCCCTTTTTCTGCAGGTCTTTGATCTTGTCCTGAATCGCCTTCATCTTAGGTGCGTTGCCGGAAGCCTTCTTAAACGAACGCGACTGCGACCATCTCAACGGAAACAGCAGCATGTAAAAGAAGAACGTAAAGACGATAATTGCAACGCCGTAATTATGCGTGACGGCATTAACGTAATGGAGCGAATAAATAATCGGGATCGAGAGAGTATGGGTGATCGGCCGGATAGGAGAATAATTACTGAAATTGATTAAGTCGACAAGGTCAATATGTCGTCCCGTAGCCGTGGTTAGATCCCCGTTGTAAGTGCCCGAAAGTGCAAAATAATCCTTTGTCCCCGTATAGATTTTCGTAACTGATCCATCAGCGACGACCGGTACGTAGGCAGTAGTCAGGTGTCGCGTTTCTGAATTTTTTCGGTTTTGCGTGACGAAACTGATGATACCGTCATAGTAAGGCTCGGTCGGGAATTCGTATTTCGTCAATTTGTATTCGAGGCCCTCGACCCGCTGTGCGGGTACCGCAACCATCGCAAAATACGCATCACCCACACCGGCCCAATCTACCGCGCCCGGAACCAGTTCCGAGGCCTGGTTATTAGCGTCGAACGTAAACGAATATCCTTGCTTACGGTGAACCGCGTCGCCGACGTATGCAATAGCTTCCGGTTCGGAATGATAAAAACTGTGGTGAACGATTGCATGGTCGCCGATGCTTGCGCCGATCAGAAGTTTCGTATTTGGAACCGTCTGGCCGCCTTTTGTTAATGAAATTTGGAGGTCCGAAACGTAAGTGTCAGCACGAAATGTAAAGCTCTTCGTTACCGAAACACCCGAAGCATCCGATAACGTGAAATCGATCTTCCGTTCCTGCCCCGGAGCCAGCTCGATCGTGTTTTCCGCGGCTGACGTGGTGTAAACGCGTTCGTTGACGAGGGCGTCCAGTGCCGCATCATCCGTAGCAATTCGAAAAGGGATCTCTCTGGGATTTTTTTCTTTACTTTCAGGCGAGATCAGCTGAAGCGGTTTTTGGTTCGACTCCGTAGAACCGTCGCCATATAGCGGGCGTTCCTCCATCGGAGATTTACTTCTTAGCAGCACCCAACTGGTCGCGAGCGCTCCTTTTGTGTCGAGTTTTACTTCGTAAAGCGGCGACTTGATTGTAATTTCATGTGCCGGAATGTCTGGAGTCTGTGCTGCAGCCGTTTCCGTTTGTGCCAGAACTTGTTGTGTTGCAGTCGTCGGCTGCGGCGCAGGCGCCGTTTGCGCGGTGTTTGAATTAGAAACGGTATTTGTGTTATCCGCCGGTTTTTTCGGGGCAAAAAAATACTGCCACCCAAAAAGCACGGCCATCGATAGAACCGCCGCTATAAGAAATCGTGCCTGACTTCCGCCAGCCCCGCTATTATTGGAATTTTCCATTTATTACCTTTTATTTCAAGGCTTCCTTTAACCAACAACTAAAAAATCTAAAAATCGAGATCGTAACTAAAGAGCCAATCCAAAATCCAAAATCGCAAATCCAAAATCACAACACTGGGTCGTGCCCGCCTTTACAAAACGGTTGACATCGTAAAATACGAGTAAATCCCATCCATGTTCCGCGAATAACGCCGTATTTGGTTATAGCATCGCGGGCGTATTCCGAACACGTCGGCGTAAACCGGCAGGCGGGCGGAAGAAAAGGAGAAACAAACGCCTTATAAACACCCAACAGATCTAAAACCAAAAACTTCATCGCAAAAAACGATTTTGCCACCGTGACCGCTCGGAATCCAGAGAATTTAACCAACTTTCCCTGTTTCCTGCGATGCCGGCGGCGAATCTACAGACGTCTCGATTTTCCTGACCTTTTCCGCAATAACGCGAAATTCCGCCAGAGGCTTCTCCAGCTTTGCAAATACCAGGCTCCGGCGAGCGTTTATCACCCAATCGTATTTCGTCTCGATTCGGTCAAGCTCGGCCCGACTCAATCGAAAAGTTTCGCGAAGCAGGCGTTTTGCCCGGTTGCGGTCATGAGCTTTCCCGATCGCCTTTTTTGTCGCCGTTACGCCGACGCGCTGGTTTTCGGTTTTTCCGGGCAAAATGAAAACCGTCATAAAACGGCCTTCAAAACGCTTGCCTGTGGCGTAAACCCTGACAAAATCAGCGCGGCGAAGCAATCGCGATCCCTTCGGAAAGCAAAATCTTAGTAATGCGCTACTGTCAGGCGTTTGCGGCCTTTCGCCCTGCGGCGTTTTAACACGGCCCGGCCGTTTTTGGTCGCCATCCTCGCTCGGAACCCGTGCTTTTTCGCGCGGCGTCGGTTGTTTGGTTGAAATGTTCTCTTCGGCATATTTACTCTCCACTACTTCAAACAAAAGTGAAAACTTAGAGTTTAGGAAAAAAGTTCGTTTAAGTCAAAGTAAGTGCTTCAATTAGTTTGACTATAAAGTTTACGGCCCACTTTTTGCTTCATTAATGGGAGTTTACTTTAAACGCCCTATTGAGAATTGGTTAAAAATCTGTGTTTATCGGTGTTCATCTGTGGACGATTTTTCAATGGTTCCAAACAAAAAAGTTTACGCATCGATTTCAATATCAGACAATAAAGTCGGAGGACAACTTTTATGACAATGATCAAGGCGGTGGAACGAAATAATTGGGAATCGTTTTTAGAAGATTTTAGCGAACGAAACCGTGGACGACGCGCCCGGTTTGAGATTTTCAGCCGAGGTGATTTTTCAGAAGAGGAACAGGAGGGCCATTTCGAAAGCGTTTCCGCCGACGGTCAAACAATAAACATCACCCGCTCTTACGAAAAAAACGGCGAACCGGCGACGATGACCGATAACTTAGAAGACATCCGCGGTATATCGGTCCAGTACGACACCGACGAAAGCGAAGATATGCTCGAATTTACAAATTCAAAAGGCGAATTAGTAACGCTGCACTTCGAATCGATGGTCGACGGGGGATCATAAATCCAGCCGAGAAGTATTTATTGAAATACCGCGTTAGTGCGACTTAGCAAAGTCTTTAACTAAGGCTTGCTCGAACCACGCGATAGTTAACGCATTTGAACGCGTTTGGGCTTCACCCTGAAATCCGTGTCCGGCACCCGAAATTGTGACAAATTCTGTTTTTACGTTGCTTTTCTTGAAGGCGTCGTATATCGACTGGCTATTAATGATTGGCACGAGCGTGTCAGCATCGCCGTGAATTAACAACGTTGGCGGATCATCAGGCGTCACAAATAGAATTGGCGAATAATCGCCGGCCTTCTCTTTTTCAAAATTCAAAGCCGGATACCGCGATCCGACACTGCCGTCATTCGGAGCGTTAGGGCCGCGCGTGATTGGACGCAAATCGACTGGCGGAAACAGAGCGACGACCGCCGCTACCCGGTCGCTTTCTTTCATAAAATCTTCACTCGCTTTCGGGTCGCCATTGTCCGAGGCATTGCCGATCATCAACGAAAGATGCCCGCCCGCGCTTCCGCCGAAAACACCGATTCGAGCTGCATCAAAGCCCCAATTTTTTGCGTTATACCGAATAAATCGAACTCCACGCCGCACATCAGCAACTATCTCAGGAATAACATACTTGGGGCTTCCTCCATGACGTAACGCAATCACTGTAAAGCCTTTTTCGAGCAATTCCTTAAAGGGTGCCCGCTCAGCAAACTGCGAGGGCGGAACATAATTCGACACCCAGCCGCCGCTGACCATGAAAATTACAGCAGCCCGATTGGCATTTGCTTTGGGCTTTATGACATCCATCGTGAGCGCCATTCCGTCTTTGTGGCCGTAAACGACGTCAGGAATTATCTCGATTTTCGATTGCGCTTGAACCGCAAGATTAATACAGACGGACAGGACAAGAACGGGCAGAACAAGACGAGTGATTCGCAGCATATTTATCTCACAGAAGTTTTGGTGTGACGATACAGTAGCACGAAACCGATTTTGAAACTAACGACAAAGTTACGCGGTCTGACGAAGTTCCGCCATAAAAAATTTATCTTTGTTTTCGACCAATTTACGAACAGCATCAACATATAATTTATGTTCCTGTTCCAATATTCGTGCCGCGAGTGAATCGGCGGTGTCGTGGTCAAAAATTTCGACTTCCTTTTGTAAAATAACGGGTCCGTGATCGAGCATTTCGTCAACAAAATGTACGGTGCAGCCCGTTACTTTTACGCCCGCGTCAAAAGCCTGCCGCTGAGCATCGAGCCCTGGAAAATCAGGAAGCAGGCTGGGGTGAATATTGACGATCCGCCCTTCGAACGCGTTAACAAATTCGGCTGATAGCAGCCGCATGTAACCTGCAAGGCAAACTAACTCGACATCCCGTTTCTTTAACTCTTTGACAATCTCCGCGTCATGCTCCGCGCGTTTTCGTCCACGGCGTTCGACAATGACGGTTTCAACGCCACGCTCTCGAGCCTTTTCAAGGCCGGCCGCCATAGGCTGATCGCTCATGACGACCACGACTTCCGAATCCGGAATGACCCCAGTTTTTACAGCGTCGACCAAGGCTGTCATGTTCGACCCGCGGCCTGAAATTAGAATGCCTATTCTCATGAATCTACGTGAATACAATTGCACATTATCTCAAGAACCCCAAGAGTTAAATATCAACTCTGAAGTTCCGATGTGAGTAATGTTATGGTTTCGGGAAGGCCCTGTACACTTAAAATTTCGAGTAATTCGGCTTGTGACTTCGGCGGATTCTTAAGGCTCGTTAGCTGACGATCAAATGCTTTACGAATATCTTTCCGATTATCACTAAAGAGTTGAGAAATTAGGTCGTCCGGCGGCATCGCGGCGATACCAAATTCGGATAGTTGCCTTTTCGGAAAGTCACGCAGGTTAAACGTTAAAATTATGTTCGCGCCGCACTTAATTGCGGCAGCCAGAACATGGCGGTCGTCCGGATCCGGTAATTTCAGTTTAGATATCAGATGTTCGTATCCTTCTACTAGGCAGTCTCTGGCATGCAGATTCATCAGTTGACGTGTTCTTTCAAGCTGATTTCTTGTCAGATCGGGTCGGATCTCAAGCAAATTTCTGATCCACTCATCATGAATTTCATTGGTCCATCTCGCTTCGAATACGTCGAGAAGCGTCAGATGCCTTTCCAGCACAGTGGGATCCGAAGCTTGGAATTCACGTGACTTGAAGTCGC